>Ga0066376_10005155_pt1 | contig 11183 bp, 10 predicted proteins | sample Knorr_S15_td_Bot_FD_77009 | JGI IMG/M metagenome (GOLD analysis project Ga0066376, IMG submission 77009) | Marine microbial communities from Southern Atlantic Ocean transect - Knorr_S15_td_Bottom_ad_5009_LV_A | ecosystem: Environmental > Aquatic > Marine > Oceanic | place: Southern Atlantic... | reverse complement strand
GTGGCGATTCTCACCGAGAACACCGACTACGGCATTCCGGCCGCCCAGGAGACCTCCAAGGGTCTGATGAGCGGCGGCGTCGAAGCGGTGACCTTCAGCGTCGACATCGGCACCCAGGACTACGCCGGCATCGTCGAGCGTATGAAGGCCGGGAAGCCCGACTACATCATCGTGCTGGCCACCGGCGAAGCGGGCTACAACTTCACCCAGCAGGCGGCCGACGCCGGCATGGGCCCCATGGACATTCCGTTCCAGGCCGGTCAGGTGTCGCTCGAGAGCAAGGCCTATTGGGAGAACGTCCCCGACGGCAACTACGCCTTCGTGCAGCGTATCGGCACGCCGGCGAACCTGTGGAGCGACAAGGCGCTGGCCCTCAACGAAAAATATAAGGAGATGACCGGCCGGGGCGTCATCGAGAGCTATTCGATGGAAGCCTATGACTCGATCGCTATACTTGTCCAGGCCATGAACGAGGCCGGCACCACCGACGGCCCGGCGGTTGTCGATGCGCTGGAGGGCATCAGTCACGAAGGCACCCTGGGTCGCATCTACTTCCCCTACGGGACCAAGAAGGACCCGAGCGAGGACGGCAAGGGTGACGAGTGGTGGCATCAGTGGCCCGATCCGGCCATGACCATGATCCAGTACCAGAAGGAGGGTCAAAGCTCCCTCGATGCGGTCATCGTCTGGCCGGATGCCTACAAGACCGGCGAAGCGATCTACGTCGGCCAGTAGGCTGCCGCATAAGTAACCATGGTTGAGACCCCGCCGGGGGCGCCCGCAACTCGCGGAACGCCGCCGGCGGATTTCTCGAATTTTCTGTCACAATCGTAATCATCTTTTTTCCATGACCTGGACACGGGCGAGGTAGAGCGTGGAATTCCCACATATTTTTTGGGCCGTGCTGGGCTGGATGATCTTCTGGGCCGTGGTCGGAAGGTTCGCCATCCGCCGCGCCTATCTGCGCCGCGACCTGGATACCTCGAACGCGCCTTTCGTCGGCGCCATGCTGGGCGCCGCGACGGGCCCCTTCGGCCTGGTGCCGCTCTATATGAACACGCCGACCATCACCACCCGCTTGATGGTCGCCCCGGCGCTGGCCTCGGTCGGCATGCTGATGATCGCCTTCGGTTTCGCCGATCCGGACAACTTCTGCGTCTCGAACGGCTCTTTCGTCGCATCCCAGATCGTCAACGGGCTGATCATCGGCATCATCTACGGCTTCATGGCGCTCGGCTTGACGCTGATCTTCTCCATCCTGGGGGTGGTCAGTTTCGCCCATGGCGAGTTCTACATGATCGGCGGCATGATCACCTATTTCCTGACCGCGGTCTGGTTTCCCGGCATGAACCCGGTCATCGCCATCACCATCGCCTGCCTCTCCGCCTTCGCGCTCGGCGCGCTGTTCGAGCGGATGTTCCTCACTCCCATGTATGAAGGCAAGGTCGACAGGCCGGTCGAATACGGCATCCTGGTGACCTTCGGGCTGGCCTTCACGATTCAGTATTTCGTCCAGGCCACGGCCGGCGCCAACCCGTTCAAGGCCGCCCGTTATTTCGATTTCCCCCGCATCCGCCTGCCGTCGGCCGACGACCCCTGGCTGATCAAGACCAGCCGCGGCAACATGGAACTCTTCGACACCGTGTCGATTTCCAATCCGCGCTTCACGGCGGCGGTGATGTGCATCATCGTTTTCGGCCTGCTGCTGCTGTTCCTTCACCGGACCTGGCAGGGCAAGGCGCTGCGCGCCGTCAGCCAGGACCGCGAAGCGGCGGCCATCGCCGGCATCAATCCCGACAGAATGAACATGCTGGCCTTTGCCCTGGGAGGCATGATCGCAGCGCTCGCCGGCGCCATGCTGGTGCAGGCATTTTCCTGGCTGCCCCAGGTCGGCGCCATACCGGCCATGCGTTCCTTCGTCATCCTGGTGCTCGGCGGCCTGGGCTCCATTCCCGGCGCCTTTGTCGGCGGGGTCATCGTCGGGTTGTTCGAGGCGGCGGGCACCGGCTGTCTGCCGGACGCCCAGAAGGCGGCCTCCTATATCCCGGCCTACGGCATGATCATCCTCACGCTCACCTTATTACTGCGGCCGACCGGCCTGTTCGGCCGCCGGTTCGCCAGCGGGGCTCACGGTAAGTTTTGACCAAGACACGCATACCCCAAGCGGCGGGCTTGGTCCTGGTCCTGTTCTTCGCGGTTTTTCCGTTTATCTATACGGCGAACGACTACCCCTACATTATGCATCTGCTGATCGCCAGCTTCTTCTACGCGATCCTCGCGTCGAGCTGGTCGATGCTGTCGGGTTACGCCGGACAGTTCTCGTTCGGTCATATGGGGTTCATGGGCGTCGGGGCCTATACAACGGCGCTGTTCAGCCATTACTTCTATCTGTCCCCCGTGCCGACCGAATTCTGCACCGAATTTCTCATCGGCGGCCAGTATCTGGTGATCGTCGATCCCATCGGCGTCACCTCCTCGACCCTGACCCAGGATTGTCTTCGCAAGGCGCTCTCGATGTGGGACGACTCCGTCCAGATCACCCCCATGCCGGTGTGGCTCGGGATCATGCTGGGCACTCTCATGGGCGGTCTTTTCGGCCTGGTGATCGGGCTTCTGGTGCTGCCTCTGCGGGCCGCCTATCTGGCCCTGTTTACCCTGGGATTCTCGGAAATCCTGCGCGCCGCGATCAGCGCTGAAATCTCCATCACGCGCGGCCAGGCGGGCATCGAGTTGCCCTATCTGTTCGATGCCGGCATAACCCTGTTCGGCATCCATTATGATAAAACCGACAAACTGCCGCCCTATTTCATCATGCTCTTCCTGCTGCTGTTCTGCCTCGCCATCATGGTGTGGTTGACCAAGTCGAAATTCGGCCTGTTCGTGCGCGCCCTGCGCGAGGATCAGGACGCGGCGGCGGCGCTCGGCGTCAACACCACGCGCTACAAGCTGCTGGTCTTCGTCCTGACCTCGATGATCGCGGCGGCGGCCGGCGCCGTGATGGCCCATTACATCCGCATCATCACGCCCAACAACCTGATGATCCTGCAGATGAGCCTGGTGGTCGCCATGGCGGTCATCGGCGGGGTCGAGAATGTCGTCGCCGCGGCGATCGGCGCGATCATGATCAATTTTGCCCTCGAGCTGCTGCGCGACTCCTTCCAGATCGGCCCCTTAATGGTCGACATGACGGTGTGGCGCCTGGTGGTCTTCGGCGTGCTGCTGATGGTCACCCTGCGGTTCTTCCGCAACGGGCTGATCGCGCCGCTGATCGATTATTTCACCCGCGGCCATGTCGCCGCCGAGACCGTGGCCAAGCGCAGGGCGGCCACCGACGAGATGGATAAGGCGGGTGAAGCGGAGAGCCCGTCATGACCAATCTGGTGGTGCATAACCTGAACAAGCGCTTCGGCGGCCTGCATGTTCTCAGGGGCGTCAACTTCGAGATCAACGGGGCCGAGCTGATCGGCCTGATCGGCCCCAACGGCGCCGGCAAGACGACCCTGACCAACATCCTCGACGGGGCGATCAAGCCGAACAGCGGCACGGTCTATCTCAACGGCAATCGGATCGACCAGTTGCAACCCTACGAAGTGGCGCGGGCCGGTCTGGGACGCACCTTTCAGGTCACCCGGTCGTTCCGCCGCATGACCGTGCTGGAAAACCTCTATGTCCCGTCCCTGGCCCTGAATAATACCTCCAGCAAGGCGGAACTCCATGAAAAGTCCATGGATGTGCTCGAGTTCCTGACCTTGGATCACCTGCGCAACGAATACGCCCAGGCCCTGTCGGGCGGCCAGCAGAAGCTCCTGGAGCTGGGACGGCTTCTGATGCTCGACGCGGAAGTCATCATCCTCGATGAACCCTTCGCGGGGGTTCATCCCAGGCTCATGAGCATCATCTACAAGTATATCAAGAGGGTGAATGACGGCGGCACGGCGATCATCCTGATCAGCCATCAGATGGATTCGATCTTCACCCTGTGTCGGCGACTTCTGGTGCTCAACAACGGCGATCTCATCGCCGACGGCCTGCCCGATGACGTGAAACGCGACCCGGTCGTCATCGAGGCCTATCTCGGCGTCGACGACGACGACGACGACGGTCCGCCGCCCGCCGCCGCCGACCGGCCGGAGGCGTAGCGGCGATGTTCGAAGTCAAGAATCTCTACGTCGGCTATTACAAGGATCTGAATATCATTCAGGACTTGTCGATTAAGGTCCGGCCAAACCAGATCACGGCGGTTCTGGGCGCCAACGGGGTCGGCAAATCGACCGCCTTGAAGGCCATGTTCGGCTTCCTGCGCCCCAACGCGGGCGAGGTTCTGCTGGAAGGCGAGAGCATCATCGACGTCCCCGCCTACAAGCGGATTCTCAAGGGGCTGGCCTATATTCCCCAACAGCCCGGCGTGTTCAAGGACATGTCGGTGCAGGAGAATCTCGAACTCGGCGGCTGGACCTTCCGCCGCGACATGAAACAGGTGCGTGAAAAAATCGAGATGAACTACCGACGCTTCCCGGTGCTGCGCGAAAAACACAAGCAGATCACCGGCGAGCTTTCCGGCGGCCAGCAGCGGATGGTCGAGATCGGCCGCACCCTGATGTCGGAGCCCAAGGTTTTGCTGGTCGATGAGCCCACCTCGGGGCTGTCGAAGATGCTCGCCGAAGAGATCTATAAGATGCTTGTCGACCTCCGCGACAAGGAAGGGCTGACCATCCTGATCGTCGATCAGGAAATCCGCAAAGCCTTGAAAATCGCCGATTACGTCTATGTGCTGGAACTCGGCAAGAACAAGTTCGAGGGCAAGCCGTCGGATTTCGACGACCTCGAAAAGGCCTTCTGGGTCGGCTGATCTTTATCTATCGCGTTCAATCGCCCCCAAGCCTCTTTGAAGGTGTCAGACCATGAGCTTTGCAGGGAAAATAGCCGTGGTTGCCGGCGCGGGGGGCGGCATGGGCTTGAACATTGCCAACGACCTGATCGCCGCCGGCGCCCATGTCACCCTGCTCGACCTCAAGCCGCGCCCCGAGACACTCGCCGACGGGCCGGGCAGCGCCACCTATCACCAGGGCGACGCGACCGACGAGACTTTCGTCGAAGGCGTCATCGGCGCCGCCGTCGAGGCCCATGGCGGGCTCGATTATCTGGTCAACACCACCGGGGTGCTGTGGTTCGACCGCGACAAATCGGTGGTCGACATGGACATGGATGTGTTCGACCAGGTGATGGCGATCAACCTCAAGTCCCACGCCCTGACCGCGCGCCACGCCATCCCCGCCATGGCGGCTTCGGGCGGCGGCGCCATGGTCCATATCGCCTCGATCGACGGCCTGCGCGGTGACGTCAGGCCCCAAGACGCCTACGGCGCGTCCAAGGCGGCGGTGATCCGGCTCTCGAAATCCCTCGCCATCCAGTTCGCCGGCGATGGAATCCGTTCCAACAGCATCCTGCCCGGACCGGTCGTTTCGCCCATGCAGGATCGTTGGCAAGGCCAGGCCGGCGTGCTCGCGGATATCGCCGCTTACGTGCCCCTGGGACGCGTCGGCGCGACCCAGGATATTGCCGACGCCTGCCTGTTTCTGCTGTCCGACAAGGCGTCCTTCATCACCGGGACCGAACTCATCGTCGACGGCGGCTGCACGGCGCTGCCTTGAGAGCCCGAGCGATCCTTGGTAAGAAACGGCTGTCATTTGACGAGGTGAGCCGTTGATCGAACACACCCCTATGGCCAATGCCATCCGCGCCCTTGCCATGGATGCGGTGGAAGCCGCCAACTCGGGCCACCCCGGCATGCCCATGGGCATGGCCGACGTGGCCACGGTGCTGTTTTGCCGCCATCTCAAATTCGACGCAAGCGCGCCCGACTGGCCCGACCGCGATCGCTTCGTGCTGTCGGCCGGTCACGGCTCCATGCTGCTCTACGCCGTGCTCTATCTCACCGGCTACGCGGATATGACCCTGGACGAGATCAGGCGGTTCCGCCAGCTCGGCGCGCGCACGGCGGGTCATCCCGAGTATGGTGCGGCGAGCGGCATCGAAATGACCACTGGCCCCCTCGGACAGGGACTCGGCGCCGCGGTCGGCATGGCCCTCGCCGAGCGCATGCAAAACGCCCGCTTCGGCGACGGCCTGGTCGACCACCATACCTATGTCATGGCCGGTGACGGCTGTCTCATGGAGGGCCTCAGCCACGAGGCCATCGACCTCGCCGGTCATCTCAAGCTGTCCCGCCTGATCGTCCTGTTCGACGACAACGGCATTTCCATCGACGGCCCGACATCGCTCGCCACCTCGATGGATCAACTCGAGTGATTCCAGGCCGCGGGCTGGCGCGCCGTCGCCATCGACGGCCATGACCGGCGCGCCATAGACTCGGCCATCGCGGCGGCGCGCGCTTCGGATAAGCCGTCCCTGATCGCCTGCAAGACGGTGATCGGATACGGCGCGCCGGACAAACAGGGCACAGCCGCGGCCCATGGCGCCGCGCTCGGCGCCGATCAGGTGGCGCGGGCGCGTGAAGCCCTCGGCTGGCCCCACGGGCCCTTCGAGATTCCGCCAGACATTCTCGACGCCTGGCGCCGGGCGGGCGGGCGCGGCCGCGCCGACAGACAGGCCTGGCAATCCCGCCTGGTGGACATGGAGGCCGATAGCCGGCTGCTGTTCGAGGACGGTATCTCCGGGACGCTGCCCGACGAGTTCGATGAAATCGTAGAGACCATCAAGAAGGACTTCTCCTCCGGCGCCCCATCCCTGGCGACCCGCCAGTCGTCGGCGCAAACCCTCGCCGTGCTGACCCATGCGAGCCCCAGTCTGATCGGCGGCTCGGCCGATCTGACCGGCTCCAACGGCACCCGGACCAAGGACGCGATCCCGATTACGCCCGGTGATTACGGCGGCGACTACATCCATTACGGGGTGCGCGAGCACGGCATGGCGGCGGCCATGAACGGCATTGCGCTGCACGGCGGCTTCATTCCCTATGGCGGCACCTTCCTGGTGTTCGCCGATTACAGCCGTCCCGCCATCCGCATGGCGGCGCTCATGGGCCTGCGCGTCATCCATGTCATGACCCACGACTCCATCGGCCTCGGCGAAGACGGGCCGACCCACCAGCCGGTGGAGCATCTAGCTGCCCTGCGGGCGATTCCCAATCTCCTGCTGTTCCGCCCGGCTGACGCGGTCGAGACCGTCGAAGCCTGGGCCTGCGCCCTGGAGCACGCGAGAACGCCGTCGGTTCTCTGCCTGACGCGGCAGAGCCTGCCGACCCTGCGCACCCAGCACACCGACAATAATCTGGTCGGCTTCGGCGCCTATGTGCTGCATGAACCGGTTGGCGGGCGCGACGTCACCCTGCTGGCGACCGGCTCGGAAGTCGCCATCGCCATGGACGCCGTCTCCCTGCTGGCCGCCGAGGGTATCGGCGCCGCCGTGGTCTCCATGCCCTGCTGGGAGCTGTTCAAGCGGCAGCCGCGCGACTATCGCCGCGAAGTTCTCGGCCACGGCCCGAGGATGGGCATCGAGGCGGCGGTTCGCGACGGCTGGGAGCAATGGATCGGCAGCGATGGCGTGTTCATCGGCATGGCCGGCTTCGGCGCTTCGGCCCCGGCGCCCGCCCTCTACGAAAAATTCGACATCACCCCCGAATGGGTCGCCGGCGCCGCCGGCAGTCTGATTCTATAAGGCTTCCGCAGTGATACCAATTGCACTGCAACAAGCGTATAATGCAATGCAACATAAGGCTCGAACCGGGATACTGGAGGGACCTTTCATGAGCACCTCGACCGGCAGCCATCGCACATCGGTACGCGACATCGCCAACCGCAAGGGCGGCGCGCCCCTGGTCTGCCTCACCGCCTATACGGCAACCGTCGCCAAGATTCTCGATGGCCATGTCGATCTCCTGCTGGTCGGCGATTCACTGGCCATGGTGATCTACGGCATGGACAGCACCCAGGGCGTCAGCGTTGACATGATGATTGCGCATGGGCGAGCCGTGGTGCGCGCGACGGAACGCGCCTGCATCGTCATCGACCTGCCCTTCGGCAGTTACGAATCATCCCCCCAGGCGGCCTTCGAGACGGCATCGAAGGTGCTCGCCGAGACTGGCTGCGCGGCCGTCAAGCTCGAGGGCGGCGTGGTCATGGCCGAGACCGTGCGCTTTCTCGTCGGGCGCGGCATAGCGGTCATGGGCCACGTCGGACTCCTGCCTCAATCGGTCAAGGCGTCCGGCGGGTACCGTGTCCACGGCCGCAAGCCGGAGGAAGCCGCGCGAATCCGCGCCGACGCCCGCGCCATCGCCGATGCCGGGGCGTTTTCCATTGTGCTGGAAAACATCGTCGAACCGCTGGGCCGGTCGCTGACCGCAGAGCTCGCCGTACCGACCATCGGTATCGGCGCGTCGCCCGCCTGCGACGGGCAGATTCTGGTGACCGACGACATGGTCGGCGGGTTCACCGATTTCACGCCCCGGTTCGTCAAGAAATATGCCGATGTGGCGGGCGAGATCAGCCGCGCCGCCGGGGCCTATGCCAAGGAAGTCACAGCCCGCCGCTTCCCCGCGCCGGAACACTGCGCGGGGGTCGAGCAAAAGAAGGGCGGGGCCGCCTGAGACCAAGGGCGGGCTTGAGGCGGAAACATCCATCTGCTAGCGTGCAGCCCAGTTGAGTCACAAAACTGAAAAACAGGGAGACCATCATGAAAAGACGTGAATTTCTGAACAAGGCTGCGGTGACCAGCGCCGGCGTCGCGGTTGCTGCCTCCACGCTCGCCGCACCGGCCGTCGCACAGGGCCGCAAGGAGATGGTGATCGTGTCAAGTTGGGGCCGCGACTTCCCCGGACTCGGCACCAGTGCTCAGCGTTTCGCGCAGCGCGTGACCGACGCCACCGACGGCCGGATCACGACACGCTATTTCGCGGCCGGCGAGCGCGTCGGCGCCTTCGACGTGTTCGACGAGGTCGCCTCGGGCAACGCCCAGGCCTATATCTCCGCGGAGTACTATTGGAAAGGCAAACATCCGGGCTTTGCGTTTTTCACCTCGGTGCCGTTCGGCCTGACCTATACAGAGATGGGCGCGTGGATCCATTTCCTCGGCGGCCAGCAATTGTGGGACGAGCTTTCCGGCGGCTTCGGCCTCAAGGCCCTGCCCTGCGGCAACACCGGCTGCCAGCCGGGCGGCTGGTTCAACAAGGAGATCGAGACGGTCGACGACCTCAAGGGCCTCAAGATGCGTATTCCGGGCCTCGGCGGTGACGTCATCGCCAAGGTTGGCGGTTCGCCGGTTTCGCTGCCCGGCGGCCAGATTTACGAGAATCTGGTGTCCGGCGCAATCGATGCAACCGAATGGGTCGGCCCCTGGAACGACTATTTCCTGAAATTGTACGAGGCGGCCAAGTACTACTATTTCCCGGGCATGCACGAGCCCGGCGGGTTCGTCGTCCTCGGCATGAATGCTTCCTGGTGGGGCAGCCTCACCAACAGCGAGCGCATTACGATCGAATCGGTTGCGGTCCAGGAATCGGAACTCATGATGTCCGAGACCAACGCCAACAACGCGGTCTACCTGAGGAAGATGATCGATGAGCACGGCGTCAAGGTGCGGATTTTCAACGACGACATCTACGAGGCCTTCGGCGAGGCGGCCGCGGCGGTTTCGGAAGAGGCGGCGGCGCACAGCGACCTGGCCAACCGGATCTACCAAAGCTTCTTGGCCGCGCGTACCAACGTGGGCGGCTGGATGAAGCTGGCGGATGTTGGCTACTCCACGAAGCGCAACACCGTTCTGGGCCTCTAACCGAGCCCGGAATTATGCCGCACATGGGACGGGGCCTGGCCCCGTCCCATGATTTTAAGGCCGCCTGCCGATGGCCATATCCGCTCCAGAGAGCGCGGGCGAACTCTACCTGCCCACGCCCTGGACGCTGTTTTTCCGGTTCTTCGCGTGGTCGGTGGTCGCCACGCTGTTCGCGTTCCTGTTCAACACCTATCTGACATTCTGGCTCGACTGGCCGGGGTCGGCGATGGCGCTTGGTCCGGATGCTTCGGCGCTGGCCTGGCTTCAGATCCTGTTTTACCTGTTGGGCATTGCCGGTCCGGCGGCTTTCGTCGTCAGGTCCAAGGCACGCAGCCTTCGTCAGGACGACGCCGCCATGACCGCCATCGCCTCCTATATCGTCAAAGCGGCTTTCTGGGCGGTGCTCCTGATTGGATTAGTGGACGCGGGGATTTCTTTTCTGCGCGTCGAGGACTTTCTCAAACCATTGTTCGGCGACCAAATCGCCCTGGATCTTGGCCGCAATCAGTTTCGGGCCCCCTATATCCATGGACCGCTGCTCGTGATTTCGATAATACTGCCGGCCTTCGTCCGAACCTACGGCTTTACCTGGCTTGCCCTGCTCGTGGTGGTGGCCGAGTTGAACATTGTGATTTCGCGCTTCATTTTCTCCTATGAGCAGGCCTTCATGTCCGATCTGGTGCGCATGTGGTACGGCGCGCTGTTCCTGTTCGCCAGCGCCTACACCCTGATCGAGGAAGGTCATGTCCGGGTCGATGTGCTGTACTCCGGCTTTACCGCCCAGACCAAGGGCCTGATCAACGCAATCGGGGCCCTGGTGCTCGGCCTGCCGATTTGCTGGACGATTCTGCTCGTCGGTCTGAGCAATCCGTCGAGCATCATCGCCGGCCCACTGCTCACCCTCGAGGTGACACAGTCGGGCTTCGGTATGTATATCAAGTATCTGATGGCGGGCTTCCTGGCCGTCTACGCCATCTCGATGGCAATCCAGTTTTCCGGCTACTTCCTGGAAGGCGTCGCCGACTATCGGCGCGAACCAGGAAAACGCCAGCTCGAAACCGCGATCCCAAAATGACCGCAATCCAACCATGACTGGGGGGTGCTGAAGGGCCGTTATGGAGCTGGTATTCCTCGCGCTTTTGATGCTCCTGATGGCCACGGCCTTGGGCTCCGGATTCCCGGTCGCCTTTGCATTGCCCGGTTCGGCGATTCTTTCGATCGGCACCGCCGCTCTGGCCGGATATATTTTCGCCGGCGATCCCAGCGCCTATTTCGCCCAGGGCGGCCCGGTCCAATGGCTGACCGCCGGCATCACCAACTTCCGGGGCATCTACTGGGAGGTCGAACGCGACACCCTGATCGCGATTCCGCTGTTCATTTTCATGGGTATCATG
>Ga0066376_10005153_pt1 | contig 11187 bp, 7 predicted proteins | sample Knorr_S15_td_Bot_FD_77009 | JGI IMG/M metagenome (GOLD analysis project Ga0066376, IMG submission 77009) | Marine microbial communities from Southern Atlantic Ocean transect - Knorr_S15_td_Bottom_ad_5009_LV_A | ecosystem: Environmental > Aquatic > Marine > Oceanic | place: Southern Atlantic... | reverse complement strand
CGGAGACGAGAAGGACTGCGGCCGGCGCCTAGAGGTGGTGCTGACCTGGCGGGGATCATGCGCCGGAGACGAGAAGGACTGCGTCCTTCTCGTCCGGGGGGTCGGACCTTGGTCTTCGGTCTGTGATGTGCCTATTGGACCTTGTCCTTCTGGTCTGCGATGTGCCTATCGGACCTTGTTCATCTGGGCTGTGATGCACGGCAGGGCGACACTTTTTCTTTTTACGGGATCGCTTTGGGGTGATGTTTCAAATGAATCGGGAAAGCATCTAGATGGCTAGAAGAAGGAAACTCCTCATCACTGGAGCGGCCGGTAATGTGGGTTCGGGGCTGCGGCGCTACTTGAGGGATCGGTACGACTTCCGGCTCATGTTCCACTCTAATGTCCCCGAGGTGGAAGCGGGCGACGAGGTGACCGTCTCCGATCTTGGGGACTTCGAGGCCATGGTCGAGGCCGGCAGTGGCGTAGACGCCATTATTCACCTCGGCATCGCCGTGGCCAAGCAGGGCTATCCCCGCAGTCGCTACAACCAGATGATCCTCGATACCAACGTCCGCGGCACGTACAACATCTTCGAATCGGCGCGCATCAACGGCGTCTCCAAGGTCATCTTTGCCAGCACGAACCACGTGACGGGTTATTACGAGAAAGAAGGCGTCTTCACCCACCCCGACATGCCCATCCGCCCCGATAGTATGTACGGCGTCAGCAAGGCGTTCGGGGAAGCCCTGGGGCGCTTCTACCACGATGCCTACGGGATGTCGGTGTACTGCGTGCGCATCGCCAACTTCCCCAACACCGACGTGAGCAACACCAAGTTCGAGCCGGGGATGAACCGGTGGTTGAGCTCGCGAGATATGGCGGAGCTGACCGCCTGCTGCCTGGAGGCGCCCGATCCTCAGTTCGGGATTTTCTACGGTGTCTCCAAGGGAGCGGACAAGAAGTGGGACCTGGCCAACGCCAAGGAGCTCGTGGGCTGGGAACCACAGGACCGCGGCGCCGAATCTCCGTGATCGACGGCTCGACCGGTTCGTCCCGGCTGGGAGGGGGGTACGCAGAATCCAGCCACGATCCAGGGCCGACGGTTGAGGCGGTGCTCGCCGCCGCCACAGCGGGCGACGCCTGTTCCCGTCTGGTCGTCCTGGCCGGTCCCCCGGGGGTCGGCAAGACCGCCGTAGGCCTTCGCGTCCTCGAACTTCTGCCCAACTCCTTCTGTGTCGACAAGGATCTGACCGCCGGCGGGTTTATCCTGGCAGCGGCCCGAACAGCGGGCCTGGATGACGCCGAAGCTTACGGGACACAGCGCTACTGGCAAGAGCTGAGGCCACTCGAGTACGCCTGTGCCCTGAGTACCGCATGCGCCAATCTCATAGGCACGCGCATCGTCTTTGCGATCGGCGGGTGGGGACCGGAGCTGGGGGTGGACCGCCTGTGGTCCGGCCTGGGGCAGCGCCTCCTCCCCGCGGAGCTGACCGTCCTTCACCTCGACGCTCCCGGTCTGGAGACGTGGCGCCGACGTCTAGCCGCGCGCGGGTCCCGCAGCGACAGTCCCTGGTTCGAAGACTTCGCCAAAGCCGTGACCTCTATCCCGGTGTGGGATGGCGCTGTCCGAATCCCTACTGCTGGCCCCCTTCACGAGGTAGTAGCCAACGTCCTGGCCTGCTTGCCCGGCCCCGGGTCGCGCCAGACTGAACCTCTCAGGCCTGAGACAGGCCCTGGGCGGCCCGAGGCCTGTCGATGACCTTCCTTCACAGCGCGGCCGGTTATATCCTCCTCCTCGGCCTGGCCTGGCTGGCGGGGCGACGAGGACCGATTCCATTCCGGGTCATTGGTGTAGCCACCCTTCTCCAGCTGTCGCTGACCGCCCTGCTGCTGCTGACCGGCGTTAGAGGACAGGTTTTCGCTCTGGCTGGCGACCTGACGCAGCTCCTGCGGGACACGGCCCTGAAGGCCAATGAGTCACTCCTCTTCATGGGTGTCAGCAACCCCGACTTCGCCGCCCGACACGGCCCCATGGTGGCGCTGGAAATAGGCGGCATCATCATCTTCGTAGCCTCCCTGACCCGCATCCTCTACCACTACCGGCTGTTGCCGTGGATCGTCGGCCTGATGAGCCGCTTCATGCAGCGCCTGATGGGCATCAGCGGTGCTGAGAGCGTCGGCGTGGCCGCCAATGTCTTCGTGGGTATGACCGAGGCCCCGCTCCTCATCAGGCCCTACGTGAGCCGGCTGACGGAGAGCGAGCTGTTCTGCTTGATGACGGCGGGCATGGCGACCATCGCCGGCACCGTGATGGTCGTCTACGCCACCATGCTCGGATCCGCCCACCCCGAGATTGCCGGCCACCTTTTTACCGCCTCGCTGATCAGTGCCCCGGCCGCGATAGCGGTGGCCAAGCTCATGATTCCAGAGAGCGGTAAGCCCCAAACGGTGGGTAAACGCATCGATCTGCCCGGAGACGACACCCTGAACGGCCTTGACGCAGCTGCCCGAGGCGCCAGCGAGGGCATGCACCTGTTCATCAACATCCTCGCTATGCTCATCGCCTTCATCGGTCTCGTCGCCCTCGCCAACACCGGCATCGCCCAGATCGGCCGCTGGTTGGGCAGCGGACCCGACCCCTGGACCCTGCAGTGGCTCGCGGGGTATCTATTCCGCGTTCCGGTGTGGCTGATGGGAGTACCCTGGCGCGAGGTGCCCGCCGTGAGCGAGCTCATGGGCGTGAAGACGATCCTCAACGAGTTCGTCGCCTACGCCTCGCTGGCCAAGCGCATGACGGCAGACCCGACCTTCTTGAGCCCGCGATCTTTCCTCATTACCACCTACGCCCTGTGTGGATTCGCCAACTTCGGCTCAGTGGCCATCCTGATTGCCGGCCTCGGGGGTATTGCGCCCGACAGGCGAGGTGATCTGGCCCGCCTGGCCCTGCGCTCTCTGCTGGCGGGCACCCTGGCGACCATGCTGACGGGGTGTGTGGTCGGTCTATACCTTTGAGTGGCGAGCGGTCGTAAGACGTTGCGGCAGCACCGGTTGAGATTTAAACTGAAAAGCGGGATCAAATACACTGTTTAAACGTCTGAATAATGCTTAGATTATGCCTGCAATAACCCAGACTTATAGCTTAAGAGATAACCATGGCAAAAGAGCGCAAATCCGCGTACAGGTCGCAATTCGATGGTCACCGCCGTCTCGCCGCTGCTGTTATTCTCCAGGCCATCAAGGACATGTCATCGTCACACCCTGGTCAGGACAAGGAGAGCGCCGTCGAGTTTCTCCAAGGGGACATGTGGCCGTTTTCAGACGTCCTCGATCTGCCTTCCGATGGTCGGGCCCTGCAGGATTATCTCAAGACCATAGGCCCCAGAGAGAGCCTGGAGGAGGCCGCCCCGTTCAGTTGCCCTCCTCTTGGGTGAGCGAGGGTTGCTGATGGGCTACGTCCTGGGGTCTACTGACTAGTGGAAATCTGACTAGTGGGAGACTGTTTCGTGGGGGTATGGGTTACCGTCGCCAAGACCTGACTCAGCTCCCCGATGTCGTATGGCTTGGCAACGACGCCGCAAAAGCCGTAGCGGCGGTAGTTGGCCATAATGGGATCGTCGGAGTAGCCGCTCGAGACGATCACGCGGGCCGAAGGATCTAACGCCAGTAGACCTTGCACGGCGTCTCGCCCCCCCATTTCCCCGGGAATGGTGAGGTCCATGATGACGGCGTCGAATCTCTTTCCGGACGACAGCGCTTTCCTGTAACTCTCCAGAGCTCCGGCTCCCTCTCTGGCAAATTCCGCTTTGTAACCAAGCCGTTCCAGCAGGTCCCCCACCAGCCGTCGGATGGACGCCTCGTCGTCAAGCACGAGAATGCGACCGGCGCCCTGGGTTATCCCCACACCCTCCCCCTCCGAGCCATCTACCAGCTGCCGGTTTGATGCGGGGAGATATACCGTGAAGGTCGTGCCCTCCCCCAGGACCGACTCCACGGTTATGTGACCGTCGTGATTCTTCACGCTGGCGTATGACGTGACCAGCCCCAGGCCGCTGCCCGATGCCTTGGTGGTGAAGTAGGGATCGAAAATCTGCCCCAGGCTGTCCTCGCCGATTCCCACACCGTGATCGATGACGGCAATCCGGATATAACGCCCTGGCTTGAGGCCCAGACCGTGGCTGGCTTCCACCTCGTGGTTGGCGGCATGGATCTGAAGCGTGCCGCCTTGGGGCATGGCCTGGTCGGCATTGAGTACCAGATTCTGGATGACCTGACTGATCTGACTGCGATCGACCTCCACCGGCCACAGGTCCGGCGCCATCTGGAAATCGCAGCGCACGTTCGAGCCGCTGGTGGTGAAGGTGGCCGAATCGCGGATCAGCTCGGACATGGACGCCGTCCTCTTGACCGGTGCCCCCCCCTTCGAAAAGGCAAGAAGCTGATGGGTGAGATCTCTTGCCCTCAGGGAAGCATCCTCCACTTCGGTCAGATTGGCATAGAGCTCACTATCGGTCCGGATGTCCATCTTGGACAGAGACAGGTAACCCATGACCGTAGTGAGGATATTGTTGAAGTCGTGGGCAATGCCTCCCGCCAGGACGCCAAGGGATTCCAGTTTCTCTGATTTCAGCTGCTCCGCCTCCATCTCGCGCTGAGCGGCGACGTCCCACAGCACAAGGACGACTCCAGCGGTTTTCCCCTCGTCATCGCGGATAGGCGCGCTACTCGCCGAAATCAGGTGCTCCGAGCCATCTCGGGCGATGAGGACGGCGTTTGACAGCAGCTCCGCCCCTGCCCCCGAAGCCAGCGCCTGTTCCACTGGGCTCTCACAAGGCTGCCCCGTCTTCTCGTGTATTATCCTGAAGACCTTGGTAAATTTCTGCCCTCTGGATTCTTCCTGGGTCCACCCGGTGAGCGCCTCAGCGACCCGGTTGATGAGGACTATGTTGCCGTCGGCGTCGGTGGCTACCACGCTTTCGGCTATGCTGCGGAGGGTGACCGAAAGTCGCTCCCTCTCGGCGGCCAGCTGCTGCAGGTCCTCGAGCCGCCGGAACCCCTCCGAAAGCACCTCACCCAGCTCCTGCACGACGGCGATGTCAGCTTCGGAGAACGCCTCTGGCTGTCGGCTGTTCAGAGCCAGCGTGCCGTGAGAGAAGGGCACGTCGAGAACCGACTGCACCTGGCCGTACCCAGCGCGAATGGATTCCTTTTCGCCCAACAGATCCTTCTCGTCCAGATTCGGGCGGTACTGCGGCTCCCCCCCTCGCCAGATTGCCAGGACAGCCTCCGCTCCGCGGCGTCCCATGTCCGACCACGTGCCCCGCTGCCGCGTGTCGAACGTGCGGACCGAAGGTGGATCGGCGGAATGATCCACCACGTTGATGCCGCACTGCTGGAAGGGGATACCAAGACCCTCCAGGCTCTCCCACATGGCGGCCAGAATCTTGGTGATATCAGCGCCGCTCTGCATGCGCCACACTTCTTCGCGGACCCGCTGAAGGGCGATCTGTCGGTGTTCGCGCCGCCGCCGCTCTTCAATCTCCCGCTGGAGCGATTCGTTGGCTTCCTGCAGCTCCGCCGTGCGCTCTGCCACTCTGCGCTCGAGCTCATCATGAGCTCTCCTGAGGACCTCCTCCGTCTCGTGTTTGTACAGTGCAACTTCGATAGTGGTCTGGAGCTCGCGATCCTCAAAAGGCTTCAACAGATAGCCATACGGCTCGGTCACCTTTGCCCGTTGCAACGTGCGTTCGTTGGAGTAGGCGGTAAGATATACCACGGGAACGCGGCGGTGCTGTCGAATCCTTTCCGCAGCCGTCACTCCGTCCACCTCGCCGGCCAGATTGATGTCCATCAGCACGAGATCAGGGGCGCGGGACTCGGCGGCCATAATGGCCTCCTCACCGGTTGCAACGGCTGGCGGCACGCGATAGCCCATCCGCTGCAGCCGCTGCTGGAGATCGAGGGCGACGATCGGCTCGTCCTCAACCACCAGAATCTGTCGCTTATCCATGATTCAAACTGTCGGTTGGTCCGCTTGGGAGTCCATCCACCTATATGAGGTATCCATCTGTGCAACACTAAGATAGCGGCTTTACTCCGAGGCGCAAGTCTCATCGCCAGGTCCAGCTGGCCCCGATGGAGCGGATGTTGGTCCATGAAGTGTGAGCGGAGGGGACAGCCCCCCACGGGACCTGGATCAACGAATCAGCACGAGCTTCTTCGAGTCCACGAAAAGATCATGTCCCGAGCTCGTGACCAGACGGTAGATATAGACGCCACTCGACACTTCACGACCGGCGGCGTCCCGTCCGTGCCACTGGATGCTGTGAGCTCCCGCTGGCTGGCGAGCGCGCACCAGGGTGATGACTTCACGGCCGAGAATGTCGTATACGGTCAGCTCCACTTGCGCCGCTACCGAAATCTCGTAGCGGATCGCCGTCGTAGGATTGAACGGATTGGGGTAGTTCTGCCTCAAGAAGGCCTGTGACGGCTGGACGATATCTGTCTCTGCTACTACTGTCGCCACCGAAGATGGATCGAGTCGAATATCCCATCGGCGATCCCGATCAAGTGACATGCTGCCCAGATCGTAGGTCCGGTAGAAGCCGTGCGCATCGCTGAACAGTCCCGCCTTGACCTGGTATATGCCGGCTGGCAGTCTGAGTTGGTAGGAGCCTGTATTGAAGGTCCTCGACTGCAAGATTGCGCCTGTAGTCTTGCTGTAGAACAACAGGGTGGCATTACCGCGCGGCATGCCCGGTTCGGCAATAACGCGGCCGTACAGTTCGTGATAATGGTCGTATGACGGCAACGTGAACGTCGCCTGGCGGTCTCCAGCGAGAGTGATTTCGCGAACCATGCCGGTCTCCCGCCCGTTGTCGGGAAGCATGATAGCCGTATAAGTTCCAGGCTCGGCTGACAGGTCAAAAGCTCCCTTGCTGTCACCCAGGACGGCAGTGGAAAAACCAGAGCCGTCGTGAAAGAATCTGGGAACCGCGTCAAAAATTGCAGAGCTCACGCTGGTCAGGACCAGTGGATGTCTGGTAAGCGCAATGACGACGTCAGCAACGGGCTGACCCGTGGCGTCGACGACGCGGCCGCTCAGAGTGGCGCCACCTGGCAGGCGAAATTCGTGATGGCTGCCGCTATCAACATCGCGCTCGCCCAGGGACCAGAATGACGTGAGATCTCGCGAGGCCATGAATTCGTAGCGTCCGGGCCTCAGAAAAAGCTCGAAGGAGCCGTCCGCAGAGAGTTCGGCGCTGCCGGATACGGCCAGCGATGGCGAAACGGCGATGATGTGCATGCGGGATTCGCCATTCTCAGGTTTGTCCAACAACCTTCCGGTAGCGGGCCTGCCGGGATCCGTGGTAAAGTCCGCGGTCCCGTCGTCTCCGGCCACTGTAATCGTCTCAAGCACCTGCGACGGAGAAGATCCGAGTCCCGCGGGGACAAAGGCGGCCTGGAACCGTCCGGACGGCAGGCGCACCTGATAGGTGCCATCAGTGGCGATTGCCGTGGATACCAACATACCTGAATCCAGGGGGTTGAAGGTGAGGCGCGCATCGAAGTAGGGCCTTACGGCGTCATCCCTCACCGAACCTGTCAGCTCGTGCGTCCTCTGCAGCTCGATCTGGAGCGTCGTGTCAGACAAAACTGAGAAGAGAGGGACCTCTGTCTGCAGGAAGAGAGGGGGGTCTGTTTGCTGGCGGGCCGAATGACGCGTGGATCCGATACACCTCCGGTATCAGATTCAGGCGCGCCACACCTTGTAAATCGGCCGTTGTCGGAGGCGTGGACACATTCACCGACCGAGTGGGCAGCAGGGCCAGGCCGCCGACGCCAGCGCCCATCGGGTCCACGACGTGGACGGTCGCGACGACGCCTTTCGCGAGTACCATGTCAAAGCGGCGCGGGCCATCCACCTGAATGCTCTCGAACACCTGAGTCGGAAAAGCACGGTCCGGATTGAGTGAGAAACGGTCAGCGGATATCGCGTGTCGGCCTCGGGGAAGCATCAGCGTATAACCGCCGTCCGCGGATGTACTGATGAAGGATAAACCAGTGCGCCAGCGGGCGCCGACTGACGCCGTCACCAGTAGCGTGCCCGAGGAATCGGTCACGGTACCCGAGACCGGGAATGCGTCTAACAGAGTGATCTCTCGGCTTGCATCCCCGCGCATCTGGAAGGGGCCAGACTGCGCCGCGTAATCGGCTCCCCTGGCATCCGTGGAGTAGAAGTAGGGGCCTGGGGGCAGCTCGTGTTCGAATGATCCGCCGACGTAAGTAATGACGGTGAACAACCGCTGATTGCCGGTCTCGAAGAGGAAGAGGCTGACGCCTATGTTCGGCAGGCCGTTGCCCCGGCTGTCCGTTACTCTGCCTGTAAGGAGAAAGGAGAACACGGCATCGATCTGGAACTCGCTCGTCCCGACGGAGACGCCATCTACGGAAAGCTCCAGAGACATCTCAAGAGGCCGGGTGCCAGAGAAGTCACTCCCCAGACGGATGCGTGGGAAGCCGCCTCCATCGACCGGCCTGGCGGAGGCGCGCCCTACCTGAATATCACCCAGAAACGCGTCCGCCTGAATGACCTCGAGGAGCGGCTCCTCTGTCGTCAATGACACACGGACATTGCGCGCCACCAGGCCGCCGCGGTTGACCACATGAAAATACACCTGTCCTTCCTCGTCAGCCGTCAGAATACCGTCCTTGCTGGCGTCGGACACCCTCGGAAAGAAGAGCTCGATCACAGCGGGTTGGGTTCGCACGTGCGCCACGGCCACGTCTCCGTCAATGTGGATGTCCTCGATCTGAATACTGTGTGACCGTCTGCTGTTATAGGCCGCTGGATTTGTCTCTGCCGTGAAGGCGTTGAAGCGCTCGCCATCGAATGGGTCGGTGGCGTCTCCTTTGTTGCCGGCATGGCGGTCGCTGTATGCCCCGTCGTGGGCCCAGAAGTCCAGATTGTCGCCGCCATCCTGATCGGGTTGGCGGCCGTCGGGGAATCCAGCGTCAAGCCAGCGGCCATCGGCGCTTTCGAGAGCCGGGCCGTCGTGGTCCACGTGCCAGATCAGCAGACCTTCGCCGGGAATATTGCGATCGTAGTGAGTGCTGGTATTTCGTCGATGCTCAAGAAGGAAGAACTCGCCGGCTCCCAGCGGGATGCTGTATACGTCGCCGCTGCTGCCGATCTCGGGCAGGCGCAACTCCTCTTGGGCCTGTGAAATCTCGCGGGTAAGCGTCCAACCAAGCTTCATCCTACTCCAGGCACTGAAGCTGTTGGGCCCGTCGTCACCATGCCAGCCGGTCGCACCCCAACCCATCAGTCCCCAGTTGCCGATTCCGGCGGAGTCATCCGCGGGTCCGGCATCCTTCTCCTGGACGAAAGCGGTGTTGAACAGATCCGGCAGGCCCAGCACATGGCCGTACTCGTGGCACATCACTCCCGCCGTCTCGGCAAAAGTTCGCCCCTGCAGGACGACGCCCTGAGGGGAGGCGATGCGAATCGGATGGCCGTCTGCGCCCACATCGTCCGTCAGCCAGTCCTCGTCCAGGCCCAGACTCGCCACACCGGTCGCCGCGCCCTGCAGAAAATTCAGGGGCACACGGTCGAGGATGATGAAGACGGCGTCGACGACGCCGTCGTCGTCGCCAGAGTTGGCGATGCCATCGGGACCATCGCTGTCGAAGAGAGCGAAGTCGAGATCGCCATCCGCCTGCGAGAGGATGTCGCGGCTGAACTGACCGTATGAACCGGGTTTGTTGGAATCGCTCGAGACATAGAAGGAGACGGCCTGGCGTGAAAGGTACTGGCTGGGAGCGACCTGTCCGCGAGGCTGGAAGCCGTCAAACGACATGGTTCGGAAAAAGTGACTGAAGCTGCCCGGGTGATCGAGGTCGAACAGCCTCGAGGACCAGTCAGGCAACCGCGCTTGCTCGGAGTCGGTGTCGCTGAAGCCAGCGAAGAGCACCAGGGCCTGGATCCCTCTGGGACCAGCCTGACTCAGCTTTCCGGCGACGGGGAGGTGCGACGGCGCCGGGCGTCCATCGGCGGGACCGGCGCATAGAAAATCGCCGAAAGCAAGAGCCGGCGATGGGTGCACGGCCAGCGCCACGGCGAGCACCAGCGCAGGCAGGGGACAACGAGAATGCAATCGGCGAATAAGAAACAAGACCCCCAGAATCCACCTCCTCGGCTACTTCGTACCCCTGGGACTGGCCTGCCCACCTTCCCGGGCAACGGAGTCTGGAACCTGACTGGCACGAGGTTGGAAGTCGATTGTGCCCCAGCTCCGGCAGACGACGAAACAGCCATCCTGACAGACCTAATACTACGGTTGGGGAAGCAGGGGGGAAATCAGGCCCCAACAGCGAAGGGGTTACGAGCAGTTTATCTCGTAACCCCTTGTTTCTATTGGTGCGCCCACTAGGACTCGAACCTAGGACCCGCTGATTAAGAGTCAGCTGCTCTGCCAACTGAGCTATAGGCGCATTCCAACCTGACTCAAGCCGTGGAAAATAGCGTTACCCCTGGTAGGTGTCAAGGTCAGGATGTCAGTCCCGATGGGTCAGTACCGCTGAATCCCGGGCATCGAGCCCCCCCCTATTCTCCCTTGACTTTCCCCGTGCGGTGGCGTAGAATCTGCCCCTGTCTGCCTCTCCTGCGCCCTGCCATTCAACCCGTGTCCAACAGACCCTTGCCCGTGTTCGACAGAATTGGAAAACTTGAAAAGGCGTGTAGCCGCTATCGGCAACTACCTCTGTTCGCGAGGCTGGCCGACTGCTACCTAAAGCGCGGCAAGGTCGATCGCGCCTTGGCCTTGTGCAGGAAGGGATGCGAGAATTTCCCGACCTACGCCACGGGACACTCTGTGTTGAGCAGCTGCTACCGGGACAAGGGTGACTTGGAGGAGGCTCGGACGGCCTTGGACCGCGCCCTTCGTCTGGACCCCGAAAACCCTAAAGGCTTCGTTAGGCTGTCCGGTTTATATCGAGAGATGGGTATCGTCACCCTCGCCCTTAAAAGCATGCAACAGGCCGCCGTCCTCGACCCCTTCAGTGAGGAGATCGCCAGCCAGCTGGAGCGCCTCCAGAGAGAGCTGCCATCCTCTTCTCCGGATGCGGAGCCATCAGTCAAAACGGCTGGCAAAACGGCTGGCAAAACGGCTGGCAAAACGGCTGGCAAAACGGCTGACCCGCTGTCGG
>Ga0066376_10005150_pt1 | contig 11189 bp, 8 predicted proteins | sample Knorr_S15_td_Bot_FD_77009 | JGI IMG/M metagenome (GOLD analysis project Ga0066376, IMG submission 77009) | Marine microbial communities from Southern Atlantic Ocean transect - Knorr_S15_td_Bottom_ad_5009_LV_A | ecosystem: Environmental > Aquatic > Marine > Oceanic | place: Southern Atlantic... | reverse complement strand
GGCGAACCGACGCGATCGGCGAGGGACTCGGGCGAATCCGATGGTGCCCTAGACCATTTGCCTTGCGACGAATGAAGCGGGAGCGGTATTGGTGCGAGTGGACGAGTTGTTTGATCGCGAGTTGGAGGCGGAGTTCTGGAGGCTGTCTGCTGGAGGATCGCGGAAGTTGTTCCTCGATCACTGCCATCCGACTCAGGCAGGCCACCACCTGATCGCCCAAGCCGTGGCTCAACAACTGAAGTTCTGAACCGTTTTTTTCTTTTTGGGGTGTGGTTGTGGTTCGAGATCACGACGGGAATGACGTGCGGTTGGAAGACCGGGCTGGACGGTGGTTGCTGCTGGTGTTTCACCGGCATTTGACCTGACTGCCGTGTTGCGAACATCTGTTGCAGTTGCAGCAGGCTGCCGCTCAGATTGCCCAGTTGCCATTGGACGTGATGGCGGTGACGTTTCAGTCGCGGGAGGTGGCTGCGGAGTATGTGGAGCGGACGGGTTGGCCGTGGCCGATGCTTGTTGATCCCGGGCGGGAGCTGTATTCCGCCTACTCGATGAAGCGAGGCAGTGTGTGGGCGATCCTGGGTCCTGCGTCGTGGTGGGGTTATTTGAAGCTGATTCTCCGAGGTCGTCGGGTGAGGTCGCCGGCGGGTGATGTGTACCAGTTGGGCGGTGACGTGTTGATTGATCCATCGGGAACCGTCCGCCTGCATCACGTGACGCGGATCCCCGTCGATCGGCCTGATGTGGCTTCGATGTTGGAGTTGATTGGCGAGTGACATTGGGATCTTGGCGGAGACCCACCTCTTGGCAGCCAATCGCGGCAGGTGGTAGTCTCGAAGCACTCGGGCACCTCACAAGGACAACCACTCGCGTGCCACGTTCATTGATTCTGCTGCCCTGTCTGTTGAGTGTGATGCTGGCGCCGGTTTTCGGTGACGACGTCGCCGAACTGGCGGAACGGGTCGACCGTTTGATTGAGGCACGTCATGCGAGCGAGTCGGTGACAGCGGCGCCGGTGTCTGACGATTCGGAGTACCTGCGTCGAGTGTATCTCGACCTGGGAGGCCGAATTCCTCGATCCACCCGGGTCCGTAAGTTCCTGGCGTCGACGGATCCGGCCAAGCGTCGAGTTGTTGTCGACGAGTTGCTGGACAGTTCGTTGTACGTGGTCCATTTCTCGAACGTTTGGCGCAAAGCATTGTTGCCCGAGGCTGGTGCCGATCCTCAGGCCCGGGTCCTGGTCCCCGGTTTCGAAGCGTGGCTCAGGCAAAAGCTGGCCGATGACACCAGTTATGCGGCGATGGTCCGCGAGATCGTCACGGTCCCGCTGACTCGGACCGAAAACCTGCTTCAGTTGCAGCAGCCGGGCACCCGTCCGTCTCCGTTGGCTTTCTACCAGGCCAAGCAGATCAAGCCCGAGAATCTGGCAGCGAGCACGGCTCGGACCTTTCTGGGGATCCGGATCGAGTGTGCTCAGTGTCACGACCATCCGTTTGACGAATGGAAGCAGGGCGAGTTCTGGAGTTTCGCGGCATTTTTTGCGGGGATGCAGCGTGAGGGTCGCGGCGGATTCCTGGCGGCGATCAGCGAGGTGACCGAGCGGCGTGAGTTGCAGATTCCGGGGACGGACCGGAGTGTCGGGCCGATGTATCTCGACGGTTCGACGCCCGCCACAAAAGAGACTCGAGGTGCACGCCAGTTGTTGGCCGACTGGATGATCACATCGAGCAACCCGTATTTCGCTCGTGCGGCGGTCAATCGTCTGTGGGCTCATCAGTTCGGCATCGGCCTGGTCGATCCTCCCGACGACTTCACATCGGACAATCCTGCGAGTCATCCGGATGTGTTGAATTTGCTGGCGACCGAGTTTGCTGCTCATGGTTTCGACGTCCGTTTCATCCTGCGTGTTCTATCGGCGACCGACGCGTACGGACGCACGAGTCGTCTGACGGACCCATCGCAGGTCGACGCCCGTCTGTTTTCGAGGATGTCGGTCAAGGGTTTGTCTCCGGAGCAGATCTTCGACAGCCTGGCCCAGGCGACCGGTTACCTGCCGACGGCTGCGGACCGTCAGTTGTCGATCCCCGGCCGTGCGGGTTCGGTGCGGAGCGAATTCTTGGAGTTGTTCCGCGACGAATCGACTCGGCCGACCGAGCAGCGGACAACAATCCTGCAGGCGTTGGCCTTGATGAACGGCAGTTTTGTATCGGACGCGACGAGTTTGGAGCGTAGTCGCACGTTGGCGGCGGTGGCCGAGTTCCCGTTGATGGGGACGGCCGAGCGAATCGAGTCGTTGTACCTGGTGTCGTTGGGTCGTCGTCCTCGCAAGGCGGAGCAGTCGCGTCTGGTGGGTTATGTCGAGCGTGGCGGAGTCACGAGCGACGCGAATCAGGCGTTGGCTGATGTCTTTTGGTCGTTGTTGAACTCGAGCGAGTTCCTGTTGAATCATTAACCTGGAATCAGTCCAAGACTGGGCTGGCTAGGCGTCTCATGTCCTGTTTCTCTCGGATGTCACGTCGCGAGTGGTTGGCCGCATCGGCCGCCGGCGTTCTGGCGGCGCCGGCCTCGGGCTGGTTCGGCCAAGTGGCATCGGCCGCTGCGTCGAGTCGTCGTCGTAGTTGCATTTTGTTGTGGATGTCGGGAGGTCCGACTCAGACGGACACCTTCGACATGAAGCCCGAGCATGCCAACGGTGGTCCATTCCGTCCATTGTTGACGACCGTACCCGGCCTCGAGTTTTCTCAACATCTGCCTCGCTTGGCGATTCAAGCCGAGCACTTGGCGGTGTTGCGTTCGATGTCGACGAAGGAGGGGGACCATCAGCGTGCGACGTTCAAGATGCGAACCGGCTACCTGCCCCAGGGTCCGATCCACTACCCGACACTCGGCTCGATGCTCAGCAAGGAACTCAGCGACGGCGCATCCCCCTTACCGGGTTTCATCAGTGTGGCCCCGTACCGTTTCCTGAGTCCTGCGGCATTCGGCCCGGGTTTCCTGGGCCCCGAGTATGCTCCGCTGGTGGTCGGCGACGGCAATCCGTTGCCGACGGCAGTGGGCGGCGTGCCAGGAGACGGATCTCAGGGACTGGGCGTCCGCAATCTGCAGCAGGCTGTGGGACTGGACCGTCGTCGAGCCGACGCTCGGCTGGGTTTGCTCGAGAAGTTGGAATCCGATTTCGGAGCCGAGCGACCGGATGTGCCGGCTCGCAGTCACCGCAGTGCGTACCGCCAGGCGGTGCGGATGATGCGATCCGAGTCGGTGTCGGCCTTCAAGCTGGAAAGCGAACCCGCATCGCTTCGCGACGCCTACGGCCGCAGCCGATTCGGACAGGGTTGTTTGCTGGCTCGGCGACTGGTCGAGCGTGGCGTGCCGTTTGTTGAGGTGTCATTGAATGGTGTGGACGGCCAGCAGCAGTTGGGCTGGGACACTCATCAAAACAACTTCGACACGGTCAAGAGTCTGAGCAGCACGTTGGATTCCGGCTGGGCGACCTTGCTCGAGGATTTGCAGTTGCGTGGTCTATTGGAAACGACCCTGGTGATCTGGATGGGCGAATTCGGGCGGACTCCGACGATCAATGCGAACCAGGGCCGCGACCATTTCCCCGGTGCCTGGACGACGGTCCTGGCTGGTGGCGGTGTGCGAGGCGGCCAGGTGGTGGGTCGCACGAGTGCGGATGGTGGCGAGGTATCGGATCGACCGATTTCGACGGGCGACCTGATGGCGACGGTGTGTGCTGCTTTGGGAGTTGATGCTCAGAGGCAGAACATGTCGAACGTCGGTCGACCGATCCGGTTGGTGGATCCCGAGTCGAGCGTGGTTGAGGGTGTGCTGTAGGGACTGGCACCCAGCCGCCAAAGGCGTCTGGCGAGCCGGTTCTTTTCTAGAAGTCTTTGCGGCTGACGTAGAGGCAGGTGAGTGCGAGCATGACGACCAGGAAGGCTCCGTTGCTGACGAGTGGAGTCATGAAATCGATCTCGATCTGATCGGCTTTCAGGTCCTTGTTGTTGCCAGTGACTGTCACCGTATCGTCTTCTTCGAACAGTCGAGCGATGACGGTGTTGAGTTCACCGGGTTTGGGGAAGATGGTGTAGATGGGCAGCAGTGCGTAGCGGTAGACGGCCTGGAGTGTCGAGAGTGGCGGGTCGTGGAGTTTGACCTGGTTGAAGTCGGGCAGCGAGTAGCTGGTGACTCGCATGAACAGGTCACCGACGAGCAGTCGGTTCTGGCTGTCGAAGGCCAGTGCATGGACGTCTCCGGAGATCGCCGAGTCGGAGACAGTCAGTCCGGTTGTGGCATCGATCAGCCAGGCTTCGGACTTGTGCGAGACGACTGCCAGGAACCGGCCATCGGGCGATGCGACGGCCTGGCGGGGTTTTCTTGGTCCACCGGGTATCGTGGTTCCGGTCGGTTCGAGGGTCTGTGAGTCGAGCAGGCGGTAGTCGCCGTCGGCGAGAGCAACGAGCAGTCGTCCTTGGGCGGCGACGACCAGTGCGGCTTCGTCGGTTTCGAGGTCGCGAGTTGTTCCGGGCGAGTAGGTGAGTTTGCCGTTGTCGTGACCGGGTTCCAGCACGATCAGTTCCCCGTCGCTGAAGACGATGACATTCCCGGTGGTGGAATCGATGGTGGCATCGAAGGGGTGCCGCCACCTGGTCTCGGGGTCGGTGGTTGGGACAAATTTCCCGCCTCCCTGTCCCAGCGTGAAGTCGAGCCCCAGCCATTTCCGCGTCGTTTCGGTTTTTTCAGGGTCACCGACAAACACGTCGACACCCTGCAGGCTGACGGCGAGGATTTCGGAGTTTGGCGAGAGGAGCAGGTTGCGTGGTCCGGTGTTTGCTCGTGTGCCTCCGCGGCGAGCCCAGTCGTCGTCGTTTCGAGCGACGAACAGTCGAGACGGTCCATGTCCGGGCATGGGGAAGGCGATGTTCCGGGTCAGTGCAACCAGGCGGTGGTTCTTGCGGTCGTAGTGAGTGCCGACAAACGGGAACCCGGCCTGCATTCTCACGGCGACTCGTGCGAAGGCGGGCATGTCCGGGTTCTGTTGTTCGGTCTCGGCGAACACGTGTTCCCAGTCCTGTGTGGTGTTGGACCAGGCGTAGACATTGCCCATCATGTTGATTGCCAGCGGTCCATGTTCGGTGGCGACGACCGAGTAGACAGTTGCGGGTCGGACATCGAAGCCTTCGATCCAATCCTTGGCTGTTCCGACGACAAAGCAGAGGAACCAGAAGACGACGACCATCACGACCGAGATGATTGGTCCGCGGTAGACGACTCCGGTGGCGGCCGAGACCGAGTAATACAGCACGAACAGGAACAGGTAGACGGGGATACTGAGCAACAACCCGTTGCTCCAGACACCGAGTCTGAGCCCGATGATCGCCCACATCCCGACGATCAGAAATGCGGCATTGACCATTGTGAAGGCACAGCCGCCGAAGAACTTCGACAGGAACAGCAGGGATCTGGAGACCGGTTTCGAGAGCAACAGATCGATCGCTCCGCCCTCGTACATCCTCGGCACAATCGGAGCGGTGACCACGATGGCGATCAGTGTTCCGATGACCGAGACGAACACGAAGATGAAGACCTGCAGCAGTCCGTTGATGCCTGTTTCGAGTTCGTCCTGGCTCAGCGTGACGTCGCGGAACAGGGTGAAGCCGACGTAGGTCACGTTGACCACCTGGCTGGGACTGGGGCGGATGTTATCGGGGAGAGCGGCTTCGAGGGTGAGTCGATTGAGTCGGAGTTGTTCGAGTGGTTTGAGTTCCGGTTGGGTGTTTGCGGCACGAGTGGCGAGTTCCTGGCCCTCCTCGGAGAGCGACTCGCTGGGAACCTGGATCTCGCCAGTGAAATCGGGTTCTTTGAGTTGATCGTCGAGCTGGCTCCTGATGTCTCTGAACAGGCTGAACTTGGCTCTACGTTCGGTTGTATTTTCGTCGAACGTGCGGAGTTCTTTTTTCAGGTCGTCTTCAAGTCGATCCCGAATTCGTCCGGCCGGGCTATCGGCATCGGCATCGCGAAGCCTGGCGGCCAGCGATTCCATGTCGATGACATCCTGGTTGCTGATGCCGGTTCTGAGTGCATCTGTGACGGAGAACCCGGCGAGCAGTCCGAGGAACAGTGTGATGAGGATGATCAGCACCCAGAGGATTTTGGATGCGAAGGCTTCGCGGAACGAGTCCTTGATAACCGCGAGGTAGGGTCTCATGAGTCACCTCCCGCCGCGCCCCGCACAAGTCTGAGGAAGGCATCTTCGAGCGTCAGTTTTTGGCGTGAGATCGAGACAACACTAAGTTGTCGTTCTCGGGCGGCATCGACCAGTCGATCGATATCGTCCTGGTTGCTGCCGGCCAGTGTCACTTTCCAGCGTGTTTCTCCGGTTTGTTCGCGGGTGCTGTTGTCGTCGGGCAGCAGCTCGGTGATGGCTTGTGCGTCGCCATCGAGTTCGATCGTCACGTCGGCCGTTTCGGAGTCTCCGGCCAGGTTGGTGACTTCGGCGACCGGTCCGATCTTCAGCACTTCGCCGCGGAAGAGGATAGCCACCTGGTCGCAGACCAATTCGATTTCCTGTAGCAGGTGGCTATTGAGGAAGATGGTTTTTCCCTGGCTCTTGAGTTGATTGAGCACATCGCGGATTTCGGACCGTCCGACCGGATCGACTCCATCGGTGGGTTCATCGAGCACAAGCACATCGGGTTTGTGGAGCATGGCCTGTGCCAACCCGAGTCGTTGGAGCATGCCTTTGGAGTACTTGGTGACGTTGGTTTTCCCCCAGTCGGCGAGTCCGACGGTATCGAGCAGTTCACCTCGTCTTCGTCGGACTTCGGCGACGGAGAGACCGCTGAGGCTACCGTAGAATTCGAGCGTGGAGTTGCCAGTCAGGTGTTTGGGAATGCGGTGTCCTTCGGGCAGGTAGCCGACTCGTTGTCGTCCTGCTCTGCGACCGGCCGGTTCACCCAGCAGTGTGGCTTCGCCGGAGGTCTTGTGAACGATGCCGAGCAGCACCTTGATCAGTGTGGTCTTGCCGGCTCCGTTGGGTCCGAGCAGTCCGAAGATCTCGCCCTGGCCGACTTCGAGCGACACGCCCTTGAGTGCCTCGATTTTTCGTCTGCGGAACAGTCCGTCGTGGTAGGTCTTGACGAGATTGGTGACACGGATGACCGGGTCTGAGGCGGTCGTTTCGGTAGAGATCATATCGCGGGGGTCTCGGGGGATGTTCCGCAGACGTGGCAGTCGTCGCGTTTGAGTAGCTGGCGACGTTGAAAGGTCATGTCGCGGAGATCGCAGGTCAGGAGTGTGCCCAGCAGCGGCTTTCCCAGGCCAGAGAGTAGCTTGATGACTTCGATGGCACCGAGGCAAGCCACCGTGCCCGAGACGGCGCCGAAGACTGGGAACTCGCGACGCCATGCCGGAGGATCTTCGGGGTACAGGCAGGCCAGGCAGGGAGTTTGCGGCGACTGGATGGTGGTGATCTGGAATTCACAGTCATACATTGCGCAGTCGACGAGCGGTTTGCCTTGAGCGACACATTGCCGGTTCATGGCGAATCGTTCCGAGAACAGGGGTGCACAATCGACGACGAGGTCGACATCGGCCACGAGTTGTCGGGCGTTGTCGTCAGAGATGTTCTCGGGGACTGTCGTGATTTCGAGTCGCGGGTTGAGTTCCAGGAGTCGTAGTTTGGCCGAATCGACTCGGGGCGTCCCGAGTCGATCGTGAGTCATGAGCAGTTGTCGGTTGAGGTCACTGGGTTGGATATTTCCGGCGTGAGCGAGGACGAGTCGTCCGATGCCGGCGGCGGCCAGTTCGTAGGCGACGACGCTACCGAGTCCACCGATTCGAGAGACGAGTACCGAGGCATTCTTGAGTGCCTGTTGCCCGGCTTCGCCGAATCCGGGCACCCACATTTGCCATTGGTAGATGGCTTTTTCGTGTTCGGTGAGTGGAGGCATGTGGTTGTTGGCCAAGTTGCGCGTTGGCGGCGGTTGGATTCTAGCCTCCCGAGACGGGCGAGAGCAGTGTGACGGTTTGTCCGTCTTGGACCAGTGTCTTGTCGTCGTCCCAGTGGATCTGGTTTTCGCCGAGGAAGACGAGGATCGAGGGTCGTGGTTGTTGGTTGTCGTCGAGCAGGATCTCGGCGAGTTGGTCTCCGTGGTTGGCGGCCACCTGTCGAGCGATGTCGGCGACGGTGCACGGTTCGGCCAGTTCGATGATGTCATGAGCGACGCCGGCGACTCGCTTAATTTGAGCGGCGTACTCGACGGTGACCGGCATGAGTTCGGGTCTTTCTGGTATGGGGTGTCTTGGATCGTCCGAATGTCACATCGAGAACCCACGCGAGCCGAGGACTCGGGCGAGCATCAGCACGACGACGGCACAGACGACCATCAGCAGCGAAACGGCGACGGCTCCTTCGAGGTTTCCGATGCTGAGTTCCAGAAAGACGGTGGTCGAGAGTACTTCGGTTTTCATTCGCGTGGCGCCGGCAAATATCAGCAGCGGCCCGAATTCTCCGAGCGACCGAGCCCAGGCGAGTGTCCCGGCGGTGAGCATTCCGTTCCCACACTGGGGCAGGACGACTCGCCAGAAGGCCTGTGCCTGGTTGCATCCGAGAGTCAGAGCGACCTGTTCGGGCCGCGGGTCGACCTGGTCGAACGTGGCTCTCATGACCCGAACGGCGAACGCCGCGGCGACCATGAACTGGGCCAGCACGACGGCGGGCAGTTGAAAGACGACGGCGTTTCTGAGGCTGTAGACGGTGCCATTGACTGTGATGTCGGGAACGAATTGGAAGAGGATCAGCAGGCTGAGTCCCACGACCAGTGGCGGCAGCACGATCGGGATATCGAGAATGGCGTCGAGCAGGTTCTTGCCGGGGAAGTCGTGTCGGCTGAGCAGGTAGGAGGTTGGTACGGCGACGAACAGTGAGAGCACTGCCGAGAGCAGGCAGCTGACCATGGTCAGCTGGACGGAGTAGCGGATTTCGGGTTTATCGAGTGTGGCGACCATTGAGAGCAGTGGTCTGAGTGCTGGTCGTGCCCAATCGAGCCAAGCGGGCAGTTGGACGGTATCGGCCAGATTGCCGGTGGCGAGGTAGGCGATGTCACCGGCGAGCAGTCCGACGAGCAGGATGACGTAGAGGCTCGAGATGACAGCGAGTCCGGCGAGGAACGGTTTATCGGACGGCGGGCGGTAGCCGGCGGATTCCTGTTTCGGCGGAGGTTCGGAAGCGTTGGTCATACTCGGTTGTTCGTCGTGACGGCTTGTCGAACGGATGTTCAGGAACCTGGCGAGTGGTCATCGAATCGCCAGTGGAACCCGGCCTCTTCGAAATCCGATCGTGCCCGAGTGATGGCTTGCATCAATCGTCGAGCCAGTTGTTTGTTGCGGCTGGCTCGTGCGATGCCCAGCGGCTGAATGGCCTTGGCGGCAGCGGAGTCGATGCGGACGACGTCGATTTTTTCGCTTTCGGATTTCGTGTCGGTCAGGTAGGCCAATGACGCATCAGCGGCTCCGGTCGAGACCGGGGCAATGAGCAGTGCGGAGGTGGCGGTTTGCGTGACGACGTTGGCCATGACCTGATCGTAGATCTTTTCGGCTCGCAGCACCTTGCTGGTCAGGATGCCGATGGTGCATTGTTCGGATTGCCCGACGGCAACTCGGACTCCCGGCCGAGCCAGGTCGGCCAGCGAGCGGATCCCCTTGGGGTTGCCTTTGGGCACGGCGATCACGACCTCGGTGTCGGAGATTTCGATCGCGTCCTGGAACAGGCCCTTGACGACTTCGAGGTAGTGGTTGTCGCAGGCCATGTAGGTGTCGGGGAACCCGGTCAAGTTGTTCTGGTTGATGGTTTTCATTTGAGCGGTGAGGATTCCGCATCCGTTGTAGACGGTGTTGACCTGGACTCCCTCGCGCTCCTGAAAGTCACGGATCGTCTGCTGGACGGCTCGGCGGTTGACCGCCCCGCAGAAGAAGGTCAATTCGGGCACCTCGGCCCACTGGTCTCCTTCGACGGGAGTGAACCCGAACTTCTTGAAGAGCAGCAATCCGCGGTCGGCCGCTGCGAGGTAGCGGGCAAATTTCAGGGCTTGGGCCGGCACCGGTGCGCTGTTGAGCACTCCGACGGTGACCAGCACTTCACCCGAGTTCAATTCGGGGACTTCGATCGCTTCGATCCCATCGACAATCGTGGTGGTTGTGTTCCAGATGATGGCGGCATCGGCTGCACCGATCTTGACCGTATTGGCAACTTCGGGCACGGTCGGTTGGAAGGTACCGGTTTTGCGAACGCGTGCTTCGAGTTGGTCCCAGTGTCCGGAGGCCTTGAGCAGTTTGCGAGTTTTCTTACCGACGGCGGCCTGGTCGGGGTTGCCCAGCACGGTTCGGACATCGTCTCGGAGCAGATCGTCGATCGACCGGATGTTCTTGGGGTTCCCCTGTGCGACGGCGATGACGGGTTTCATGCGAGCCAGCGGGATCGATTCGGCGACGAGTCCTTTTTGTCGAGCCGTTTCGATGTAGCTTTCGTCGGCGGCGAGGTAGAGGTCACCGGTCCGAGCCGTTTCGATTCGACTCAAGAGTGTGTTCGACCCGCCGTAGTCCAGGTTGATCTGGATACCGAACTCGTCGAGGTACTGTTTGGCGATGGCTTCGACTGGTTTGCGGATGCCGGCGGCACAGAAGAACGTGAGTGATGCGACCGGTTTGCCGTCGGGGCCGATGGCTCGGTTTTGCGATGATGGTTGGCCCATCTGGCTGAGTTGGAACGAGAGTCCCAGCAGCAGGACGACGCCGGCGATGGCCAGCAGTGCGTGCCGGCTGATGGCACCTCGTGGGTGATCGTTGAACGGGAGCCTGGGCCGCATGGCGTGTCTCGGGTTTGGGCCGGGTTGGGCCGGAATGACCAGCATAGATGATTGGTCGAGAGTTTGCGGGGGTCCGATCCGCCTGCGGCCGTCGGTGGCCGGGCCTGAGCCCATATTTTTACTGGTGACTGTGTGGTGCAAGACGGGAGCCAGGCCCGGCCGCAGCCGGATCGGACCGGTGTCTAGGGTATTTCGTGCAGTTCGATGCCCGAGAGGACTGGTGGCAGCGAGTCCTTGGCCGGTGTCAGTTGGATTTTCAGGGTTCCGTTGACAGTGACTCTTGGGATGTCGATCACGACGGTCTTGGCGATTCCGGCCGAAGCG
>Ga0066376_10005146_pt1 | contig 11199 bp, 10 predicted proteins | sample Knorr_S15_td_Bot_FD_77009 | JGI IMG/M metagenome (GOLD analysis project Ga0066376, IMG submission 77009) | Marine microbial communities from Southern Atlantic Ocean transect - Knorr_S15_td_Bottom_ad_5009_LV_A | ecosystem: Environmental > Aquatic > Marine > Oceanic | place: Southern Atlantic... | reverse complement strand
TTGGGGACATCATTGCATTTCTTTCTGTGGGATCAGCAGGATATGCTCGGACGCTATATCTCTTGATCTATATTTATCTCCTGGGTTGGATCCTCAAGGCCGAAAGAAAAGTATGGCACTATGCGGATTGCCTCCAGTCCCAAGGAAATGGCCAGATGACTTTTCCCGGTCCCGGATTGGCCTGCAAAAAGTAAATTGACAGCATTGGCCACCCAGCGACAATCCTTCAGCTGCAGGATTTTGTCTCGGGGTAAGCTGGGCTGGAAGGCAAAGTCAAAATCGTTGAGGTCCTTGAGGGCAGGAAACCGAGCCGTTTTCAAGCGGCGCCGGTAGTTCGATTCTTCACGACCCTTGAGTTCTTCGCTGGTCAGGCCTTTGAGAAACTCCAGATAGGTCAGCGATTTGGACTGCGCTAGTCGCAGATGAGCGTCCAGATCGTGGCGAATCGTCGACAGCTTGAGCTGACGAAGGTCGTCGATGAGATTTTCATAGGCGGTCGATTGGCTCATTGTTCCACCTCCACGAAGCGGTCGTAGTAGTCGCTGGAACGAACCTCCAGTCCCAGATCTGCCGGCAGTTCAGCTTCCAGATCAACACCGCTTCGCAAGGCTTTCGAAAGGGTCTCTTGAGATGCCAGATAGCGAGCTGTCGTTTTCAGATTTCCATAGCTGAGACAACCATGTTGGATCAGTCGCCCCATCGCCTGTTTGAGGATCTCGAGATCGAACTGTTTGGCCAGGGCAATCATCTGTCGGCTCTGTTCCCGATAATGACGCGGAAAGTTCCTTTTCAGCTGCTCGATCAGTTGCCGGCTCTGGTACAGTGCCCATAGCTTAGCCGTGAGTTGCTCGGTGGCAACCGTGTAGTGTTTTTCATAGTGGCCCTGGATCTTAAAACGCTTGCCTTTTTCCAAGCTACGCCAGTGGGTCGAGAGCCGCTCGCCTTCGACGGTCCGGACTTCCACCTTCTCCTCAGTCACTCGCACTTTGACGTCACGGCCGTGATGAGAAGCCGGGACGCTGTAACGATTGCCCAGCACTTTGACAAACCCGTCCTGGTAAACCTGCTGAGTGCGCAATGCCGGTCGGGCTCGGAAAGGGGTTCGGGCCAGGGGCTGAAGATGAGGCTTTTCTTCCTCCCAAGCTTCTTGAGGTGCTCTTCCGGTCGTTTCATGGGGCTTGGCATCAGCCACTTCTTTAAGCCATCTCTGCCACTGATTTTCCAGATCCCCCAGATCATTGAAACTTCTTCCCGGTAGAAATCCCCGTTTGATATAACGGATGACCGACTCGATTTTTCCCTTGCTTTGCGGATCGAATTTTCTGCAAATATAGGGTTTGAAACCGCACCACTGAGCACAGCCATAAAAGTCGGTGTTGAATTCCACTTCACCATAACGTTCTCGCAGAACCACCAGTTTGGTCTGATCGTAGACGATCTCCCGGGGAATCCCCTGAAAGTGCTGAAAGGCTCGATGGTGAAACTCGATGAAAAGCTGAGTATCGATGGGCTGGTTATACCACTCCACGTACTTCTTTCGACTGCAGGAGAGAACCATGGCAATGAAGTACGCCGACTGCTTGTTCCCTCCGATCCGCAGCTTTCGTTTTTCGCCCAGATCGACCATGGCTTGCTGGCCCGGTGCCGTTTCAAACGGTTCAAAAATGCGCTGCTTCTTCCTGTGTTTTTCTCGCAGGCGATTGACGTAACGCCGCAGAGTTCGAGCCGAACGGTATAACCCATGGCTCGCAAATCATGAAACATCGTCTGGGCGTTGATGACTCCGTCCTCGGCCATCACTTCGACTCGAGACTGGATCCAGTCTTGGTAGCGGTCAATCTTCCGGGTACGGCCTTTTGCCTCGCTGAAACACTGGGCGATCTGCTTGACCGGAAGATCCCGATACTTGCGTACCGTTTTCCGGTCCATCTTGAGTCGGCGTGCCACCTCCGAGACCTTATGGCCTTCTTCAATCAGTCGTTTGATCTCCATCACTTCATCCCATCCTTTCAAACTCTAATCCTCCTTTTGGAGGATTAGGTTAGTTTTCCAGGGTGGGGAATTTTATTGGCCAAAAAGTGGGGATTTCTGTTGGCCGGTCACAATAGGCGGCTTGATGAAGATAACTAACGATCGTATAGAAGGTGCAAAACTGAACGAGCTTGGCTATAGCCAGCATCGAAGGGGAATAGGAAGGCTGTTTACTACCCGTGACATGTTATCTCAGAGCCATCAACGCAGAAAAATACATCCGCAATGGAGAGAGAGTATTAGACATCGGTTGTGGGAATGGATACTTCATTAAGCGCTCAAAATGCAGGTAACGGTATGGCCTTGACAAGCTACTTGGCGACGAGGTGAGAGATTCCCTAGATTTTCAAGACGCCTACTTCGACTACGTTACGATGCTTGCCGTGATAGAACACCTGCCAACCCCAGAATTAATATTTGAGGAGATTCATCGCGTTTTAAAGCCAGAGGGTAGGTTCGTATTTACCACATCCAGAAAGCAGGCCGAATTGCTTATGCGCCTATGCGTTGGAGACCTTGAAGAACAACATGAATCATATTTTGATTACGAAAGAGTGAGACAGCTAATTGGAGATCTATTTGAAATAGTTGGCTATCACACGTTCATTCTAGGACTCAATCAGGCGTATTGTCTACAAAAGAAGGCATAAATCACGTTGGTTACTTGTCTTGTTTGGACGATTGATGAACTTTTGACGAGCGTTGCTGAACTCGTCGAGTCGGTAACCCGCCGGCTAAACACCGCCGGGTGCTACAAAGACAAACTCACCATCCCTTGTCAAGGGGCCTAACTGCTCGCTTTCCACTTCACTTGAGCGCTCGGCTCCGGCTTGACATAGAATCAACACCCATTTAGTTTGCAGTCATGGCACCCGCGCGTTCGCGCGTCTTTCTTTACCTAAGTCTAGGATTCACAGGGCTCTGTGTCCTCGTTTATCTCGTTTACCCGTTTCTTCTGCGCAGTGTCGGTGCTTACCTTGTAGTCGAAGACGCCCTACAACCAGCCTCTGCAATTCTTGTACTCAATGGGGAGTCCCCATTGAGAGCGTTGGAGGCGGCAAAGATTTACAAGGAGGGATGGGCCCCAAAGGTGATCTTGAATCAGTCTCTGAGAAGAGCAAATTTCTATGCCTATGAATCGCTGGATATAGAAGTGATGGAACAGCACGAATACAACCGTGCAGTGTTGCTGCGCAGCGGTGTTCCAGATGAGGCCATCACGGTCATAATGGAACAGACTTCCAACACTATCGCTGAGTTGAGAGCGGCCCTTCGTTTTCTAACTCCTTCCACAATCACCAGCCTAATTATTGTGACTTCGAACTACCACACTCGTCGCACAGCGAGGATCTGGCGCTATTTGACCGAGGCCGAGATCAAAGGGATCGTCCGGTGGACCAGAAGTGATACCTCCTTTGACCCAGCCATATGGTGGACGAGCCGTGTTTCGATAAGACGCTTAGTGAATGAATATTTGGGCTTTATCAGTTATTCGTTGGGATTTCCCCTGGGCATTGCTTTTCCTGAGAGTGTTAGAACGTTTATCCCGCTCTTTGAAACCGAGATCAAGTGACGGTAAAGCAGGGGATGATGAATTCAGAGGCTTTTCCTTGAACCAACGTCATCTGTGAATGATGCCGGAAAAGTGACCCATCTTGACCACCGGGAAAACTCCCCCCTGTGAGCCCCTGAAATGCCTTTTTTGTCAGTTCTTGAGCCTAGCCGGTAGGAGAGCGTCCGTTTGGTGGGTCTTTCGGCCCCAAAAGGGCTCACTGTTCAACGTCAAGTATTTTTCCCTACGGACACTAAAATTCCCGTTTTCCCGGGAGAGAGGATGTAACGGAATGAGGGCGTAGCCCGAATGGAGTTACATCCTTCACCCTTTTCGATGTCCTCCCTGCTTCTGGGTTCTTTGCGCCACCTCCATGCGATAGCTCGGTAAATTCAGTTCCAGGATCACGCTGTGATGAACCAGTCGATCGATAGCTGCCGCGGTGGTCATGGGATCTTTGAAGATCTTCTCCCAATCCGAGAAAACTAAGTTGCTGGTGAGGAGAATGCTTCGTTGTTCGTATCGATGGGAGAGCAGAGTAAAGAGAACCTCCATTTCCGCGCGGCTTTGCTGTACATAGCCAAGATCATCTATGAGCAATGCCTCGAACCGACCCAATCGCTTCAGTTCTTTTTCCAACAGGAGTTCGTTTTTCTTTCGAAGCAGGCGCTGCACCAGTAAATCGCACGAGCTGTAGTACACAGCGCGGTCTTGCAAGACCAGTTCATGTCCGAGTGCACACATCAGATGGGTCTTCCCGCTGCCGGGTGGACCAAACAAAAGGACATTTTCGCTGCGATCCAGAAAGTCTCCTTCCAACAACGAGGCCAACTGACGATCCACACTTTTCGGCAAGCGACCCCGATCAAACGCGCTCAGCGTCTTGGCCAGGGGCAGTTTCGACGCGTTGCGGCGCCTCTGAATCCGCCGTTCACGACGATCTGTTAATTCCATCTCACACAGGTTCATCAGGTACTGAGCAAAGGAGGTTCCCTCCCGGTCCGCCAGCACGGCCTGGGCGTGACAGTTTTCCCGAAAGGTGGGCAGATGCAGCTGACGAAGACTATCCTGCAGTTGTGTAGCAATGGAGCCGCTCATGTCCTCACCTCTGCTGGTGCACCCAGCAGACGGTCGTAAACGGACAGCTCGACGCGGTCAATCTCGATTTGCCATCCCTGGTTCTCCCATCCCGACTCTTGGAGCACCTCCTCCACCTGCTCAGCGCGGATTCTGCGGCCTTGCTCCAGCAGTTGATGCAACGCCCTTTCCACGAGCTGCTCGCCGCTTGTGGCTGCCCTCTGCAGGATCTTCAGATATTGCCGGTCGGCCGTTTTTGGACAGTCCTCCCGCAACTCATCATAGGCCACTCGGAACAGCAGGCTGGGAAATAGATCCTCGCGGTAGCGGTAGCGGCGAAAGGCACCGGGCTTTCTCACCAGGGAATGAATCACATGCCGATACTGAATCCAGTGACGACCTTCTCCTCGCAAGCGGGGCATCTACTCCATCTTTTGTTGCCCGTACCAGAGTTCCAGATGATCGGCATACACTCTGACCTGAACCCGCTCTCTAATCAGCCGGCTGTCCACCGAGTAGGTGTTATGGCGCACCCGGATGGTGCTGTTGCGTGTCACCTTCACCCATTCCTGGCTAAAGTCTTCGATCCGACGTTTGGGTAACCGTCTCATCACTGGGAGCTCCGCCTCGAGTCTCTTCTGCCGAGCCGCGTTACGCCGTCCCAACAGGTCCTGGAGAAACTTCTCGTAATCTTGACGACTCGCAAAATCTGGGCTGCCTCGCAGAATCAGTTCCTGTTCCACGGCCTGCTTGAAACGATGATGTGCTTGCTCGACATCCCCGTTCTCGTGGGGCTGGCCAGCCTGGCTGCGGGTAGCCTCCAACCCGTAGTGATCCAGTAGCTGTCGATACCGCTCGGTGAACTCCTCCGGGTGAGTGAGCTTGTGCACAGCCGCAGTGAGACTGTCGGTGCGGTGCTCCCGAGGCACCGCACCCAACTCCCACAGGGCCTTCTGCAGCCCCGCAGACAGGCTCTCGAAAGACTCTGAAAAGCAGATCATCACCGCCTCCCAGTTCGAGTAAGTCAACACGAAGTGATAGAGCAAGTGATCAAAGGGTTGGCCTGTCAGGGTGACTCCTATCCTACCCATGGAGGTGAAGTCCGACTGCGCCTGTTCTCCCGGACGGTGGCTTTGGGGAAAGATCACTTCCTTGGGCTCCCCATGAACAGCTCGCCAGGCCTTCACTCGTCTCTGCAGCGTCCGCAGTTGTCCCTCCTGAAACCGACCTTCGTACTGGCGAGACAAATAGTCGAATAAGGTTTTGGCTTGAACCGTGGTCGCTCGCTCCAGGATTTGTTCAATCTCTGACCACACCTCGCTGAATGGATCGGCCCGTGTTCGCCAAGAACGCTCGATCTTGCGCTGGCTGGGGAGCTTCTCCGAGCCCAGCCATTTACGAGCTGTCTTCTCGTCCATCCCAGCCTTGGCTGCCGCCGTCGCCAGTGTCTTTTCTCTTTTCCGCAGTTTCAATAGTCTTCTCACTTGTTCATCACTAACCATGCTCCGCATGGTTAGTTTTCACCCTGATAAAACCCCTCACCAGAGTAAGATTCTTGATGAGGCAAGCGGGAATTTTAATTGTCGTCGACCGGGAATTCTAATTGTCGCTGATCAGGCTCACATCTGGGGTAGCGGTTTCCACTGGGATTTGAAGGCCTGAGGCCTTATTAATGGGCCTTCTTCCATCCTTCCGACAGCCACTTTCAACTTGACATTCCTAGGTCCCCTGGCAGAATAGGAATCACTTTGCAAGATTCGGACAGCGTTTTTAGCGGAGGAGTACTGTAGTCTTAGCGACAGCTGATCGACCTCTGATTGTAGGAGCTTTTTTTAAAGGCAAAGTCAGAGGGTTTTCACGTTTAGCGTGGAATTACATTTGCAAGCTAGGTCAAAAAAAGTATCTCGGTACAGGATCTCGATGAACTCCTTAGAGTTCTATGATGACTGTAAGTGACAATGGCGAAGCTGTGTTTCTTATAAACGACACCCATGGACCGGCTCTCCTCACTCCATTCGGCAGAAGGAGCAGGGTCCAACTATCGAGCAAGACAAATTGCCCCATGAGGTGTCCGAAAACTCTTGAATTTTCATTGAATCAGACGGATTTGACACTCTATGTGACCTTCGGGGAGAGAATTGCTGAGTAGATTCAACAAGGGTGTCCTGATGAGCAGTCAGGATAGGGAATAACAACCGGAGTAAAGGAGCAAATGTGAAGGTTCTTATCACGGGTATGGACGGCTATTTAGGTTGGTCGTTGGCTCAGTATCTTGCTGAGAGGGGACACGAAGTGGCCGGTGTTGATGCCTACTATCGTCGCAAGTGGGTAGAAGAAATGGGGAGCCAAAGTGCGACTCCGATCGTTGAGATGGACGAGCGGCTTCGGGCCTTTGAAGAAAAATGGGGTGAAAAACCTTACTTCAAGGAGGGAGATCTGACCAGTTGGGAATTTGTGAAGTCTATCTTCGAGGATTTCCGGCCCGATGCGATAGTTCACTTTGGGGAGTGCCCATCGGCTCCCTATTCCATGATTGATGTTCATCACGCCACCTGGGTTCAAACAAACAACATCGCGGGAACTTTTAATATTCTCTTCGCCATGCGTGACATCACTCCTGAAGCCCATCTAGTGAAACTGGGAACGATGGGCGAGTACGGTACACCTAATGTGGATATTCCAGAGGGGTTCTTCGAGATCGAGCGCGGAGGAAGGAAAGATTGGCTGCCCTTCCCAAGGCAAGCAGGGAGTTGGTACCACTGGTCCAAGGTCCATGGATCGAACAACACCATGTTCGCCTGTAAGATCTGGAACCTTCGAGCTACGGACATCATGCAGGGGGTCGTCTTTGGCACCCGCATCGAGGAGATGGGGGATGACGAGCGTCTACTCACTCGGCTAGATTTTGACCAGGCCTTCGGCACGACCGTAAACCGCTTTTGTTGCCAGGCGATTGTCGGCCATCCCCTTACCCCCTATGGTAAAGGTCACCAACTGCGCGGGTTTCTGCCCTTGCAAGACTCGATGCAGTGCCTTACGCTTTCATTGGAGAACCCACCGCAAGCGGGTGAATACCGGGTTTTTAACCAGTTTCAGGAGGTGTACGATATCACCGGATTAGCATTGAGGGTTCAGAAGGTAGCTGGCCAACTCGGGCTAACGGCGGAAATACGCAATTTGGAGAACCCGCGACAGGAACTCGAAGAACACTATTACAACCCAGACCACCAAAAACTCTTTGACTTAGGTTATCAACCCACCTGTAAAGTAGAGGATCAGATTCGAGTCATGCTCCAAGACCTCATGAAATACCGAGACCGAATTGAAGAGAAGCGAGCGGCACTAATTCCGGATGTTCACTGGGACGGCTCCCATCGGAAAGTGGAGTTCGCGGGCATGCTTTCCGAAGTTGGGACTGAGAGTGGGTGAGAGAAATCTCCGGAGAACTTCTGTAGTTTGAGAAAGAGAGGTTCTCCCTATTTGAAGGCTCAAAATCTGTGGAAGCCGACCCGGAACGGGTGAAGGTGGAGAGCGTCTGCCGTGAGGGCATCGAATGCCGTGATGTCCTCCCTGCAGGCACTCATGGGACAAACTGGGTGTTGGATTTCTCGAACCTAGACTTCAAACGATCGCTCATCATTGCAGAGATTGGCGGCAATCACGAAGGTGACCTCGAGAGAGCTTATCACCTGGCCCGTCTGGCGGCCAACAATGGGGCGGATGTTGTCAAGTTTCAGACCTATTACGCAGATACGTTAGTCAATCCCAAGCTTTCCCCCTCCCGGCACGCACATTTCAAGCGCTTCGAATTACCTCGTGACGAGTGGTTCAAGCTGGCCGAGTTCGTTCGGTCGTTGGGTGTGGAATGGATGACCTCCATTTGGGACTACGAGATGGTAGATGTACTTGACCCGATACTTCCGGTTTACAAGATAGGGTCAGGAGATTTCACCAACTTCCCAATGATTGCCAAGGTTCTTTCTAAAGGAAAGCCGATCATCCTCTCTACGGGGATGTGCGACGAAGACGATATCGAAGCTACCATGCAATTTGTTATGGAACGGGCCCCCGGGTTTGTCGAGGAGCGTAAGTTGGCATTGCTGCAGTGCACAGCCATGTACGACTCTCCCGATCCGGGGCAAGTCAATCTGGGGGCGATGTCTTACCTGAGGGACAAATACGGCGTGGTGTCCGGTTTTTCCAACCATACCCTGGGCCCCACAGCGTGCACGGTGGCTGCCTCCATGGGGGCCAAGATTTTAGAAGTCCACTTTACCGATGATAAACAAAGAGAATTTCGAGACCATAGGCTGTCGTTTGAGCCGCGAGAACTTCGAGAACTGAGGGAGACGGTGGAACTCATTTCCGCCTTGCAGGGATCCCCGAGTAAACAAGTCATGGACTTAGAAGTGGATAACCGGCAGTCTTTCAGGCGAGGGATTTATTTTCGGCGAGATCTTAATGCCGATCATGTTGTTAGCGAGTCCGACCTGATTCTGTTGCGGCCCAACGTAGGACTGGATGCGCGAGAGTACTTTAATGTGATTGGAAAGAGATTACAGGTGGATGTGGCCGCCTTGCAGCCGCTTGAAGAAGACTTTTTCTCCTGAAACAACAATTTAGACACTCATATATTCTTTGATGGGCCATTGTGAAAGAAGCGAAATTCACTCTGTCAGACGCCACACGATTTTCTATTGGCTTTGACCAGCGCGATCGAGAACGCCTTCTCAAAATGTGGGATGAGGTATTCGTCTCCAACCGCTGGTCTGAGGGCCCCTTTACGGAACGCTTTGAGGAGCTTTGGTCGGCCTGGAACGGTCTTCCGAGTGTAGCCTTCTCAAGCTGGACGGGTGGTGCAATGGCAGCCTTGGATTTTATCGACGTTCGCGGAGCGACGGTCCTGTGCCCATCGAATACATTCATGGCCACACCGTTCTCTGCGATGAGGGCGGGCGCGGAGGTGCATTTTGTGGACTGTAACCGTGAGGATTTGTGTATGTCCTTTGCCGACTTCGAGCGAAAGGCTGAGCAATACCAGCCAAAAGCTGTATGGTTGGTGCACATCGGTGGGCATATCGCCTCGGCGGTGGAGAAAATAGCGGCTTATTGCCGGTCCCATGGCATCTGGTTATTGGAGGACTGTGCCCACGCCCATGGAGCAGACTGGAATGGCCGTAAGCCCGGAAGTTGGGGAGATGTTGGAACCTATTCCTTCTATGCCACTAAGACGATTTCAACTGGCGAGGGCGGAATGCTGGTCTCGAAGCACCCTGAACTGATCGATCATGCTAGAAAGTACCGTAATTATGGTAAATCGGAGTACACGGTGACGGGTCTGAACTATCGTCTCAGCGAATTTACGGCAGCGCTTGGAATCGTGCAGACTGAAAGGATGCAGGAGATTGTAGACTGGAAGAATAGGTACGCTCGAGAGGTGCTTGATGCTCGGCACCCAGGGCACCTGCGCCTGCCCGACGGGATGGTTTCCGGTCTTTACAAATATATTGTATTCGACCCGATTGACAATTCGACGGGCAAAGTTTATGACCAGTCTTGTCATCGGATCCTGGAGCATCAGGTGGATCTTCCGAATTCTGACTGGGTAGCACAAAACCACTGGTGTGTACCTCTTTACTACCAGGGTAGCAACGAAAGGACGGACTGATGAGAGTTCTGGTTACGGGTGGATCTGGCTTTATCGGCTCCCATGTCGTCGATCGGTTGAGAGTTCATGGGGTGACACCGCGCATTTTTGATCAGCGCCACTCACCCTGGCATCAGGACGTCGAGCATCAAATAGGCAGTGTACTCGACCTCGAGACTCTGCGCATTGCGATGACCGCCGTGGATGCAGTCATTCATTTGGCGGCTGTGGCCGACGTGAAGGATGTGTTACAGGATCCGGTCTATGCGGAAAACGTCAATGCGCGCGGGACATTACACGTGTTGGAGGCAGCTCGCCGATCCGAAGTAAATCGAGTGATCTACGCAAGCACAACGTGGGTCTATAGCGACTGTGAGCAGGAATCGGTTAACGAAGAAACGCTGATTCCTCCGCCACGACATCTTTATACCGCCACCAAGCTGGCCGGTGAATCGTACTGCCGTGCCTATTCTGAGCTTTACGGGTTGGAGCATACCATCGTGAGATTTGGCATACCTTATGGTCCTCGTGCCCGTGAGGGGGCAGTGATCCCAATCTTTGTGAGCAAGGCACTTCGGGGTGAACCACTGACACTGGCGGGTGATGGTTGTCAGTTTCGAAAATTCGTATACGTGGAGGACCTGGCTGAGGGAACCGTTCTTGCTCTCAAACCGCGGGCCAAGAACCGCATCTATAATCTGGACGGCTCTGAAAGGATTTCCGTCTTAAAGATCGCCGAAACGATACGGGATTTCCTTGGCGATATTGACATCGTGCACACTGAAGCACGCCCTGGTGACTTTCCAGGGAAGGAGATAGAAAGCCGTCGCGCCTTGGAGGAGCTCGGCTGGGAAGCCGTGACTCCATTCAAGGAAGGCGTTCAACGTTACAT
>Ga0066376_10005144_pt1 | contig 11200 bp, 11 predicted proteins | sample Knorr_S15_td_Bot_FD_77009 | JGI IMG/M metagenome (GOLD analysis project Ga0066376, IMG submission 77009) | Marine microbial communities from Southern Atlantic Ocean transect - Knorr_S15_td_Bottom_ad_5009_LV_A | ecosystem: Environmental > Aquatic > Marine > Oceanic | place: Southern Atlantic... | reverse complement strand
CAGCCCAGATGCGTGGCTTGAAACTCAATGAATTCGGGTTGATGCCCGAGACTGAATTGACGGGTTTAGAGGCAGCTGCAACCTCGTTACCAGCGTTGAATGAACATGATATCTATTCACACCTCGACCTTGCTTATATCCCTCCTGAATTGCGTGAGGACATGGGGGAAATCGAAGCTGCGACAGACAACTCACTACCGGATTTGATCTCTAATGAAATGATAAAAGGTGCACTGCACAACCATACGGTTCTCTCCGATGGTGAAGCCACCCTAGAACAATTGGCTGCTACCGCCCAAAAGATGGGCTGGAGTTGGCTTGGTGTTGCCGACCATTCACCAACATTGACCGTCGCCAACGGCGCTTCGGCTCAAGACCTTCTCGCTCAAGGAGAAACCATTCGCCGTTATAATGCGGACTGGAGTGAAAAAGGAGTTGACTTCCGTATTTTCCACGGGGTTGAATGTGATATCCTTGCCGATGGCAAACTCGACCATCCTGACGAGGTGCTGGCGCAATTGGACTATGTCGTCGCCAGCGTCCATGCCATAGGCCGCTGGCGCTCCCGTGATGAAAGCGAGAATACCGAGGACTTGCTCAAAGTCCTCGACCATCCTTCGACCAATGTCCTCGGCCATCCGACCGGCAGGATTCTTCAAGGCCGTGATGGTTACGAGGTAGACCTGCACAAGGTGCTAGAACACATGGCCGAGCACAATGCCGAGGGTCGGCTAAAAGCGGTCGAACTCAATGCTTCGCCTTATCGGCTCGACCTCGACTGGCGATTGTGCAAGAGGGCTAAACAATTGGCCGTTCCTGTCGTCATCAACCCAGATGCCCACTCCTTGGTCGGTTTAGCCGATATCTCCTACGGAGTGATGATTGGGCGCAAGGGTTGGCTTGAGAAAAACGACATCCTCAATTCTTTAGGCGCAGCAGGCTTGCAGCGGTTGATGGAGGAGAGAAGATGAGGTTATTGCGCTCACTAGTCATCGGCGGCTTGTGCATTTTCCCCAGTGCATTAATCGGTTTGACCCTCTGGTATTCACTAGGCTCATCGTATGATAATTCCTCGGTAAGTGTCATCACTACCTGCAACCTAATCCCTATCGGCGGGGTATTTATCGGCTTTTGGATCTCATGGAAAAACGGCGAAGAATATGCGTTGAGTAGTGGCGAGGATGGCTCATGAAACGCAGTGAAAAGGCAGCTCGAATAATCACCATCCTCGATGAACTGCACCCTGAAACACCGATTCCGCTCGACCATCAAAACCATTTCCAATTATTGGTCGCGGTGCTGATGAGTGCTCAGACCACCGATAACAAGGTCAACCAAGTTACCCCTACTCTTTTTGCCCTCGCTCCCGATGCTGCATCGATGGCTGAGACCGAGATTGCAACCATCCTCGACATTATTCGCCAAATCGGCCTCGCCCCGACAAAATCACGTAATATCCATAACCTTTCCAAAATGTTGGTTTCTAGATTCGCTGGTATTGTGCCACAAACCTTTGCCGAATTGGAGGACCTGCCCGGGGTCGGTCACAAAACCGCCTCGGTGGTAATGGCGCAAGCATTTGCGATTCCCGCCTTTGCCGTCGACACCCACATCCACCGCTTGGCCGCTAGATGGGGATTGTCCAATGCTAAGAATGTCGAGCAGACCGAACGTGATCTAAAGCGGGTATTTCCGAGAGATAAGTGGATAAAATTGCATTTACAGATGATTTTCTTTGCCCGAGAGAGTTGCCCGGCACGTGGCCATGATCTGAATCTCTGCCCAATCTGCTCGTGGGCAGCGAGTGCCAAACGAAAGCGCGCTGAGATGAGTTAAATCGAATTGTACTTACAATTCTACCGACTATTCTAGTTCACAGACGTGTTCGCCCTTACCATGAAGACATCATGTTCCAAACAATCCAGAGGATGATTCTAGAACATATGCAGTGAATAGGCTGGTTATCGCTGCTACCCAGGTAAGTTTGATAGTTTGTCCTAGAGCACTGGTTAAACCGCCACCACGCAAGCGGGTTGAAATCAATGAAACCGTAAATACCTGTAATAGAATAAGTGCCGAGGCTATCAATTTGAACATCATGATATTCTGGTCAATCGCTCCCGCATCACTCATCGATGGCAAAGCAAAACCACCTGCGGATTCGGTGATGGCGCCGATATCGGTCTCGGCGAGGGTATCGGCCACGCCTGCAATCGACTCGCCGAGTTGGAGGACGATAGAGATGGTGACATTGAGGCTGGTTACGGTAGCGATCAACAAACCAAGAGCAACCCCGCTCATGGTCGATGCCGAAAGCGACCTTCTTTGCCGCAAGGAAAGGAGATTGCTAACCGAGCGCGAGACCATATCAGCGGTTTTAGCTGGCTCACCAGATGATAGAGCACCCTCGATGTAAATACGATTATAACGTGAGATCACCGCTGAATTGGTGTCTGAACTAAAGTAATCCCAAGCGCGGTCCGAGTCGATACGGATTGCCAATCGCCGCTCCAATCTATCGATTGAGCGGTCGAGCAAACCAAAGTCAACCCCACGCAATGCGCGAATTGTCGCACTTGGCTCGGCACTTCTAGCCTGAGCGGTTCCACCTAGAGCGCGAATGAAATCAGGATAGGCATCATCTCTTCTCTTGACTTGATGCTCTTCTCTCTGCTCCAAAATGGCTGGGATGAGAATTGGGGTAAAGGGCACTGCTATCAACAAAAGGCCATATTTATCCCATGAAGGGCTTAATTGACCCCAGAAAATAATGGTGAATAGTACTGTAACAACCACTAATCCAACTGTAAGAAATCCTGCGGCAATCCACGATCGACGGAATAGAACACGATATGGGGTATCCAAATCATCTCTGGCAAAGGTCTGGTCATCGGGAATCGACGATCTAAAAGCAAATAATGCCCCGATTTGAATCACTGCGAATAACAATCCGGCCAGCAGCAGATAGCGAATTCTACTGGCTATTACAATCGGTGGGTCATTGGGGCTTCCAGTCTCGAATAGCACCAGATGAATACCAGCGATTACCAATCCGAAGAGACCGGCAGAAACCAGCGAGACATAGATCTCCTTGAGCATGTCGACACTCTCCAAACGTGTGTCGTAGATGGTATTGTATTGCTCAGCCACGGTTTCTTGCTCCGAGCGCATAAAGTCGTCGATCGGCTGACCTGCTTCTATCGAGAAAGCCATGCGGTCGAGAAAATCCGCCCATATTGGCGAAGGCGATTGCTGGGCCACTATCCGCGACGCTACGGGCAAACTGGTGTGCCATTTCTCGACAAGAATCTCGATTTTTTTGACTTCTGCGGCCAATTCACCATAATCCTTCATTTGTTTGAGAATGGCGAAAATGGTTTTTGCCCCGACTTCACCCAATGAAAGAATACCCATTCTAGTGATGAACATGTGCATTTCCTTTTCGATTCGAATGCCGAGTTTATTGACCTCTAACATGGGGAAAGCTGCTGCTGATCCTCCACTGATTATAGGGAGAATTAGAAGGAGTAGAAAACCAGATGCTCCTGCGAAAAGTCCACCTTCGCTCCAGCCACCGGTCATGAAAATAATTAGAAATGCGGTGAGAAAACCAGCGAATGCGGCGCCGCCACAATAGATGATTAAGAAACGAGGAATCGGCATTTCCAGACGACGTAGTGCTATTTCCCAAGTCGCCATGCGCTCCATTCAATATCCCTCATTTTCTCATTGGTGATTGATTCCCACCCATGTCTCAAGTGCAGATCTGAATGAATCGAAACCATTGCTATAGTAGACATCGAGAAGGTCGAATACATCGTCAAAATGAATGAGGTCCCTATCTACCATGCGCTGAAGTGCTTCGGTACGGCGTGACATTTCGTCGTAAATATCACGCTTATTATCAAAACCCATCTCCGACGCGATTTTGTTTTCTAATAGGTGGCTTTGGAACATTCCACGGAAGTGATGCTTATCCTTGAGCGGGTCCCATTCGAACATACCTCTAGTCAAAACACCATCACTGTGCTTATTATAGCCGATAATCTCGTCGATTCCGGTAACTCTTCGATCGCCTCCGTCGACAACCTCTTGGAAGAGAGCGAAGTTCAAGTTGTCGAAGAATCGAATCGGTACGTTGATTGGGTCACCGGTAAACCTCTGGATCATCTTGACCACGGACGATGCGTGGAAAGTAGCGATTACCGGGTGTCCTGTCTGCATCGCCTGGAAGGCTGTCGCACCTTCAACACCACGAATCTCTCCGATGATGATGTAGCGAGGACGGCTACGCAAAGCGGCTTTGAGCAGGTCGAACATATCGACCCTAGAATCTTCATTCTTGCTCTCACGAGTGACAAGACGCTGCCAAATCTTGTGTTTTACGTATACCTCGGGCGTATCTTCAGCGGTGTATATCTTGACATTGTGGTCGATGAAGGGAAGTATTGCATTGAGGGTAGTGGTCTTTCCTGAGGCGGTCTCACCACTGACCATCACCGACATTCCATACTCCAAACAAATCCAGATATAGGCTGCTACTTGCGCGCTGAGAGTGCCCCATTTAACCAATTGAATAATGGATATCGTCTCTTCGGCAAACTTGCGAATAGTGAACGACGGACCGTGCAGCGAGACGTCGTCTGAGAAAATGATATTGATACGTGATCCATCGAGTAGCATACCATCGATAATCGGTTTATTGTCGCTGACTGGACGGCCGATTCTCTCGCTCATCGCTCGCAGGTAGCGTTCGAGTAACTCGCGCTCTCTGAATCTGATATTGGAGGTGACCATGCCGAATACCTTGTGATCCATATGGACGTGTTTGAGACCGATGGAGTGTATATCCTCCAACGACTCATCAGAGAGTAGGGGTTCAAGCGGTCCGTTGCGAATCAAGTCACGTATGATGGTATAATGCAAGCGCTCACGCTGTTCGCGGCTGACGACGATACGCTTGTCTTCCATTCCGAGCAAAGCCCACAGTCGACCTTGACGGCGAACGTGACCACGCACTTCTGAATCTAGTACAGTATAGCGGTCGATCATGCCCGAAAGGATACTCTCGAATTCCCCATCGGTGGTGAAACTGGGGGCAGCAGGAGCTTCTTGTAGCAGGATTTCTATCAACTCACGACGAAAGTTTTCCTCTTCATCATTCAATTGGGGTTCGAGTCCGAACCACAATACCTGACTGACCTCATCGCTGCCGGTTGGTGGCCGATAAATATGAACGAAAATGGGTTCCTTGGTGATGTAAATTAAATTGAGAGGGTCCATTTTTCGCGCATCACGGTCAAGAGGACCGTAATAGACTGGACGAGAACCATAGCGCTCCTCGAAATCCCTCACCCATTGGCCTACGTGAGGATGGGCTGCCATAACCGATTCGAGGTCACCCTTTGCGAATTTTTCAATGCCTTCTTCCACGACGGCATTTGCCTCTGCCATCTCAGCTCACCGCCGTAATATCGACGATGAAGCCCATTCCTGGCTCCACTCTCCAGCCGACACTGCTCTGAACGGGACCAGCTGCTCGAAGGAATCTTGTAATCAGTAGGTTTCGTTTCATCTCGCCGCCAATCAATTCGTTGGCTAGGTCGATAACAACCTCACTGGAGGAGCGAAATGCATGTAGTAATCTATCGTCCATCTCAACTGGATCTACAGTCATTATCAATGTGCGACCACTTGCGACCTTTTTGCGCAGACGCTGCATCAATTGGATGCGTCCATCTTCATCGAGTCCTTTGGGCATCAGAGAAGAACCGGTATCTAGTACGATTACATCTGCCTCCAGCCAAGCGGACGAGTCAAGGATTTCATTCAGACCCGCACCCGGCACTGCTTCAGCGATTATCCCATAGCGAGAAAAGACGATGCAACGGCCAGAACTGATATGTTCGGTTACATAATAACCGACTGATTCCATCTGCTCAACCCAACCACGAGTAGTCAATTCAGTGGTGATGACCAAAACCTTACACTCATTTTCCAACAATCCAAAAATCATCCGCTGTGAGATTAGCGATTTGCCACCTCCAACCGATCCTTGTATTAACATAAGACCGCGATTGGGAATTTTCAGACCCATTGAATTGGCTAAACTATCCTGCTCTAGAATGAATGGAAAGCCATCCTCGACTGGTTTTGGTGCTTCATCAGACATTCAATCTCACCTCATAGGTTTCGGAATCTGTGCCAGAATGACCGGCGATTACCACCGATTCGGCAACGATGGTCAAAGTGATTCCGGTTCCATCGACAAAGCCACTGAACTCGTTATTCGCGCTTTCTGTGACTTTAAAGACGATGATATCGCCCGGGCCCCATTTATGACCCGCAGGCAGAGCACTACCGTCGGCGAGTTTCTGGTCACTGCCATCGCCGAAGGCGATACCGTTGACGTAAAGAGCCAATGTCGTGTGGTCCAATACCCGTGAACCGCTATTCTGAACGATAAATGTCAGTTCGTATGCAAGCATTAAGCTATCGTCGAGCGGTACCATCGCCGGATCTCCAGCGAATGATACATCGGTTTCAATATCGGCCGCTCGGGCCTTTACCGAACTTTGGTTAGCATCTGCAACATCACCCCAGGCCTCGATTAGAACAATTCCTGCGATTCCTGAGATGAGCAAAGACGCAATGAGTATTATCAATGTGCTAACACCACCATCTGCCATTTTATCACCTCAGATATCACTGGCAGCGATGACTCCAGCGCTAACGAGTGTAATCCTCTCTTTAGCGATGGAACCACCTGTCAAGTGTTGAATGGTGAAAACCTCACCGGGGTACATGGTCGGAAAGGGGTCACTCGAATTGATGGTCAATTGATCGGTAGGGCCATCTTCGAAATTCAACAGATCATCGAATTGAAAGATTTTGTCACCGTTGACGATAACCCATGTTTCAGAGGTAACGATATTGGTCACACCGACATTCTTCACATTGGCGTAAACGATAGTCTGCACATCGAATGTGAATGTCGGTGATATTGTTACTCCACTTGGATTTGAGATATAAAGTGACAAACCTGAAGTGGTTATGTAGAGATACGAACCGTGATTGGTGATGGTCACCGTATCCACTTCTTCAATTGCACCTTGTATTGTGAACGTCGCTGTGAAATCTCCGACCGATGGTGGACCTGTTGGCGCTCCTGTGGCGCCTAGTCTCAATTGACATGTGCCGGCACAGCTGATACCCTCGCCTCTGTTAGTTATGCTAATTTCAACAACTGCTTCTTCGATATTCTGAACTTTCGTGAACCTCATGCTAGGGGGAGGTTCATTCGCCTGTTCCAATTCCTTGAGAGATGATTCAAGTTGATAATCTAGGGCTTGGGTAGCTAACGCGAATACGACGAGCAGGCTTGTGCCTACCACTAACGCTCCCGCTGCTACCGAACCCATGATCATTCAACTCCATTCATCAATCGCTTGCTTTTTCGCCAGGTTGAAACAAAGGCTGAGAAGGTCAACAATTCCTTATTGGGAAGATGATCCTCCAAGGCGTCCTCTGCATCACCAGGTGCTGCTAATTGTACGATAGCGAGAACTTCTTTGCCCTCATCGGCATTGAGCATCCCCGAGGCGATGGCCTTCTCAACAAATGAGACCGTGGCCATGCCGGAGAGATGGTCGAGCAATAATGCTGCGACTGTAGGCGCACCTACACCAAATCCTGAACCGTCGCCAAATTCGTACGGAGCACGAAGGAAGGGATTGGACTCCAAGGCCTGAGCCTCATAGAGTTCGAGCAGCGGTGCTGCATCTTCCCTCATGAGTCTATCGCTGCCGATTGCACCAGCATTCATGCTGCCGTCGCTGCTGATGATATTACCATCTTCATCAACTTCGCCAACGTCTTCACCTTCTTCGCCAGAGGCCGCACCACCAAAGGTTCGATGTTCGAGTCCTCTGAGTACGTCCTCGACCATGTCGAGGCGATTCGAAATCAGGCGTTCAAGTGCTGATGTATCGAAATTAGCTGCTACTGGGGCTGCCTGCACCGCGGTGGGTGCATCGCGGCCGCCGCCGGTATCCATTCTGACGCGGGAGGGTCCCGGAGAGATAGTCCAAGCATCCTCTTCCGAAAGAATGCCCTCCTCGGGCATTGGCACCTGCTCGATGGTGATATTCGCCATCATTCGCAAGCGCTCTTCGGTAAGATCTGCTTCAACCTCTCCTAATCCTCCACTACTTCCAAAGGGCCATGCCATGCATGTACCTCCGTCGACTGATCAATCCAACCAGACCACTCGCAAGGAGTGGTCGGGATGGACGAATCAGACCAGTGCAGCACCAGGTGTCTTATCGGTTATGGTCAATGACTCGTAAGTGGATCCGCCGCCTTCGACGTGAACCCAGAGAGTCAACTGATCATTGATACCCAGATCAGCGATTGCACAATCAAATCCTGCAACGCCGTCCAAGTCGAGTACTATGACATATGATTCACCAGGGGTAAGTGTCAGGGCTTCCATCGAGGTATCGTCTGCATCTCCGGGTAATAATGCAACATCACCATAATCGCCATCGCCGCCGGTATCGATAGGTTCGGGATTTGATGCTGGGAACGTATAGTCCAGAGAATCATCATTAGTGTCGTCAGCGTCTCCGAATGTTCCAGCAACGAAATTGTATCCACCGTTATCGCATGAAACCTGCCAAGCGATATCGGCGGTATTAAGAACTCCACTGCCAGGTGCGGGCTCAAAATAGAGCCGAACATCATCACCATTGTAAACCTTCACGCCATTGATTGTAACTTTTCCACCTATCTCTCTTTGAGTATCAGATCCAGTTTGCTGTGCGTTCTGCTGTAATTTCTCTCCAGTCTGGATGATAACAGCAGATGCTACGGCTGCAACTAAAATCAAAGCAATGAATACAATCATTGCACCGATACCGATTGAGCCTATTTCGTCATTATTATTATTATTCATGATAAATCACCTCAAACAACGGACCGCCCTTCAGTCACGCTTGTATATGATAAAATCTCTGTAGTTACTCCGCCACCAGCAACTGAAAGTGTTAGTTCATGTTGCTCATTTAGGGTAGGGCTACACTCGCCTTGGTTTTGTGTAGGCTGGTCAGGGTCAGATACGGCGACTTCAGTATCAGGCTCTGTCTTTAATGAAATCATGTAAACCTGTCCCGGTTCAAGAATATCATCATCCAGGTAATCGCCAACTGCAAACACCCCGGTACAAGCATCATCGCCATCACCATCAATGCACTTGATAGCGCCATCGACGTGAAGGGTATCAAGATTCATTAAGTCTACGTCTACAGTTCCATCACCAAATTCGTTTACAGTTCCTGCAGCACCTGCTGCATCACCATCGAAAGTACCCCAAATCGAGGACATTGTGCCAGTTCCGTCATCGCAGGTTATTGTCCAGATAACATCATTCTCATTCATCGGCTCACTGCCTGCAGCAAGTTCGTAAACGAGAGTGATACACTTGTCTAGTTCATCATCAGGATCGCCATCGGCATCACTATCGCCATCACAGTCGGATTGACTGCCAACCCAAATGGTGATGATACTGATTTTTCCACCGATCTCTTGTTGTGTGTCCGAACCTGTTTGCTGTGCATTCTGTTGCAATTTCTCACCCGTTTGGATGATAACCGCAGAAGCCACAGCAGCTACCAGAATCAGCGCAATAAACACAATCATCGCACCAATACCGATAGACCCTAGGTCATCTCTTTCATTCATTATTTCATTATTCTTCATTTTCTTATTCACCTCATTTTTATTTTTCATGTTCGTATCTCTACAATCCGCCTGCGGGTGGTGACCTGCGAGGGGGAATCTGACTATGGGTTCAGAAGTCACCTCCATCGCCCATTTCTATTTGCAGGGGTATACGTATTACCCCAATTTCATCCGGCTCAAGACGCCTGATAACCGGCACAGCCGTAATTGTGAATCCTGGTGGCATCCATGGTAATATCAGCACATCGCTGAGATTCTCCATGCTGCGGTTCTGTACTCTGATCACGCAATCGATATCTCCCGCTCTCATATCGTATCCGGTCTGAACCGATAATTTGCGGTAAAGCGGACGGGTGTCCGAAGTCAATGGCTCGTCGGGTATTAGATTGAATCTGACCGGCAGGAAACCGCCGGGTCTAATCGCTGGTACATCGATGAATGCAGGCTCAGCACTCCATCCTCTTGGTACCGGAGGTTCTAGTCTCATCTCTGGGATAGGGCGCTCGCCATCGTTGACGATACGCAACATGAGAATGCCATTATCGCTACCCGCTAGCCAGCGAGTATCTATACCCATCCAGAAACGCCGGAATAGGAATGGATTTAGGGCCGAACGGTCGTTTTCAACCAAGCCCTCGATCAGATGCTCAACCTCGAATGCCGCTTGACCGACCTCGCCTATTTCTGCCGCACCAGTTGCTGTGTGCAGGCTGCGCAAGATGGTCTCGATTTCAGCCTCGTTGATGGTCTTCTCTTGGAGAAGGCGGTTGAGCATAGCGATATTTCGCCTTAGTTCCATGATGTCCTTCTCAAGCAGTTTGAGGTTTTTCTCCGCGCGGCGAATCGAGCGGCGGGCGCCGAATAGACGATGAATCTGCAACTTGCTACGGGCATCGAGGATTTCGAATTCGGTTGCGGTCAGTGAATTCTCATCTTCGCGAACAACCCCGAAAACCAGTCCTTCAAGAGTCTTGCTCGCATGCATCAACTTGTCGGCACTGACTTGGGAATCACGGATTGCGGTCCTCGCTCTCTCGAGTTCATCAGCGGTCATCTCGGCGATGTCCTCTTCTTCCTCGATTGGCTCTAGACCTTGTTCTATCTCATCTTCGGGGACTGCTTCACCCGTAGGGTCATATTCGGCAAAGGATGCCTCTGGGGCTACTTCGGAGAACTCCTCCTCTTTCTCTTCGAGGTCATAATCAGACATCGTCATCGACCTCCTCTCCGCCTTCAAGCAATACCGCATCGTCGAGATCTACGATGCTCTTATAATCGCTATCGGACAACTCTCCGGTTAAATCACCGAGTGCGTCGAGCATCTCGTCATCGAGAGCGCCGCTGTAAATCTCTTCGCTTGGACCGCCATTGCCAACCGCTGTAGGCGAAATCAAGATACTCGAGAGATCGAGGCCATCGGTGGCCAATTCGGTCAATAAGCGGGCTGGGTCACCAAGGT
>Ga0066376_10005143_pt1 | contig 11201 bp, 15 predicted proteins | sample Knorr_S15_td_Bot_FD_77009 | JGI IMG/M metagenome (GOLD analysis project Ga0066376, IMG submission 77009) | Marine microbial communities from Southern Atlantic Ocean transect - Knorr_S15_td_Bottom_ad_5009_LV_A | ecosystem: Environmental > Aquatic > Marine > Oceanic | place: Southern Atlantic... | reverse complement strand
GAAACTGCAAAAATCATGGAAATTTCGGAAGGATCGGTTAAAACCCATTTTTCACGCGCCGTTGCAACACTTCGAGAGAGCTTAAACGATTATGCGTAAAGACGAAAAAGAATTTTTAGAGTTTGCACGCCAAAGGCTGAATCGGGGAACGGACGATCTTGACCCCGATACCCGGGCTAAGCTAATTGCCATACGCAATCGAGCACTGCACAGCCAATCTGAAAAAAGCTGGTTTCCACAATGGGCACCTTTACCTGCGATGGCGCTACTAACAGCCGTCCTGTTCATATTCATCGTTTACGCGAAGCCCGCATCCGTTCCGGGACTGGATACGGGACTCGAGGATCTTGAAGTCCTGGCTTCCGTCGATCAACTTGAACTCTATGAAGACCTGGAATTCTATGACTGGCTTGCCAACAAAAATTATGATGCAGGTTAAGAATTTTATAATGACTGCCTTATTTATTCTCACTTGTCTCCCTCAAGCCCGTGCATTGGAACCCGAGGAAGTTAAGAAACCTGCGACAGAACAAGAATCGCCAAGCCTGGATTTCCTGGAGTTTCTTGGAGAATGGGAAACAGCAGATGGTGAATGGATTGCCCCGGATGATTTAGAAAATATGCCGCTCGATGAAAACGAAAATGATGAAACGAATAATAAATAATTTTGCCGGGTTGGGAATAATCCTCCTGATGTTAACAGCTCTTCCTGCTGCGGTTTTGGCGCAGGAAGCCAGCATAAAGTGGAACGATCTCACCGCAGAGGAAAAACAGGTTCTTGCCCCGGCAAAGGATAAATGGGATGAACTGCCCGCCGCCAATCGCGAAAAGCTCAAAAAAGGTGCCCGGCGCTGGAATGAATTGGACAAGGAAAAACGACAAAACTTTAAAAACCGCTTCAAGAACTGGCAGAAGAAGTCTCCGGAAGACCGGAAAAAAATAAGAAACCGTTTCAAGGAATTTCAAAATCTCCCCGCCGCAGATAAAAAGGCTTTGCGGGAATCGAGAAAAAGATTCAAACAGCTCTCCCCTGAAAAGCAGAAGAGATTGCAGCAACGGTTTAAAAGCATGACTGCAAAAGAGAGGGAAAACTTTCGTCAACGTTTAAAAGATCGCCGCGAAAAGATCAAGAACAAAACGCCAAAAGAAAGACAAAAAATCAGCGAACAATTTAACAATCGAAAAAGAGACGGCCTTGCAAAAGAACAACGAACAAAAGCCCGAAGAAATACCGATCGTCTCCGGCAGCGACAAAGGCAAAATAATTTGAATCCCCACAGAAACACATTTGAAAGGAACCAAAGACCTTCAAATTTCCCTAACCGACCACGAGCAACCCGACCACAATCACGGCCTCATGATGGGAGACGCCAGTAAGAGTGAAATCCCTAATTCGGTAGTTTCGATAACGCGCAACGAAACCCAACGTAATGAAATTTATGTATTGGCAAGCTGTTGATACGATGCGACAATTTAAGGCTACCCACGCCGTTTCTCCAGGAGCCTCCGCGAACAACTTTGCCACCGTTTTCATGAGCAGAAAGTGTCCACTCCCACACATTTCCTGCCATATCAAATAGTCCCAGGTCATTCGGTTTTTTTATACCAACCCTGTGAGTTTTTTTATTGGCATTTCCTTTATGCCAGGCATAGGCGTCGGGATTTTGATTCTGCCAATAAAATGAGGATGAACTTCCGGCGCGCGCCGCTTTTTCCCACTCGTCTGCCATCGGCAATCGTTTACCCGTTTTCTCGCAAAACTTTTTCGCATCGTACCATGTCACTTTTTCCACGGGATGGTCATCGGCCTTAAAAAACGAAGGGTTATTCCCCATCACTGCAAAATATTCTTTTTGAGTGACTTCAAATCGACCCATCCAAAAGGATTTTTGAATTTTTTGAGATTCAATTTGCCATTTGCTCGAATCCACCCAAACCATATTTTTTGTAATTCCTTTAGCCTCTAAATCGCTCGCGTCAGCCGTTGATTGAAACAGGGGAATTACAATAAAAAAAATGGAAAGACATAATTTTGACAGGCATGAAGAAGAAAAAACGAAATTCCCACACGAAAACAGACGCCAGAAACCATAATTAGACTTTGTTTTATATAGGTTTACCAACTAATTAGCCTGCAAATTAAGTTTGGCATAAAACTTGCCGTTAAGAGGTAAAAGGACACGAAGTTCTTTGTTAAATCTATTTAACTGGAAGGTCAAAACTACCATGGAAAAGGTTAACGTTGCTTATCCGGCTGATGATGAATTGATCAATTCTCAAGAATCATCCAAACAAAAATCATTTATTTTAAAAAGTATTGCCGCATCTTTTGCCGGCGCATCCATTCCCGCTGCCATTTTTTATTTTCTGATGTAACTCAGAAATTGGCGCCGACTCAGGGATAATCTACTTTTAAGAAAACTTTGCGTGACTCATCCTTATGGGTTTTCGCGCGGTTCCCTATTCCCGTTTCTGCACCCTTTACATTCTGCGTCACTCCACCGAGTTCCATCCACTCGCCGATTTGGCCTCGGACCACGGTATCGATACCGAAGGTCTCAAGGGTCTGCCCATTCACTCGCGCTTTTTGTGAAGACACTTCAAGAATTACCTGATCGCCATTTAGTCGGGGCAACACTCTCAATCCGGTACGCACATTTTTAAAACGAATCGATTCAATCCCGATGATTTGATTTCCTGATTCCCGGTTTCTAATTTCCCGGACCGGAAATGACTGCGTAATATGTATCAATGCGGGTCGGCCTTCTTGAGTAACTACAACCTGCGTGTCCACCTCATCCACTCGCCGCTTTTGATCCAAAAAATGCGCCTGGAATTTTCCGGAACTTTTTTCATTTTCAAGGATTAGTTTATTACCGGGCTTCGCAATAGTTACTCGACTATTTTTTCCTATAGGTATTTCAGCACTAACGGATCGTTCTTTCTCATCCAATCGTAACCGGGCCCCTTGCTTAACAGTGATACGTAAATTTTTCAAAGGCGCATCAATTTTCTTGAGGATATGTTTTACCTCCTGCAAAGCTTTTGGGTGCGCTCTTATTATGAGCTGCCCGTGCATACCCGTTACGGTGCCACGCTTTCCAAGAATAGATCGGATCGCAGGGATCACTTCTTCAACCAATCGGTTTTTCAGGGGAATGATTTCCAGCTTAGCCTGCCCGTCAACGGGAGAAACAGCCAATAAAGAAATAAAGAGCAGTGGAATTAAAACGCGGAATAAAACCATAATAAACCAAGGGTCATTGGTAATAAGGCCAATACGGAGCATAAGAATGCGGGCGATACCAAGGGTCCCAATAAGGCGGATAAAAATAAGGGTTCCGCTCCACATCATCGAGAAGTTTTAGTTCTTCTACTTCAATAACAGGAAACTCGTAAGGTCGTTCTCCCACTTTGCCCATCTGGGTGCCTCTAATTTTCCCAACACCCGTTACCCCCCTGCCCTTGGCATATATTTCGGGTTCTAAAAAACCTTTATTGAAAAATATAAATCGTCCTCCCGTTTGGTCCCCCACTTCCGGGTATCCGCTAAAATCGATTTTCTTTTGTACCACTTCAATCTCTGTTCCTTCAGGAAGGGATCGAGTTTCAACAATAACTCCGCCAAACATCGCGCGCTTGCCAATATGCTCTTCCGGTGCCTCAAGGAGGGCCTCAAAAGTAAGTGCAGGATCAAGGCCTTTACGAAGGTCTTCAGAAACCGGGTGAGCACAAGCTGACAATCCGATCAAAGCAGACAGAATAATTATTTGAAGCAAACGTGTCATATCATTTCACAAAAAATATTATCACCGAGTATTGATTCGGGGGACAGACTCTAAAAAGCTCTGAAATCCACTCAACCCATCTTCAACATAGTTTTCAAAATCACCCATATTTTTACTGGAAATCACTTTCGGTCGGGACTTAATTTTGCTTCCATATTTTAAAAACCCGGCAAAATTTTCCCGGCACTCATCTACAAATCGATTGAAGTCATGGTCCACGGTCATTTGAGCCGAATAAAAACGCTTATAGGTTTTCTGTCTTTGGCAAACCAGCTCTTCACTTTTAAACTTTATTCGGCTTTGCTCTTTCTGCTTTAATATTATTTCATACGCCAACCGTCGAGTGTCATCACGCAGAAAATTATACGCAGCGGTGGTCAAAACGAATTTATTTTCCTCAGCAGGAGTTGCCCTGTCCCGGTCAGGATGATATTTTTTTGCCAGCTTTCTATATCCTATTTTAATCTCATCACTGCCCGCATAGGTTTTCACGCCAAGCAACCGGTAATGATTATAAGATTTTAAAACCACAGGATATTTCATGATAAAGGCCTGAACTCATTGTTAAATAAATGAATTTTGATATTTAAATTATACACGTTTGACAGAATAATATAATAAAATCCTATTATGATTGAGTTCGCCATTGTATTTTTAATACTAGCGTTTTTCATTTTCCCCCTTTACACATCGGCGGGGTGCCTGGGCTTATTCACGACATGGTTTTTATTTAAAAACTACGAATCCTTCAAAAACCAGCCCTTACAGGGAAGAAAAGTTTTATCCTCTCTGCGCACCGCATTCATTGTTAATTTCCTTGGCAGCCTTATCCTGGGTTGGCAATTTGCGTGGCTGATTTCTTTCTTCATCTATGATTATTTTTACCTGTTCGCTTTTAATTTTATTTTCTGTTTTCTAATCTCTATTCGCTGGTTTGACTTCTCTCATCGGTATTTTCAGGAATTGATAATCGGGCATTTTGAAAAAAAGACAGTTGCCAATACATTTTTTGTTGTTTGTCAGGGCTTCAAAGAAGCATCCGGTTTTGCAGAAATCCCGGCTTTCACGGATGCAGGTTTTTTAAAGCTGGAAGAAGGTCAAGCAATTTTTGATGGAACATTTTTCAATATAAATTTTAGCTCAAAAAATATCGTACAGATCGAAAAGAAAAGTTCCGAAAAAATAAAAATCTATATCCGCCCCATAGGCAACAACCAGTCGCATGTTTTTTTAATTTCCCTGAGAGATCAGTTTTATCCATTTCGCAGCAGTGGCAATCGTGACAAAATAATCAAAAGTCTATCTAACCACAAGGAGAACATATCCGAGTTGATTGAAACCTTATAAACAGATAAAATAACGTATCAGACCCTAAATTTACCCTAAACTTACCTGCAATGGCCCAAACCACAAACCGCGACTACTACAAGATTCTAGGCATTACCGCCAAAACTCCGAAGAAAGAACTCAAGAAAAAATATCGGGAACTGGCCAAAAAATTCCATCCTGACTCGAATCAGGGAAGCAAGGAAGCCGAGGACAAATTTAAAATTATTGCCGAAGCTTATGAAATCTTAAGTAACGCAAAAAAACGTCAGGAGTATGACCGCCAAAGAAGCTATAAAAGTCAATCGCGCCCCAGGCCATCAGGCCGACCCGCCTGGGCGCAGGAACCTCCTGGCGGATTCGGGAATCGTCCCCCCCCCGGTGGCAACCAACAATCTTATCAAGAGCCTTTCGCGGCAGAACCGGAACCTGTTGATCCGGACATGCCGACTAGCGGATTCGACTTACAATTCATAATAGATGTCCCCCTCCCCATTGTTGCTCTCGGAGGGATCATTCCTTACACCTATGAAAAATATATCAAGTGCCAGGATTGTGATGGGTCCGGAATCGCGGGGGATAAAGAATGTTCTGTCTGCCAGGGCAAACAACTTGTCGTGCGCTCTGTTACCCTGAATGTCAAGATACCCCCCGGCGTGGCTGACCAATACACCCTGGCGATTATCAAACAAGGCGGTGAAGGCAAAAACGGCGGGCCACCCGGTCAACTATTTCTAAAAATCAACACACTGCCCCATCCCTATTTCAAACGGATTAAAAACGATATCATCAGCGAAGTTATTATTTCAAGAAAAATGGCAGATGAAGGTGGAACTCTTGAAATAAGAACTTTGGACGGTAGCACAATAATTGAAGTTGAAGAAGGCACATTGATAGGCGAAGAACTACGTATTCCCGGAGAAGGTGCAGCAATTAGTTGGGGGAAAAAAAGAGGCGCCCTTTTCATCAAATTCAACATTGCGGAAGACGAATCGTGACGTTCACTTTTCTCGTACTCTTGTTTGCGGCTGTCGTCCTGTATATTTTATGGGTTCTTTTTAAACCCCGAAAACCTGTAAAAAAAAAGATCCGCAAAAAAACTACCCCTGCCCTTAAAAGAAAAGACAAGAAAGAGCAAGCGACTCTTCGTAGCGCCGATCAAACCCGCAAGAAAAGAACCGAGCAAATGAAAAAAGACCCCGAGATCGTCAGTCGTGTTGTTCGATATTGGTTAAATGAGAAGTAGGATGGTCCGGCAGCAAATAGGTCAGCACCCATAAAGCAGGCAACTGTTGTCAGGCCTTTTACTATGGGAAAAAGTGGAGGACTAACTGAAAACCCTAACCCTTACGGGCTCTTACTTCGGCGGCAAATGCCTTGGCACGTTTCAACATTGCGGCTTTTTCTTCAGAAGAAAAGTCACTTCGCGAAGTGGGACCTGGCACATTGTTTCCTGAAGATTTTTTCTTAGTAGCGGGTTGGGCCTTCTGGGCTGCGGGCTCTGCAGCTTCTGCGGCTACTGCTGGCGCTGCCGCGCTTGCAGATTTTTGCGCCGTCTCGCCTTCCTTGCGAACCAGACGCATGGACGACCACACATCCATATTTGGATAAGGCGTGTCCACGCCGATTTTCAAATCCATGCGGATTATTTTTTCGTCAGAGCATTCGGTGATCCAGGTATTGGATGCGCCGCCTGGCGCGAAAATAGAATCGATAGGATAATCGGTACCATTTTTATCCATTAAGGATTTAACACCCGTTTTATCGAAGAGGGTCAAAGCTTCGGCTTTTGTAGGAATTCTCCAGTTGTCGAAACCACCAAACTGATCTTTATTTTTATTAACCCAATCCACATATTCCTTGTGCTCCGGCCAAGTGTAGAATAGTTTTTTATCCAACCAGGCATCGGTTTTTTTCCAAGTCAACCCTGAGTTCGGATCCGTGATGGTACCGTTATCGTTATCGACAAGCGGGTCGCCGACAGGCCCGGCCTTTTTAGCCGCTGCGGCTTTTTTGGCAGCCGCTAACTTGGCCTTCTCAGCCGGAGATATCTTTTCTTCATCTGTAGGTGCGTCTGCCATATTTAACTTTGTCGAGTCGTGGAAGATTTAAGTCCTGCCAATATATCGCTCAAATCTTTCCCAGAACTGGAAAGGGTTTTTAATATTTCCCCCAGCTTTGAAGCTGGAAAAATATCTAAACGTGCTTGAAAATCTGTACGGTAATCCGCAGCATTTTCGCGTATCCAATCAACCGCGATCTGCTCTTTCGCTGCACTACTTTTGTCAGCGCATCTTTTATCCAGCAGATTTGTCTGAGATAACCGTATGATTTCACAAATCAAATCTTCTTTGATCTGGCTCATGCTATAAATTTTAACACGAAATTGAATGAAGGGCTAAGGCTACAAATAACAAAAAAAGTTACTCTATAATGGATTTTCCAGCTTGTCAACGCGATAATTCTTAACGCTACTAACGCTATATAAAACAATTAATTGATATCTAATATCTGGAAAAATTCAACTTTCTAGCCATTCTTTGCAGACCGGGGATCGAGAAATTCACGCAAACCTTCGCCGAGAAAATTAAATGACAGGATGGTGAAAAAAATAGCCAAAGAAGGAAACAAAATCAAATGTGGATAAAATTTAATCGCCGTCCAGCCATCGCTGGCCAGCGTTCCCCAACTGCTGGCGGGGGGTGCAATACCCAAACCAATAAAACTCAAAGTTGATTCCGCAAGAATTGCAACTGGCACGCGAAAACTAAGAGTCACCACAAGAATACCCAAAATATTTGGGAAAATTTCCCTCAGCATGATTCGATAATGGCTGGCTCCCAACGCTCGAGCCGCCATAATATAAGGATACTCTTTTATACGTAAAACCTCTCCGCGCACCAAACGTGCGATGGTCACCCAACTGACCAGAGTCAATGCAATAAAAACCCCAATCACTCCACGGCCCATCAACACGGTAATCAAAATAATCATTAAAAGGTCGGGCAAAGCAAAAACCACATCGACCACGCGCATCATCAGGTTATCAGTTCGTCCGCCAATATAGGCAGAGAGAGTTCCATATATCGTACCGATAAAAAGCGCAAGGACTGTGGAGAAAACGCCAACAAACAAAGAAACCCGAGCACCATAAATCATACGCGATAAAAGATCTCGACCCAGCCGATCCGTTCCCAGCCAATGTTCGGAGCCGGGGAAGGCAAGAATGTTTAGCATATCCTGCGCCTGATAAGAATATGGCGCAACCCAAGGTGCCAGCACCGCAGCCAATAAAAGGATAAAAAGAAAACCACTGCTTATTTTAGAGGACAGGTTCATAACTATTTCACCGATACCCTGGGGTCCAGCCAGCCATAGATCATATCAACCACGATGTTGGCGACCACGATCAATACCGCATAGACCAATGTCACACCCATAATCAATGGATAGTCGCGATTGGTCACAGCAGTAATGAAAAACCGACCCATGCCGGGTATGGAAAAAATAAACTCAATCACAAAGGAGCCGGTGATCAATCCCGCTGTTAAGGGTCCCATCACCGAAACGATCGGGTACATGGCGTTTTTCAAAACATGACGGAGCAGGATATTAAATTCAGTGAGTCCTTTCGCGCGGGCGGTGCGAATATAATCGGAGGCGAGAACATCGAGAACAGTGGTGCGCGTCAATCGGGCAATATAACCGGCGAACCCCGCACCCAGGGCAAAAGCGGGAAGGATCATGTATCGCGGCCCTTCCCACAAAGCCGGCGGCAGCAAATGCCATTGATGTGAAAATATCCAGACCAATAGCGCTCCCAGAACAAAACTGGGCACAGAAATTCCCATCGCCGCGAACAGCAAAATTGATCTGTCCAGCAAAGAGTTTTTCCAATAGGCAGAAATCACCCCGGCCGGCACACCCAGTCCTAACACAACCAGAACCGCGCACATGCCCAACGTAAAAGACACCGGAAAAGTGTCGCGCAGGATGTCTGACACATCACGACCAATGTACTTATAGGAAGGTCCAAGATCCCCCTGCAATAACTGCTTCATATAAAGCAGATACTGTATCGCTACAGGTTCATCAAGGTGATACTTGGCTTCGATATTGGCAATGATTTCAGGAGGAAGGATTTTGTCGCTGTCGAACGGCCCGCCGGGCACCAAATGCATGATGAGAAAGGTCAACGTAGCAACAGTAACCAGAACCGGTATTCCCAACAACACCCGCCTTAGAAAAAAACGTAACATGCAGGCATTTTAGCATAAGCAAAATGGTTATTTACAAAGTTGCATCGAATGCATCAGGGAGCTAAAATCTTCACTGCCCCTATTAAAGGAGAAAAAGTTTGTTACGATCCCTTTTATTCTTAACCCCTCTCCTTCTCTTAGCATTTTATTGCGCAATAATTTTTAATTGGAATAGAGTCGACTATGATCCGTATTTGGGGAAATTTTCCAGAATAGGTCTCACATCCCCCCAAAAGCCAAATACTAAACTCCTGAAAAAATACCATTATGATGCCGGCCTGCAATTGATCCTGGAAAAACGGTTTGAAGAAGCTCTATCTTTTTTAAAACCGATATTGCACGAAGACCCCGCTTTTAATCGCACTGGTTTTCTTTTGGGTTACGCATATCAAAAGTCAGATAAGATCGAGCAAGCCATCTCCACATATGAAGACTATCTGAAACTCGATAAGCAAGACTATCAGGCAGTTTTTAATCTGGCGTATGCTTATATGAATATCAAAAAATGCCCTCAAGCCATTGAAGCATTCAACAAAACACTAGATCAGAAGCCAGACTACGTTGAGGTTCACCTTCACCTTTCAACCTGCCACAATAAACTGGGACACTCGGTCAAAGCCGACCAACACCTGAAAATATGGGACTCCAGAAACAGCACCAAATCTCCTTAACCCCTATTCCGATAAACGGTATATCCATCCATCGGCCAGCCCCATTCAATATAATCTCGTGTCAAAAAATTAAAGTTACATTTAACAAGCAAAGTTTTGCCGTCCCGTAAAAAGCCCTTACTTTGGAAACGACACAGGAGCCTTCACATGCTGCCACCCTTCCCCATTAAGAGAACGCAGCATTTCAACAATATCCTGCTTTTCCGACTCGGTCAGATTGAGCGGAATGATCTGATTATCCAGGAAAGGGTTTTTAACTCCTCCTCCATTATAATGCTCCACCACTTCTTCCAGAGTTGCGAACCGGCCATCATGCATATAAGGAGCCGTCATTAAAATTTCACGCAACGTTGGTGTTTTGAACGCACCCAAATCTTTCTTATCTTTGGTCACGTTGAACCGGCCCACATCAAGACCTTCACCCCCCCAGCCGATTCCGATATTGTGAAATTTTTCATCAGAAAAGTTGGTGCCAAAATGACAGAGGTTGCAGCGCGCCTTATCGAAAAATAATTTTTTGCCGCGCTTTGCGGATTCAGAAATAGCTTTCTCATCGCCATCATAATCAAATTTATCAAAGGAACTGTTTCCAGATATCAGGGTTCTTTGAAAAGTAGCAATGGCTTTGCCAACCTGTTCGATAGTAATTGCATCTGTTCCAAACGCCTCTTTAAAAAGGTTTTTGTAGCCTGCGAATTTATTGATCCGGGCAACCACCGCATCGTTATCTGAAAAACCGTGTTCGATCGGATTGGTCAACGGACCTACCGACTGATCTTCCAACGTGGGAGCGCGACCATCCCAAAACTGCACAACACTGAATCCCCGGTTGATGGCGGTGGGGGCACTTCTGCCTCCCTGCTGGAAATGAATTCCGGGTGATACCGGTTGCCCATCGGTGAAGGCCAAAGCCGGAATATGGCAGGTCGAACACGAAATACTGTTATTCTCTGACATGCGTTTATCAAAAAACAGAAAGCGGCCCAACGCAATCTTCTCTTTGGTCATGGGGTTATTCTGCGGAACCTTGAATGCATCTTCATCCAATCCCAGGGGAATCTCTGGCTCATAGGCTTCTCCCGCCTGACTCAAAGAAACACCTCCAAACAAGAGCAAAATGGCTGCAAATGCTGCCAATAAATTTCTACAATCTTTCT
>Ga0066376_10005142_pt1 | contig 11207 bp, 8 predicted proteins | sample Knorr_S15_td_Bot_FD_77009 | JGI IMG/M metagenome (GOLD analysis project Ga0066376, IMG submission 77009) | Marine microbial communities from Southern Atlantic Ocean transect - Knorr_S15_td_Bottom_ad_5009_LV_A | ecosystem: Environmental > Aquatic > Marine > Oceanic | place: Southern Atlantic... | reverse complement strand
GGCGGTCTATTTCACGCCGCTCGGCGCGGCGTCGGCGGCGGCCCTGGATGCTGCCTATCTCAAACTCACAAACGATGATCCCGGCGAGCCCGGCGAAATCGTCCTGCGCGGCCGCACTGTGGCGGTGCCCACGGCGGTGGGCGGCGTCGCCCGCTTCAGCTTCGCCGAGCTCTGCGAAACCCCGCTGGGGGCGGCCGACTACATCGCCATCGCCGAGCTTTATCATACCCTGGTGCTGGCGGACGTGCCGCGCCTGACGCCGGAAAAGCGCAACGAGGCGAACCGCTTCGTCACCCTGATCGACGCGCTCTATGAGCATAAGGTGAAACTGGTCTGCACCGCCGACACGGGTCCTGAAGATCTCTACCCGGAAGGCGACGGCAGCTTCGCCTTCGCCCGCACGGTTTCGCGCCTGCACGAGATGCAATCAGACGACTATATGGCGGCGCCGCATTTAACCTAGGGCCTCGCGGAATATGCCTCGCGGAATATGACTGTGAGGATTTTGCTGCCCGCCCAGAAGACGCCGGAGACGGTTCCGGAAATCTTCGAGCGGCCGGCCAGACGCTCTCGGTAGGAGACCGGCACCTCGATGATGGCCAGCTTCCGTTTGACGGCCCTGATCTGCATTTCCACGGTCCAGCCGAAATCCGGGTCTTCCATGGCGAGACCCATGAGGGCGGCGCGGCGGATGGCGCGAAAGGGCCCGAGATCATGGTATCGGTACGCCCAGAACAGGCGGATCAGCAGGCAGGCCAGCCGATTGCCGTAGAACTGGGCGGCGCTTAAGGCGGCACGGCCCTCTGCCGTCGATGTGCGGTCACTGATGGCGATGTCCGCCTGGCCGGCGATGATTGGATCGACCAGACGATCCATATGGGAAGAGTCATCGCTGAAATCCGCATCCAGGAAGACCAGGATATCGGCATCCTGCGCCGTCTCTATGCCGCGAAGGCAGGCGGCGCCATAGCCGCGTCGGGATTCCTTGATCACCCGGGCGCCATGCTGCAAGGCGACAGCGGCTGTGTTGTCCGAACAGCCGTTATCAACCAGGATGCGCTCATCGACCCAAGCCGGTATGGCATCGAGAACGGCGCCGACGGAAGCCTCTTCATCGAGCGCCGGGATGATCACCGCAATATGCTGTCCGTCCCTCATACCCGGCGCCCCCGCCAAGCCAAAAAGAGCAGGAGAAAAATGGGGCCCTGTTCGAGCCAGACGACATAATCGGTAAAGGCCTGGGAATGATCCTGAATCCAGGGATGAAACTGTAAGTAATACAACGGTAATACAACGCTAAACGCCAGTAGCCCAGTGATTGGGACCAATGCCAGGAACGGGACAAGCCAGGTGTAATACCAGGGATATAGGGTTGGGCCGAGCAACAGGAGCGTGGCAATCACAATGATAATGCGCCGAACCGTCATCTCCGGGCCGGTGGCGGCGCGCCGGTTGATGCCGAGGGCAACCATGACCACCACCACAGCCACCACAAAGCGCAAGATCCGGCCCGCATCCAGATCAAACAAGCCATAGCCATCGAGAGCCGACCGCAGCCCGCCCAGAAGCACATGAAACAGGGCCGCATTGCGTTCCCAGGAAACCCCATAAGCGCGGAAACCGGCGTCCAGTTGAAAAGCCTGGCTGATGAAAGGCCAGAGCAGAGCCGCCGTGACCACAGCGAAGACAACGGCGGCCCGCAACGACCGGGTCAGGGTCGGCAGCAACAACAGCGGCCACAGCTTAATGGCGGTGGCGACGGCCAAACAGACGGCCGCCATGCAGCCGCGCGCCCTGATGGCAAGCAGGGTCGCGCCGAGCAGGGCCGGCAGCAGGATGGCGTCCATATGCGCGGCATTGCTGAACTCGGTGATCACCACCGGATTCCACCAGTAGAGAATGATCCAAACAGCGGGCCGCTCAAGCTGGATCAGAAGGCCGTAGAGCAACGCAAGCGTCGCAAACTCAAAAGCCAGAATGACCAGCCGCCAGACCAGCAAGTCCCAAGGCTTGATCCAGCTGGTCACGGCAAAGACAAATTCGGCAGCCGGCGGATAGATGGTCGTCAACCGGGGGTAATTGATCCGGCCGATCATGCCGGATGATTCTTGTGCGAGCTGCGACAGCGCCTCGGGTCCGGCGCCTGAGACGATCCGGTCGGGCGACCATTCGTAGGGTGATAAACCACTCATAATGACGGCGCCATCCCACAGATAGCGGTAGTAGTCGATCTTCAGTATGGGCTCCGGGACCATCATCACCAGGCGCAGGGCAAGGCCAATGCCGAACACCCAATAGAGGCCGGTGGGCAGCCCATCGAGATAGGGCAGTGTCGCGGGAAGCAGCATATAGGCGCCGCCGGCGACAATGCCCGCGGCAACAATCCAGCTGACCGGCTGTATGCCGATGAACGGCTGATCAAACGGCTGCAGGGCGATGAAACCCTTGCTCAGCATGGCAAGAACCAAGGCGGCAGCCGCCCAGGCCAGTCTGGGACAATCACGCCAGAGGTTAGGCTCCACTCACTAGCTGCCCCGTTTGGTCAGGCGATCCGAAATGGACGGCGACACATCATAGAGCGCCCAATCATATTTATAACCGCTGATGGTCGTGGTGGCGCTCAAGGTCGCCGCCAGGGACGGGTCCGCATAGGCCGCCAGGTGGCGCAGCAGGGCCTCGGCTGAGCCGCCGAAATCTTCCGCATACCATTCGTATAGAGACGACAGGATCAACGCGCCCGATTTCACCCGAACCGCGCGCGGATGGTTGATGTAGGCCCGGGCCGAATAGTCGAGATACTCTTCGAGCTTGCCGGCGTCAAAGGCGCCGGTGCCGATGTTGGGGCAGCCCAGGGCGGCGCAACTGACCGCATAATGGATGCGCGGATCGCGCCAGATGGGGCGCAGGATGCGATGCTCGATGTCATCGAGAGAAAGCGCTTGGCCCTCGACCTCAACCAGCGCCTTGCCCCAAGGCCCATCCGAAAACAGGCCGGGGGATATGTCTATGCTGCGGATCGATAGAACCGGATAGGCTTCCAGTACCACCCGCACCGTCAGCGCGTTATAGAGATTGAACCAATAAGCCATCTGCTCATCCCGGTTCAATTTGGTAACGGCTACGGCGGCCAATGAGTCCACATATTTATCGAGCGCCGAGCGGTCGTAGAACAAGACATTATCGTAAGCCAACCGGTTGATGCTGTCATCGCCGGGAAAGACATGCTTGACTAGAAATTGCTCCCACGCACTGTGATCCACGGTTTCGGTCGAGGCCGGATCATGAGCCTCCCAATAGGCCCATAGCTCTGAGTCCGGCGCGGCCTGCACCGGCGCCGGCATGATCAGCAGAGCCAGCGCCAAAGTGACGCCGGCCACGCGGGATAATGTTCTTTGTCGTTGTGGGTTCAAACCCGACCCTCGGTATGAGTTGCCCCCGTACAGTATCCAATCCCAGGGCAAAGAGAAATCTATGCGCCCTTCATTTCGCTTCACATGTTTGTCAACAGGGCCAGGCCCTCGCCCTTGCGACAAGCCCTAAATGGGAGTAGTTAGCCTGGGGATAAATTGAGGGAAAGACGGACCATGGCACGCAATAAAGTGGCGCTTATCGGCGGCGGAAATATCGGCGGAACATTGGCGCATCTCGCGGCGCTCAAGGAGCTGGGCGATATCGTCATCTTCGATATCGTCGACGGGCTGCCGCAAGGCAAGGCGCTCGATCTCGCGCAAAGCGGCCCCATCGAGGGCTTCAACGCCGCCCTGTCCGGGACCAACGACTATGCCGACCTGGCGGGCTCGGACGTGGTCATCGTCACCGCTGGCGTCGCGCGCAAGCCGGGTATGAGCCGCGACGATCTGCTGGCCATCAACACCAAGGTCATGGGCTCGGTGGGCGAAGGCATCAAGGACCATTGCCCGGGCGCCTTCGTCATCTGCATTACCAATCCGCTCGACGCTATGGTCTGGGCGCTTCAAAAGCTCACCGGCCTGCCGGCCAATATGGTTGTCGGCATGGCGGGCGTGCTGGATTCGGCGCGTTTCCAGCACTTCCTCGCCGAAGAATTCAAGGTCTCGGTGGAAGACGTCACCGCCTTCGTGCTCGGCGGCCACGGCGACACCATGGTGCCGAGCTTGCGCTATTCCACGGTCGCCGGCATTCCCCTGCCCGATCTCGTGGAGATGGGCTGGACGACAGCGGCCAGGCTCGATGAAATCGTCCAGCGCACCCGCGACGGCGGCGCCGAAATCGTCGGCCTGCTGAAGACCGGCTCGGCCTATTACGCCCCGGCCAGCGCTGCCATTTCCATGGCCGATTCCTTTCTCAAGGACAAGAAGCGGGTGCTGCCCTGCGCCGCCCATCTCGACGGTGAATACGGCGTCGATGATCTCTATGTCGGGGTGCCCGCAGTGATTGGCGCGGGCGGTGTTGAGCGCATCGTCGAGGTCAAGCTCGATGCCAACGAAGCCGAGATGTTCGCCAAATCAGTCGCCGCCGTACGCGAGTTGACCGAGGCCATACCCGTCTGAGCCAGCGTTAATCATGAATTAACTGATTCATGGTTCAAATAACCGTGTAATTTCTGACGTCTAACCGGTTGCTTGGCGGGATCGACTGAACTATTAAATATAATTGATTCCAGCTTCCCATACGGACGCGCCCTTTAGGAACACATCGGCTAAAGTTCGATGATTATCGCTCGATGAACATTCACGAGTATCAAGCCAAAGCGCTGCTCGCCAAATACGGCGTCACGGTTCCCCGTGGCGGTGTCGCCTATACGGTTGAGGAGGCTGATTCCACCGCCAAGGACCTGGGCGGCTCCATCTGGGTGGTCAAGGCGCAGATTCACGCCGGCGGCCGCGGCAAGGGCGGCGGCGTCAAGGTGGTCAAATCCATCGCCGCGGTTAAGGAAGCCGCCGATCAGATCCTCGGCATGACCCTGATCACCCCGCAGACCGGCCCCGCCGGCAAACTGGTCAAGCGCATCTATATAGAAGAAGGCTGCGACATTGCGCGTGAGCTGTACCTCGGCATGCTGGTCGACCGCGGCGCCGGCTGCATCACCATCATGGCCTCGACAGAGGGCGGCATGGAGATTGAAGAAGTCGCTGAGCACAGCCCTGAGAAAATCATCAAGATAGCCATCGACCCGGCGGTCGGCCTGCAGGCCTTTCACGCCCGTCAGGTGGCGTTTGGCCTGGGGCTCGAAGGCAAGCAAGTGTCTTCAGCGGTCAAGTTCCTGCTCGGCCTGTATCGTGCGTTCCACGACACCGACGCCAGCATGATCGAAATCAACCCCCTGGTGGTGACCGGCGCAGGAGATGTGATGGCGCTGGATGCCAAGATGAACTTCGACGACAACGCGCTGTTCCGCCACAAGGACATCGCCGAGATGCGCGATGAAAACGAGGAAGACCCGAGCGAACTCGAAGCCGCCCGCCACGAGCTTAACTACATCAAACTCGACGGCTCCATCGGCTGCATGGTCAACGGCGCCGGCCTGGCTATGGCGACCATGGACATTATCAATCTCTATGGCGGCGAGCCGGCCAACTTCCTCGATGTCGGCGGCGGCGCCGACAAGGAGCGGGTCACCACGGCTTTCAAAATCATCCTGTCCGACGACAATGTGCAGGGCATTCTGGTCAATATCTTCGGCGGCATCATGCGCTGTGACGTGATCGCCGAGGGTGTCGTCGCGGCGGCCCGCGAGGTCGACCTCAATGTGCCCCTGGTGGTTCGCCTGGAAGGCACCAACGTAGAGCTTGGCAAAAAAATCATGGCCGAATCGGGCCTCGCCATCCTGTCCGCAGAAAACCTCGCCGACGCCGCCGAGAAGGTGGTCAAGGCGGTCAAAGAATCCCAGAAAATCACTGGGGGAGCTGGCTGATGGCGGTTCTCGTGGATGCGGATACCAAGGTCATTTGCCAAGGCTTCACCGGCGCACAGGGCAGCTTCCATTCCGAGCAGGCGATCGCCTACGGCACCAATATGGTGGGCGGCGTCACCCCGGGCAAAGGCGGCACGGCCCTTCTCGATCTGCCGGTCTTTAATACGGTCGCCGATGCGGTCCACGCCACCGGCGCCGAGGCCACGGTAATCTATGTGCCGCCGCCCTTCGCCGCCGACGCCATCCTCGAAGCCATCGACGCGGAGCTGGCTCTGGCGGTCTGCATCACCGAAGGAATCCCGGTGCTCGACATGGTGCGCGTAAAACGCGCCCTGGAGGGTTCCAAGACCCGCCTGATCGGCCCCAATTGTCCGGGGATAATCACGCCCGAAGCCTGCAAGATCGGCATCATGCCCGGCCATATCCATGTTCGCGGCAAGATCGGCATCGTCTCGCGGTCGGGCACCCTGACCTATGAGGGCGTGGCCCAGACCACAGCCGCGGGCCTCGGCCAATCGACCTGTATCGGCATCGGCGGCGATCCTATCAACGGCACGAACTTTGTCGATTGCCTTGAGCTGTTCCTGGCCGACGACGAGACCGAAGGCATCATCATGATCGGTGAGATCGGCGGCAGCGCCGAAGAAGAGGCCGCTGCCTTTATCGCGGCGAACAAACGCAAGAAACCCGTGGTCGGCTTCATTGCCGGCCGCACCGCACCGCCCGGCCGCCGCATGGGCCATGCCGGCGCAATCATCGCCGGCGGCAAGGGGGGCGCTGGCGACAAAATCGAAGCCATGAAGAGCGCCGGCATCGCCGTCTCCGATTCACCGGCGAGCCTTGGCAGCACCATGCTCAAGATGATGAAAGGCTAGCGCGTGGCTCACCAGTTCCACGCCCAACACGCTTGAAAGGCACAGCATACAACCTATGGCGCGACGCATAGAAGACACCTCCTTCCTGTTTGGCTCCAACAGTATTTTCGTTGAAGAGCTTTATGCTCGTTATTTGGACGACCCCAACTCGGTTGACGTCAGTTGGCAGCAGGTTTTCGCCGAGTTCGGCGACGACTCGAAAGCCGTCGCCGACGAGACACGGGGGGCGACCTGGGCGCCGCGCGGTTGCGGCGGTGAACCTGTTGGCGAGGACGAAGACGATATCAACGGCGAGACCATCGTCCGCATGGCGCCGGCCCAGGCGCGAACGCAAGCGCCCGACCCAAGGCCCAGCGGACAGGCTGTTATCGACGAAGACGCGGCCCATGCGGCGACCCGCGACAGCATTCGCCTGATCATGTTGATCCGCGCCTATCGTGTTCGCGGCCATCTCATCGCCGATCTCGATCCGCTCGCCCTCGACGGTGAGAAGCACCATCCCGAACTCGATCCCGCGACCTACGGCTTCACCGCCCAGGATTATGACCGCGAATATTACCTCGACGGCGTGCTCGGCCTCGACACGGCGACCCTGCGCGATGTGCATGACATCATCAAGCAGACCTATTGCTCGAAAATCGGCGTCGAGTTCATGCATATTCAGTACCCGGATCAAAAATCCTGGGTCCAGGTGCAGTTGGAAGGCTCGCGCAACCGCACCCAAATGTCGGCCGAGAAGCGCATCGAAATTCTTAGCCAGCTCTATTCCTCGGAAGGATTCGAGCGTTTTCTGCATATTAAATACCCCGGCACCAAGCGATTTTCTCTGGAGGGTGCTGAAAGCACAATCCCCATGCTGGAAGCCATCATCAACCGGGCCAGCGATCTCGACGTCGACGAGATCGTTCTCGGCATGCCCCATCGCGGCCGCCTCAATGTGCTGACCACGGTGATGGGCAAGCCCCATGCGGCGGTTTTTTCAGAATTCCAGGGCGAAGCCAGCAGGCCCGACGATGTGCTCGGATCGGGCGACGTGAAATACCATCTCGGGGTCTCGTCGGATCGCGTCCTGGCCAACGGCAAGAACATGCATTTGAGCCTGGCCGCCAACCCCTCTCACCTGGAGGCGGTCAATCCCGTGGTCGCCGGCAAGACCCGCGCCAAGCAGGCCATGCGTGGCGACGAGGCCCGCAAGAAGGTATTGGCGGTGTTGCTGCACGGCGATGCGGCGTTCGCCGGCCAGGGCCTGGTCGCGGAAACCCTCGGCCTCTCGGAACTTCGCGGCCACCGCGTCGGCGGCACCATCCACATTATCGTCAACAACCAGATCGGCTTCACCACGAGCCCAAAATTTTCGCGTTCCTCGCCCTATCCGTCCGATGTCGCCAAGATGGTCCAGGCGCCGATCTTCCACGTCAACGGCGACGATCCGGAAGCCGTTGTCCATGTCGCCGAGCTGGCGGTGGATTTCCGCCTGCGCTTCAACCGCGACGTGGTCATCGACATGTTCTGCTATCGCCGCCACGGTCATAACGAAGGCGACGAGCCGGCTTTTACCCAGCCGAAAATGTATCGCAAGATCGCCCAGCATCCGACCACGCGGCAGCTATACACCGAGCGCTTGATTGCCGACGGTGTGCTGACGGCCAAGGCGGCCGAGGCGTTGATCGCTGAATTCAATCAGAGCCTCGAGGACTCCCTGACCGCGTCGAAGAGCTATCGTGTCAACAAGGCCGATATGCTGGAAGGTGTCTGGGAGGGCCTGGAGGTCGCCGAAAGCAAGGGGCCACGCCGCGGTAATACCGGCTTCGCTGTCAAACGCCTCAAGGAAGTCGGCATGGCTATCACCGCCGATCCCGAGGAATTCGAATTGAACCGCAAAGTCGTGCGCATGCTGGGCAACCGCCGCGAGATGATCGAAACCGGTAAGGGTATCGATTGGGCCACGGCCGAGTCGCTGGCCTTCGGCACCCTGCTCAGCGAAGGCCACGGAGTGCGCCTGGTGGGACAGGATTCCGGGCGCGGCACTTTCAGCCAGCGCCATTCCGTACTGATCGATCAAAATAATGAAGAACGCTACGTACCGCTCAACCATATCTCCGAAAAACAGGGATATTTCGAGGTCATCGACAGCACGCTCTCGGAGCAGGCGGTGCTCGGCTACGAGTACGGCTATTCCCTCGCCGATCCCAGCAAGCTGGTGCTGTGGGAGGCCCAGTTCGGCGATTTCGCCAACGGCGCCCAGGTTATCATCGATCAGTTCGTCGCCTCGGGCGAATCGAAATGGCTGCGCATGTGCGGCTTGGTGATGCTGTTGCCGCACGGCTTCGAAGGCCAGGGGCCGGAACATTCCTCGGCGCGCATCGAGCGTTATCTGCAGCTCTGTGCTGAAGACAATTTACAGGTCGTCAACTGCACTACGCCGTCATCCTATTTCCACGTGCTCAGGCGCCAGATCAAACGTAACTTCCGCAAGCCCCTGGTGGTGTTCACGCCGAAATCCCTGCTCCGCCACAAGCGCTGCGTCTCGAAGCTGGCCGACATGGGGGCGAAGACCGCCTTCCACCGGGTGCTTCATGAAAATGTCATGCCCGGACCCGATGACTCAATACGTCGAATGGTGCTGTGCAGCGGTAAGGTTTTCTACGATCTCGAAGCCGAGCGCGATGCGCGCGGCATCAAGGACATCACCATCCTGCGCTTCGAACAGATCGCCCCGTTCCCCAAGACGCCGCTTCGCGAGGAGCTTTCGCGCTTCCCCAACGCCGATGTTATCTGGTGCCAGGAAGAACCTCAGAATATGGGTCCCTGGAGCTATGTGGAGCCACGCATCGAAGCTCTGATCAAGCGCATGGACGGGGCATCCAAACGGCCGCGTTACGTCGGGCGAACCGAGGCCGCATCGCCAGCCGCCGGCGCGAACAAGGTTCATCTCGCCGAACAGGCCGATCTGGTCGATAGGGCCCTCACATTATGACCATCAAACGGTAAGCATATGACTGTAGAGATCAAGGTCCCCACCCTGGGTGAATCAGTGACCGAAGCGACGGTCATCCAGTGGTTCAAATCGGCCGGAGAGGCCATCGCCACGGACGAGATGCTGCTCGAGCTCGAAACCGACAAGGTGACCCTGGAGGTGCCGTCGCCGGCGGGCGGGCGGCTATCCGAGATTCGCGTCGAAGCCGGTGACAATGTGGAGGTCGGGGCCATCCTCGGGCTCATCGAGGAAGGCGCCGCCGGTGATGCGCCCAAGCCTGCTAAGAAAACCGAGGCCGCGCCAGAAGCGGCACCCGAGGTTCCGGCCGCCGCCGCCCTGCACAACCTGTCGCCGGCGGTGCGCAAGCTGGTGGATGAGAACAATCTCGACCCGGCGGCGATCCCGGCGACCGGCAAGGACGGCCGCATCACCAAGGGCGATGTGCTCAAGGTGATCGAAGGCGCCGCCCCGGAATCCGTCCCAGCGCCCGCCCCAGAATCCGTCCCCGCACCCGCCCCCGTGGCGCCTGCTCCGGCCCCGGCCCCCGCGCCCCAGCCGGCGGCCGCGCCCGTCCCGCCGCGCACCGATAACGAGCGCGAAGAGCGGGTGCGCATGACGCGCCTGCGCCAGCGCATCGCCGAGCGTCTCAAGGAAGCCCAGAACACCGCCGCCATGCTGACCACCTTCAACGAGGCCGACATGAGCAATTGCATGGCCCTGCGAAAGGAATACCGCGAAACTTTCGAGAAGAAGCACGGCGTCCGCCTCGGCTACATGTCGTTGTTCGTCAAGGCGGTGATCACCGCCTTGAAGGAAATTCCGGCGGTCAATGCCGAGATCGACGGCACCGATATCATCTATAAAAACTATTATCACATCGGCGTCGCCATCGGCTCGCCCCAGGGCCTGGTGGTGCCTGTGCTGCGCGACGCCGATACGCTCAGCCTGGCCGGCATCGAGCAATCCATCAAAGACCTCGCGCTTAAGGCGCGCGACGGCAAGCTCGCCATCGATGACCTGATGGGCGGCACCTTCACCATTACCAATGGCGGCGTCTACGGCTCGCTGCTGTCGACGCCGATCCTCAATCCGCCACAATCGGGCATCCTCGGCATGCATGCCATCAAGCAGCGGCCCATCGTGGTTGAAGACGGCATCGAGGCGCGGCCGATGATGAACCTGGCGCTCAGCTATGACCATCGCATCATCGACGGCAGCGAGGCGGTAACCTTCCTGGTGCGCATCAAGGAATGCATCGAGAACCCCGAACGCATGCTGCTCGAAGTCTAATCATTAAATCTAAGAGGTAAGGCCCATGGCCGAAGACAGCTTTGATCTGGTCGTCATCGGCGGCGGACCCGGTGGCTATGTGGCCGCCATTCGCGCCGCCCAGCTTGGTTTGAACGTTGCCTGCGTGGAGAGCTACGGCGCTCTCGGCGGCACCTGCCTGAACGTCGGCTGC
>Ga0066376_10005140_pt1 | contig 11211 bp, 7 predicted proteins | sample Knorr_S15_td_Bot_FD_77009 | JGI IMG/M metagenome (GOLD analysis project Ga0066376, IMG submission 77009) | Marine microbial communities from Southern Atlantic Ocean transect - Knorr_S15_td_Bottom_ad_5009_LV_A | ecosystem: Environmental > Aquatic > Marine > Oceanic | place: Southern Atlantic... | reverse complement strand
TATTTTTTCTCGGGCACGATCGCTCTCCTTTGTGTCGACAAGGGGATCTGCCCAAGGGTAATACCAAACACCGAAAAAGAACATCAAAAACATTCCGCAGATCTACGTGGACCGTCCACTAGTTGGAAGGAGCGCTTTCGCGTATACTGGAAAAGTGCCCGGAGATGAAGAGACAAATGAAACCACCCCCCAAACCTGGGTGAGGTGCGCACTCCGAAACAGAAAATAAGCGTCGATAAAGCGGGCTATCAGCCAGTCGTTATCTGTTTTCGGTGCGATCTGGATGGAGACCATCCCGGAGAGGTAGGAAACTGATCATGACGGCAAAGGCGACCTATCGGCCCAACCCGGATCGGCCCAATATCCTCATCATCCTCAGCGACCAATTGCGGCGTCAGGCTCTGGGGTGCTACGGAGACGGCGACGCGCGCACGCCCCACATCGACCAACTCGCCCGAGACGGGGTGCGTTTTCGCAATGCCTGCTCGACTTATCCGATTTGCGTCCCCTTCCGATTTACTTTCATGACCGGAGAATACGCTCACACGCGGCTGGTGCCGGGGATCGAATGGGCGATGTCGCCGGCGGAGCGGACGCTGGCCGACGAGCTCAATGAAGCTGGTTATGACACCGCATGGGTCGGCAAGTGGCATCTGGACGGAGGGCACGGGCGCATGGGGTCGGCGAAGCAGTGCGGGATGACGCCGGTACGGCGTACTCATCAGGGGCGGTGGCAGCGCTGGTTTGGGTTCGAGCTCAGAAACGATCCTTTCGACACTCACTACTTCGTCGACGACGACCCGACTCCGCGTCCGCTTGACGGCTACCAGACTGATGGGCTGTTCGACCTCGCGATCAACTACCTGGCTCACGAGTGGCAGAGAGGGGAGGCGCCATTTTGCCTGTGCCTCTCGGTGGAGCCGCCGCACGATCCCTTCATCGCCCCCCAGGAGCTGCAACAGGCGTGGGAGAGGCGGCAGATAAAACTGCCGAGCAACTTCGCCGCGCAGTCGCCGCAACAGCGGGAGGCCTTTCTTCTGAACCGCAAACGCTACTACGCCATGGTCGAAAATCTGGACGACAATGTCGGTCGGATGCGAGCTTTCCTCGAAGATGAGGGGCTGGCCGATAATACCGTTTTAGTGTTTCTATCCGACCATGGCGAAATGGGCGGCAGTCATGGCCTGCGGGGGAAACAGTATCCGTACGAGGAATCGGTGGGGATTGCCCTGATCGTGACGGACCCACGATGCGAGCACCGTCGGGGTATTGTCATCGAAGACCCGACGTGTACCGAGGACCTCTTTCCGACTATTCTGGGTTTGGGCGGATTGATGCCGCGCAATCAGCTGCCAGGCGTAGATCTGGTACCGCTCATCCGCGGCGACATGGAGAGGCTCGACCGAGAGGGCGTGCTACTGCAGTTCGTCGCCGAGCATCGCAAGGGGGTCAGCTTCCACGATGAAGTGTGGCGTGGAGTGCGGACAAGGCGGCACAAGTACACGGTGAAGGGTGATAAATTCGGCGGCAAGCCGTGGCAGTTCTTCGATCTGGCCAGCGATCCGGAGGAGCTGGCGAATCTGGTGGATGAGCCGGAGTCGCGGGAGTTGCGGGAGTTGATCGGGCGACATCATCGACTGCTGTGTGATCGGCTCCGGGAGACGGATGATCCGTTCGTGCTGCTCCCGGCGTTTGGGTGCGAAGGGGTGAACATGTGGCAGTAGGTGGCCTGCACCGGCCATCGTCAGGGCTGACGGCTCGGTGGTGGTCAGTTGCCGGGAGCACTCGGAGCACTCGAAGCAGTGGAGGCACCCGGAGTACCATGCGTCACAAACGCTTGTATGACTTCGCGGTTGGCCCTGTATCCGCCCTCGGTTCTCACGATGAGCTTGCTGGCCAGGAGGACGGAGAGGTCGCGCGCCAGGGTGCGGTCGCCTCTACTGGCGTAGGTTTGGGCGATCCGGGGACTGAGTTCGCGAAGCTCGGAGCGGGGCACGGGTCCACTGGATCTGGACAGGCCCAGGACCAGCCGCCGCCGACGCATACCGGTCGCTGTCTGACCGCTGTTGCGAAAGTGATCATGTACGAAGTTACGCCAGATGAGTTCGTGCTGCTGACGCCAGACGGACTCCATCTGATCGTTGAGCCCGTCGCGAAACCCCTCGACCGCGTACTGGAGGAAGGGCAGTATGTCACCGCCGGATTGACTGGCGCGTTCCAGTCCACGGTAGTAGGCGGATCGGGTAAGAGCGTAGTGATTGCTCAGCAAGTGGGCCGAGGCGGCCGGCACTCCCGCGTCGACCAGGATGGCAAACTCCAGCAGTCTCGCCGTGCGCCCGTTGCCGTCGCCGAAAGGGCATATCCAGGCGATGTAGAGGTGAGCGATGATGGCCTTGACCAGGGCGTAGACGATTTCAAATCGGGCGAGGGGGCGGAAAATTCCTCCCCGCTCAGCCAGTCGCAGAGCCGATCGAGCAGATACTGGCAGTCCTCGCTCGGCGCTCCGAGGTGGTGATCGACCACCACCGAATACCGCCGGACAACTCCTGGTTCGACGTCTGCCCCGAGCTCTAAACCACTCAGGACTTCCCTGTTCAGGGCTTTGGCCAGATCAGACGTCAGCTTCAGCGAATCTGGTTGGTTGATCTGTGCCAACTGGAGTCTCTTACAGGCGCTGACGACGTTATCGATCTCTGTGGCGAGGTACTGTCGCGAGGGCGGTAGCGACAGCTCGCCCGTCAGCAGCTTCAGCGTTTCCTCTTCAGATAGGGTGTTGCCTTCCATCGCGGTGGTGGCCAGCACCCCCTTTGCCATGCACAGCATATTGAGGCGTCCAGCGGCGTCGGGACGCATGGGCACTCGGGCTATGTGTTCGCATTTCGACTGGCACTCTCCAAGCGAAATCCACAGCTTCGCGCCGCCGCGGCCGAGGTCTGGCGTGAAGGAGAGATGCTGATGTGTTTTCTCATATTGACGCATAAGATGTCATTGTATATGTCCTGATTTAAATGGTTATATTCAATGAAAGTTACGGGCAATATATGAACTCTCAACAACGCTGACAGCTGCATTACTATCCACAAATTATGTCACCCGTTTCTAGAGGTGAAGTCGCGGTCCAGAGTGAGGCAAAGCTTAGTCGGCGGTTGCAGCAATCGCTCCGGACCGCCATTTTTTGATACGGCTTGAGCCAGGCATTTCGTAGCGGCCGCTGGAGGGTGGGTGGGCGATGAACCTGGAGGGTGGGTTGGTATGCGATGAACCGTGACATTCTGCAATTGAGGATCGAACTGATGGGGATCGAGCCGGCTATCTGGCGGCGGATCCAGATGCCGGCCGATTGTACGTTCTGGGATCTCCACGTGGCGATCCAGGATGCGATGGGCTGGCTGGACTGCCATCTGCACGTGTTCCACGTGACCGACCCGATCACGGGTCAGGAGGAGCTGATCGGGCTGCCGGATGACGAGGGATTCCTGGAGGAGGAAACCGTTCCGGGCTGGGAACGCCGCGTGACCCAAGTGCTCTCCGTGGCGCATCCACGCCTGGAGTACGAGTACGACTTTGGTGACGACTGGCAGCACGCAGTTGTCCTGGAGGACGTACGGCCGTTGGTGCCACAAGTCCGGTATCCTCGGTGCGTCGGCGGCGAGCGGGCCTGTCCGCCGGAGGACTCCGGGGGAGTATTCGGGTATCTGGACCTTTTGGGGGCTCTGGCCGATCCCCAACACGAGGAGCATGCCGGCTACCGGGAGTGGGTGGGCGGGAATTACGATCCGGAGCGGTTCGATCCGCACAGCGTGGAGTTCGAGGATCCCCAACATCGCTGGAACGCCGTTTTTGGCGAGGGAGAAAGCGCTCGGGCCGAGGGTCCGCCAAGGGAGTCGGTGATCGAAGGGGAATTCACCTCCGAGGAATGCCGCATCCTGCTGATGACCCCGTTCGCCCCGGCATCGCCCCTGATCCTCAACACCGATCATCCCGACGAGCTCTTTGAACAGGCCCCGCTGGTGGCCAACAGCTTGTGTTACCTGCGCCTGCTGGCCGCACGAGAACCTCTGAAGCTCACCCAACGAGGGTATCTGCCCCGGCAGTTTCTCCACGAACTCTTCTCGGCGGGAGCTCTCACCGAGACCAGCCTCTGGTTTCGCGTCGACCAGCCACCGACCAGGGAGGCGGATTCGCGCCCGGCATCGCTGCTTCACCTGGCCGGCGACAAGTCCGGTCTGACTCGCAAGCAAAAAGGCAAGCTGTACCTGACCAGACGCGGGCGGAGTTTCGCCCAGGGTGAGGGTGAGGGAAGAGCTGGGGCCTTGTTCAAGCACCTGTTCCAGTGGCACGTCACCAACTACAATTGGGCGGCCGAGGATCGCCTGCCCGAGTCGTATCTGCTGCAGGCGGGATTCTGGTATGGACTGTATCTGCTGCAGCAATACGGCGACGAGAAGCGGTCCTCCGCCTTCTATTCCGATCGCTACCTGAGTGCTTTCCCCGGTCTGAAAGAGGACTTTGCGGTATCCTGGCAAGGAACGCCGATAGAGTCCTTCTCTCACGCCTGCGAGAAGCGCCTGCTGAGCGACTTTGGGTCCAGCTTTGGGCTGGTGTTGTGCGAAGAGGCCGACGATGTCGCGTCCAGTCTGTCGCAAGTGGTCTGGGCGGGGCCGCTGCTGCGCAAGGTGATCCAGTGGCGTGTCAAGGGGGAGGGAGAGCCTGCCGGGAGAGCGGTCGGAGGTGAAGTGATCGCCAGCAGCGAGGCCGATGGTGGCCGAGATGTTGAGGGGACGGCCAACGCAGTCTCTAAAGGAGGGATCCAGGGAGAAGAGGTGGTGACGGGCGTGTTGGCGGGACCGTGGCAGGTAGATGGAATGCCAGACGACGACGCGCCAACGGTAGTCGGCACAGCGGCCGATACCGGTGAAGGGCGGCCAGAAGCGATAAAGTCTCACCGCGAGGAGAAGATGGGTGGGATCCCCCCCTATGACCCGGCGCAGGCTCCCCACCCAGACGATTGGGTGGCGCTAGCCGACGATGATCGGGCTACCCTGGTGCGAGAGTACCACGACGCGCAAGAGGTGGAACGCCCCAATGCGTGCCTTCATGCCACCTTCCACGTTGTGATTGAGACCCAGCTAGCCTGCGCCGATCCCCCGGAGGTTGTCCAGACCATGGCCAGGTTGCTGAGTCAGGGACTGGATCGCCACGAAGCCCTTCACGCGATCGGCGCGGAGCTGGCCCGAATGATGCACAGTGTTGCGCACAGTCCCAGTGATACCCCGGACGCCACCCGGGCCTACATCGGCGGTCTCAAGAGGCTGACGGCCGCCAGCTGGCGGGCTCGCTCGGAGTAGCGATCTGATATATCTGACCATAGCCTGGAACTCCTCCCATGACCTATCCCATCATCGACGCCGCCGAGCATGCCTGGGTTCTGCACGACCCCCGTTTCCGCATTGATCCGGGGATTTCCAGCTGCCCTGGCAGCGTGCCAGACCACGAGCAGTCGGGAGAAGATCTGATTGCTGGTATGAAGATGCACGGCGTCGATCGCGTCGTCATCAGTCACGTCTGCTACTATGGTCGCGACAACAGCTACGTCAGCTACTGTGTGAAGACCTGGCCGGAACGCTTCGCCGGTATCGGACTGCTCGTCGGTCACCGGCTGCACGCGCCGGGCGATCCGGCCAACCCGGATCGACTGGAGGCCGCTTGCGCCGAGGGGGGGCTGGCTGGTCTGCGCTTGAGTCCGATCTACGACCGCAGTGTGGTGTGGCTGAACGACCCGGTGTGCGATCCGCTGTGGCACAAGGCGGCCCAGATCGGCGCGGTGTTCAATATCTTCCTGGCGCCCCACCAGATCGGGCAGGTGGCGGACATGGCAGCGCGCCATCCGGGCGTCAACGTCGTCGTCGACCACTTCGCCATGATCGATATCAGCCGTCCCGACGAGGAGGGCTTCGCGCCGCTGTTGGATCTGCACAGGCTGACCAATGTTTTCATCCGCACGTCCCTGCACAATCCGTCCAGGCAGGGGCTTCCCTTTCGGGACATGTGGCCGTATCTGGAACGGGTCTACGACCTGTTTGGACCCACGCGCTTGTTATATGCCAACCTCTACGAACTGCTGATCATGAAGGAGATGATTCCCTTCTTCAGCGACCGGGACCGGGAGTGGGTGATGGGGCGCACGGCGGCGGGGTTGTACTTCGGGCAAGGGAAGGCGCCGTTGCCACGCGAACCGGTCAGGAAAAAGAAACCTTGAGGTCTCCCAGCAGGGCATGGTAGATGGGGTTGCTGAACTCGGCTACGCCACCGCCGCTGTTCTCCCAGTCTCAGGTCCAGATCACAAAAGTCGTGTCGTCGGCGGTGACGGGGAAGACACTGACCTGGCCGATGTAGCCGCTAACGTTGTGGCCAATGATCCGATCTTGATCGAACCTATCGGGACGGGACCTCACCTTGGAACCAATAAACCTGAAGGCCCTCTTACGGGCGCGCTTGCGCGACCTGGATGTCAGGGAAAGCCTGCGGATTTTTCATGGCAGAGGCCGATGCTATCAGGGGTTGGAATTCCTCACCATCGATCTGTTTTGGCCCGTTGTCCATATCACCCTTTACCGAGTCCCAGGAGACAGATTCCTCTGGAGTCTGGTAAGTGATATCGCGGATCTTATGATTGAGGCGTCTTTGCGCGGCGCCATACGCGAGCAATTGAAATCTATCATTGCTGCCGTTCCATCGGCGACGGCCGGTTGCCCGATACAGTCGAAAGAGGTGGATCAGACGGTTTGCAATCAAGGGATTTTTGAAACCATCCATCTTCAGTTTCGCGATGGCAGATCGACACACACACTTCGATTGGGCCATCCACTCCCTTCGCCGCACTATGCCATTGAGGCGGGTCTGCGGTTCAAGATAGACTTACAACGCAACCAGAATATCGGGCTTTTCCTCGACATGAAGCCGGCCCGGGCCTGGCTGAGAAGCAACTGTGAACGGAAGAAAGTGCTAAACCTGTTTGCCTATACTTGCGCTTTCTCCGTGGTTGCCTTGAAGGGCGAAGCGGAGCGTGTGGTGAATATCGATATGAGTACCAGCAGCCTGGCATGGGGGCTGGAAAATCATCGATTGAATCAGCTTGATTCAAGGGCGGCAGTTTTTCTGAGTCATGAGATTTTTCGATCCTGGGGCAAGATCAGACAGTATGCGCCGTACGACATCATCATCATCGATCCTCCAAGCTTTCAGCCAGGCAGTTTTGTGGCTGAGAAGGATTATCCCAGGATAGTCAAGAGAATAGATGACGTGCTGTCCCGAGACGGAGCGGTGATTATGGCGCTGAATTCTCCAAAACTGGGTCCTGACTTTATCCGTGATTTGCTGAAGGTTCATCTGCCGGCACTCAGCGTCGAGAGGGATTTTGATCTGCCTGACTACTTCTCGGAATCCAACCCAGAGAGGGAGTTGAAGGTAGTTCTGTGCCGCGCAAAACCCGCTTAGGGAGTACCAGTCCCCGGCACATCCACCCGCGTGACCCGGATGCGCCCGTCCCCGGGATGGCGCTCGTGGCCCAGGATGGTGGATTCGCACAGGAACAGCGTCTTCATGTCGGGCCCGCCCAGGGTGCAGGCAAAGGAGGCGTAGCCCTCCACGTCGATGCGGTCCAGCACCTCCCCTCCCTCCCTGATGCGGATGCAGCCGCCCGAGCCCCCGTATGCATAGTAGGGAACCGCGACCCAGAGGCAGCCCTCTTCGTCCAAACAGATACCGTCGGGCGGGGCGCCGATGTCGGCCCAGACGCGTCGGTTGGTGAGGCTGCCATCGTCGGCGATGTCGAAAGCGGTGAGTCGGTTGGCAAAGGTTTCGGCGACGATGTAGGTCTTGCCGTCCGGGGTGATGACCGGCCCATTGGGAAAGGTCATGCGGTCGGCGACGATGCGGGCGCGGCCCTGGCCGTCTGCATCCGGCTCCACCAGGATGATGTTGCTGAAGGCGGGCATGTTGCCCGGCCCGGGGAGTTTATCCTCGTCGAGCCCATCGCCGAAGCTGCCGATGTAGGCCCTGCCGCTGGCATCGACGACCATATCATTACAGCTCTGTCCATTCAGGGCGTGCATGTCGGCGACCTCGGTGACGGTGCCGTCGGCGCCCACCGACATCAGCTTGCCGTCGTTGACGGAGACGGCGACGAGACGACCGTCCGGCCACCAACCCAGGCCGGAAGGGGACTCGGGCACGTCCGCTACAATCTCCACGTTTCCCGCCAGATCGACGGTCATGATCCTGGCGGCCAGGATGTCGGAAAACCACAGCTTTGGGTTCGGGCCCTGGCGCCAGCGCGGTCCTTCGGGGAAGTAGAGGTCGTCGACGAGGAGCTCGGGTGTCAGCGGCATGAGAAATCCTTTGGGGACTGGGTGGTGTCACTTCACCGGCAGCGGATGCGTAATAGGGTAACGGTACCGCGGTTTGGGCGCCATCGCCGGATTCAGCAAGGGCAAGCGGAGGTGCTGCACGAGGACAATGGGCGGCGAAGTCGATTCCTGAGTATCCTTGAAGGACGCCGTGGAACCCTCACAGGCCGTGGCGCCGACCTTCACAGGCCGTGGCGCCGACCTTCATAGGCCGTTGGCATCGATCCTAACAGGACAGAGCACGGGAGACGAGAAGCGTGAGTGAGAGAGGATCATCAGTAAGGGGCGTGGTGCGCGCCGGAGCGCTCGTCCTTTGTCTGGTCGGAATGACCGGGTGTGGCAGTGACGGCGACAAGCGGATCATTCCGCCGGACGAACCCGAGATTCCCGGGTGTACGGACATCGGCGCGCTGAACTTTCTGCGCAGCGCTACCGTCGATGACCAGAGCTGCGCCTACGACACCGGTCGGGTTTACGAGATCGAGTTCTTCGATGTGGGGGTGGAAGCGGGCACCCGACAGGTCAAAATCCTCATACAAGTAAAAGGGGAGGATGGCCAGGGAGTGCCCGGTTTGAGCTCGGTAGACTTCGTCATTGCCGAAAACGGCCGGAAGCTGGGTACTGAGGCAAACCTCAGCATCGATCCGGGATCCACGCCGAACGTCATTCCGACGGTTCTTCTGCTCGACATCAGCTCGAGCGTCGAAGGGCTGATACCGCAGATAAAGGAAGCGGCGATCTCGCTGGTGAACTCGAAAAACCCGGGTCAGACGTTCGCCATCTATGCCTTCGACAAGGAAACGGAGCTCATCCAGGGCTTTACCGAAGACATCGATCTGCTGACGGACGCCATCAATTCCATCCGCGAGCTCGGGCTGTTCGATTCCACCAATCTATTCGGGGCCATCATCGATGTGGCCGACAGCTGGCAGGATGAGCTCTCGGTAGACAACATCGTCGACGGCAGTCTGATCATGTTCACCGACGGGTTTCACAACGCCGACCCGGGTCTGAGGGTGCAGGACGCTATCGACGCTATGGTTGGCACCAATGGGAGGCTGAAGAAGATTTACGTGGCCGCCTTGAGCAGCCCCGATCTGGCACGTGGACCGCTGCAGCAGCTGACCTTCGATACCGAGGGTCTGTTCGAAGCCGACGACATCACCGAGCTGAAGGATGTGTTGCTGCAAATCCAGGAGGAGATCGTCGATCTGTCCAACAGCATATACCTGGTCAGCTACACCAGTCCCATCACCAATCCCGAGTCGAGAACGGAGGAAATTCTGCTGAAGATCCTCGGCAATTCAGAGCAAGGAAGCGACGGGTGGGTTGCCACTAAGTTTAACAGCAAAGGATTTGGCGACTAGCCGACCTCGGACGACGCCTGGCCCGAATCAAGGAGGCGGAGATCAGTAAAGATGTGATCGGCGAAGAGCCCCGAGGGGTGAGACCCTCGGGGCTCTGCTGATGCGGGGGGAGAGGGGAGGGGGGATAGTTACATGGGGTTGAGCCTCACCCGGATGGAGGCACTCTGTGGCGGGTATGGCCGTCAGGCGGAAAAGCTTTGACATGGATGATTCCCTCCTTGAAGGATGAAGGTCGCGGGCCAGCGCCCGGACGGGAGTTCGGGCCGGCTCAAGCACCACCGGCTTTCAAGGAGAAATCTACCCGTGAGATGTCACGGATCTATCACGGCCGCTTCACGTTTCAATCAAATCGGACGATCGTCACGTGCGCTTCGGGGAACGGCTGGAGGCAGTTGGCGAGGTCCTTTGAGGGTGTCAGCGCTGATACCGAGGGCGAAAGAGAACGTCGTGCCCTCGTCAACGCCGCTGCGCACGTCGATCTGACTGTGGTGCGCTTCGACGATTTTGCTGCTGATGGCGAGACCTAGACCGGTGCCCGCACCGGTACCGCCCTCGCTGTCGGGGTGACCGGAGAGCGACCGGTCGACGCGGTAGAAGCGGTCGAAGATGTAGGGCAGGTCTTCGGCGGGAATACCCGAGCCACTGTCGGAGACGGCCATGTTGACGCGGTCCTGCTGGCGGCTCAGGTCGATCCGAATCTCCCCTTCCGGTGGCGTGTAGCGCAGGGCGTTCTCGATCAGATTGTCGAGGGTGCGCTCGATCATGGCCACGTCGGCGCTGACCAGGGGGAGTTCCTGAGGATCGGGGGCGACCAGACGCAATTGCCGCGCTTCCGCCTGCGGCTGGTATTTCAGCACCACATCGTGGGCCAGCTCTTCGATTGAGAACGGCTCCAGCTGAGGCACCGTCTGGCGCGCTTCCAGCTTGGAGAGCTCAAACAGATCGTCGACCAGTCGACTGAGGAACACGACATTCTGGTTGACCGTTTCCAGGTAGCGCCGTCGCTCATCCGCACTGAGGGTGGGCTCCTTGAGGAGGATGGTCTCGATATACCCCTGGATGGAGGTGAGCGGAGATCTCAGATCGTGGGAGATGCCCGCTACCAACTCGCGGCGGAGGCGGTCGGTCTGCTCCAGCTGGCCGACGTTGGCGACGATGGTGTCGGCCATCTGGTTGAAGGCCTCGCCGAGCTGGCCGATCTCGTCGGCGGAGGGAGCGTGCACTCGCTGGCGCCAGTCGCCTTCTCTGAAGCGCTGCACTACGGCGGTCACGTGGCGCAGTCGGCGGGTCAGCAGGAAGAAGGAGAGCAGTCCGATGGCGACCGTGGCCAGGAAGATGACAATAGTGCCGACGGCGGTGGTGCGATGATGTAGCTCTTGCGGATCATGGCCGCGGCCGAGTCGTACTGCTCGCCACCGAGGATGACGTAGAGAAAC
>Ga0066376_10005139_pt1 | contig 11214 bp, 8 predicted proteins | sample Knorr_S15_td_Bot_FD_77009 | JGI IMG/M metagenome (GOLD analysis project Ga0066376, IMG submission 77009) | Marine microbial communities from Southern Atlantic Ocean transect - Knorr_S15_td_Bottom_ad_5009_LV_A | ecosystem: Environmental > Aquatic > Marine > Oceanic | place: Southern Atlantic... | reverse complement strand
CAACGCGTGGCTCCGATCACGACAGGACAATCCACCCGTCGTCAACTGGCAGTTCACCACCAGCGATGCCCGCATCAAGCTTAGACGACTCTATCCGTCATTACAAACTGGATAATCCACTAGAGGCAAACGCCGAAAAAAAACGCAATTGGCGCTGCTTCTGCAATCCCTCGCGCGCCTCGCACGGCCAGCCGCCGCCCTCTGGCACTGGCTCTACATAGCCATACCGCCGTCTACCGAGAGCACGTGGCCGGTCACATAGGCAGCCTCCTCCGAAGCGAGGAACGCCACCGCGTGCGCCACCTCCTCAGGAGTACCAGGCCGTCCCGCCGGTACCTGCGACAGCATCCGCGTCACCATTTCTTCGTCGAGGTCGGCGGTCATTCCGGTATCGGGCACCAGGCCCGGAGCCACGGCATTTACAGTGATATTCCTGGACGCCAGTTCGCGCGCCAGGCTCTTGGTAAAGCCCAGTAGTCCGGCCTTGGACGCCGCGTAGTTTGTCTGGCCGGCATTCCCGGTGATGCCGACTACGGATGCGATGTTGACAATCCGCCCCCAACGGGCCTTCATCATCGGCCGCACGGCTGCCTTGCTGCACGTGTAAGCCCCCTTGAGATTAGTAGTCAGAACGGCATCCCAGTCCTCCTCCTTCATCCGCATCAGCAGCCCGTCCCGGGTGATGCCGGCGTTGTTGACCAGGATGTCCAAGCGGCCAAAGCTCTGCTGTACCGCTTTCACCAGCGCTTCCGCCTGTTCGCTGTCGCTCACATCTGTGCGCTGGGCGAGGGCCCGCACCCCGAGCTGCTCTATCTCGCCAGCCACGAGCTCTGCCGCCTCGAGGGTGCGGCTACACACCGCGACGTCAGCGCCCTCGGCTGCCAGCTTGAGGGCGATAGCCCTGCCGATACCGCGAGAACCCCCGGTGACGATAGCCGCCTTGCCCGCGAAACTACCCATGGGAGAGTTCCCTGAAAATCTCCGTCGTCTCGGCTATATCGTCCACCGTCCCCGCAGGGAGCACGCGAAGATTTCGGTCGATACGCCGGGCGAGTCCTCGCAGAACTGACCCCGGACCCACCTCCGCGGCTGTGCTGATCCCTGTTCTTACCATTGCCCGGACGGATTCGGTCCAACGTACGGGTTGGGTGATCTGGCTGATCAACTGCTCGCGCAATTCTTCGCCGTCGGTCACGGGCTCTGCCCTAACATTCGTCACTACCGGAATCCTGGCGGTCTCGATGGTCGCATCTCGCAGCAGGGGAGTCATCTCCCTGGCCGCCGGCTCCATGAGCCGCGAGTGGAAGGCGCCGCTCACCTGCAGTTCGACCACGCGCTTTGCGCCCGCCTGCCGCGCCTGGGACCCGAATTCATCCACCGCCTCAGCTTCGCCTGACACCACCACCTGACCGGGGGCGTTGAAGTTCGCCGGCACTACAGCGCCATCCTCTCCCCCCACCTGAGCGCACAGCGCCTCGACCTCGGCGTCCTCGAGTCCGATGACGGCCGCCATCTTTCCCGGTCGACGCTCTCCCGCATCCTGCATAAGGCGTCCCCGTTCCGCCACCAGTTCCAATCCCTGTCGAAAACTGAGAGCGCCGGCGGCGACCAGGGCGGAATACTCGCCGAGGCTGTGACCGGCGGCGCAGGCCGGGTCCAGCCCTTCAGCCCTGAGCACTTCAGCCGCGGCGACGCTGTGGACATACACTGCTGGCTGGGTCACCGATGTCTGGCTCAGGACCTCCAAGGGCCCATCGAAGCAGATCCCCGTCAGCGACAGACCCAGAAGATCCTCCGCCTCGGCGTAGCGCTCCTTGACCGAGGTGAATTCGCGGTATAAATCGCGACCCATACCGACAGTCTGAGAGCCCTGGCCCGGAAAAAGGAAAGCGAATCCAGCCGCGGACTGGGTAGTCATCAAGTCACCAGCTGGCTCTGGTGCGGGTCGTGGTGGCCTAGTACGCCCATCGCAGCAGCAGACTACCCCAGGTGAGCCCGCCCCCCACAGCCGTCAGTTGCACCAGGTCTCCCCGCTCGAGCCTTCCCTGGGTCCAGGCTTCGTGAAGGGCAATAGGCACGGTACCCGCGGTGGTGTTGGCGAATTTATCGATGTTGACCACCAGCTTCTCGCTCGGAAGATTCATGCGTCGGGCTGTCGCGTTGATGATGCGAAGGTTGGCCTGATGGGGTATAAACAGCTTCAGGTCCTGGATAGTGAGACCATTCCTCTCGAGCAGACCAAGAGAGACCTCCGCCATCTTGACAATGGCCTGCTTGTAGACCACCCGCCCATTCTGGCGGAGGAAATGATAGCGCTTGTCCACCGTCTCGTGCGATGCCGGGTGCAGGCTCCCTCCCCCCTTCATGTACAGGTCGTCGCCCATCGAGCCATCTGCATGCAGGTCGAAGTCGACCATCCCTACGTCGGGATCCTCGGAGCGCTCGAGCAGGATGCCGCCGCCGCCATCCCCGAACAGGACGCAGGTGGAGCGGTCCTCCATGTCGGTAATGGCGCTCATTTTGTCGACGCCAATTACCATCACGCTCTTGTGGGCCCCGGATTCGATAAACTGACTGCCGGTGACGACGGCGTAGACAAAACCCGAACACGCTGCCGACAGATCGAAACCCCACGCTCTTCTGGCGCCGATCCGGTCCTGCACCAGACAGGCGGTCGCGGGGAAGACCATATCCGGAGTGACCGTGGCCACGATGATGAGATCGACCTCCTCGGGGTCCACATCCCGCTGGCGCAGGAGCCGCTCGGCGATGGTCACGGCCATGAACGAGGTGGGCTGATCGTCCAGGATCCGACGCTCCCGGATGCCGGTCCGTTCTCGGATCCAGGTGTCGGAGGTGTCGATTATCTTTTCGAGGTCCGAATTGGTGACGATGCGGTCGGGAAGGTAGCGCTCAACGGCCGTTACTACCGCGCTGTATGTTCTCTCCCGCTCAGCCACCGAACTCAGGCCTCTGTCTTCCGGTATTCGCGTCCTCTATCACTCAGGCCTCAGGCTCCCGGTATTCGCGCCCTTTGTATTGCCCGCAGCTCTTGCAGATGCGGTGTGGTCGCGAGGGCTGTCCGCAACTGGCACAGGTAGCGATCGCGGGGGCCCTCAGTTTCCAGTGGGTCCGCCGCTTGTCCCGCCGCGTGCGCGAAATTCGTCTCTTGGGTACAGCTGCCATTCTTTGCCGTCCTCTCTTATCTGTTTGGCTCTACGATCGAATAGAATATGGTAAGTCTCAAAGGCTGAGAAGCGCACACTCACTCACTGCCCGACGTTCAGTTTCGCCAATGACTCCCATCTCGGATCGACTCTCGCCTCCACGCACTGGCAGTCTTTGTCGTTGAGATTTTGACCGCACTGGGGACACAGCCCTCGGCAGTCATCGCGGCAATACACGCGCATCGGCAACTCGAGCGCCGCCGCTTCGCGCACTCGAGCGGTCAGGTCGAGTTCGTGTTTTCCCGGATCCACGAGGAATACGTCGTCGTCCTCCCCCATGGCTTCCAGCTCATCGAGAGTGGCCTGTTTATGCTGAATGAGGAAATCGAACTCAGTCGTCATGCGCTTTTCGGTGGATCCCACACAGCGGCAACACTCGCCCTGCAGCGCGAAACCCACACGCGCCTTCACCGAAATTGAATGCAGGGATCGGTTGACCTCCAGATCGACCTCAAAGGGAGAGGGGAACCGGAAATAGGCATCCTCGAGGTCGAGTGCCTCTGCCGTGACGGCGAAGTCGATTATGCTTCGACCCTCATCGAGACCCGCCAGATCGAGGACGATGGCGCCGCTCTGCGTCGCGCGCTTCATCACCCGCTGGCGGAGAAGAAAAACTCGATCTCTAGGGCGGCGTTTTCCGTCGAATCCGAGGCGTGGACGGCGTTGCACTGCACATCCGTCCCGAACTCCTTGCGAATCGTACCCGAGGCAGCCTGAGTGCTGTCCGTCTCGCCGATGAATTGCCGCAAATGCGCTACCGCGTCTTCGCGTTCCAGCACGGTGGGCACTACCGGCCCGGACGTCATGAACTCGACCAGCTCCCCATAGAAAGGACGATCCCGGTGGACCTCGTAAAAGGCTCTTGCCCGCTCTTGGGACAGACTGGTCATGCGCAATTCCCTGATGACGAACCCCTCCCCTTCGAGGCGTCCCAGGATTTCGCCCATGGCGTTCTTAGCCACCGCGTCGGGCTTGATGATGAGTAAAGTTCGTTCCATTGAGCTGATTCGCACCCTCCGTTGCCATTGCTCTCGCCACAGACCACAGCCAGGACTAACCGGCCCGTGGACAAGTGTTTATTCATTATTAGGGACAAACGGCTTAAGATAGCGGCAATCGGCATGACTGTCAACACGCCAAACCCATCCGGCCAGCCCCCACTGACCCCCCTCTCCGCCCTCCCCAGCTGGTCGATTTGCGGCTGAGCCAGACCCATCAATGACTGCCAATCATCCTCCACATGGCAGAAGAGGGTCAGCACCACCGCATGAGAAGGACAGGGTCAGCACCACCGCGTGAGAAGGACGAAGTCGTTCTCACCTCCGGCGCATGACCCACCGCCGGATTCAGTCCCCTCGATGAGCGCCGGTCGAATCCGGCGCATTGAATCACCGTTGGGTCAGTCCCCCGGTAAGCGCCGGTCGTTTGACAGGATAACACCCCATGGATAGATTGCGTTGACATGAGGCATCCGTTGCTGGAGGAGGAAGGCAAGGCGATCCGCGATCCTGTTTGGGGATACATCCACGTGCCCGAGCCGCTTCTCTCCCTCGTAGACACCGAGGACTTCCAGCGTCTTCGCAGCATCTCCCAACTCGGCTTCGTCCACCTGGTATATCCCGGTGCCCGTCACTCTCGGTTCGAGCACTCTCTGGGTGTCTTCCACCTGGCCAAACAGTTCCTCACGCGCCTGCTCAGGGCCGACCCCAGTCCCGAGCTGAATGATGAGGACATCCGGGTTTTCCTGGCCGCGACCCTGCTCCACGATATCGGGCACTACCCCTTTTCGCACACCCTCGAAGAGCTCGCCCCCTTTTTTGTGGATCATGAGGAGCGGGCCCGCGGCATTATAGAGGACGCGAGCGGCCAGATCAGCCAGGTACTCCGGCACGAGCTGAATGTCCCGCCCATTCGCGTGGCCAATGTCATCGACTATCGACCAAAAGGTCGCGACATCCCTCCCCGCGATCTCCTTCTGGCCAACATCCTCAGCGGTACGCTGGACCCCGATAAGATCGACTATCTCCTGAGGGACTCGCTGTTCTGCGGAGTCCCGTTCGGGGAGAGCGTCAATCGGGACCGCCTGATCGCCTCCATAACCTACGACCGGGACCGCGGGCGTCTCGCCATCACCAGCAAGGGCGTTTCGTCGGTGGAAGCCCTGGTGTTCACCAACTACCTGATGTACCGGAATGTCTACTGGCACCACGCGGTGCGCTCTGCTACGGCCATGTTCAAGCGCTCCGTACAGGATGTACTCGGCCATCCGGACTGTCAGCTGAGCGCCACCGATTTTCACCGCACCAGCGAGGCCGAGTTGACTACCGCCCTGCGGGCCGAACAGACGCGGCTGGGTCTGGAGGGGGCCGCCCGGCTCCTCGATGGCGTGTTCAGGCGCCGACTGCACAAGGTGGCCAGCTTCATTTTCCCGGGAGAGCGCAAGGAGGGCCTGCTTCAGTATCTGTTCGACCTCTACCGGCATCCCGACAAGCGGCGGCTGAAGGAAATCGAGCTGTGCAATCTCTTTTGCGAACGCGTCGGGCGACCGGCCAAGGGAGACGAAATTCTCATCGATATACCCCGTTTTGACAAGAGTCCCGAGGTGGACCTGAAGGTGTTCTATGGCCGCCACGTACCCAGCGACAAACCGGACCCGCTCAGCTTCGACGACCCGGAAGTCTCCCGTCTCCGGGAGTCTCTCCTCGACAACTTCGAAGACCAGGCCAAAATTTTCCGTATCTTCTGTGTCGATGACACGGAGCTGCTCGCTCTCGCCAAGGACGAGGTGAAACGCCATCTGAACTGAGGCGTCTTTCTACACGGACTTCTGCTCCTCTGCACTAGATCTGAATCTCACTACGGTATCTCGTGTATGGGTGCGGAGTGCGCCCCTTTTTCGAGATCGTCAATTGCGAAAGCCTGTTCCCCTATCTCAAAGAGCCTGTCCATGTTGCGCTCTCTGCTCCCCCTCCTGATTATCGCCAGTGCCCTCCCATGCCTGGCTGGATCCACATCGGTCACCGTTGGCGTGGCGCCGGTTGAGGCCGGAACTCGAGCCTCTGCCTCGGTGGCGGCCGTGGTCCAGAACGCCCTCGAAGAGGCGTTGGCGCGCTCCGATCGAGTCGTTCTCGTGGAACGCAGCCGCCTCAAGGACGTACTGCAGGAAGTGGCGTTCCAACAGTCTGGGGTCACTCAATCCAGGACATCCTCTCCGGTAGGCGAGCAACTGAACGTCCAAATGCTCGTTTTTGCAGAGGTGGCGCGCGTTTACCCTGACTACAAAGTTGTGGTCAAGATCGTAGACGTTGCCACCGGCAAGGTCCTGCGCGCCGACGAAGAAACCGTCGGCCGAGGCGCGGCGGAGATGGCGGTGGGCACTCGCAACCTGGCCAGCCGGCTCGCCGGTCTCGTCTTTGCGCTGACGCCCGTCGAGATGATCCATCACCACGCGGCAGAATTCACCATGGGCTCGGTTTCGGGCATGCCCGATGAGCGCCCCCTTCACCCAGTCTCCGTGCCGGGCTTTCTGCTGGACCGCACCGAAGTCACTCGTGGCGCTTACGATCTATTTCTCGAATCCCGGGGAAAAACAGCCATCGCCGGCGCTCATTCCTCAGCTCATCTGCCCGTCACCGGCGTGAGTTGGGGAGACGCCGATGCCTACTGTCGTTGGCTGGATAAGCGTCTGCCCACCGAAGCGGAGTGGGAGTACGCGGCCCGCGGCTCGGAGGGTCGCACCTTCCCCTGGGGAGAGGAACAGCCCGGCAGTTCCGTGGCACGCGTCGGCGGCGGCGGCGGCGGGCCTGTCGGTGGATGACCTGCCAAGAGGCGCTACCGCTCTGGGCGTCCTGCACATGGCCGGTAATGCGGCCGAGTGGGTCGGAGACTGGTGGGACGCGAGCTACTACAGTAGCGCCCCCAGGGAAAATCCGCCCGGCCCCATTCACGGGGATTTCAAAATCGTTCGAGGCGGCGCCTGGACTCAGGACAGCTACGAGGCCCGCACCACCGCTCGTTCCTATCACAACCCGGATAAGGGGGCCGACCACATTGGTTTTCGCTGTGCCCGTTCAAAAGCCGCGTCGCGGTAATCGCCCGGCCGATATCAACCTGAAAAGAGTGCGCAAAGCCGCAGACAGGCCACACGTACGTTCAATGCCGGTATGGTCACAGCCTGGCGCTGGTCGAGTCCAGCTAGCTGGACTTGGTGAGGGAATGTCGTGAATTACCCCGAAATTTCCCTTCGGAAGAACAGCGAACAACAGCTTAGAAGGGGACATCCCTGGGTGTACTCCGGTGCCGTCGCGCGCCGCTCTCCAGACGTCGCCCCCGGAGAGATCGTCGATGTAAAGGACTCAAAAGGTGGCTTCGTCGGCCGGGGGTATTACAATCCCCATTCCACCATTGCGATTCGCTTGATGTCCAGGGACCGCAACGAAGCCATCGACAACGCCTTCCTGACCCGAGCCATCGAACGGGCTCACCGCTTGAGACTCGAAGATCCGGGACTTGCGCAGGCGGACGCCTACCGCGTCGTACACGGGGAATCGGATGGCCTGCCAGGACTGATCGTCGACTGGTACGCCGGTTTTCTGGTGGTGCAGTTTCACACCATGGGGATGGAGCATCTGCGGCCCGCCGTTATCGACGCGCTCTCTCAGGTCGTCAACCCGCAGGGCATCTACGAGCGCAGTGACGTTGGAACTCGACGGGCCGACGGGCTGCACGATCGCCCCACAGGTCTTCTTGTGGGCAAGGAGCCGCCCGAGCTGATCGAATTTCAGGAACATGGAGTCCGTCTCTGTGTAGATGTGAGGCGTGGTCAGAAGACGGGTTTCTTTCTCGATCAGCGAGCGAATCGACTTCTTCTCCAGACGTATGCCCAGGGAAAGACCGTTCTCGACTGCTTCTCTTACACCGGAGGCTTTTCTGCCCACGCTCTCAAGGGGGGGGCATGCCACACGTTGGATGTGGATATCGGGAAAAGAGTGATGTCTACCGGAGCCGAGAACCTGTCGGCTGTCAATCGACAACCTGGGGCGCGGGTAAGCCAATTGGTGGCGGACGTCTTCCCCTTTCTCGACGACCTGGCTGGCCGGGGCCCGCGGTTTGATATCGTGGTCCTCGACCCGCCCTCTCTCGTCCGTCGTAGCCGCGATGCTAAGAACGCCACCGGCGTGTACATCAAGCTCAACCGCAACGCCCTGAAGCTGGTGAACGACGGGGGGCTCTTCCTGACCTCCTCCTGCTCGACCCGCATCTCTCCGGAAGATTTCTTCCAGATCGTGCGACGTGCTGCAGCCGGGGCCCGCGTCCACACGCGCGTCCTCGCCTATAATCTTCATCCTCCAGATCACCCGGTGGACCTGGCTTTTCCCGAAGGCCGATACCTGAAATGCATCCTCGCCAGAGTCTTTCGGTAGTGCCAGGTAGGTCGAATTCCAGGTAGGTCGACCCAGATAGGTCGACCCAGATAGATTGGCCCAGATGGATTGACCCAGATAGATTGACATAGAGCTGAAAATCACCGGAGGACCTGAACACCGCGGAGGACCTGAACGCCAGAGAGTCTGAACGCCGATCTCGGCAGGATCGTACACCGAAACGCAGAATGAGGGCAGGGGCCCAATTGGCCCCTGCCCTCATTGTTTTCGGCATCCTGCCGAGTGTGTGTAGTGCGGCTGGCTAGGTGCCGCCGCCTACTTCACCAGCATCAACTTGCGGACCTCACTGAACTCCGTGGCAGCTCCGTCCCCACCACGGACCTCCAGCTTGTAGAAGTAGACTCCCGCAGCCACCCGGTTACCGGCGTCGTTGCGGCTGTCCCAGACGGCCAGATGAAATCCCGCCGGCTGCTCCTCGCGCACCAGAGTCCGGACCTTCTGTCCCAGCACGTCGAAGATATCCAGACGGACCTTCACGTCCGCAGGCAAACTGTAGCCGATGGTCGTGGAGGGGTTGAAGGGGTTGGGGTAGTTGGCCCGAAGGTCGAACACATTCGGCAACCACCTGGCAGTCACCCCCCCACCTAATTGACGAGGTTGCATCACCAAACCGTCGTGTCTTCGCACCGCTGCCCGGCTGATCCTGAACAGCCCCTCAGCCTCAGGTTGGAGAGGCTCGAACTGCAACCTCGCCAGGAGACCCTGAACAGCAGCTGCATCCCCGACTCGACTCGCCGCGATTCGCATGCGACCAGGTCCATCCTCGCCAGACAGCAACAGCGATCTACCATCCTCACCCATCGCACTCTCGACATCCGTCGCGCCGACGAAACGGAAGGCGGCCGCGTCGTATTCGAGCGCCAGATCGTAGCCGGTGAGGTACATCTCGGCCGCTTGCAGAGTCAATTCAACACCGTCTCCATTCGAGGCCGATTCGAGATACAATAACCCCGCTTTCTTCGGCAGGTCTCCCGCCGCTGACAGTTTGCCCACCGTGCTGCCAAAGGCGTCGGCGAACATGAAGAAATCGAGGATATCCACCGCGCCGTTCTCGTTGAGGTCGAAGATCGTGTCGGTACCGCCAAAGGCGTCGGCAAACAGAAAGAAATCGAGAATGTCTACCGTGCCGTTACCGTTGAAATCCGGAGTCGGCACAAACGCCGCCCCGGCGAGCGACTCGGTGCTCACGCGGGAGAAGATACTCAACTCCTCAGTCACCTGAGTGCCGCCAAAGCTCTTGGAGGAAAGCTCAGTGATGAATATGTCCGTTTCACTGAACGCCGCCGTTGCAGCGAACGTCAGCGTACCGATGAGGAAGCTGCCCGTCATCCCCTGACCGGCCTTGGACCCCAGGATACTCGCCCCGATTTCAAGGCTGGCACTCCCGGTCTCCGGAATGTCCACCAGCGGGGCCAGGCTGATGGCCAGGCCGCCGTTGCCGGCCAGGAAATTGTTGGCTACATAGGTGACGTAGCTGAGCTTCGTCGGGTCGTATACAACCTTGATACCGTAGTTGATGAGATCGGTAACCTCGTTGATGGAAATCTCAACACTGACGTCTTCACCAGCCGAGACCAGACCCAGGTGGGGCAACTCGGCAGAGCCCAGATCGAAGTCGAAGGAGATCTTTCCCTTCGGTGTATTGAACAGGTCAACTGGGGGTGCTACCAGCGCCGACACTCCGATAGCTCTGGTTTCGAGGGCGCCTCCCAGCGAGTTGAAGACCACCTGCTCCAGCACCAGGTTGGTCCCGGTGTAACCCTCCAGGGTCGTGAAGCGCAGCACGCTCAGCAGACCGTCGTCCTGGGCCGCCGTCGATTCATTGGCACTCAGGATGGCGCCGCCAAACTCGACCGCGTTTTCGGTCAGGCGCGCCGGCAGAAAAAGCGCCAGGGCACCCGGTTGCGACGACAGTATATTACTGTCGGTATCCGAGTTTTTCTTCGCCTCGACGAAGGCCACCTGAGACGTATCATAGGTGACCGTCACCAGCGATCCCGTCAGATCCTTCGCACCGGCTACGTACACCGCCAGTTCCACGACGGTGCCGGCCGCGGCCTCGAGACTGGTGTTCGACTGGTTGCCCGCCGCCACATCCAGATCCAGCGACAGGATGGCATTCGCATTGGGTCCGGTCTCCACCGGCACATCCGCATCGGTGACGGAGGTGTCCACCTCGACGGTCCCCAGATCGCTGATGGACGAAGGATCCTCGGCCACCAGCACCGCCAGCGCCTCCAGCACGTCAGCGGCAGGTGAACTCTCGTCCTCCTCGATGAGGAAGGTGACGACGACGCTACCCTCCTCGATGCCCAATATGAATATGCGCGCCGGGTCGATACGCAGGGCAACGGCCAGGTCGAAGACAAACCTGGTCTTGAAATCGTCCACTGCCATCTCGTCGGCCAGGTCAAGCTCGGCGTCGAAAGTGAGCTTGCCGAGTTCGCCCTCTGGGACTTCGACGACTACCTCCAGGACGAAGGAGAAGTCGACGTCCTCGACCGGATCGCTTACCTCGATAATGTCCGCCACCCCGTCCCCAT
>Ga0066376_10005137_pt1 | contig 11217 bp, 13 predicted proteins | sample Knorr_S15_td_Bot_FD_77009 | JGI IMG/M metagenome (GOLD analysis project Ga0066376, IMG submission 77009) | Marine microbial communities from Southern Atlantic Ocean transect - Knorr_S15_td_Bottom_ad_5009_LV_A | ecosystem: Environmental > Aquatic > Marine > Oceanic | place: Southern Atlantic... | reverse complement strand
GGTGGCACCCACGACCACCACGACCACGGTGGCACCCACGACCACGGTGGCACCCACGACCACCACGACCACGACCACCACGACCACGACCACCACGACCACGACCACCACGCTTCCCCCGGAACCCGAGGTGTTCTCCATGCCCGGGGACTACGACGCCGGGGTCACGACGATCGACCTCGGAGACCGGCTCGTCGAGGTCTGGTACCCGATCGGGGCGGGAACCGCCGAAGGCCCGACGGCGCTCGTCGAACCGGCCGAGGTGTTGCCCGAGTTCCTCCTCGAACTCCTCCCGGCGTCGCTGACCGAACCGCTCGACACGGGCGCCTACCGGGACGCAGGGGCAGCCGAAGGCCCGTTCCCGGTGGTCTTCTACAGCCACGGCTTCGGCGGCTACCGGCTGGCCGCCACGAGCTACGCCACCCACCTGGCCTCCCACGGGTTCGTCGTGGCAGCCATCGACCACCTCGAGCGGGGCCTCGTCGCCCAGGTCAGCGGCCAACTCGTGGCCGCTCCGGGGCAGGAGGTCATCGACTTCAACCGGACGATCGACGTCCTCGAGGCCCGAACCTCTGACGCAGAAGACCTCCTTGCCGGAGTGGTCGATACCACGCTTGTCGCCGTGGTCGGACATTCCGCCGGCGGCGGTGCCGCCAACCAGGCCGCTTCCGAACCGTGGATGGATGTCGCCGTGAGCATCGCATCGGGTGCCGGAGGCCTCGAGGCGACCGACACGCCATACCTCGTGTTGGCCGGCGAACGCGACAGCGTCGTCTCACCTGCCGTTAGTTACGGGCTCTACGAGGTGCTCACCGGGCCGCGGATCTACCTCGAGATCGCCGCGGCCGGCCACAACAGCTTCACCGATGTCTGTCCGCTCCTCTACGAATCCGGTGAGGTGGCGGAACTCGAGGCCCTGGTCGGCCCCGAACAGACCGCCCGGGCCGCCGACGGCTGCACGAAGGAGTTCGTCGACCCCTCGGCGGTTCAGGACCTGGTGGAGCACGCGACCGTCGCCTTCCTCGTGCACCACTTCGGCATCGCCGATGTCGCCGACTCGCTCGACGAAGACGTACTCGCCGCAATCGGAGCAGCGGTCCCGAGCCGGTTCGAGTCCGACGGCCCCTAGGGGCGTACCGGCCCTAGAACAGCGAGAGGTAGGTGTCGAGTTCCGCCGAGGTCACCTGGTCGGTGATGGTGCGGAACTCGTCGCGCTTGGTCTGTGCGAAGTAGTCGACGTAGTCGCCGTCGCGGCCGGTGCCCAGCGCGGCACGCACCACGTCGTCGGCCACCAGCTCGTCGGCGGCGTGCAGCAGTGTCGGCGGCAGGGCGGCGATGCCCCGTGCGGCGATCTCGTCGAGTGGCAGCGTGTAGAGGTTGTCCCTGTTGGGGTCGCCCGGGTCGATCCCCCGCGACACGCCGTCGAGGCCGGCGCCGAGCAGTGCGGCGAACGACAGGTACGGGTTCGCCGCACCGTCGGGCACACGCAGCTCGAAACGCCCGCCCTCGGGCACCCGGATCATCTGGGTCCGGTTGTTGCCCCCGTAGGCGACGTAGGCGGGTGCCCAGGTGGCCCCGGAGTCGGGCGGGCCGACGCCGATGCGCTTGTACGAGTTCACGGTCGGGCAGAGGATCGCCGTGAGCGCCTGGGCGTGGTCGAGCACGCCGCCGAGGAACTGGTAGGCGAGCTCGCTGAGGCCGAGCCCGCGGGCGTCGTGGTCGGTCTCGAACAGCGGCTCGTCGCCGTCGGCCGACCAGAGGCTGAGGTGCATGTGGAGGCCGTTGCCGGTCTTGTCGGCGAACGGCTTCGGCATGAACGTGGCGTACAGCCCCTGCCGACGGGCCAGGGTGTGCATCATCAACCGCAGGATGATCAGCCGGTCCGAAGTGGTCAGGGCGTCCGCGTACTGGAAGTTCTGCTCGAACTGGCCGTTGGCGTCCTCGTGGTCGTTGGCGTAGTTCCCCCAGCCCATGGCGTCCATGTGGCGCGACACGGTCGTGAGGTGGTCGAGCATGGTCGTGAGCCCGCGGGCGTCGTAGCAGGGCAGCTTCGAGGTGTCGCGCTCGTCGGCCGGCCGGAAGGAGCCGTCGTCGTTGCGGTGCAGCATCGAGTACTCGGCCTCGACGCCCGATTTGAGCACCAGGTTCTGCTCGGCGGCGCGGGCGACCGCCCGCTTGAGGATCACCCGGGGTGCATAAGGCCACTCCTCGCCCTCGACCGTGGCGTCGCACTGCATAGCCGCCACATTCGGCTGCCAGGGCAGCACCGTGTACGAGGCCGGATCGGGCATTGCCAGGATGTCCGGGTCGGCGGGTGTCTGGCTCATGGGCCCTGCGGCGAACCCGGCGAACCCGGCACCGACCTCGAGCAGGTCGTCGATCGCCGACACGGGCACGAGTTTGGCGCACGGTTTGCCGTGCATCTCCACGAACATGGCGTAGATGAACTCGACGCCGTCGTCGGCGATGCGTGCCTTGAGCTCTTCGGTCACGATGCATTCTCCCTTGGTCGGGTGGTCCCGCCCGGGTGCGAATCGTGGCACACGCGGCGGGAGCCGGTTGCCGGTCGCCTCACTTCAGTCCTGCGGCCCGCAGGGCGGCGCCGAGGGCTCCGGCGTCGTCGCCCAACTCGGCCAGGCGGACCTCGACGGCCGGTCGGTGTTCGGCGCCCAACAGCTGGTCGGCCAGGTGGCGGTCGACGCCCGACCTCAATGGCTCGCCGATGCCGGTGAGGCCACCACCGATGACCATGCGCCCGAGGTCGAGGATCAGCACCAGGTTGGCGACGCCGCGGGCGACCTCTCTGCAGAAGCCGTCGAAGACCGACGCGGCGTCGGCGTCGCCCTCGGCGAGTGCCGCAGCCACGTGGTGGCCGGTGATCCCGTCGGCCGAGGCCGCCAGGTCGAGGCCCCGGTCGAAGCGGCCAGCCGCTGCGGCCTCGCGACCCATGCGGCCCAGTGCCGAGCCGGAGGCGAAGTACTCCCACGGGCCCTGTTGCCCTGTGATGTGTGTGGGGCCGTGGGCGTCGATGACCGCGTGGCCCGACTCGCCGGCGAAGCCGTTGGCTCCCTCGAGCAGGCGGCCGCCCAGCACGAACCCGGTCCCGATGCCGGTCCCGAGGGTGACGAGGCCGAAGTGGTCGCTGCCCCGGCCGGCGCCGAGGCGGGCCTCGGCGAGCGTGGCCATCGTGGCGTCGTTGCCGACGGTGACCGGCACGCCGACTGCCTCCTCGAGTTCGGGGCCGATCGGATACCCGAGCAGGTCGGGGAGGTTGGGGGAGTAGCGCAGGGTCCCGGTCCGGTCGGCGAGCCCGGCGATGCCGAGTCCGACGGCATCGACCGTTTCCCCGCCACGCAGGTCGTCGACCAGGCCGACGATGCTGCGCACCAGCGCCGGTCCGTCGCCGCCGCTCGAGGCTCGACCCCTGCCGTGCACGCTGCCGGTCGAGGGATCGACCAACAGCGCCCGGGCGTTGGTGCCCCCGACGTCGATCCCGACGATCATGGCACCGAGGCTAGGCGACCCGACCCGGGTGGGCGTCAGACCCCGTCGACGATCACCGCCGTGCAGTCGGCGTTGGCGTGTCGGAGCGCGGCAACCGGGGCGTACTCGTCGGAGTCGAGGAACGCCCGGGCCGAGTCCATGTCGGGGAACTCGACCAGCACGAGCCGGGTGGGCGACCAGAGGTCGGTCTCGCGTATGTCGAGCTCGCCCCCGCGGGCAAGGAAGGTGCCACCGAACCGTTCGACCAGCGGGTCGGCCAGGGCCTTGTAGCCCTCATATGCCTCGGGGTTGCTCACACGGGTATCAAGGAGCACGTAGGCGCTCATGGGATCCTCCTCATCTTCTGGTCGGTTGGATCATCTGCGGAAGCCGGTGAGGTCGGCGAGGGCCTCGGCGTTGCGGTCGCCGTCGACATCGGGTCCGCTGGTGCGGGCGGCGCCGGCGATGATCCGTCGACGCACGGCCGCCGACAGGGAGTCGATCGTGAGCACCACCAGCACCGTGATGCCGAGCACGGCGCCAACGGCCGTGAAGTTGCGGAACCTCAGCTGCGACACCAGTTCGGCGCCGACGCCACCGGCGCCGATCATGCCGAGTACCGCCGAGGCACGCACGTTGATCTCGAACCGGAACAGCCAGAACGAGGCCACGATCGGCATGATCTGAGGGAGGACGCCCCAGCGCATCCCCGACACCCAGCGGCCACCCGTCGCCTCGACGGCCTCGAGCGGCCCCGTGTCGATGCCCTCGATCGTCTCGGTGGCCCACTTGCCGAGGGTGCCGACCGAGTGCAGGCCGATGGCGAGCGTTCCGGCCCACGGGCCGAGTCCGGTGATCGGGATGAAGATCACGGCGACGATGAGTTCGGGTACGGCCCGGATGGCGTTGAACAACTGGCGGACCGGTATCCGGATCCAGCGGGGCGCCACGTTGGTGGCCGCCAGGAACGCCAGTGGCAGCGAGAGGACTGCTCCGATGATCGTGCCGATCCAGGCGATGTAGACGGATTCGAAGACCTTGCCGACGACGCCACGGTCGAGTGCCTCGCCCATCGCCGGCGGCCAGAGCCGCTTGAAGATGTCCCAGGCGTCGCCCGGCGCCCCCAGCACGCGGTCGAGCGTGATGTCGAGGCCGGTCAGCGACCACACGGCGCCGACGATCAGGAGCAGTGCGAGGAGGGCCCGCCGACGCTTGACCCCGGTCGGCGGTGCAGGACGGGGGGCGGTCGGCGGAGCGTGCGTCGCCGTCATGTCACACCAGCCGCTTCCGGAGCGCCACGCTGACCTGCTCGATGACGAACACGACCACGAAGACGATGCAGAGCATGCCGAGGATCCGGTCGAACCGGAAGAACTGGCGCTGGGCCTCGAGCACCCGGCCGATGCCTCCGGCACCGACGAGCCCGAGGACGATCGACGCCCGGATGTTGAGCTCGAACACGTAGAGGGCGTATGCCACGTACTCGGGAAGCACCGTGGGGAGTACGCCGGTGCGCACCGCCGGCAGGTGCCGGGATCCCGTGGCTCGGGCGGCTTCCAGCGGGCGCGGGTCGGCGTTGTCGATGGTCTCGCTGAACAGCTTCACCATCACGGCCAGCGAGAAGATGCTCAGGGCCCAGGTGCCGGCGAAGGCGCCGATGCCGACGGCGGTCACGAGCAGCTTGGCCCAGAACAGGTCGGGAACGGCCCGCACGACGTTCATCACGGCCCGGCTCACCAGGTAGGTGGGCCGGTTGGGCGTGGTCAGCCGCGACATGGCGAACGAGATCGGCAGGGCCAGGCCACAACCGATGATCGTCGCAAGGATGGCGATCTGGAACGTCTCGACGAGTGGGTCGAGCACGTTCGAGCGGTCGAGGACCCAGTCCCAGGGGATCGGCCAGAACATCTCCCAGAGCGGGTTGGTCCAGACCTCCCAGACGGTCGAGGCGTCGAAGTGGACCTCGTTGGCTGCGAAGAGGGTGAAGGCGACGAGCCCGCCGGCGATGCCGAGCGTGCGCAGGCGGGGCCGGGGGCGAACCGGCCGGGCCGTCCCGCCGTCGCTCACGTCTGGTCGTCCTGGGTGCCCACCAGGTCGTCGTCGCCGAGCGCCCGGCCGTAGATCTCCATGAAGGTGTCGTCATCGACGTCGGCGATGTCGCCGTCGAAGACCAGTTCTCCGTCACGGAGCCCGACCAGGCGGCTGCCGAACTCACGTGCCAGGTCGAGGTAGTGCAGGTTGACGATCGTGGTGATCCCGAGGTCGCGGTTGATGCGGCGCAGGTCGCCCATCACCTGCCGACTCGTGACCGGGTCGAGCGAGGCGACCGGCTCGTCCGCCAGCATCACCGAGGGCTCCTGGACCAGCGCCCTGGCGATGCCGACCCGCTGCTGCTGGCCACCCGAGAGGTTCGAGGCCCGGACGTAGGCCTTCTCGACGATGCCGACCCGCTCGAGGGCCTGCATGGCCCGCTCCCGGTCGTCGGCCGGCCAGAGTCCGAATGTGGACCGCCAGGCGGGAACGCTGCCGAGCCGGCCCATGAGCACGTTGTTGAGCACCGAGGTGCGGTTCACCAGGTTGAAGGTCTGGAAGATCATCCCGATCCGCGACCGGATGGCACGCAACTCGGCCGCCGACGCGCCGACCACCTCGGTGCCGTCGACGGTGATGGATCCGCTGGTGGCCGGCACCAGGCCGTTGAGGGCACGAAGCAGCGTCGACTTGCCGGCGCCCGACAGACCGACGATGACGACGAACTCGCCGTCCTCGATGGTCAGGTCCAGCCCACGCAGGGCCTGCACGCCGCCCCGGTAGGTGACCGAGACGTCCTCGAACCGGATCACGCGGACAGGATAGTTGTCAGGGGTGGGGGTGGAGGTGAAGGCGGGCAGACGCCACGACACCGGCTCCCCCGGAGGGACGCCGGTGTCGGAGAACGGGGTCTGGTCAGCCCGGAGGCTCGGTGATGCCGAGCGCCTCGGCGGCTGCCCGGACGATGTCGAACTCAGAATCGGTGGCCCGACGGATATCCGTCCAGCCGTAGATCTCGTCGAACATCTCCTCCCCGGCATCGGTCGCGAGGTAGCCGGCGATGGCGTCGTAGATCGCATCCTGGAGGGACTGCGGCAGCAGTGTGCTTGCGGCCACGATGTCGTTCGGGATCTCGCCGGTGATGTTGAACACGATCACCTTGTCGCCCACGTCCGGGTTGGTCTTGCGGATCGAGCGGCGGGCGTCGTCGTACGAGAGGCCGATGTCGGCGTCGCCGTTGTAGACGGCGGTGACCGCGGCATCGTGACCACCCGTGTACACGGCGGTGATGTCGCTGTCGGGATCGACGCCGGCGTTGATGAGTTGGAGGCGTGGGAACAAAGAGCCCGACGTCGAACTCTCTGTGGTGAACGCCACGGTCTTGCCGGCAACGACGCTCAGGTCCGCCTGACACGATGTGCCGGGGGAGACGTCGCCGGCATCGACGGTCTCGCCGAGGGCCTTGCCGCTGTCGCCGAAGTAGACACCGACCTGCAGGGCGACGGCGTCGAGTGCCCCGACCTGGATGATGCCGTCGGCCGAGTTCTCGAGCGCGGTGCCCGATTCGGGGGCGGAGTCGCAGATGCTGGCGTCGTTGGTGAACCACTGGCCGTGGTAGGTGGCGGCGCCGTACCGGACGGCCATGAGCAGGGGCGTGATGTTGCCGAACTTGTCCTTGGCCAGCGTGTAGCCGAACGGCCCGAAGGCGCCGAGGTCGGCCTTGCCGGTGCCCATGGCGGTGACGAGTCCGGTGTAGTCGGTGGTGACGAAGCCCTCGACGTCTATGCCGAGTGCCGCCTCGAGGACATCTATGAACGGCTGGATGTCGTCCTGGAGCTGGTCCTGTTCCTGGCTCGGGACGAAGCCGAACGTGATCTTGTCGGGCCACGTGCCGTCGCCGGCCGTGGAACCGTCGCCGTCGCTGCCGCAGGCACCTGCGATGAGCAGCAGTGCAAACAATGTGGCCATCGGTCGAATGAACTTCATGGGTATCGCTCCTGAGTATCGTCCTCGCTGACCCCGCGAATGTAGCCGATACGCAGACTCTTGGACGACGAGATGATGTCGCGACACGCCACTTCCCGGCTCCCCGGACGGTGGCGGCCGAGTACGCCTAGCCCACTTCTCCTGTCGGCGTGGCGGTGGTCGACACGGACCAGCCCCCCGTACCCACGTTGTTGGTCGCCTTCACCCGGAAGTAGTGGAGTTCGCCGGCCGACCAGGCGCCTGTGAACGTGACCGAGGTGTCCGTCGCCGAGTCACGGGTCAGGTCGCTGTCATATATCTCCCAAGTAGCTCGACTCGTCGATTACCGCATATTCGATCGTGTAGCTGGTGACGGTCGACCCGTTTGTCGTCCGGAGCCGTCCAGGAGAGGTCGACCGAGTAGTCGGTGACGTAGGTCGCCGCAGCGGTGAATCCGGTGGGCAGGCCGGGTACGGCGGCGGTGGTTGCCGAAGCCATGTCCGAGGCGCTGCCGGTGCCAACGGCGTTCACGGCCGAGACACGGAACAGGTAGGTGGTGTCGTCGGAGAGCCCGCTGACGGTGACCAGGGCGTCCGTCGAGGTGCCATCGCTGTACGTCAACCAGTTGCTCCCCCCGTCACCGGAGTATTCGATCGTGTAGTCCGTGATCGGCGAGCCCCCGCCGTTCGTTGCCACGACGGTAGCAGCCGCCTCCGAACCCGTCCTGCCGCCGGGTCCCCCTGGGCCTTCCAGCCACACCTAGGGTGCGCGGCCATGGCGGCCTCACATCTCGACAACACCGGACCGGGCGACCGCAACAGGCTCGGGCGGGTGTCGGCCATGGCCGGGGTGACCTGCTGGTCGGCTGGCAACATCATGGTCGCCCGCTTCGACATGCCGGGCCTCTGGATCGGCTTCTGGCGACTCACACTCGGAGCAGTCGTCTACGGGCTCGTGCTCCACCTCGGTGGTCGCCGCATCAGCATCGCCACCCTGCGGCTGGTGGCACCGGCGGCGATCGTGCTCGCCTGTGAGATCGGCATCTTCTTCACGGCCCTGCGCACCACCACGGTCGCCAACGCCACGATCATCGGCGCCCTCCAACCGATCGTGCTGCTGGCCGTCGCCTCCCGTCGTTACCGCGAGTCGGTCACCGCCTGGCTGGTCGGCGCCACCCTGGTGGCCGTCGCCGGCATCGCCCTCGTGGTGCAGGGCTCGTCGTCGCAGTCGGGGTGGAGCCTGCGCGGCGACCTCCTGGCGCTCGTCTCCGTGTTCTTCTTCTCGGCCTACTTCGTGTTCGTCAAGGACATCCGCCACAAGATCGACACCTTCACGCTCCAGACGACGTCGATGACCATCGGAGCGGTCGTCCTGTTCCCGATGGCCGCCATCCATGCCGGCACCCTCGCCGTGCCGTTTCCCTCGTGGGGCCAGTGGGGCTGGCTCCTCGCCCTGTTGGCGATTCCCGGGACCGGCCACTTCCTCATGAACTGGGCGCACCTGCACGTGTCGCTGAGCCTGACCGGCCTGCTGACCCTGGGCATCCCGGTGATCTCGGGAATCGGCGCCTGGCTTGCCCTCGATGAGCGGGTCACTCCGATCCAGGTAGTCGGCATGGTCGTGGTGCTCGCGGTCCTGGTGACCGTGATCGTGCGTGACACCCGACTCGCCCGGACATGACCGGAGGCCTTCGGGGGTCTACGGTCGCGGTGGAACATCCCGATCTCGAAACGGAGGCACACACCATGAGCGTCGATGGAACCTGGAACGTCACGATGCAGACCCCGATGGGCGCCCAGGCGGGCACCCTCACCTTCCACACCGACGGTGGCACCCTCACCGGCGAGATGGGCGGCGCCCAGGGCGATCTCGCCCTCGAGGACGGGACCTGCGACGGCAACGAACTGTCGTGGACCGTCAACATGACCTCACCCATGCCCATCAAGGTGGAGGCCACCGCCACTGTCGATGGCGACTCGATCTCCGGCGAGGCCAAGTTGGGCGCCTTCGGCACCGCCACCTTCGAGGGCACCAGGGCCTGATGGACACCACCACCACCGACTGGTTTCCCGGTCGTCGGGTCACGGCAGTCAAGGGCGTCGCGGTGGGTTCGACGGTCCGCGCCAAGAACATCGGCAAGGACATCGGTGCCAGCCTCAAGTCGTTGGTCGGCGGCGAGCTCAAGAGCTATTCCGACATGCTCGTCGAGGCGCGGGCCGAGGCGCTCTCCCGCATGGAGGCGCACGCCGTCGAACTCGGCGCCGACTCCGTGGTCAACCTCCGGTTCATGACGTCGGCGGTCGCCGCCGGCGCCTCCGAGATTCTGGCCTACGCAACCGCAGTAACCACCGAACCAGCCTGAGCATCGGCTCATGAGCCCAGGCGTGGGTTCGTGGGCGACGATCTTCAAGACCCGCCAGTCGGACGACACCGAGGGCTACGAGGACATGGCCGTCCGGATGGCCGCTCTCGTCGATGGCTACGACGGCTTCCTGGGCATGGACTCGGCCCGGGGAGACGATGGCGTGGGGATCACGGACTGCTACTGGGAGTCGCTCGAGGCCATCGAGGCCTGGGGGCGTGACGCACAAGCACCGCGAAGCGCAGAAGATCGGCCTCGAACGCTGGTACGACCACATCACCATGCGGATCGCCAAGGTCGAGCAGTTCAGCGAGTGGGACCGTCCCGACGCCGGGAGCGACCCGGTCAGCAGGTGACGAGGAACCGTGCCGCGACACCGGCGTGGTCGGCGGCCCACCAGAGGTCCTCGACCGGCTCGGCGAGCGGCCCGTCGGCCCAGTGCCGGGCGTCGTCCACGGCCACGTTGCAGCCGGAGCCGGGCCGGAACAGGACGAAGTCGATGCGTTCGTCCATCGTCTGGTCGGGGTCGTCGAGGCCGTCGAGGGGCGCCGGGCCGTCGACGCAGCAGGTGCAGCCGATGCCGGTCACGGGATCGCACTCCGGCAGGCCGGCCGCCAGATAGGCATCGGCGAAGCCGGCGTCGGTGAGGGTGGTGATCCTCGTCCCGTCGATCGGGGCGTTGAGGTCCCCGACCACGAGCTGCAGGACGGCGTCGTCGGCGAGGGGTTCGAGTATCGCCAATGTCTGGCGGGGGTGGCAGTCGCCGAAGTCGTCGCCATCGGCGCAGGTGGTGGTACATCCGAACGTGCCGGGCTCGCACTCGAGGTTGAAGCTGCTGCTGGCGTAGTGGCTGGCGAACACGTCGACCGGTCCGAGGTCGGTCGCCAGCCGGGCCCGGTGCGCCGACCAGATCGGGGTGCCGGCCAACTCGACATAGGCGTCGTCGAGCACCGGGAGCGTGGTGAGGATCATCTCCTGGTCGGGGAGGTCGCGGTCGTCGACCAGCAGTTCGTAGTGGCCGCCGCAGAGGTCGTCGAGCATCGCCGGCACCAGTTCCTGCTGGCGGGGGCTGACTTCCTGGAACGCCACGATGTCGGGGCAGCCGAGGTCGTCCTCGAGCATTCCCCAGAGCAGGGCCATGCGGGTCGGGGCACGGCACTGGTCCGTCCCGGCGGCGCAGTCGCTGGCCACCTCGAGGCCGTGCAGCAGGTTGATCGTCGCCACATCGAGGGCGACGGAGGGTGCCTCGGTGGTGGTGGGTGCGGCCGTCGTGGTCGTGGGTGCGGCAGTCGTGGTCGTGGGTGCGGCAGTCGTGGTCGTGGGTGCGGCAGTCGTGGTGGTGGGTGCGGCAGTCGTGGTGGTGGGTGCGGCAGTCG
>Ga0066376_10005136_pt1 | contig 11218 bp, 5 predicted proteins | sample Knorr_S15_td_Bot_FD_77009 | JGI IMG/M metagenome (GOLD analysis project Ga0066376, IMG submission 77009) | Marine microbial communities from Southern Atlantic Ocean transect - Knorr_S15_td_Bottom_ad_5009_LV_A | ecosystem: Environmental > Aquatic > Marine > Oceanic | place: Southern Atlantic... | reverse complement strand
TTTATCTCGCGCTTTCACCAATACATCCATGTTTGCGCAATCCCCAGAAACGAAGTGGAAATCGGGTAATCCTTTGCAGGCGTCGAGATTTTTCTTTTTGCCACGAAACATATCGTCAATGGCTGCAACCTCGTGGCCATGTGAGACCAAACTCTCGCAGAGGTGACTTCCAAGAAATCCTGCTGCACCGGTAACTATCACTCGCATACCCACTTCCCCGGACCTCACTGTGTCAGCCACCTCTATTGGAGTGTCTGCTCCGTGTCTAGCGGTTTGAGAGGCTCACGACCGACGTAGCCATCTAATTCACTCGCGAAATCACCCTGAGTTTTACGACTCCATCCGCAAGACTCAATTCAACTTCATCGCCTGTATTCAGTCCAATGCAGGGGTCGTCATCAAAGCCCATAGCATAGGGAGTGCCAAGCAGCGACGCGGCGGGTAAAGTGAGGGGACAAACATCACGATTAACGATGGCTTTCGGCCCGTTTCCGGTGTAAATCAATCCCATCAGCACGAATGGCGCGACGGTAGAACCGGAGCCCTTTGGATAAACCAAAATGGTGTCAGAAATGGATTCTCCATCAAGTGGATGGCCAGCCTCTTCAATGACTCCAGTATCCCGGTTAACATAGCCCAGATAGGTGATTGGCACATCTGTAACCAATGCCTTTCCTTGCACGGCCCAATCGTCTTGGCTAGCAAGCCCCTGTCCGGTTGCTGAGAACTCTCCGCTTTGGACCGTTTTTGAACTTTCAATCGGTTTTGACGAATGTGAGGCGAGAGTTGGTCGTGGTCCGCTTGCTAGCGATGCATCAAAGGCGTGGTCAACGCAGTCTATCGTACGAGCAACACTGGTCGGCATCCGATTCAGTCCGCTGGTCAAGTAGTGTTCTGCTTTCATCGAGTTAGTGAGAATGTGGTTGTAGCGAGAACGGTTGTAGGGAGTGACTTCAGGACAGGTATCTTTCAGCACCAGCGCACCGGCCTCCTCAAGGATTCCAACGGTTCCATCGGCTGTCAGCAAGTCGTGATTATGTGCGCTGGTGAAAACCCATAATCGGTGGTCGGGAATACGCATACCCAACTCCATTTTGCCACGAACTGCTGCGGCGGTAACCCGCGCTTCTCCGACCGAGGCTTGTGGACATCCGATGACGACTAAGTCCACTTGGCCGCTCGGGGCTAATTCTGCATAACGAGCGTTAAGTTCGGCCTCCGAAAAGGTAACCTTCCCTTGCCATTTGTTCCCACTTGGCTCAGGTGCGTCAGTAGTATGGCCATCCGCCCACAGCATCGGGCAGCCGTAATTGGCGGCGGCAGCGGTCAGTGCCTTGCGCATTTCGAAGGATGCCCATTCCGGTAATCCGGTGATTTGTGGCATCATGCCCCATGGTAAATCCCATTCCGGTCTGATTTGCTTGCCAATCCAATCGCCGAGAATTGACCAATCTGTGATATCCTCCATCGCCGCCTCAACTGTAACATGGATATTCGGGCGGCGATTTTCTTTGAGGTGAAGTCCCCATTCGGGAGCCCAGCCGGTCAGGGCCGTTGCAAGAGCGGAGAGCCCGGATTCGCGATTGGTAACTAGTGAAGTGTAGGAATTAGAGAAGCAGACTGCATTTGACTCGGCCCACGAGCCGATTCCTTCTCCGGAATCCACTCCTCGGTCGTAAGGCGTGCAGGAAAGCGTGGCTTCAATGCCAAGTTGTGAATAGGCATGAATAATTTCAAATTGATGTTCAAGAAAATCTTCTTCGGTGATGCCCATCGCCTGCATCTGCTCTTTGTCACACCCCGCGCTATTGAGAGTAGTAGGGATGGCTACCACGCCTTGCTCATCGCCTGCTAAATCTGCGAGAAACCTGCGCAGTCCATGCCCTCCCGTCAGTGGAGAAACTCCGCTTACGTGCGCGTGAGAGCACGACACGAATGACGAGGCTTTGGCCGATACCGCTAGGTCAACGACTAATCGTGCCGCTTTTTGTTTAGTCGCGCCATGTTTGCCCGCCAGCATCGCGCTTAGAGCCGCCGGGATTTCCATCGTGGTGAACCGGCGGGCGTAAGGCCATCAATCTGCGGGTCGGCATGCATTGGATAAGTGAAGATGAAATAAGAAATAATTCAGGCCAATGCGTGGAACTATTATCTCGCGCATTGCTGTTGGCCGGTGTAACTCTTGCCGCTGCGATGTTTGCAGGTATGCTGCCGATGTGGCGAAAGGTGGCAGAACAAGAGAATCTGCTGAAGTGGATGACCGGAGTAGCAGCCGGCGTTTTGCTCGCTTCCGCGTTGTTAGTAGCGATTCCAGAAGGATTTGAAATTTCTACTGGCGGAACATTTGGCGGTTTAGTAGCAGGCGGGGCCGTGTTGGCAGGATTCCTTGCCATGTTATTGTTTGAAGCCTCAGGATTTGGTCACGACATCCACGAAGAACATCATGACCACGAGGATGACCACGGTCATTCCCACGTCCATCATCCGAGCAGCGCGCGCAGTATTGTCATCGGATTGGGATTACACGCACTCACCGATGGTTTGGCGATTGGAGCGGCATTAGCGACCGGCTCAGTAGTGTTGACCGTGTCCATGTTCATCGCAGTGTTAGTCCACAAGATTCCAGCAGCTTTCAGCGTCGGGGTATTTTGTATGCACGAGCGAGGTGATAGAAAGAAGGCGATGCAAGATTTGACTTTATTCAGTTTAGCAACTCCACTGATGATTCTGCTCGCTTTCACTTTGCTCGGAGATATTGATGAATCAATTCTCGGTCTAGCAATTCTATTCGCCGGTGGCACCTTCCTGTATGTGGCTACCGTTGATGTATTACCCGATGTTCACCACCCGCAAAGCGGCAAGCAAGCCTTCATTCACGTGGTTATCGGAGCGGCAATTATGGCCGCTCTACTCTATGCATTGGATGCATTTGGATTAGTTTCGTTCGCCTGAAAATCAGCGACGAGAGGCGAGCGGCTGACGCCAGCCCTGTCCAAAAGCGCGATTGGATACGCGCGGGGCTGGCGGCATTTGCCAGCGTTTATGCTCATTAGCGTGTAATCTCGCGAGAATAGAATCAACAAGTTCAGCAGGATGATTGGTATTGCGAATATTTCGCTCGATGAAATCCTCAAGAATCTCATCAAGAATCTCATACGGCGGTAGTGAGTCTTGGTCGGTTTGGTCAGGAGCCAATTCAGCCGAAGGCGGTTTTGTTAGTGTGGATTCGGTTATGGGGGGTGGATTACCCATACTCTCAGCATCAGCATTAATCGCGTGAGCAAGGTCGTAAACCTCCTTCTTATACAGGTCACCTAGCGGCGCATATCCCCCACACATATCGCCATATAACGTGCAGTAACCCATCGCCAACTCGCTCTTATTGCCGGTTGCAAGCGCCATCGAATTTCGCGAGTTGGCAGCAGCCATAATCAGCATTCCACGCAATCTCGCCTGCACGTTTTCAGCAGCGACCTCCGCTCCGGGCCGAGCAATCATTTCACCAGCAATCGCACCTCCTTCGGTGGAGCCGTTCGGATCCAATTCGTAGGCCAGCGCGGCCTCAGCAGCGGTGTGCAAATCAGCGATTGAGATGGTCTGAAATTCCATCCCAAGCGCATCGGCTGTCGCCTTCGCATCGCGCAACGAGTGAATAGATGAATAACGACTGGGCATCGCTAGCCCAAGCACATTTTCTGCTCCGACCGCTCGGCAGGCGACAGCCGCACAAACGGCAGAATCAATTCCACCAGACATTCCTAGCACCATCCGCTCGATTCCCGACTTCCGACAATAATCACCAAGTCCGACCGTAATAGCGCACAACAGGTCGGCTCCGATCGGCGGCATCAGCGGCAATTCACCCTCGCCGACCATTTGCACCGAACATCGGCAACCATCTCCGCATTCACCATCAGGCCACGGCAGCCATCGGGCACCGGCAGGGTCGTCAAGATCTACCAAAAATACGCCCTGACACCAACCCGGGGCCTGAACAACAGTTCCGTCAGGAAAAGCAATCAGCGAACGCCCGTCAAATAACAAGTCATCGTTGCCACCAACCTGATTGCACAACAAGAATGGGTGTTCCAAAGTCTGCGCTGCCTTCCGCGCAATTTTTGCCCTCACACCTTCCTTTGCTAGGTGGTAGGGACTGCTGGAGAGATTGACTGTCAGAGCGAGTGGTTCTCCTTGATGCTGCCAAGCGGCCAATTGCTCGATTGGGTCCGAGCCGTAATCCGCTGGGACTTCTCCCGCGTGTTGCCATGCGTCCTCGCAGATGGTGATTCCTACCGACAAACCAGGTAGTGAACGGTCTATTCCGGGGGTATCATCGGCTTGGAAATATCGGCCTTCGTCAAAGACGTCGTAGGTAGGTAGCAGTTGCTTGCGGCCGACGATTCTCGCCTTCCTTCCTTCGCTGACTCGGATGACTCCATTATACGGTCTTGATTTTTCCTTGCCAGAGGGGATTGGGCAGCCAATCATTAGGGGAATTGGGGAATTAATTTTGTGAGCTGCGTCGCAGCATCGTTGAACAAAATCTTTGTCCATCAGCATATCACGAGGCGGGTAACCGGAGACAACTAATTCGCTAGCAACTGCCATGTCGGCTCCTTCGCTTGCAGCCAAAGTCACAGCACGTTCTATTTCAGCAACATTTGAAGCGATGTCGCCCACTGTCGGGTCGAGTTGCAACAGGGCGACTGTGGTCATATTCCACCCTTCTTCGCACTACCCTTTCCGAATACGCCATTCAAGGTTTGCCATGACCGACCTGACCTATCGAGGAGTCCATCTACGCAGCAGTAGAGAATTACCGATGACGCTGACTGAAGATAGCGACATTGCTGCTGCTGCGAAGGCTGGAGGCAACAACCAGCCAGTACTTGGCATGAGAATACCCATCGCGAGCGGGATTCCAACCGCATTATAGGCGAAAGCCCAGAATAGATTTCCTCGGATTCGGTTCATCGTTGCCTTAGCCAAATCAAGAGAAGATGCTGCGTCGAGCAGGTCGTCCTTGACCAAAACGATGTCAGCGGCTTCTAGTGCGACATCGGTGCCAGCACCCATCGCCAAACCGACGTCTGCTTGAGTGAGCGCGGGTGCATCGTTGATGCCATCCCCTACCATCGCGACCACCCTGCCCTCTGCTTGTAATCGTCTGATTTCAGCAACCTTGTCGTCTGGCTTGACTTCAGCAATTACCGTAGTGATTCCAACGCGGCCAGCCACCCGATCTGCCGCCGCGCGGCTGTCTCCGGTCAACATTACCACCAAAAGTCCAGCATCATGCATTCGCCCAATCGCTTCCTTGGTAGTGGGTCGGATTGCATCTGCCAACACCAGCCAGCCGAGCAAATCATTGCCGCGAGCCACCAGCACAGCGGTCCGACCTGAATCAGCCACCGCCTCTACGCCTTCAGCGACGTGCTCAGGAATCTCGACCTCAGCCTCTCGCATCAGCGCAAGATTTCCGGCCCAGCAGGTGGTGCCGAAGCCGGCTTCAATCGCTGTTCCACCTCCACTCACCAGTGTCGCAGAAACGCCGAGACCACCGTGGGTAATGAATTCTGAGATTAGAGGCAGCAATTTTCCTTCTTCATCTTCCTTGACATTGTCTTGGTATGCCTCTACAATTGCTCGGGCAAGAGGGTGAGTGGCGTTCTGCTCAAGGGCGGCTGCGACTCCGAGCAACTCCTGCTCACTCACATCTGCAATAGGATTGGAGGCGACTACCATCGGCCGCCCTTCGGTAATAGTCCCAGTTTTGTCAAGCACCACTGTATCGGTTGCATGTGCCCGTTCAAGCGCCTCGATTCCCTTGATTAGTATACCATTCCGGGCACCGATTCCAGTGCCGACCATCAGAGCGGTAGGAGTGGCTAGGCCAAGTGCGCAAGGACAGGCGATGACCAGCGTGGATACCATCACTAAAATTGCCATTTCGAAAGCAGAAAGACCGAGTTCAGCTCCCCAAACACCATGTCCATAAAATCCCCAAAACGCCGCAGCCCCAACTGCGCACAGCACGACCACGGGAACGAAAACGGACGAAATACGGTCAACCAACCTCTGAATCGGAGCCTTGCCAGCCTGAGCAGCCTCGACCAGTGCTATGACCTGCGCGAGCATGGTATCGTCACCCACCCGCGTGACCTCGACCAGCAGCGTTCCTTCCTGATTCATCGTGCCGCCAATCACCTCGTCACCCACCGTCCTGTGAGACAGCCGCGATTCGCCAGTAACCATCGCCTCATCCACTGAAGATGAGCCTTCAAGGACGGTCCCATCGAGAGGGATGACTTCACCTGGCTTGACCCGAATATGTGCGCCGACTGAGATGGAGGAAGTTGGTACCATGCTGCCTTCTGCATCATCGGTGCCACCGTCCGTCCCAATTCCACCGACCAGCCTTGCTTCGGGTGGTTGCAATTCCATCAAAGAGTGGACGGCGTCGGTGGAGCGCAACTTGGCGCTGGCCTCGAGCCAATTGCCGAGTAATACCAGCGCAATGATGATGGCTGCCCCGTCAAAGAAGACGTGGTCTGCATTAGCGAGCAGGGCTGGTGGATTAGGAATTAGTGGGGTCAGAGTGACTAAACTTGACCAGAGGAATGCCACGGTAGTTCCCATTGACACTAGCACATCCATGTTAGCACCGCCCCTTCGTAACGAGCGAATCGCGCCCCGATGGAAATCGGCTCCTGAATAGAAGTAGATGACTGCAGTCGCCAGCATGGCAAATAGCATACGAGTGTTGAGTGGACCGGTTTCACCGAAATCACCGATGAACATCGAGAGGATGAAAACCGGCAGCGCGAGTAGTATAGCGATAGCAACTTTGCGGGCGAGCAACGATACATGAGCTGCCGCCTCAAGTCGCCTCTGCTCAGCGCTCTCAGCCCGTCTGACAACGTATCCCGCGCCTTCAACGGCGGCTTCAAGGTCGGCTCGGATCATTTCAGGTGATGCCTCGCCATCGCCAGACATGCTCACCACCGCACGTTCTAGCGCGAGATTGACAGCGACGCTAGAGACACCTTCAACCGTGTTGAGTGCCTTCTCCACCGATCCGACGCAAGAGGCACAAGTCATGCCGCCTACCTCGATTACCACATCGCCGCTCATCGTCGCTCACCCCGTTCTCGTTACCCCGCGAATAGTGGAACTCGGTTAAACCCCCTCATCGGATACCCGAGTCAACCCGTCGCATTGAAAGCGGGACCTCCGGTCCCGCGCAACATGGCCGCCCCCGCACCCGCAGGAGAGTTGAACCCAGTAACCATGGAGGAGGCATTGCTATCCACTTGGGAAGAGGAAGGAACTTTCCAGCAGTCCATTGATTCTCGTAAGGACGGCACCCCGTTCATCTTCCTTGAAGGACCACCCACCGCGAATGGAATGCCGGGGATTCACCACGTCGTCGCTCGGACCTACAAAGACCTCGTTTGCCGGTGGAAGGCGATGCAGGGCCACTTTGTTGAGCGCAAGGGCGGTTGGGATACTCATGGATTGCCGGTTGAAATCGAAGTTCAGAAGCGTCTGGACTTGTTGAGCAACGAAGCGATTGAAGAATTCGGCATGCAGCAATTCAACGAAGAATGCCGAAACAGCGTCTGGACCTACGAGGACGCCTGGCGAAAAATGACCGAGAGGATGGCATTCTGGGTAGACCTTGACAACCCATACATTACTCTGCAAGATTCCTATATTGAGTCTGGTTGGTGGGCTTTGCAACAAATGTTTGAGAAGGATTTGCTATTCAAGGGACACAAGGTTTTGCCATTCTGTCCCCAAACCGGGACCTCGTATTCTTCCCACGAAGTCGCTCTTGGCTACAAGGAGGTCGAGGAGCCTTCAGTTTATCTGAAATTCAAGTTGGTTGATGATGATGCAAGCATACTCGCTTGGACCACCACGCCGTGGACTTTGCCCGGAAACGTCGGGCTGGCGGTTGGACCGGATGTAACCTACGCTCGTATTCGGATTACTGAGGAAACTGGCGAACATTGGGAAGGTCGCGGAGGGGCAGAAGTCGGCGAGGAATTGATTCTCGCTGAGGATTTGCTCGCCGAAGTTTTGCGTCATCAGATTGAGGTTGTAGAGACCTTCCCCGGCTCCGAGTTGGTAGGCAGGGCATACCAGCAGCTTTTCCCCGATGCGGTGGAGCGAGGCGATTCTGAAACCGCTTGGACCGTCGTCTCAGCAGATTTTGTTACTACCACCGACGGAACCGGTGTAGTTCACACCGCTGTCATGTATGGTGAGGATGACTACAATCTAGGAATGGAAGTAGGATTCCCCGCCCAGCATACCGTTGACATGGATGGGCGATTCATCGCAGGAACTCACAACTCATTGGACGGCCGCTACGTCAAGGACTGCGATGATGACATCATTGACTTACTGCACTACGATAATCTGCTATACCGCGAAAAAATGTACACTCACGACTACCCACATTGTTGGCGCACTGGCCACCCACTGCTATACTACGCGATGGATTCTTGGTTCGTGCGAATGACTGCGGTGAAGGACAAACTCATCGAATATAATTCACAGGTTGAATGGGCTCCCGACTGGGTCGGAGAGAAGCGATTCGGAGATTGGATTTCCAACGTCAAGGATTGGGCGATTTCAAGAGAGAGGTATTGGGGCACACCACTGCCGGTCTGGGTCTGTGCGGATTGTGGGCACCAGCATTGTGTTGGCTCACACGCGGAGATGACTGAGATGGCCGTTGATGCTTCGGTCGTTCCAACTGACCTACACCGTCCGTTCGTTGATGCTGTTCACTTACACTGTCCTAGTGATGGGTGTTCCGGCCAGATGGTGCGCGAGCCGTTTGTGATGGATTGTTGGTTTGATTCTGGCTGCGCAACTTTTGCGCAGTGGCATCATCCGTTCGAGGATGATGGTAAATTGGCGGCTAATTTTCCAATTGATTACATCTGCGAGGGAGTGGACCAGACCAGAGGCTGGTTTTACACGCTGCTCGCAGTCTCAACAACGGTTCTTGACTCGGTGTGCTACAAGCGATGTCTGAGTCTCGGTCTGATTTTGGATAAAGACGGCAAAAAGATGTCCAAATCTAAGGGTAATGCCGTTGACCCGTGGGACCATTTCAACCGAGAGGGAGCCGATGCTACACGATGGTATCTGGTGACAGCAGGTGCGCCGTGGAATCCGTTGAAATTCGATTCAAACGGTGTACGCGAAACTTACGGCAAGATGTTCATGACCTTGTGGAATGTCTACAAGTTCCATGCCGATTATGCTGCTCTCGATGGATTTGACGGTGTTGCATCAACCGATTCATGCCCGGTTGAGAGCCGACCACCGCTCGACCGCTGGATCCTGTCACGACTGTATTCGGTCGGGCGTGACTACCACGACCAATTCGTTAGTTGGGACTTCCATAAGGCCGGCCGCGACCTCGAGGATTTCATCGTCAATGACCTATCAAATTGGTACGTTCGCAGGAGCCGGAGAAGGCTGTGGGACGAGGCGGAATCCGAGGATAAGGCGGCTTGCCAGCATACCTTGCACGAGGTGTTGAGCACAGTTTGCCGATTGATGGCTCCAATTGCACCCTACATGGCTGACGTGATTCACCGCAACCTTACTGGGACTTCGGTTCACTTGGTAGATTGGCCGGTAGGGGCCGATGATGCTCCTGTGACCTCGCACTCGCTACCTCCACACGACGCTACCCTTGAACAGACCATGGTTTTGGTTCGGGCTTTGGCCGAGTCGGGTCGCAAGATTCGTGTTGCAGCCGACCGACGGCAGCGATTGCCTTGCCAAGAGGGTTGGATTGTCGGTGGTTTTGACCTGTCAGAATTCCATGATTTGCTCGCTGAGGAGTTGAATGTTGAATTAATTTCTACCGAGGACGACCTCGACCGATTCCAGCAGATTGAACTCGCACCGAATCGGAAGGCGTTGGGTCGGAAGTGTCGCGCGGAATTACCCGTGGTATTGGCAGCATTGCAAACAGCGGACCCAGAGCCGACTTGGGACGATATCACACTCGGACGCTGCGTGATTTCCGGGTATAATATTGACACGGACGACGTGGAAATCCGACGAGTAGAGCGCGAAGGGTTTGCTGCTGCAACGATTTCTCTTGCTGAGGGCGACGAAGACTCTCAGGTCTCGCTTGTTCTTGACATGGCGACTACACCCGAATTACTCTCAAAGGGCTTGGCCCGTGAAATCATTCGTCGGATTCAACAAAAGCGTAAGGATTTGGATTTGGATGTCAATGCAACCATTTCGCTGACGGTTTGGCTTGGCGATGGTAATCCCGACCTCAATGACGGTGATTGGGCGCATGTTCAGGCTGAGACTCGAGCAGACTCCGCTGTGATGATGAACGGCGAAGGTCCCGAAGGCTCCGATTCCTTCACCGTTGACGATGCCTCAATCCACTTTGCCATCGAATAAACCTCAACTGCTATCCGGCAGTTGCGGACCATAGGTCTCGGGGAGCAGAAGTTCTACTCCGAATAATGGGTCGGGGTCACTCGCATCATGATAGGCGATGAACGCGCCACCATCAGGCAATATGCCCATGCTTGCGAAGTCAAACCGGATGTCATTTCCGGCCCCACTTGTAGAGTCCAAATCCCCTAGTCCAAGATAGGTCAGTTGGTCCGGCTCCATACTTTCGGAATACCCGCGCACGTGCCAAGCGACGTCAATGTCAGGCCCATCTGAACTCTGATACCTGACATTGAGCACGAATAGGTCATGCACACCATTGGCATGGAACTCCCATTCCTCAATGCTATCAGCAATATCGGAAAGGTCGTAGGTCCGATTGGTCCAATTGTCTCCACCATCCCATGACAACATATGAGTCAAAGCGTTGTCTTGGCGCACCACACAGTGCAAGGCAGTAGAAGAATCAAGTGAACAGTATTCGGAAGGCAGGGAATTTCCATTCAGAGTCGTAGCTTCCCACCAATTCAGGCTAGTATCCAAAAACGCATCTCTCCCTCCGTCAAAGTAGTTGGGGAAATACAGCCCACCCGAAGGAACCGGGAAGGCGCGCATTTCCTTGTGCGGCTTTGTGTAGTCCCACTCAACACCCAATTCTTCGAAATTGAGGTCAATCTGTTCGATGTCAAGATTTGCGTTTCGGTCGGGGAAATCGAAGTAATGATAATTCAGCCCATCTATTGAGATCTCCCCGCCGCGGTTTGCT
>Ga0066376_10005134_pt1 | contig 11220 bp, 9 predicted proteins | sample Knorr_S15_td_Bot_FD_77009 | JGI IMG/M metagenome (GOLD analysis project Ga0066376, IMG submission 77009) | Marine microbial communities from Southern Atlantic Ocean transect - Knorr_S15_td_Bottom_ad_5009_LV_A | ecosystem: Environmental > Aquatic > Marine > Oceanic | place: Southern Atlantic... | reverse complement strand
GAGAACCGTCGAGGCCACATGGCGGCGCATCGGCACCCTGCTCGACCACTTCTCGCCACAGGAATGCGCCAACTACATCGCCAACGCAGGATATGCTTCCAACTAAAACGATCATGCTCTAGATCGGCAGGCGGATGGTGAAGCGGGCGCCGGATTGGCCGTCGCCGCGGTTGGTGGCGGAGATGATCCCACCATGGGCGTCGACGATCTGCTTGGAAATAGACAGACCGAGGCCCGAATGGGTGCCGAATTTCTCGCCCGCCGGCCGCTCGCTGTAGAAGCGATCGAAAATAGCCTCGGTCTTGCCGGGGGGCAGGCCCGGACCTTCGTCCTCGACCGAGATCACGACACTGTCGGGGCGCCGGCCCAACGAGACCGTGATCAGGCCGCCAGGCGGGCTGAAGGAGATCGCGTTTTCGATCAGGTTGCGAAACACCTGTACCAGACGGTCCTCGATGCCCTGCACGACGATGGGCTCGGACAGGGCGGTGACCAGTTCCATGCGCGGCGCGCCGGGCTTGGCGGTCGACACATGAATGTCGACGAGTGTCGAGAGCAACGCGCTCAGATCCACCGGGGCGGTCTCGGCGCGCAACAGTTCGGCGTCGATGCGCGAGGCGGCCGAGATGTCGGAGATCAACCGGTCCATGCGCTTGATGTCCTCGCGCAGGATCGCCAGCAGTTCCTCGCGGGCTTGCGGGTCGTTGACGCGGCTGATGGTATCGGCGGCGCTGCGCATGCTCGACAGCGGGTTCTTGATTTCGTGCGCCACGTCGGCGGCGAACCCCTCGATCGCGTCGATCCGTTGGTATAGCGCGGAAGTCATGCGGCCCAGCGAGACGCTGAGATCGCCGATTTCGTCCTGGCGCGCGCTCAAGTCCGGGATCCCGGCGCTGCGCCCGCGGCCCCCCGCCACCAGCTCGGCGCTTTCGGCGAGGCGGCGGATCGGCCGGGCGACGGTGCTGGCCAGATAGAACGACAGCAGCACCGTGATGCCGAACGCCAGCAGCGAGAGTTGCAAAATGGCTTCGCGGACCTGCCTGACGCGGATTTCGATAATCTCGGTTCCCGAGGTCAGCAGCAAAGCGCCGACGACCTGTTTGAAGCGTTGCACGGGCACCGCGACGGAAAGAATTTTTTGGCCGTCCAGGGTGACCCGTTCGAACGCGGCGCCCTCGCCGAGCAAGGCCCGATAGACTTCCGGATAAAGATGGCCGTTGCGGGTGGGAAGCTCGGAATAAAGCGGCAAGCCGGCACGCCGCCACTGGTCCAGATAGGCTTTCAAATCGTCGAACAGGCTATCCAGAAGGCCCGGCGACCGCGGCGGCCCCAGTTCGTACCAGCGCACCTGGGTGCCGCCGGCGGCAAGGCGGCGGCTATCGGCGACCAAACGGCCGTCCTGGTCGTATAGGCGCGCCCGCGTCTGGAGCGGCGTCGCCAGACGTTGCAACAGCTTGCGTCCCAGCGCCGGGTCCATGGCTTGGGGCAACATGGGGTCATGGGGCACGGCGGTCTCGCCCAGCGCCGCGGCGACGATGTCGGCCTGGGTCACCATGGCGGAAATCCGCTCCTCGGTCAGGCCGCGCTCGTATTGGTCCAGGTAGAACACGCCGCCGGCGACAATGGCCAACGCCAGCAGATTGACCGCCAGCAAGCGCGTGGTCAGGCGCGACGGGAAAACGTGGAGCCATTTGACGTGGCCGCGGCGCCGGGCGACGGAAGATTCGGGCGAGCGGACGCGCAACGGCGATTCGCCGACCAAGTCGTCAAGCCGTTGCGTGGAACGCGCGCGCGGCGCTTTAGGCCGCTCCGGCCTCACTGTATCGGTAGCCGATGCCATAGAGAGTCTCGATATTCGAGAACGCGGGGTCGACGTCGCGGAATTTCCTGCGCATCCGTTTGATATGGCTATCGATGGTCCGGTCGTCGACGTAGATTTGATCATCATACGCCGCGTCCAGCAATTGGTCGCGGCTTTTCACGTGGCCCGGCCGCGTCGCCAAGGCCTGAAGTATGAGGAATTCGGTAACCGTCAGCGAAATGCCGTGGCCGCGCCAGCGGCACAGATGGCGCGCCGCGTCGAGCTCGAGATCGCCGCGCACCACCGTCTCGTCCGCCGCGTCGGCTCCCGCGGCGCCCGATTTCGCCAGTTCGGCGCGGCGCAACAAGGCGCGGATGCGCTCGATCAGCAGCCGCACCGAGAACGGCTTGGTGATGTAATCGTCGGCCCCCATCTTGAGGCCGAGCAGTTCGTCAAGCTCGTCATCCTTCGAGGTCAGGAAAATCACCGGCATTTCGCTTTCCCGGCGCAGCCGTGTCAGCAGCTCGAGCCCGTCCATGCGCGGCATCTTGATGTCGAGCACGGCGACGTCGGCCGGCTCTCTGGTCAGCGCTTGCAGCGCGCTCTCTCCATCGGTATAGGTCCGCGTGTTGAAGCCCTCGGCCTTGAGGGCGATCTCGACCGAGGTCAGGATGTTCCGGTCGTCATCGACGATCGCAATGGTTGGTTGCACGCCCATGCCTCCGTTTCGGCAGCGAAATAATGCCCGGCCCCGGCCCTCCGACAATCCTGTCGGGGCCGACGGACTTTCGGCATATGGGGTCCGCCCGAGCCTATTTGAAGTCGTAGGCGTTTGCACCTCGCGCGGGACCGCGCCGTGAGTGGCGCGGACGACACACCGGGCGGCGAGGCGCGCGACCTGATTCGCCGTCGCGACCGCGCCACCCTGGCCACCTTGCACCCCGACAGCGACGGCTGGCCGTACGGCTCGTTGGTGCTGAGCGCCTGCGCCCATGATGGCGCGCCGATTCTGCTGATTTCCGACTTGGCCGAGCACGCCAAGGCGATCGCCGCCGACGACCGGGTGTCGCTGTTATTCGAAAACACGGGCGGGCTCGACGACCCCCTCACCGGCGCCCGGGTCACGGTGATGGGTGCCGCCCGGCGGACAGCGGAGCAGGACGAACGCGCGCGCTACCTGGCGCGCCATACCTCGGCCGCCGGCTACGCCGATTTCGCCGACTTCGATTTCTATCGCGTCGCGGTGACGCGCGCTCATCTGGTGGCCGGGTTCGGCAAAATCCATTGGATAGGGTCCGACGCGCTGTTGTTCGATACCCGGGAGCGCGAGGCGCTGGGCGAGGCGGAGACCGATATCGTCGCGCACATGAACCGGGACCACGCCGACGCCATCGACCTGTATGCGCAAAACCTGCTCGGGCTGGACGGCGCGGGCTGGAGCCTGACCGGCGTCGACCCGGAAGGCGCGGATTTGCGACTCGGCGGCCGCGTGGCGCGGGTCGGGTTCGACACGCCGGTGGCCGACGCGGATGGCGCGCGGGCCGAACTGGTGCGCCTCGTCAAGCGCGCCCGGGACGGCCGGTAATGGCCGGCGGCGACACCGTCGCCGGCGTTATCGCCCGGTTTCTCGACGCGCGCGGCATGGCCACGGTGTTCGCGCTGCAAGGCGGCCACATCCAGCCGATCTGGGACCGGGCCGTGGCGCTCGGCGTCCGCTTCGTCGATGCGCGGGACGAGCGCGCCGCCGTGCACATGGCCCATGCCTTCGGCGAGCTCGCCCGCGCGCCCGGCGTCGCAATGGTCACCGCCGGTCCCGGCGTGACCAACACCGTGACCGCGATCGCCAACGCCCATGTCGCACGCGCGCCGGTGGTGCTGATCGGCGGCGCGCCGCCGCGCCCGCAGGTCGGCTTGGGCGCCCTGCAAGAATTGCCCCAGGTCGAGATCATGCGGCCCATCACGCGCGCCGCCTGGACCGTGCGCGACGCGCGCCAAGTGCCGGCCGCCCTGGACCGCGCCTGGCGCCTAGCCCTGGGCGGTGGCGGCGGCAACGGCGGCGATCCCGGGCCTGTCTATATCGAATTCCCCACCGACGTCTTGCGCGAGCGCTTGCCCGAATCGTTGTTCAAAACCGCGCTCGCGCCACCGCCGCCGCCTCGGCCCCAGCCGCCCGACGCGGACGAAACGGCGCGCGCGGCGACGGAAATCTGGTCAGCCGAAAAGCCCCTGGTGATCAGCGGGCGCGGCGCGCGCGGCGCCGGCGATGGCCTCGTGCGCCTGCTGGACGCCACCGGCGCGGTCTATCTCGACACCCAGGAAAGCCGGGGACTGGTGCCCGACGGCCATCCGGCCACGGTGGGCGCGATGCGCGCCGCCGCCATGCGCGACGCCGATCTGGTGGTGCTGGTCGGCCGCAGGCTCGATTATCAGCTTGGCTACGGCTCGCCGGCGGTGTTCCCGAACGCCCGCTTCGTGCGCGTCGCCGACACGCCTAGCGAGCTGTCCGACAACCGCCGCGGCGTGGTCGAGGTGGCCGCGGCGCCATCGCTGGCGCTGGACGCCATTGTCGACGCCGCCGCCAACCGCGCGCCGAAGACCGACCGCTCATGGACGGAAAACCTGCGCGCGAAGCACGTGGAGCGCGCCGCCAAGCTAAAGGCGCGGATGGCCGGGGAGCCATCGGGAAGCGACGGATACATGCATCCCTATCGATTGCTTGGCGCCATAGACGCGGCGCTGGAGCCCGACACCATCGTGATCGCCGACGGCGGCGATATCCTGAGCTTCGCCCGCATCGCGCTGTCGCCCGGAACCTATTTGGACGCCGGCGCGCTGGGGTGTCTCGGCGTGGGCGTTCCCTTCGGTGTCGCCGCCGCGCTCGCCTGTCCCGGCCGCAAGGTGATCTCGATCAACGGCGACGGGGCTTTCGGCTTCAACGCGATGGAAATCGACACCGCGCTCAGGCACGACGCGCGGGCCGTGTTCGTGGTCGCCAACAATGGCGGCTGGAACATCGAGCGCCACGACCAGTTGACCAACTACGATGGCCGTCTTAACGGCGCGGAATTGCGTTTTTCCGACTACGCCGCCATGGCGCGCGCGCTCGGCCTGCACGCCGAGCGGATCGAGGACCCGGCGGAGCTTCCGGGCGCGCTGGAGCGGGCCTTCGCCAAGGCCCCGGCCCTGCTCGACGTCCTGGTGACCCGCGACGCGGTATCGCCCGACGGCCAATCGGGCCTCGCCGGCGTGCCCGACCTGCAGCCGCTCGAAACCTGGGACGCCGCCGAAAAGGCGCGCGGTTAAGCCAACCGCGGCACTTCCTTGCCGTCACCCCGGACTTGATCCGGGGTCCATCTTTCCACGGCAAAGCATGGACCCCTGGTCAAAAGACCGTGATCCGGCATGGCTCCCCGCCCGCCTTTGCCTCACCCATCCTGAACAGTTGCCAGGGTCAACCCCAGGCGCGCCCGCGCGTTTGCCCGCGCCACCGGCCTGTTGGCCAAGACCGACCGCGTCGACGCCCGCTTGCTCGCCCAACTCGGCGTCTTGCATCGCCGCGCCATCGCCCTGCTCGCCGGTCTCGCCGCCAGACGATCCCCCCGCTTCAAGGCCCTCCACGACAGGCTCCGCGACACGGGACGCGAACCCAAGGCCGCCATCATCGCCATCGCCAGAAAACGCCTCGTCACCTTCAACGCCATGGTCCGAGATGACGCCGAATTCGAACCAACGACGGCCTGAAAAGAACACGGTTGCCGGATCGGCTGGCGCCGTCCGAGGTGACGCGACAGCAAGTCAATGGCCGATGGTATAAACTACGCGCCAACTCAGGGTTCAGCGGAGGCCATCATGCCCGATTTCACCATTCTCGCCACCAACCACACCAGCTTCACCGTGTCCGACCTGGACCGCTCGGTGCGCTTCTACACCGACGTGCTGGGCTTTGCGCTGCTGAACCGCTCCGAGCGCGACCCCGGCTTCACCGCGAGCGTCGTCGGCGTGCCGGGCGCCCATATCGACGTGGCCTATGTGCAGGCGCCGGGCCACCGCCTTGAGCTGATCCAGTACCTCAAGCCCGACGCGCGCGGCCGTGTCGAAGCACGCGCCTGCGACACCGGTTTCGCCCATGTCGCCTTCGACGTGGACGATATCGACGCCGTCGTGGCCGCCGTGGAGAAGGCCGGCGTGGCGCCCTTGAGCCCGCCGCGGGAAATCCCCGCCGGGCCCAACAAGGGCGGCAAGGCGGTCTACACCCGCGACCCCGACGGCTGCACCATCGAGTTCATCCAGCGCCCGCCCGCCTGAGCGCGCCTAATCGGCGAGGCCGAGGACATCGCGCATGCCGTAAAGGCCGGGCGGCTTGCCGTGCGCCCATAGCGCGGCGCGCACCGCGCCGGCGGCGAAGATGCGCCGCGAGCCCGCCTTGTGGGTGAGCTCGATGCGCTCGCCGTCGGTGGCGAAGACCACGGAATGCTCGCCGACCACGTCGCCACCGCGCAGCACCGCGAAACCGATGTCGCCGGGCTTGCGCGCGCCGGTGACGCCGTCGCGGCCGCGGTCCGACACGTCGTCCAGCGCCACGCCGCGCCCGGCCGCCGCCGCCCGGCCCAGCGCCAGCGCGGTGCCGGACGGCGCGTCGATCTTGTGGCGGTGATGCATCTCGACGATCTCGATGTCGTAGGTCTCGTCGAGGGTGGCGGCGACCCGCTCGGTCAGCGCCAGCAACAGATTGACCCCAACGCTCATATTGGGCGCCCACACGATGGCCGCGCCCTTCGCCGCGTCGCCCAGCGCGGCTTCCTGCGCCGCGTCCATGCCGGTGGTGCCGATCACATGGACGGTGCCGGCGGCCGCCGCGATCCGCGCGTGGGCGAGAGAGGATTCGGGGCTTGAGAATTCCAGCACCGCGTCGGCCGCCGCGAACAGCGCCTCCGCGTCCTCGCCGATGACCACGCCCAGCGGCTCGATCCCGGCCACCGCGCCGGCGTCACTCGCCAACGCCGCGTGGCCCGCCCGTTCGATCGCCGCCACGACGCGGCCGCCCGCGCTCTGCGTCACCTCGCGCACCAACGCCTGCCCCATGCGCCCCCCCGCGCCGATGATCCCAATGCCGATTTCAGCCATGTGCCTCGTTCCCTCGTCCCCGGCGCCGCATCACGCGCGATTAAACCACAGCCGCGCCGCCAACCCCAAACCGTCGTCGCCGCGCCCTTCAATTCTTGTCATGGCCGGGCTCCGACCCGGCCATCCATGCACACGGACCGCGCCGAGTGGGCACGGCCTCCGGCCACGGACCGCGGTTCGTGATCATGGATTCGCGGGTCGGAGCCCGCGAAAGACGGGTGGTGGGGGGAGGCGGAGGGGGTGGTGCGGCGGTTGCGGGCGGCGTGGCGGAAACAATCGCGGCCGTTACGGCCTCAGTCCTTGAGGTCTTCCCAGAGTTCCTTGACCTTGGAGAAGAAGCTTTCGGTTTCGGGGTTGGTGTCGGCGGTGCCGGCCTCGGCGAAGGATTTCAGCAAGTCCTTTTGCGCCTCGTTCAGGTTGACCGGGGTCTCGACCGTGGTGTGGACCACCATGTCGCCGTGGCCGCCGCCGCGCACGGCCGGCATGCCCTTGCCGCGCAGGCGGAACTGGTGGCCGGTCTGGGCGCCCTCGGGGATGGTGACGCGGGCGCGCCCGCCGTCCAAGGTCGGCACTTCCACCGTGCCGCCCAGCGCGGCGGTGGTCATGGGCAGCGGCACTTCGCAATAGATGTTGGAGCCGTCGCGCCGGAACAGGCGGTGCGGCGCGACGGAGAGGAAAATATAGAGATCGCCGGGCGGGCCGCCGCGCACGCCGGCCTCGCCCTCGTTGGCGAGGCGAATCCGCATGCCGTCATCGACGCCCCTGGGGATTTTGACCTCGAGCTGCTTTTCCTTGTGCACGCGCCCCGCGCCCTGGCATGGTTGGCACGGGTTGTCGATCACCCGCCCGCCGCCGCGACAGGTGGAACAGGTACGCTCGATGGTGAAAAAGCCCTGCTGGACGCGGACCTTGCCGGCGCCCTGGCAGGTCGGACAGGACACCGGCTTGGAGCCCTTCGCGGCGCCCGAGCCGGCGCAGGCCTCGCACGTCACCGAGGTGGTGGCGTGGATGCTGGCGGTCTTGCCGCGATAGGCGTCCTCGAGCGAAATTTCGAGATTGTACCGGAGGTCGGCGCCGCGCTGGCCGCCACCCGAATCGCGCCGCGCGCCCATGAATTCGCCGAACAGATCGTCGAACACGTCGGCGAAGCTGGACGCGGTGAAGCCGAAACCGCCGCCCGGCGCGGCGCCGGCGCCATCGAAGGCGGCATGGCCGAACTGGTCGTAGGCGGCGCGCTTCTCCTGGTCCTTGAGCACCTGGTAGGCTTCGGAAAGTTCCTTGAAATTATGCTCGGCGTTGGCGTCACCCGGATTGCGGTCCGGATGGTACTTCATGGCGAGCGAGCGATACGCCTTCTTGATCTCGTCGGAACTGGCCGCGCGATCGACCGAGAGCCTGTCGTAGTAATCCTGCTTCGCCATGCTATCGAGGTCTCGGGCTACAAGGTCTTGGGCTGGTGGGCTGAAGCTCAGTCAGCCGGTTTTTTGTCGTCCTTGACTTCCTCGAAATCGGCGTCGACCACCGTGTCGTCGGCGCCCGGCGCCTCTTCCGGACCGGCTTCCGCGTCTTCCGGCGCTTCCGCTTCCGCCTGCTCCTTGTACATCGCCTCGCCCAGTTTCATGGCCGCCTGTTGCAGGGCCTCGGTCTTGGTCGCGATGACCTCGGCGTCGTCGCCTTCCATGACGCCGCGCACTTCCGTGACCGCGTCCTCAATGGCCTTTTTTTCGTCGTCGGATATCTTGTCGCCATATTCACCGAGCGATTTCTCGGTGGCGTGGATCACGGCGTCGGCGTGATTGCGCTTGTCGACCAGTTCGCGGCGCTTCTTGTCCTCTTCGGCGTGGACCTCGGCGTCGCCGACCATGCGGTCGATGTCGTCTTCGGACAGGCCACCCGAGGCCTGGATACGGATCTGCTGTTCCTTGCCGGTGCCCTTGTCCTTGGCCGAGACGTTGACGATGCCGTTGGCGTCGATATCGAAGGTGACCTCGACCTGCGGGATGCCGCGCGGCGCCGGCGGGATGCCGACCAGGTCGAACTGGCCCAGCACCTTGTTGTCGGCGGCCATTTCGCGTTCGCCCTGGAAGACGCGGATGGTGACCGCGTTCTGATTGTCTTCGGCGGTGGAGAACGTCTGGCCCTTCTTGGTCGGGATCGTGGTGTTGCGGTCGATCAGGCGGGTGAACACGCCGCCCAGGGTCTCGATTCCCAACGACAGCGGCGTCACGTCGAGCAGCAGCACGTCCTTGACGTCGCCGCTCAACACCGCGCCCTGGATCGCCGCGCCGACCGCGACCACCTCGTCGGGATTGACGCCCTTGTGCGGTTCACGGCCGAAGAAGTTCTTGACGGTCTCGATCACCTTGGGCATGCGCGTCATGCCGCCGACCATGACCACGTCGTCGATCTCGCTGGCCGACAGTCCGGCGTCCTTGAGCGCCTTTTTGCAAGGATCGATGGTGCGTTGAACCAGGTCGTCGACCAGCGCCTCGAGCTTGGCCCGGGTCAGCTTCATGGTGAGATGCTTCGGCCCCGACTTATCGGCGGTGATGAACGGCAGGTTGATCTCGGTCTGCGTGGTGCTGGACAGCTCGGTCTTGGCCTTCTCCGCCGCCTCCCTGAGGCGCTGCAGCGCCAGCTTGTCGTCGCGCAGATTGATGCCGTGTTCTTTTTTGAATTCGTCGGCCAGGTATTCGACGATGCGCAGGTCGAAGTCCTCGCCGCCCAGGAAGGTGTCGCCATTGGTCGCCTTGACCTCGAACACGCCGTCGCCGATCTCAAGTATGGAGACGTCGAACGTGCCGCCGCCCAGGTCGTACACCGCGATCACGCCCGAGCTCCGCTTCTCCAGGCCATAGGCCAGCGCCGCCGCCGTCGGCTCGTTGATGATGCGCAACACCTCGAGGCCGGCGATCTGGCCGGCGTCCTTGGTCGCCTGACGCTGCGAATCGTTGAAATAGGCCGGCACCGTGATCACCGCCTGGGTGACCGGTTGGCCGAGATAGCGTTCGGCGGTTTCCTTCATTTTCTGCAAGATGAAGGCGCTGATCTGGCTGGGCGCGTATTTTTCGCCGTTCGAGGCCACCCAGGCGTCGCCGTTTTCGGCCTTGATGATCTTGTAGGGCACCATGGCCGCGTCCTTCTGGACCATGGGATCGTCGTGGCGCCGGCCGATCAGGCGCTTGATGGCGAAAAACGTGCCTTCCGGATTGGTGACCGCCTGACGTTTGGCGGGCTGGCCGACCAGACGCTCACCATCGTCGTCGAAAGCCACGATGGAGGGCGTGGTGCGGGCGCCCTCGGCGTTCTCGATCACCCGGGCGTCCTTGCCTTCCAGGATCGCGACGCACGAATTGGTCGTGCCCAGATCGATACCGATAATCTTGCTCATCCGTTTCCTCTTGTGCAAAGCAGGCGGAGCCACGCGGCCTCATCAAGCGCCGCGCGCGCCTTGGTTAACGCCGACCCGTGGCCGACGCTGATAGGCGATATTCGTTAACTCGACCCTAATCCCCAATGAGTCGCCGGATATATGGGAGCCGGCGCGGCCCGGCGCAACCGCCGGAGGCCGGAAAACGACCTGTTGCGTGTGCCCGCTTCATGCCTCGGTATCGATGCGCGCGCCCTCGCGTGGCTTCTTGGCGACGCCAACCATGGCCGGACGCAGCAGGCGGTCGTGAATCTTGTAGCCATGTTCGATCACCTGGACCACCGTGCCGGGCGGCTGATCGCTGTCCGGGTCCTCGAACATGGCCTGGTGCAGGTTGTGGTCGAACGGCTGCCCGGCCGGGTCGATGCGCTCGATACCGTGATTTTCGAACGCCGCGTCGAGCTGGCGCAAGGTCGCGGCGACGCCCTCGGTCAGGGTTTTCACGACGTCTTCGCCAGCGTTATCCGCCGGCAGGCTGTCGATGGCGCGGCGCAGATTGTCGGCCACGGCGACGACGTCGCGCGCGAAGTTGGAAATACCGTAGCGCGCGGAATCCTCGCGCTCGCGCGCGGCGCGCTTGCGTGTGTTCTCGCCCTCCGCCAATGCGCGCAGAAGCTGGTCCTTGAGGTCGGCGGCCTCGGCGGCAAGAATCTCGATGTCACTGGCGGCCTCGGCTTCCGTCTCGGCTTCCGTTTCCGTGGACCGGGCCTCCGGCTCGTCGGGCTGCACCTCGGGCTCCGCGGCTTCTGGCGCGGTCTCCGTGGGCGCAGCCTTGTCGTCATGCATATATGGGTGGCATTCGCTTGAAGGGGGGTTAGCGGACCAGGCGGGAAATAGCGCGCGCGGTGTAATCGACCATGGGAAT
>Ga0066376_10005133_pt1 | contig 11220 bp, 10 predicted proteins | sample Knorr_S15_td_Bot_FD_77009 | JGI IMG/M metagenome (GOLD analysis project Ga0066376, IMG submission 77009) | Marine microbial communities from Southern Atlantic Ocean transect - Knorr_S15_td_Bottom_ad_5009_LV_A | ecosystem: Environmental > Aquatic > Marine > Oceanic | place: Southern Atlantic... | reverse complement strand
TCAGTAAACTATTTTGAAAATTTAATACATGATTATTTAATACATCTTTTATTTTATCAACACTTAACTTTAATAATTTTAATTCATTCTTATATTGTTCAACTTCTTGACTTCTATCTTGTCCCTTATTCATCGATTCTAAATGATTTATTCGATCTCTCAATTTTTCAATTAAGTTATTAAAATCAATTCTTTGTTGGTTTAATAAGTTTCTACTCTGATTGTTAACATTTAATTGGTGATTTATATTTCTTATAAATTGGTCTTGGTCTTGTCTTAAAAGACGAAGTTGATCAGCATGTAAAGACTTTATTATGTCTATTTGTTGATCGTTAATCTTCTTAATACTATCCTCTTGTGGTAATTGAGAGATTTTGTTTAATATATCATTATACTCGGTACTTTGGTCGGATTGTAACTTTGTTATTTGCCTTTCCATATCTTCCCGTATATCTTTCCCCAATTTGTCTAATCCATTACTATGAATTGTCTTTAAATCGGATAATAATAAATAAAATAAACTATTCCTCTCAAGAATAGATTCCTCCAAGTTTTTCACTTCTTGAGAAATTTCTTTATTTGAATTTTTTATTTCTTGTAATATTTCTGATCCTCCATTTTTTATTAAATTTTTTAATGAATTTTTTAATAGTCTGATTTTTGATAATATTTCACTCTTTACAATCTTCAGGTTAGAATCAATCTCATTTAATTTTATATTCAATCCAGAATCAATCTCATTTAATTTTATATTCAATCCAGACTCTATGCCCTCTAATTTTATATTCAATCTATCCTCCATATTATTTAATTTATTTTCAACTTCTTGTGTCTGTTCAATAATCGAAGTTTTTAATTCTTTTCTTCCTTCCTTACTTTCATTAAATCCTTCTTGTACATTGTCTATCAATTTTTTTAAATCTTTCAAAATGTCATTATTACTATTTTCTAAATTACTTAATTTCTCGCGTTGTTTATTGTAATTATTATTTAATTGTTTTAATTCGTTTGCTTGTAATGTAATCAAGCTTTCTATTTTCTGATGTCTCATGTCTTCATCATTATTAAATTTTTTTATAAGAGATTGATGTTTAGCGTAATGTGCATCAATTTTTATATTAAGTGCGGAAATTTTTTCTGTTATTTTATTTTGATTGGTTGAAAGTTGTGTATTTAATGCATTTTTATCATCTGATAATTGCGTTCTTATATCCCCAATTTCTGTTAATATTTTTGAAATATTACTTGAATCTACGAGGTGTTCTGTATTTAATTTACTTTGTAAGTTTTGTAATGAACTTTGTAATTGAGATTGATTTATTGGTAATTGACCTATTATTTTTTGAATATCGTTTTTTATGTTCTGAATATCTGTTGAATTTATTTGACCTTGACCTTGACCTTGACCTTGTCCCTGACCTTTAGATAACTTTAGTTCTAACATTTTTAAATTAGTGTCAAATTGTTCCTTCATATTCTGTCTTTCTGATGCAAATTTAGATTCCATATTTTTCATATTATTACGCATTTTTTCCTGATCATTCTTGTAATTTATATCATCCTGTCTTTGTTTATTATATTTCGTTTCGTTTTGTAATAGTCTATCTCTATTCATATCTTCATTAAATTTTGTTCGAAAATTTGTCATTATATCATTTTGTCTATCTATCTTGTCTTGGAATTTTTCTAATTCCAATTTCCGTGCGGATTGTTCATCACGTAATTCGTCTTTTAAACGAGTTATCTCATTATCTTGTTTAATTTTGTCTAAATTCAAATTTATATTAGATTGTGTACTACTTGTACTACTACTTGTATTACTACTTGTATCAGTTTGTATTGCTTGATTTGTATTTAACAAACTTTTTAATTTGTTATAATCCCCCCTTAACGAATCTCTAAATTTATCTATTTTGTCATCCTCACGATAATCTTTTTGATAATCATTCTCTATGTCTTTTAATATTTGTTCGCTCAAATCACGTATTGTAGCGCCTCCCGATTTAGATATTATTCTTTCATCGATTGATGCCAATATATCTATATTTCGATTATTAGACGTTCTGGACATTCTATATAACTATATATAATAAAATACATAAATATTTTAGTTCTTTAATTCGAAAATAATCTATTATTAATATATATAATGACTCAAATCTGTTTCGATAAATTTTGTTTTAAACTTCAAAATATTTATATAATAATAATTGTTCTAATTGGATTATTCATCTTTTGTAACTATATTATTCAAAATCCATTAGATAATCTGCCAAAAAAATGTGCAAAATGCATAACTAAAACTTTTATAACCAATCCAATAAACACTGCTGGAATGAATACAATTCGGAGCAATAATAATATGCAATCCCCACCGGAAAGATCATATGCTCTTACAAGAAGAAGTATGCCATTGCAAAATGGCAATGGTATACCTATAAATACTCCTACACAAGGAGAACCAACCAGATTTCAAAAAGTTGGAGTTTTAACAAATAATTCAAACGATCCTGATAATGCACGTTTACCTTTATTTGGAAGACCAAAATATCCTGGTTCAAATGATTATGATTATTATGTAATGGATGGTTCACGTAATGGTAATAAAATTGCAATTGATTCCAAAAAAGAATTAGATACTGATGATGAAATAGCAGTTCCAAGTTTTAACGGTTCGTATAAAGTTAATTTATATTCGTATGATCAACCAAAATATATACCGTTTTAATTTAATTTAAAAAGAATATAATTTAGATATATATATATTTCAATGTCATCAATGGAAGAAGAAATGAAAAAAGCTAACAAAAAACTGATGATGAAACAAGCTAAACAACAAAAGAAATTGGCAGGAATGGAACAAGATTTTTTACAAAGTAAGACTCTTGGTATATATAACTATATAGTGGACATCGATAGCAGTTCATTACTAACATATGGATTTGTTCTAATTATAATTGTGTTTTTAATATCTTTGGTAGATATTAAATTTAATTTTATTTTAGCAGTTGTAGTTGGAATTGGTGTAATATATTTTTTAAATGAAAAAAGAAGAGCTACTGAAAGTGGCGAAATGAGTGAACTAGAATTAAAATTAACACGAATCTTTCCTCCTCCTGATTATTTTTACATGGATTCTGGTATAGTTGAATTAACATATGATATCCAAGAATTTAAAAAATATAATGAAAAATCTTACGAAAATATGATCAAACATATTGATAATGTATTACATTTACGACTAGATATAGAAAGAGGGGTAAAACATTGTGAAGCAACAGTTGATATTGCGAAAGATGAAAGAGATGATGCTTTAAATAGTTTACATTCTATAATATATAAAACGCCATCAAATCGCGAATTTGAAAGTAAATTAACAAAAGCATTAGAATCACTCCAATACATATTACAATTACATATAGATTTTATGATACAAAATTGTAATAATCGATATAAAAAATCAGGACCAAATATTTACAATAAAATGTTATATCAAGACGATCCGAAACCAATTGATAATAGAAAATGTAAAGACCAAAATTATTATGTCTATTATTAAACAATTTTCCAATATCTTTCATAATAATTCTTTTTAGAAGATTTTATATTATTTGAATATTTTTTAAAAAGATATTTTATTTTTTTTTCATCATTTGATCCAAAACAGACACGCAATTGACTTTCATACATTAAAATTAATTTTATTTTTTTTTCAAATATATTTTCATTAAATTCAATAATCTTATTTTCATAATTAAATTTTTTGGGTAATTTATTATGTAAATACAAATGTAAAAAACAGAATGGTTTAATTAAATTTTTTGGAATTCCTGACAATTTTTCTACAAAATTACAATTACTTTCAGAATCAAACCAAATATCTCTATTTCTTGGTACATGAACTAATCTATACTTTAAATTAGTATACAAAAATGAATATGGAATATCTTCATAAAAAAGAATATTGTATTTAGATTTTAAAATAATTCCAATATCATGAATTAATAAGTGATCTGGATGAAAACCGCTTCCTAATGGAAAATATAAAGTTCCATTATCTTTTAATCCTTCCTTAACAAGTTTTATAATTTTTTTTGAATATTTTTCATAATATTCAATATCTTGTGATAATAAATATTTTTTTGAAGGAAATATTATCATATTTAGTATATTCATTTTAAAATGTCTATGTAAAATTTCTGGAAAATCTAAATAAACAAAATCAACATTTATCTCTTTCATTGCTTTTGTATCTTCTTTTCTTCTTACTTTTAAACAAGATACCTTATTATATAAATTTTGGAGCATAGTCATATTATTATTTATAGATACTGGCTTGTCGGTACAAGATGAATTTAAATTAGTTTTGTTATGTGTAAATACTGTTATTATTAATATAGATTTGTATTTTTTCAAATTTTGGTATAAACTGCCTGATGCTGAAAAAACTACATCATCCATATGAGGAGATACATAAATACAATCATATTTTTTTACCATGACGAATTAAACTATAACTATATTTATAATCTATATATAATTATTTATCCGAAAAATAGAAAAATAAAAATAGCAAGAACTGCTAGAAACATACCAAGATATAAAATACGATTTTCTTTTAAAAATACTTGCGAAATAGAATCAATACTATCATATGTTTCGCCACGTGTTATATCATTTAATGTTAATAATATAGAACTAGCTATATTTTGTAATAAAACTTTTACTGGTAAATCAAATAAACTCTTTTCCTCTTTTTTTTCTTTAGACATTATCTTTATAATAAATTTATAGAAATTTAATTTTACATTAAATATAGTTTATTATTAAAATAATAAATACAATTTTCAACAATCTCTACATACAACTCCTTCTAAAGATTTTAACCATTGTTGCATTGACATTTGAAGTTTCAAATTTATACTTGGAAAACTTTTTATAGTCATCTCGTCATTACTCATAGTATTATTTGATAATTTTATATCCATACCTTGATTTTGCTTATTATTTTCCTTCCTTTTGATAACAAACTCTGGATATAGGGTATCTCTTAATTGTAATGTAATTGGTGATACATCCGATGAATAAGTACCACAACAAATTGAAAAATTATTAAATGATTCAGAAAAACACTTTTGACAAATTGTCTTATCATTTAATAAAAACCACACATGATTGGTATTATGTGTTCTTCCTACATTCTGACAATATTGTGAATCAGTTTGAATAACGTAATATCTTTTTTTTTTAGAACCACATTGGAAAATATCTTTAATATTCTGATCCTTATATTCATTATGATCCATAAATAAATTTTTTATAAATTTATTAATAAATACAAATTCTGTAGAATCCTGACTTAAAGTTACTTTCTTTTTCATACCTTTTTTTGTTCCCATAATATCTGAAAATGACGTTATTTTCTTTTTCTTTTTTTTTCGTTTAGATGGTTTCTCTAAATGTTGCATTAATTTAGTTGCATCAAACCATTTGGGATAATCTTGCTTTGTTAATCGTTTGATGTTCCTTTCTATATCAAATGTACGAATTGACGTTTGTTTTAACATCTCGAAATTATCATTTTTTAAAATATCTAAATCATCTTTTAAAACTTTCCCATTACCATCTAAAACTAAACTTGGCATATATATTCTTCCATTTCCTTCTAACTTTTTACCTTGTCCATAACAGACTTCACAATATTCAACTTTATCTTTTTTCCCTTTACATAAAGGACATTTTACTTTTTTTGAAGAACCTTTCATTCGCAAACCAGAAGAACTATAGACAGCATAATCAATTACTTCTTCCCAAGGATTATAACTTGGTCGTAATGTATGATGTTGTGTTAAATATTGAATAATTACACTTCTTAAATATTTCGCATGCATAACATCTACATATACATTTGGCCAAATTATATGAATACCAGTTTTTTTTAATTCATATCCATGATCAGTAACTGTTTTATACTCTCCTGTTGTACAAACTATGATCTTACGCTCATATACACTTAAATCATTTCTTAAAAATAATTCTAAACCAGTTTGAATTTTTTTTGCTATTATTTCTATATCATCATCATTCAATGGCTGTTCATCAATATAATCTATATCTGCTAAAAAACGAAATATTTCCGTTCTATTTTCTGATATACAATTTCTATTACCTTGACAAATATCCATTGATAATACATTGTAAAAACTCGTATATAATTCCCTTGGAATATGAAGTTTTCCGCCATCTAATAATAAATGTGTATATTCTTTGTCTTGACCTCGTTTAACAAAACATTTATTTTTAAAAAGCCATGTTTTCAAATGTGTTAGTCCATTATTATTCATAATTGAATTCCAAATTATTATATATAATTATAATAATTTACATTTAATTATTTAAATAATCTTATTGTATAATTAATTAAATCCAAATATTATCTATATTTACAATTAAAAATACATTTTTAAGAATGATTTATAGATATTTTTAAGTCCCTGATTTAAATCTGAATTATAATTCTAACTTATATATATCTATCTAAAGAATATTTTGAATTAAATGGCATTTCATTATATCGACACCATTGAATCGCATTCCGATTTTGAACCATTTCATAAAAACTAAAAATATCTGAATTAGATTCAATATCACCAATCCTTTCATTACGATCCATATCTGATATTAAACTTAGTATATGATTAATATTATCTATTTGACATGGAATAAATTTATTGTTATGATCTTGAATTTGAGATTTAATATCATTATTACAATAATCATTGCCAAATATTGATGAAATAAATGTTCCCCTTTTCGTTCTTTCATACTTACCATCATTTAATACTGATTTATAACGAATCGCATTATTTGATATTGACAAAGATGTTTTATGTAATTTATTTAATTCTTTTTTAGTTATACCTTTAAATCCTAAACAAACAACATATCTTTCTGAATTTGCTGGACGACTTGTTAAAGGTTTAGTTATAAAAACTTCTTTATAATAAATTGATAAAAGAGCAAATAATTGACATGTTGGCAAAGTAAACATATCATAAATTTTTAAAATAAAACATCCACCTTTCTTTTGAATCGATAAAGCACAAATAGATTCATTATAAAATAATGGAAAATGTATTTGTTCTTTTAAATTTTCATCCTCTACTGATATAGAATATCCACCATCAGCTGTAATAATATCTATTTTCTGACCCCCTTCATTAATATAATTACAAAAATATTCTAAAATTTCATAATTCATTAAATCTCCGTCATGATTTTTATCTTCATCCCCATATGTCAAAATAACTTTGTCATTTTGAAAAAACTTATTATTCCATTTAGTTATATTCTGAGTACCATCACGTAAAGTGATACCATATATTTTTGTTGGTTTATTACAACGATATTCTAAAATACTTTGTAAAAACCCACCCGGACCTTCTGCTAAAGTTACACAAGTTAAGGGATCATCACTGCAAATATTCATTTTTTCTCTATATATACCCATAATTTCCCATAATTTAAAAAATGAACGACTATAAACATCTTGATACATTGGAATTTTTATTTGATTCATTCCTTCTAATGCCGAATACTTCATATTATATGGAATCCGTTTTGAATAAGGATGTTTATCACATATATATTCATAATTATTTGTTAAATTCCGACAAAAATACCATTTTTTTGAATCAATTTGGTCTATCTGACTTTTTATTTTTATCAAATCATTATATAAATCATTATTCACTATAGGGTTTAACGATTCGTCCGAATAAGATATTACACACGAAATCTTTATTTTCTTTTTTGATTTACTCATTTTCAAAGATACAATCAAATTTTAATATTATTTTAATAATCATATTAAATTTCAATTTTAATGGATTTTTTATATATATATATTATATAAAACCATGGTCACTTCCAATATCCTTAAATATTTCCGTTTCGATGATAGTAGAACAATTATTCTTAATTTATGTACAGCAATTGGAGCATTTGGTGGATTTCCAGATGCCCCAGCTATCTTCACTAGAACTTTACAATCATACCCAATGCTTAAATGGATTCTTTTATCTGTCCTTATCTACCAAGGTGGTGGAGAACAAGATTATCAACTTGCTTTAGAACTTACCGTAATCATCTATTTCGTTTATAATATCCTTGAATCATATGAACAAAGCAAACAAGAATTATTTTAAATTATATTATATAGCACATTATAATTAATAATTTATTTTTTTGTCAAATCCAATACAATAACATATATAAAATTTGTATTTACTAAATTAAGATTATGAACATTGATTTAGTTAATATAAATAATTTTCTAAATATAATATATTTATCATTTGCCAATGTCTAGTGAATTTAAGGATACTCGGGAAAAATCCCCGAATTTTCGATATGTAAAATTAAATCGAGATAAAATTGGACAAGGAGGTCAAAAAAAAGTATTTAAAGCATATGATACAATCAAAGGAATTGAAGTAGCATGGAACGAAATAGATGTTTCACCATTTGATTTACGAATACAAGAACAAATTTATAAAGAAATTGAAATTCTACAACAATGTAATAATCAATGTGTATATATAATCAAACTATATGCTAATTGGATTGATAATTCTAGAGAAAAAATTATATTTATTACTGAAATCGCAACATCCGGGAGTTTAAGAGAATTTGTAAATAAAGTTAAAAATATTAAATTACGAATTATTAAAAAATGGGCAAAACAAATTCTATATGGTATAAAATTCTTACATGATAAGGATATCATTCATAGAGATATAAAATGCGATAATATATTTATTAATGGTACAACCGGTAATATTATTATTGGTGATTTTGGATTAGCAAAAAATATGGAAAATAATATTACTAAAACAATACTTGGAACTCCTGAATTTATGGCACCAGAAATATATAATGAATGTTATGATAAACGAATTGATATTTATTCATTTGGTATGGCATTACTAGAAATTGTATCTGGAAAAACACCATATTCAGAATGTGACACAATTCCTAAAATCTGGAAAAAAGTTATTAATGGAATTAAACCAAAAATTATATCCAGAATAAAACATAAAAAGGTAAAAGATATCATTGAAAAATGCATATGTAATTATTCAAACAGAATTACTATCAATGAATTACTTGAAAATGAATTCCTTAATAGTACTGAAGATGATGATATTGAATCCTTCCTATATGCTAAAGATGAAATGGTTAAAAAAAAAAAATTAACAAGAAATGAAAGAAAAATAGCTATTACTGAAAAAAAAATTATTCTCAATGCAGAACTAGAAGCTGAAAAGATTATTAAAAAAGCTAGAAAAAAAGCAAACAAAATTATTAAAAAAGCACAAATAATTGCAACTACATCTTCAGATGAAACAAGTCAAAATGATGACAAAAAAAATAAAAAAATTCAAATAAATAAAAAATTTCAAATAAATAATGAAACTTCTATTAAAAGAAAAAATTCAGAAAAAAATATCGAAAAACTTATTGAAAAATCAATCAATAGTATCAGTAGTAATAAAATTATCATTTAATTTTTCAAACCTTAACATCTTCTTGTTTTTCCGAACATTATTTACATCAAATAATGTTGAGTGAAAGGAAATATAAATATCTGGATGTACTATTTGACACGCCATTATTGATTCTGTTATATTTTGTATCGCATCACTGTTAATACAATCCATTGGTTTCATCGAACCTGTAAAAATTATTGGAATATTTATTTTAGATAAATTTTCTTTACAAAATTTAGCACTATTAACCATTCTATCTGTTCCGTGTAAAATAATAATAGGTTTGTTATGCTTTTGTAAATCTGAAATTGTGTTTAATAAATCATTTCTATCTCTTTCTGTTATATCCAGTGAATCTTTACACATTATTTCTACAATCTCTATATCTAAATATGGCAACCTTAATTGCTTTAAAAAATGATTTCCATTCGGTTTATTTTCCATGTGACCTTTAAACTCATTATAAATTTTTCCAATTGTGCCACCTGTCATTATTAAATATATTTTATTCATTATACAATCAATAAAATATAATTATATATTTTTCTATTTTTAATATTTTTAATATGTTAATTTTTTTTGATATTCTGGTAATATATAATTTATTGTTTTTTCATGACCAACTTGAACAGTTGGATCTATATAAATTTTAAAACCATTTTTTAAAATATTTTGACACCATCCAACATCTTCAGAAGAAAATTCCCTTATTGGAAAACCATCTTTTGTTAAACCAAAATCCTCCCAAACAGGACGAAACCAAGGATATTCTAGCGACTCAAAAACACCTTTCTTTACTAAAATCCATCCAAAACCTGTATACTCAACCTCCATCAATTTATTAGGATTCTCTTTAATCCATTTTCTCACACCAACCGGATTCAAAAATTCAAAAAATCCATTCTTCTTATAAAATTCTTTATCCCACTTTTCAACCGTCGCATATCTATTACCACCATCCATCAAATATAAACCACTCACAATATCTTTCTTTGCCGCTAATAACTTTTCAAAATCCTCAACAGAAAATACTTGATCACTATCTATCCACATCATATAATCATACTTTAATTTACCACCAAATGGTTTTTGCTTAACCCCAGATTGAACATTTCCACCAAGACACTTGTTTCTTACATAATACACATTACTATCTAATCTATTTGATATCATTAATTGAATTTGATGAGTTGCACAATATTGAACTATATGAGTCCATCCTAACAAAAATTTATTAGAAAATGGACTACCAGGTAAACAAAATACAACTGATATAGGTCTACCTAGAGGATTTACCATTATATTTGTATTTTTACGAGCCGTTCGTCTATTCTTACGCATATTACCTAACTTTAAAGGCTTATCTAATTTAATTTTAAAATTTGGATTAAAATTTTGATTTAACATTTAATATTATTATATAATATTATATGTTTATTCATAATTAAACATATTCTTTAATTTTTTTATACCTCTTTAAATCATGAACCGCTTTTACAGCACAAAAAAAAGTTACATAAATATATTCATACAGTCCATTATTAGTATGATTACGAAAATCATCTATAAATCCCAAATTTGAATAAATTCTTGTTGGGGAATATTTTACCAACATAAAAATTAATGCACTTATTAAATCATCAGCTGTTAAATCTGGTGATTCATTTCC
>Ga0066376_10005132_pt1 | contig 11222 bp, 9 predicted proteins | sample Knorr_S15_td_Bot_FD_77009 | JGI IMG/M metagenome (GOLD analysis project Ga0066376, IMG submission 77009) | Marine microbial communities from Southern Atlantic Ocean transect - Knorr_S15_td_Bottom_ad_5009_LV_A | ecosystem: Environmental > Aquatic > Marine > Oceanic | place: Southern Atlantic... | reverse complement strand
TCTGGAATGTGCCTTCTTTCACTGGTGATCCTAAAGAGAGCTTCTCCGCTCCACCTATTCCGGACGACTTCAGCGTCGTGGCGGTGGACGGCTCCCACATAGACATCGACCGCCACCTTTCGGCCCGCTGCTTTCTGATAAACACCGGCACGGTCTACCTGCGGTACGGCTCCGAGCCGGACGCCGAGCTATCCAACCAACCCCGCCTCTACGCCGACGAAGACGAGCTGGTTATAAAAGGCAACGTGACACCGTTCCGACAGGTGAATATCGACGGGGCCTTGCTAGGTGCCAAACGCGCCGTTGAGGAGATCAAGGCGCTGGTCCACGCGTTGCACAAGACGCCGAAAGATGTGCCGACGGTGGGCCTGGTCGACGGCACCCTGGTGATGTTCGGTCTGCGAAACTATGACGATTTCGTGGTGCGAGAGCTGGTGGATAACGGCTTCGTCAGCGCGCTGGAGGAGTTGCGTGAGATGGCCTCGCAAAGGCAATTAGCGGTGGCCAGCTACATCAGCCTGCCACGCAGCCAGGAGGTGGCGAACGCGCTCCGACTCCAGGCCTGTCCCTTCGATGTGGCAGCTTGCGACCAGAACTGCGGCCAGATTCCGGCACGCGAAAGGGCCTGCGACAAGGCCGTTGGTGGCATCATGGACCGCGAAATATTCTTGAAGTTATTAGACAAGGGCCAGCGGTCGTCGGTGTTCGTAAGCAACAACATAATCGTCTCGAAGAACTACCAGGGACATGGCATACACTTTTTCTACGTCAATACCGGCGAGGAGATTGGCCGCGTAGAGGTCCCGTCGTGGATTGCGGAGAACGAGGCCTCGCTGAACCTGGTTCACTCGCTGATTGTCGACCAGTGCCTACGAGGGCCAGGCTACCCGGTGGCGCTGATGGAGGCTCATGAGCAGGCAGTGGTCACGGGCGTCGACCGGCGCTACTTCGTGGAGCTTGTTGAGCAGGCCCTCTTCGACCAGCGCCTGCCAACGTTCTCGTCAGAAAAGAACATTTCTAAACGCCAAAAGTGGATCTGATTTTAAGTTGTAGGCAGTTCAACGCTGGCCACCAAAGCTTACGCGGGGACGTGTCGTGGGGATGCCAGCGAACGGCGCTTCGACAGGTCCCGACTCTGTCGAGATGCTCGATGAAATCGGCACTCAGGACTCACGAACTAAGCTGTAAAATCGATCAACTTATACACGCCGCTTTCTCGTAAAAATTCGTTCGTAGTGAGCCTGTCGAACTACAGGCCAAGAAACAACTTAGCATCAGTAACAAATTCACGGAGCCAAGGAATTCAGGATGAATGAAGCTAACGGCACAGCCGCCACAACAACCGCCACCCGTCTGGGTGAGGTTATCGAAGGCTCGACGACGGAGTTTCGGACGCACTGCTACGACCTGTACGCCGCGCCGCCGCTGGGAAGCCTTGTGCGCTGTGGCGACCGCAACTCCATTTACGGAATCGTTTGCAACGTCTCCACCCAGAGCATCGACCCGTCCAGGCACGCCATCCCTCGCGGGCGCGACGCGGAGAACGAAGACGAGATTTACCAGGACAACCCACAGCTGAACCGACTGCTTTACACCCAGTTTCAGGCGGTAATCGTCGGGTACAACGACGGCGAAACGACCCGCCGCTACCTCCCTCCTTTTCCGCCAAGGATTCACTCCTTCGTCTACCAGTGCGAGTCCGAGGAGGTCAGGGCCTTTAGCGAATCGCTGGACTTTCTTCCAGTGCTGCTATCGGCTCCTATCGACGCGCAGGACGATGTGATCGCCTCGTTCTTGCGCATCGCGGGCGCCTGCCATGATGACGGCCGCGAGTTTCTAGTAAATGCAGGCAAGGCGTTAGCAACACTAATGGCTGGCCAGCTACCTCGACTTAACAACGTTCTCAGGAGAATGTCCTCATGAGCCTTTTTGATGACAAGGCAGACATGGTTGACCAGCCAAAAAACGAGCAGGGCCTGAACGACGGCAATGGCTGGCATGCCGAAAAAGGCCTGGGAGGCGAAGAGCGACGGCCGCTAGGCATGGTTGTGTCGGGGTCGCTCACCGAAGGCATGGAGGTGCGCCTCGACGGAAACACGTCCATAGAGAAGGTCAAGGTCGGCACGTTCATAAACATTCAGGGCCGCGACCTGCAGTTCTTTGGCGTCTTAACCGACGTCTCCCTGAACTCCACCGACCCTAGCCTGCGCCTGACACCTCCGGACGTTTCCAACCCATTCGTTTTCGACGTCGTGTCCGGGACCACTGCCTACGGCACTATCACGGTGGAGCCAATGTTGACCCTGAGCAACGACCCCATCGAGGCCATGGACGGCCCGATGCCTTCCAAGACCATACCCCCTCACTTCTCTAAAGTTTCCACGGCGTCAGAGGACGACATACAGAAGATCTTCGGAAGCGAGGACGACAGCCACTTCTACATCGGCAACCCGCTGGACATGGAGACGAAGCTGTGCCTGAACATTGAGGAGTTCATCAAGCGCAGCAACGGTGTCTTTGGCAAAAGCGGCACGGGCAAGACATTCCTAACCCGACTGCTACTGATTGGCATTCTCCAGAACGGCACGGCCAGCAACCTGGTTTTCGACATGCACGGCGAGTACGGCTGGAAGGGCACCAGTGAGGGCTCATACGAGGTGAAAGGCCTGAAGCAGCTCTTCTCCTCCAAAGTAGCTGTCTTCTCGCTGGACGATGAAAGCTCTCGTCGGCGCGGCCTGACGCCTGATTACGTCGTTCGCATCGGCTACGACGAGATCGAGCCGGAGGATATTCTCATATTGCAGGAATCCCTGGGCCTATCCCCGGTTGCAGCAGACGCCGCGAATTCTCTCAAGCGGGAGTTAGGAAAGCACTGGCTCAGCAAATTCCTGGACTTACCCGGAGGGGATGAGTTCAACGAGCTCGCTACCAAAATTAACGTTCATAACGGCGCACTGAGTGCGTTAAAGAATCGTCTTTCCCGTCTTCAGAATTTCGATTTTATTGATAGAAATACGGGCCACAACTCCTTCAACCAGATCCTTCAATATCTGGATAGAGGAATGCACGTGGTACTGGAGTTTGGTCGGTATGGCAACAATCTGGCCGCCTACATGCTGGTGGCAAACCTGCTTACCCGTCGGATCTACGATCGGTACGTGGAATTAAAAGAGCTTGCCATGGGCGACCCTGCCCAAGAGCCGAGGCCACTGGTAATCACCATCGAGGAGGCGCACAAGTTCCTCAGCCCTGCCCTGGCAGACCAGACTATCTTCGGCAACATCGCTCGGGAGCTGCGCAAGTACAACGTAACGCTACTGATTGTGGACCAGCGGCCCAGCGGCATCGACGACGAGGTGATGAGCCAGCTTGGGACGAAGATTGCCTGCCTTCTGGACAACGACAAGGACACGGACGCGGTGCTTACAGGGGTGTCAGGAAGCCGAAAACTGCGAGCGGTTCTGGCCAGACTGGAGTCTAAGCAGCAGGCACTAGTCTTTGGCCACTCCGTCCCTATGCCTGTGGTGATCAAGACGCGAGATTATGGCACACCAGAGTCCTACAAGGAGCTTGGCTTCAAGGACGAGGTGGAGGTTGCAGGGCAGGTGGAGCAGGACATCGAGGACCTGTTCGGGCCGGGCAGCTAGATACCTAGCTCTTCCAGCCGCTCATCGCTAATGCCGAAATGATGGGCAATCTCGTGCACTACGGTCTCCCGCACCTCAGCGAGTATCTCCTCTTCGCTGGTGCAGCATCCCTCGATTCCCTCTTGGAAAATCGTGATCCTATCCGGCAGCACGTTGCCGTAGTCTTCGCGTTCCGTCAGCGGCAGGCCTTCGTAGAGACCCAGCAACACCTGGTCTTTTTCGATGCCGGACCCCACTAGATGATCGTTGGACGGACGCTCGTCAACCAGCACATCTACGTTGTCCATGAACTGTCTTAATCCGGCAGGTATCTCGCTGATTGCCTGCCGTACTAGCTTTTCAAATTCAAGAGTTTCCATACATCAAAGTCTATCAGAACGGCGAAGACTACACATATCTCGTTAACCCCCGAACCCTTGCCATGTCCATGATAGGTAGGTGCCATCTATCGACGTTGACCTTCGACAATACGTGGGATATGTTAGGGCCAATTCTTCGGATTGCTTTGACAAAGCTACCGAATTGGAAAGCAGGTGCGTTGGAATGAAAGTCACAAATATAAAGAGCTACCCCGTGAAAGACGACGAACGGGGTTACTTCATCGTCAAGGTGGAGACCGACGAGGGCATATACGGCCTTGGCGAGATTGGCATACGCAACTGGAGCGGCGCCATAGAGAAGGCCATCGAACATCTTTCTCAGATCGTCATAGGTGAGGACCCATTCAGCACAGAGCGCCTGTGGCAGCACATGTATCGAGGAGGCTTCTTTCCCGCCGACAAGGTGTACAGCTGCGCCATCAGCGCCATCGATATCGCGCTATGGGACATCAAGGGAAAGTTCCTGAATATGCCTGTGTACAAGCTGCTGGGCGGGCCAGTTAGGGACAAGGTGGTCTGCTACCCGCACGCGCAGGGTCCCACCATCGATACGCTGGTTGAGAACTGCGTTCGCCACGTGGCGGAGGGCTGGAAGTTCGTGCGCTGGGGCCAGCCGGAGACCTACCCGCAATTCGAGCAACAGGGCACTGGCCTGCTGGAACCTGTGGAATCGATTCGAATCGCAGAAGAGCAGATGGCGCGGGTTCGCGAGGCCGTCGGACCGGATATTCAGATCTGTTTCGATGTGCATACCCGGTTGGACACGGCCCATGTCGTGCAGATGTGCAAGGCGCTGGAACCTTATCGGCCATATTTCATTGAAGACCCGCTGCGCTCGGAGAATCCTGGCAGCTATCGCACACTGGCGCGGCACGTCTCCCTGCCCATCGCGGCCGGTGAGCAGTGGGCCAGCAAGTGGGCCTTCCGGGAGGTCATAGAAGAGGAGCTCATAAACTACGCCCGCATAGACCTGTGCATAGTAGGCGGCATCACAGAGGCGCTCAAGATTACGCATTGGGCGGAGACTCATTACATCGACATAGTGCCGCACAACCCGTTAGGCCCCATAAGTGCAGCAGCGTGCGTGAACCTGTGCATGGCCTCCACCAACGTTGGTGTGCAGGAGATGCCTCGCAGGCCTGGCAGTTTTGCCACCGACCTATTCCCGACGCAGATAGGCTGGGAGGACGGATACGCCTTTGTCGCGCCAGACACCGCTGGGCTGGGAGTCGACTTTGACGAGGCGTTCGCGGAGGCGCATCGAGCAGACCTTACCGGCTGGACGCCTCAGTTGCGCAGAAACGACGGCGCTTTCACCAACTGGTAGGCCCGCCGAATAATGTTCATATCGATAATGAGGATGTTGAATAAGGCGTATGCAAGCTGTATGCTGTGCGCCAATGCCCCCCAAGTTCGCTTTAGGTAAGGAGGAATGGCATGGTCAAAGCTTACGTACTCATCGAAATGGCAGCGGGTCATTCCGGGAACTTGGTTCGAAGTCTCGAGGACCAACCCAGCGTACGCTCCATAAGCAGGGTCACCGGGCCCTACGATGTCATCGCGATCGTTGAGGATGAGGACCTGAACAAGGTGCATGACTTCGTGATGACAATTATCCACAAGAAAGATGGCGTTCTTCGCACCACAACCAGTGTGGCTGTAGGTTAGTAGACTCAGGGTTCATAAGCAGGAATAAAATTAGACCCTCGCTTAATGCGAGGGTCTAATTATTTGAAGTCCTAAGTTGTCTGTCCAAACCTGAACCAGATGCCTACAGATAGCCCCTCTGGTCAGCGGCGTCATCAATATCGTCCCACTCTACGCCGTCATCCCGCCTGCGCCGATGTCCCAGCGACGCTCTTGCCAGTACCAGGGCCGAAAGTCCACCCAGACCCAGCGCCATTCTAAGATCGCCGTTGGAATTGAGCACCAGCGCGGCCACCGAGCCATAGCCGATAACAACGCTGAGTAGCGAGGTGTACGGCAACCTCTGTCCGCCATAAGCCACCAGCACGCCAACCAGTACACCAATGACTCCGAATACTGGAAACATGCCAATCATTATTCCGCCCAGGATGGCCAGGCCGTCGCCCCCGCGAAAGCCCGTGAACACTGAGTTCCAGTGTCCAAATATCGCTGCCAGGGCCGGAAGCACAATCCAGGCATTGTCTATACCCAAAAGGGCTCCCACCAGCAGGGCAGCCAGTCCCTTAACCAGGTCCAGCACGCCAACTGTCAGTCCCCGATACTTACCAACATATCGCTTCACGTTGGACGCGCCTGCTAAGCCAGTACCAACATCGAATATGTCTACGCCGGCTCTGCGGCTAATTAATGCAGCTATCGGCAAAGCGCCCAGGACGTAAGCGATGATTATCGCGGGCAGCATGACTGTTGTTAAGAAGTGGACATCAATCAAGAATTAGGCCTAATTCCCTTATAGAATCTTGGTGTGTAGCTGTTGAATTTAGTCGTCTAAGACTGTCGAGGCTAATCAACCAAGCCGAATGCCTAGTGTAGCAGATTTTCTAGAATTCAAAATTAGTTCCGACTCCTTGTGACTTGGCTTTTTCGTACACATGGTAAGCGACGGAAATGTCTTGAATGGACAGGCCGACGCTCTTGAAAAGCGTTATTTCGCTGTCGGATTCCCTGCCCTTCTTGCGGCCAGACACTAGATCGCCGATCTCTCCACGAATGTCGCTGGGAATCAAGGAGCCTTCTTCGATAGGAATCTGCAAGTCCCCGGCCTCAGCAAGGCACGCCTCTACGTTATCGCAGATAATCTTGGACTTTACAACGGTCTTTGTATCCAGCTCACGTACGCCCGGCGCGTGGGAGCCTATGCCGTTGATGTGGGTGCCCGGCTGGACCCAGTCACCATCCACAATGGGAGTGGTCGCCGTCGTGGCCAACGCCAGTATCTCCGAGCCCTCTATCAGCTCCTGAACGCTGCCAACAAGACTTACTGGCACGCCCGTCTGCTCCGCCATATCGTCGGCGAACTTCTGCTGGTTCTCGACTGTGTCCATGGAGAAGCAGATTAGTTTGTCCAGCTTGTGGGCGGTGGCCATGCCCCATAGCTGGGCTCTCGCCTGTACTCCTGTTCCCAGCACGCCTGCCACCCTGGCGCTCTCCTTGGCCATGTACTTTGTGGCCAGCCCAGAGACCGCTCCGGTGCGCATGGCCGTCAGGAAACCGCCATCCATCACAGAGATAGTCTTACCCGTCTCGCCGTCCATGAGAATTATCGTAGCCAACGTCACTGGCAGTCCGAACTTGACCTGGTTGTCCTTATAAACGGTGACTGCCTTGATACCCAGAGCGCCCATCTTCTTTAGCTGGGCGGGCATGAAGGCATACCAGCCGTTGTGCTCGGGGTCGCTTACGGCGGTGCGGGGCGGCATGATGGACGTGCCGTCGGCCAACTCGCCGAAAGCCTGCTCCAATATGCTAATGGTGTCTTCCATATTCAGTAGGCCCTGAATTGTTTCTCGGTTGAGCAGTAAGCTCATTGGTAACGCCTCCCCGGCTGCACTCTGCGGTTGGCAGTGTACGACCACTTATATAGATATTCTTTGGGATGGTATTGTACCCCAACAGGTCGGAATACGCCTACATAATCGGTTCCGATGGAGTTCAAAAAGAAGGAATCCAAAACCGTTTGATGTGAATCTGGCATTTTATTGTAATTGACCAGATTTCTTAAGCCGTCGCCAATGTTCCATTGATATCATTCAGGAATAAACTTATTTGGAGTCAGTACTCTGATGGAAAAGATGGCCCCCAAGACGAAAGAGGCATTTGAGCAGTTCGCTGAGCATGCCAACAGAAGTGGGTTACACCCATATGATTGGCAGCGCTTTTATCGATTTGTGCGTGTCGCGTATCGGCATGGATCGATGATATGGGAACAAGATGTCAAACAAGCTCTAATGAAAGAAGGGTTCCATGAAGAGTATGCTATCGACATAAGTTCTATTTATGGCCATTGCTGGCGCATGTTAAGTGGATCTTCCTCCCCTATGGGGGCCAAACGACGGAGAAAAGAAATAAACGAAGAGATGGACGCTCACTGGGCGTCTTTCGAGGAGCGCCTATCCTCCAAAGACGTTATAGAAAATCAGCGTTAATCCAATATCTCATTTGCACACATTGCTCTGACGCTCGGCTATAATACGCCGGTGCAGCAGCTACTGAGAGACCACTTCGGCTACGACGAGTTCAGACCTCTGCAGGAAGAGGTAATCACCAGCGTCCTTGAAGGCAAGGATACGCTGGTCTTGATGCCTACCGGGGGCGGAAAGTCCATGTGCTACCAGCTTCCCGCGCTATCGCTGGAGGGATTGACGCTGGTCATCTCACCACTCATCGCGCTGATGAAGGACCAGGTCGATGCCCTCAAGTCCAACGGCATCGCAGCGGAGTACATCAACAGCACCCTGAGTGTTAGAGAGATTCGCCGAGTAGAGGGACTGGCCAACAGCGGTGAACTCAAGATTCTCTACGTTGCGCCCGAGCGGCTGGCCCAGGAATCCTTCAGACAGTTCCTCAAGAAACTTAACGTCAGCCTGATCGCCATTGACGAAGCCCACTGCATTTCGGAGTGGGGCCACGACTTCCGACCCGACTACCGCAACCTGCACAGCCTCCGAAAGGAGCTTTTCGACGTACCGATCATTGCGCTCACCGCCACGGCGACAGAGAAGGTCCGGCAGGACATCCTCAATCAGCTGGAGCTTAAGAATCCAAAGGTCTACTTGGCTAGCTTCAACCGCCCTAACCTCATTTACCACGTAATGCCCAAACGTAACTCTTACGAAAGACTGGTTGCGGCTCTCTCCAAGATCAAGGGCGAGTCCGTAATTATCTACTGCTTCTCCCGAAAGGAGACGCAGGAGCTAGCGGCGGACCTTCGCGACGATGGATTCGACGCTGCACCATATAACGCAGGCCTGAGTAACGAGATTCGCCAGAAGACGCAGGAGGGCTTCATCCGCGACGAGGTTCCCATCATCGTGGCGACGATCGCCTTCGGCATGGGTATCGACAAGCCTGACGTTCGTATGGTCGTCCACTACAGCTTGCCCAAGTCGCTAGAAGGCTACTACCAGGAAACCGGTAGGGCCGGCCGCGACAGCCGGCCCAGTGACTGCATCCTCTTCTACAGCTACGCCGACAAGATGAAGCAGGACTACTTTATTAGCCAGATAAGTGAGCCACGAGAGAAGGCCAACGCCGAGGAAAAGCTGGACCAGATCATCCGCTTTTGTGAGACTCAGCGTTGCCGCAGGGCATACCTGCTCAACTACTTCGGCGAGAAGACCGTTGACGAATCCTGCGACGGTTGCGACGTCTGCCTGTCCACCAAGGAAGAGTTCGACGCGACAGTAATCAGCCAAAAGATACTGTCCGCAGTGGTCCGCACTAACGAGCGATTCGGAGTAGGCCACGTCAGCGAAATACTTAGAGGTGCGAAGACCAAGCGCATTCGGGAACTTGAACACGACCAGTTAAGCGTCTACGGCATCGTTACCGATCATTCCGACGAGGAGATCAAGGAGATCGTCGGCATGCTGGTGGACAAGGGTTTGCTACAAAAGGGAGGCGGACAGTACCCGACGCTGGGCCTTAGCGAGGCAGGTCGGGCGTTCTTGAAGGAGCGCGCAAACCTCTCGCTGGTCCGCGCCAAACCCAACGACGAAATGCAGAGCAGAGCCTCAGGAGACGTGTCTGAATACGACAAGCCACTGTTCGGCAAGCTCCGCGACCTGCGACGGCGTATGGCCACCGAGCGCAACGTGCCTCCCTACGTCATATTTGGCGACACCACGTTGCAGCAGATGGCCCACTTCATCCCGCAGAGCATGGAGAGCCTGGCCAAGATTTCCGGCGTCGGGACCGTGAAGCTGGAAGAGTTGGGCGAGGAGTTTCTCTCTCTGATCACGGCTCACGCCCGTATGAACAACTTGCAGGAACGAAGCAACACCGGTAGCAGGAACGGCAAACGCACCAACAGAAGCGTAAACCGGGACGGCTCTACTTACGACCTCACCAGGCGACTGGTTTCCGATGGGCTATCACTGAGCGCCATCGCCGCCCGCCGAGGCATCTCCGAGGGCACCGTGCTCTCGCATCTGGAACAGCTTCAGCAGGCCAAAGAGCCTCTTGACCTGGCTAGCGTTATGCCGTCTCCCGGACGCTTCGCCAAGATTCGTCAGGCCTTCCAAAAAGCAGAAACAACCAATCTTAGTCCGGTTCGGCGTATACTGGGAACCGACTACTCATATGCAGAGATTCGCGCGGTCCGTCTTTTCTTACGGCAGGACCAGGCATCAGAGACAACTAAGAGGTAGATAATGAAATTTGGCGACTTCCTATTTCCAGAAAGCACAACACCTGAGACTGACTTCAAGGTAATTAACGAGTCCCTACAGGAGGCCGAGCTAGCCGACCAGCTTGGCTACCACTCCATCTGGTTGGGAGAGCACCACTTCGACGGCGCATGCTCCTATGCCGACCCAATGACCTTCGCCGGAGCTGTGGTGGCCCGCACCAAGCAGGCTAAGATAGGCTTCTCCGCCGTACAGACATCGCTGCATCACCCAGTACGTTTGGCTGAGCAGATCGCCCTTTTGGACAATCTGTCCAATGGTCGCATGATTGTTGGCACGGCCAGAGGCACGGCCTTCAACTACTACGAGTACCGAGGATACGGCATCGATGCCGAAGAGGGCCGAGAGCGCCTCCATGAAACAGAAGAGGTGCTGCAAAAGTCGTGGACCGGCAATGGCTACAAACATGAGGGCAAGCACTGGCAGTTAGACATTCCAGTAATGCGCCCCAAAGTCGTACAGCAGCCACACCCGCCGATCATCCGAGCGGTCGCCACCGAGGCCTCCACCTTGGACATGGGACGCCAGGGCAGGCCCATGATGATGGTGGTGCAGCCCAACGATGTCACGGAGCAGCGCTTCGACATGTACCAGACGGCAATGGCTGAGGCTGGTTTCGATGACGAGTCCATTGCAAACAACATGGACAACTGCTGGATATGGCGGAACGTCTTCGTGGCCGACACCGACGAAGAGGCTGAGCGAATCGGCTATCCCGCTTACACCGGAAGCCGCCAGCACATCGCTTTAACCAGGCTGCGTCTGAACAGCCAGGACGAGCAGGATTCCGTCGCAGCACC
>Ga0066376_10005130_pt1 | contig 11225 bp, 10 predicted proteins | sample Knorr_S15_td_Bot_FD_77009 | JGI IMG/M metagenome (GOLD analysis project Ga0066376, IMG submission 77009) | Marine microbial communities from Southern Atlantic Ocean transect - Knorr_S15_td_Bottom_ad_5009_LV_A | ecosystem: Environmental > Aquatic > Marine > Oceanic | place: Southern Atlantic... | reverse complement strand
GGGGCGCTTCTGGCAGGTGCCGGTCCATCGCCACACCTACCGGCTGGACCTCAGCACGGGCACACCCGATCCCGCCCTCCTGCCACCACTGGGTCCGGCCCTCGCAGCGCTCCACGACCAGCCACCGGTCTCCAGCTACCTGGACCAGCCGATGCTGCCGGCACTGGCCGAGGTACTGGACGAGCGCTGGCCCTTCAAGCCCGAGGCCCTGACCATCGTGAACGGCGCCATAGACGCCCTGGACCGCGTCATCAGCACCGTCGTCGGCTACGGCGACCGCGTGCTCGTGGAGGACCCGGGGTTCCCGCCGATACTGGACATGCTGGAGTTGGCGGGCGCCGAGCTGATCCCGGTTCCGTTCGTGGACGGCGGCCTCGACCCCGACGCCCTGGCCGCAGGCCTCGCAGCCGAGCCCAGCCTGCTGGTCCTCCAGCCACGGGCCCACAACCCGACGGGCTGGAGCCACGACGCCGGCAGGATGGAACGGATGGCCGACCTGCTTGACGGCACGGAGGTGTTCGTCATCGAGGACGACCACTCCGGCGAGGTGTCAGGGGCGCCGCTGTACAGCCTGGGCACCCGGATGCCCGACAGGGTCGTCCACATCCGCAGCTTCTCGAAGGCGTACGGACCGGACCTCCGGCTTGCCGCCATCGGCGGGGCCGCTCCGGTCGTCGACGCAGTGGTGCACCGCCGCCAGCTGGGACCGGTCTGGAGCAGCCGGCTCCTCCAGAACGTGCTCCTTATCCTCCTTACGGACCCGGCCACCACCGAGATCGTCGCCCGGGCGGAAGCGGCCTATGCAGAACGCCGGTCTACGCTCGTCGACTGCCTCGCAGACCATGGCATCGCGGTCCCCGGACGGTCGGGATTCAACCTCTGGCTGGAGGTCGAGGACGAGACGAACGCCCTGATCGCCCTCTCGGCAGGGGGCATCGGTGCGGCCCCGGGAAGCCCGTTCGTCGTGGGCAACGGCGGCGGGTCCCACCTCCGGCTGACGGTTGCCACGGTCGCAGGCGACTTCGGGGAACTGGCCGCCGTCATCGCCCAGGCTGCCTCGATCCCGCCGGGTCGGAGGGTCGGCGCATGACGGGTGGACGACCGGATATGACCCCCGGGCCACCCGTCACCTGAGGCATGCTGGGCCCGTGAGCCCGCCCCCGCCGACGCCCGACATGCCCCTGACCGACATGCCCCTGACCGAGATGCCCCTCACCGGTTGGCGCATCGGGGTGACCGCGGACCGTCGGGCGGACCCGCAGATCGATGTGCTCCGGCGCCGCGGCGCCGAGGTGCTCCACGGGTGCACGATGCGCACCCTCAACCTGACCGAGGACCCCCGCCTCGTCGAGGTGTCCCGGGCGTTGGCGGCCGACCCCCCGGACACCCTCGTGCTCCAGACCGGCATGGGGCTGACCATGTGGCTCGAAGCCATGGACGAGGTCGGCATCGGAGGCGGATTGCGGGACGCGCTGGGCGGTGCCGAGATCCTGGCCCGCGGTCCCAAGGCGGTGAGTGCAGCCCGCCGGTCCGGCCTCACCGTCGCCTGGTCGGCCCCCGACGAGCTCTTCGCCCAGATCGCCGACCACGTGGCGGCGACCGGAGGGCGGGTTCGTCTCGCCCTGCAGCTGGACGGGACGGACGAGGAGGTCCTGGTGGCACCGCTGGCGACATCCTGCACCGAGGTGGTGGCAGTCCCCGTCTACCGGTGGGCCTGGCCGGTCGATGTGGGCCCGGCTGAGGAGCTGGTCCGTGCCGTGTGTGCCGACGAGCTGCACGCGGTGACGTTCACGACCAAGCAGGCGGCCGTCCACCTCGTGGCCATCGCCGAGGGCATGGGCCGGCGGGACGAACTGGTCTCGGCCCTCGACGGTGTCAGTGTCGTGCCGGTATCGGTCGGGCCCGTGTGCACTGCGACCATGGAGGCACTAGGCATGACGGGCCTCGTTGAACCCGAGCGACCCCGGCTGGTGGCCATGATCGACGCCCTCTGCGACCGTGCGACCGGCGCCGATCGGGCGAAATGAGCCGGCTGGCCTGACGGTGGGAACGACGCTCTCAGGCACCGTTACCGGTGTCGGGGTCCGCGAGGGTGTCAGGCGGCGAATCGGCCGGGGAGTCGGTCGACAACTCCTCGGCCTGGACGCGACGGGGTAGGGCTTCGACCTCGTTGGCGGCGACCAGGTCACCCGACCCGGCTCCCAGGTCGGGGAACCTGCGCATGGTCACCAGCAGCCTCCCGTCGACCGAGCCGACCAGGTCGTTGTAGGCCCTGACCGCGGTCGCAAGCCCCCGGCCGGTCCTGTCGACATGGCCCAGCACCGTGCCGACGCGGTCGTAGAGCTCTTCGCCCAGTTCGGCGATCTCCCGGGCGTGCTCGCTGACCCTGGCCTCCTGCCAACCCCGTGCCACCGACCACAGCAGTGCCAGGAGGTTCACAGGCGAGGCCAGCAGCACCCGCTTCTCCATGGCGTCCTGTAGGAGGGTGGTGTCGGATCTGAGCGCATCGGCCAGGAACGACTCGCCCGGCACGAACAGGACGACGAACTCCGGGGCAGGTCCGTCGTTCTGCTCCCAGTACCTCTTGCCCGACAGGTCCCGCATGTGCGCCCGGAGCGCTGCGGCATGGCGGGCGAGGTGACCCTCGACCTCGGCCGGATCCGAGGCCGCCTGTGCGTCGAGGTAGGCGCTCAGCGGAACCTTGGCGTCGACGGCGAGGTGTGCTCCACTCGGCATGCGCACCCGTACGTCGGGTCGGCCCCGTGCCCCCTCCCGGTTCTGGCCGGTGGGCTGCTCCTCGTAGTCGCAGTAGGGAGCCATGCCCGACAACTCGATCACGTTGCGGAGCTGGTTCTCGCCCCACGCACCGCGAGCCGTCGGAGACCTCAGAGCCTGCGAGAGAGTGACCGTCGAGCTGGTCAACTCGGTGATCTGCCGTCCGATCTCGGTAGTGAGCGCATCGACCGCCCCCTTCTCCTTGTCGTGGGCAGTGCGCAGGTCGCCGACCGTCCGGCCCAGTTGCCGCATCTGCTCGGCGAACGGGTCCAGCAGTCCCCTGGTCTGTTCCTGGACGGCGTTCATCCGCTCGGTCGCCAGCGCGAGGAACTGCTCGTTGTTGGCCTGCAGCGCCAGCGTGGCCGCCTCGCCCGTCTGTACCCTCACCTCGGCAGCGATCAACCGGGCGAGGGCTGCGGCATCCACCGGTGGTGCCGATGCTCCGGGCGCCCTGCCGCGGCGAACTGCCCAGACCGCGGCCGCAGCGGCGACCAGCAGTGCGAGGAACGTGACCATCTCCATGGGGCGAACCGTAGGCGCGCCCTGTGACATCGGCGCGGCAGCGACCTCCCGGACGGTTCGCCAGGTCCCGGATGGCGGCGTTCAGCCGGCCAGGTGGAGCAGGACCGGCGCCTCGGCGAGCCCGTTGATGTGGTTGCTGTGGAGTCGCCGGACCTCCCCCGCCCGTTCGATTCCGTCCACCCGACCCAGGAGTCGCCGGAAGAAGACCCGCAACTCCAGCCGCGCCAGGTGCGCTCCCAGGCAGAAGTGCGGGCCGCCGCGGCCGAACGACATGTGGTGGTTGGGTCGGCGGGTGATGTCGAACCGACCTGGCTCGTCGAACCGCTCCTCGTCACGGTTGGCCGACGCGAAGTTGACGATCAGCTTGTCACCCGCTGCCAACCCGACATCCCCGAGCATGGTGTCCACCGTGACCTGCCGGCGGTACCAGTTGATGGGCGTCGACCAGCGGATGATCTCCTCGACGGCACTCGCCTCCAGGTCGGGCTAGTTCTGCCAACGGTCGAGCGCCCCCGGGTGGTCGGCCAGGGCCAGCAGCCCGTGTGTGATCGCGTGACGGGTCGTCTCGTTGCCGGCGATCACGAGCATCAGCCACGTCGCCCGGTACTCCTCGGCCGACAGCGGTGCACCCTCCACCTCGCCGTGGAGCAGTGCCGACGTGACATCGTCGAAATCGCGGCCGCGGCGCGCCTCGGCCATCTCGTCGGCGAAGCGGAACACCTCCAACGCTGTCGGGTGGCCGAACGGCAGGCTCGCCAGGTCCCGGTCGTCCAGGTCGGTCGGCGGCGCCGCCAGCAGTTCGTTTCCCCAGCGCACCAGGTCGTCGAGCCGCACCTCGTCGACGCCGAGCATCCGTCCCAGGGCACGGATCGGGACCGGCTGGGCCAGATCGGCGACCGCGTCCACCGGGCCCGACGCTTCCAGGGCCGCATCCAGCACCTGATCGACGAGCACCGTGATGGCGCCCTCGAAGGCCCGCACCGCCCTCGTCGTGAAGTGGTTCTCGATCACGCTCCGGATCTCACCGTGGCGGGGTGGGTCCTCCTCCAGGAAGGTCCGGCGGACATCCAGCAGTTCCTCGTCCAGGTCGTCCAGGTTGACCACACCCGAGCGGGAGGAGAAGGTCGCAGGGTCGTTCAGGACAGTGTGTGCATCGGTCCAGCGGTTGACGCTCCAGAAACCCAGCAGGCCGTCGGGGTGCTCGTGCCACGAGACCGGGGTGTGGTGGCGCAGTCGGGCCAGGCGCTCGTGGGGCACGCCCTGTCGCCAGACCCAGGGGTCGGCGAGCCATTTCCCTCCATCTGCAGGCATGACCGGACACTCTTGCATCCGCGGGGCCGGTCGGGCCGCCGATCGACGGGGTCGGCAGGTCAGGCAGCCCAGGTGGCCGGGTCGATGGCGCAGGCGAACCCCACCAGTTCCCCACCGGCCAGCCTGCGTAGCGCGTTCTCACGGGCCACCTCGGCCAGCCGGCCGATCGCCGCAGCGCCGGCCATGGCCTCCGACCCGAACCCGCCCTGCTCGTCGACCTGGCGCACCCGAAAGGCCCGGGCCACATCGGGATCCCAGAACGACACGTTCATCTCGGTGTCGCCCTGGAACGAGGTGAAGATGAGGTTGGTGGACCCGATGGTCGCCCAGCGGTCGTCCACGACGGCCGTCTTGGCGTGTACGTAGACCTCCTCGTAGCCCCACGCTCTCCGGACGGCCGGTACCGCCAGGCAGAACCCGGGGTGGTCGGCAAGGGCGGCCAGGGCGTCGTATCCGGCTGCGATTCCCGGATGGGATCGGAACCGGGCCAACTCGGACATGGGGTCGCCGGGCACCAGGGCCATGATCTGCACACCCCGGTCGAGGGCATCGGCCAGCGCCGACAGGACCACCCGGCTGAGAAAGATCTGGTCCTCGATGTACACGTACTCCCCGGCGGCAGCGATGGCGGAGAGGTACTGCTCCCGGACGCTGTTCTCACCCTCGGGCAGCTCCGGGTAGAGGCCGGGCAGGACGCTGCGCACGATCTGGGCCGTTGTCGAACCGGCCGGCGCCGTCTGGCGTGTGGGCCATGGAAGGTCGGTGGTACCGCCCGGCGGATAGGCGCCGTGCGGGTGCTCCCGCTCGGACGCCCCGTTCCAGCGCATCACGAAGTTGTCGTGCACGTCGGTGCCCGCCGGCCCCTGGATGAGGCAGTGCACGTCGTGGATGTTCGCGTTCCGCCCGATCTCCGGCGGTTCGGCGTGGTCTGGGCCTGCCATCGATCCCTTGCTGATGTTGATGCCACCCACGAATGCAACCTCGTCTGACGTGCCCGCATCGATGAGCCACACCTTCTGGTGCTGGCACTGTCGGCTGACGGCGTCCCAGCGGGCCTGCCATGTGGCGCCTCGACCGGTGAGCATCCCGGTCGTCTCCTCGTCGCCCCGCAGGGTGTCCTCGGCTTCGACCGCAATGCCGTCTGGATGCCAGAACAGCACCCGCACGTCCACACTGCGCCCGGCGGCGTCGTCCATGAGGTCCAGAAAGGTGCCGCGGCCTCCCGGGAAGCAGGCGTCGACCTCGATGAAGGCCACGCACACCCGCACCGAGTAGGTGGCCGCCTCGACTGCCGCCGCAATGCGGTCGAACGCGACTGCACCGTCGACGAGGGGTTCGACCAGGTTGCCTTCCCGTGGCGGGTACGTCGCACCCGATGCGGGCGGGTACCGGACGAGATCGTCGGAGCCTGTTGCCACGGCAGCACGCTAGCCAGCGACCACCGTCAGACATGGCCGACCCCCGCCGGCACCGGACGACCGGGGTACAGTCCGCCGGTGCGCGCCCTGGTCATAGAACACGACGAGTACGGCCCAGCCGAGAGCGTCGGTGACCACTTCCAGGTGCGCGGCTACGACCTCGAGGTGTTCCGCGTCCTGGAGGATCCCGACGATCCGGTCTGCGCGACGCCGTACCCGGACCCCACCGGCTACGACGCCGTCATCGTCACCGGGGCGGTCTGGTCACTTGCCGACACCGCGCCCATCGCCTCATGGATCCACCGCGAGGTGGAGATGGTGCGGGCGGCCCACGACTCGGACACACCGGTCCTGGGGATGTGCTTCGGGGGCCAGGTGCTGTCGGTGGCGCTCGGCGGCAGCGTCACACGGTCCGACGAGCCCGAACTCGGATGGCACACCGTCGAGTCACCCGAACGGGGCCCGCTGCCGTCGGGTCCGTGGTTCCAGTGGCACTACGACAGCTTCACAGTGCCTGAAGGTGCCATCGAGCTGGCCCACGGCAGGATGGGTCCGCAGGCCTTCCAGATCGGTAGGAGCGTGGGAACCCAGTTCCATCCCGAGATGACGCCACGGCTCTTCCGGGGCTGGCTCACCTTCGGCAGCGACGACCTGACGGCACATGGCATCGACCCGCAGGCACTGCTCGCCGAGACGGTCGAGCGCGCCAAAGCCGCCCGATCCCGCGCCGACCGCCTCGTCGACTGGTTCCTCGACGATGTGGCCGCCGGCTGAGACCGCCTCCGTCAGGTACGTCCTCCGGACACGCTGACCGCTTCCCTGACCGCCTCCCAGAACACGAGCGTCGACGCGATCATCACCTCGTCCGCCTGGGCCAGATAGGACGCATAGGAGACCAGCAGCAGCTGCGCCTGCAGGTCGAGCAGGCAGAACTGTCCGTGGATTCCAAGCATGGCCATGGTTCGTCCGGGTTCCAGCACCCATGCCTTGTTGTGGTACTGGGCCCCGGGGAAGGCATCGGCATAGTCGCCACGGGCGAACGCGTCGAAAGGGGCTGGCGGGGACGCACTGTCTCAGCGGCCCTGGTTGCCTCGATGACCCCCGTCTCGCCCACAGTTTCCGGGTCGCTGCGGTTCCTTTCCGCCGCCCCGGACGAGGGAATGGGCACCTACACCCTGGTGCCAACCTTCAGGCTGCTGACTCCTTACGGCTCGGCTGCGAGCGTGTACCCGGCATCCGTCGTCGTGGACATCGCCGCCGGTCCCTGATCCGGCCGGCGCTAGGCGGTCGGCGGAGGCACACCGGACCGCTCGACCAGGGCCACCAGGTCGCTTATCCCGTCCAGGATCACAGGCCAGGCGCCCGGGGGCAGTTCGTGGCCCATGCCGTCGATCCACAACAGCCCGGCACCGGGAATGGCGTCGGCGGTCTCCTGGCCGCCCTGGGGTACGACCAGCGGGTCCATGGTCCCGTGGACGACCAGGGTTGGCAGGTCGACCGAACGCAGCGCCTCGGTGCGGTCACCGTCGGCCAGCATGGCAACCATCTGGCGGACCTGACCCTCGGGATGCCATGACCTGGCGATGCTCGCTGCCACCAGGTCACGGACCAGGTCCTCGTCGAAGGGGAAGCCACCACCGGCCATCAACCGGGCGCCCTCCACACCGGCCTCGATCCGCCCCTCTAGGGTGCCCGGGTCCCCGGCCATGAGGGCCGCACTCACCTTCTCCTCGCCCGGCAGGAATCGGGGCATGGAGAAGATCGACGTCAGCGAACGGGCCCGCTGCGGATGGTCGATCACCAGCCTCTGGGCAATCATGCCGCCCATCGAGGCGCCGACGATGTGGGCCGTGTCGTGACCCAGGGCGTCGAGCAGCCCGACCGCGTCGGCAGCCATGTCGGCCAGCGAGTAGGGCGCCTCGACGGCCTCGCCGGCCGATGCCGCCCCGAAGGCGGCAAGCCCGTCAGCCTCCCCCAGGTGGTCGAGGTGGGTGGAGAGCCCGATGTCGCGGTTGTCGAACCGGATCACGTGGTGACCCCTTGCTGCCAACTGTCGGAAGAACTCGACGGGCCAAGCTGTCATCTGGGCTCCGAGGCCCATGATCAGGAGCAGCGGCGGACCTGCTGCGTCGCCCAACGTCTCGTACTCGAGCGTCATCCCGTTCGACTCTGCCCGGCCCATGTCGTCCCCTTCGCCTCAGGATCAACGTCGCGAATAGGTTGCCACCATGAGCGACGAACTGTGGACACGGGCGGCGAACGAGTTGGCGGCGCTGATCGCCGGGGGCGAGACCTCCAGCCGGGAGGTGGTCGAGGCCCACCTTGCACGGATCGACGAGGTCAACGGTGACCTGAACGCTGTGGTCCGCGTGCTGGCCGACGGTGCCCGTACTGGCGCCGACGCCGCCGACGCCGCTGTGGCCGCCGGTGGGCCTCTGGGGCCCTTCCACGGCGTTCCGTTCACCATCAAGGAGAACCTGGACTGCACCTGCTCGCCCACCACCCAGGGCGTACCTGCATTCGCCGAGGCGATGCCGACGGTCGACTCCCCGGTGGTCGAGCGAATGAAGGCCGCCGGGGCGATCCCCTTGGCACGAACGAACCTGCCCGAGCTGGGCCTTCGGATCAGTACGAACAACCCGCTCCACGGCCTGACCCGCAACCCCTGGACTCCCGACCTCACCGCCGGCGGTTCCAGCGGTGGCGAGGCCGCATCCCTGGCGACCGGCATGTCACCGTTCGGACTCGGCAACGACCTCGGCGGCTCGCTGCGCAACCCCGCCTACTGCTGTGGCATCACGTCGCTGAAGACCTCGTTCGGCCGCTTCCCGGGCGCCGGCTGCCTGCCGCCGGCCGACTCCCAGCCGTTGTCCATCCAGTTGATGCAGGTCGAGGGGCCGATGGCCCGCCACGTCGCCGACCTGAGACTGGGCGTGGAGGTCATGGCCGGCCGCCACCCCCGCGATCCGCGCTCGGTGACCGTGCCGTTCGAGGGCCTGCCTGCTGCCCGACGCGTTGCGATCCTCACCGACGTTCCCGGCGGTCCCGTCCACCCTTCCGTCGCCGACGGTATGGCGAAGGCGGCCACCGCCCTGGAGGCCGCCGGCTGGGAGGTCGTCGAGGCGACACCACCCGAGATGGAGCAGTGCCAGGAACTCTGGGCCCGGATGCTCAGTTGCGACATGCCCGCCATGGTCGGTGCCGCCTCCGAGATCATGAGCGACAGTGCCCTCGGGCTGCTCAACGACCTGATTGGGCGCTTCCCGCCCGACGAGGTGCCGGCCATCCTGGTCCACACCGAGTACCACCGGCTGGGTGCGGCATGGGCCGGGTTCTTCGCTGCCAACCCGGTGCTCATCACGCCCGTCTGGACCCAACCACCGTTCGCCCACGATGCCGATCTGGGCGAGGGCGGAATCGACCTGATGCTGGACCTGATGCGCTGCATCACCCCGGTGAACCTGTTGGGGATTCCCGCGGTGGCCGTGCCTGTGGGGGTGGCCGACGGCATCCCCCAGGGAGTGCAGGTGATCGCCGACCGCTACAGGGAGGACCTCTGCCTGGACGCCGCCGCCGACGTCGAGGCCGCACTCGGGACGATCACCCCGATGGACCCGGTAACGGCCTGAGGGGAGACCTCGGATCAGGCGGGCCTCGTCGCCCGGATCAGCTTGACGGGAACACCGGCGGCCACGGTCTTCTCCCCCGTCGCCTCCAGCCCCAGACCGGACAGCGAAGCCGCTATTGCGTCCACGTCGACGTTGGTCATCTCGTCCTCGTGGCCGTGGTGGGTCTCGTGCATCGGGTGCTCGGGGTGGGTGAAGTCCTCGTCCATGAGCACCAGTCGCCCGCCGGGAGCAAGCACCCTGGCCAACTCGGCGAACGCCAGGTCCAGGTCGACCCAGTGGTGCACCGCGTTGACCGTCAACAGGGCATCGATCGAACCTCCTGCTACGGGTAGCCGCTCTGCGGTGCCGGGCTCGACGGTGATCCGGCCACGGGCACGCTGGAACAGCCTCCTCGTCCCGCATATGGACCGCATGAACCCGGACGGGTCGACCGCCACGACAGACGAGCCGCGCCCCGCGGCCAACATGGTGGCCGGACCCATCCCGGCTCCGATGTCGAGCACCAGTTCCCCGGGCTGCGGGTCCACCAGGTCCACTACCGCCCGATTGGTGTCCGACTGCCAGAAGCTGCGGATCTTCAGCAGCCAGCGGACCTTGGCCATGAAGCCCTTGTCGTGCTCGTGCCTATGGTGTTCGTGGCTCATTCCGGGTTCTCAGACCGGGGGCACGCCGTGGCGGCGCCGCGAGAACCGGCGTTCCCTGCCGGCCGCCATGGCAAGGCGGATAATGAGTTCCCGGCGCAGGTCCTCGGGTTCCACGACGGCATCCACCACCAGGTCCGATGCCAGGCGCATCAGGTCCACGTCCTCGTCGAACTCCCGACGCCTGTCGGCGATGAAGGCCTCCCGCTCGTCAGGGTCGGCGATCTCGGCGATCCTGTTGGCGAACACGGCGTTGACGGCCGCCTCGGCGCCCATGACTGCGATCTCTGCGGTGGGCAGCGCCAGACACGCATCCGGGCCGAGCCCGGGGCCGCACATGGCATAGAGCCCGGCTCCGTAGGCCTTGCGCAGGATCACCGACACGGTGGGCACGGTGGCCTCGGCCACCGCCGTGATCATCTTGGCCCCGTGCCGGATGATGCCCTGCCGCTCGACCGCTGTTCCGATCATGAACCCGGGCACGTCGGCCAGGTACACGAGGGGCACGTTGAAGGCGTCGCAGAGCCAGATGAAGCGGGCCGCCTTGTCGGCCGAGTCCACGAACAGCACCCCGCCGGTGACGGCCGGGTTGTTGGCCACGATCCCGACCGGGTTGCCTTCAAGGCGGCCGAACCCGACCACCAACTCGGGAGCGAACAGCGGCTTCAACTCGAAGAACGAATCGGCGTCGACCGTAGGTTCTCCCTCCTCGTCCACCAGCCAGCCCTCGGGTGCGGGTTTGCCCTGGTTCCACAGCATTTTCAGTACGCCCACGGAGGAGACGCTCGTCGACACGTCGATGATGACCGGTGCGCGCTGCTGTCTCCACGGGATGCCCGCGGCGATAGGGTTGGTGCTGAGGAATGGATCGACCCCACCCCACGGGGCAACATCCGGCCCGTGCCCGGCATCATTGACGGACATGATGG
>Ga0066376_10005129_pt1 | contig 11225 bp, 12 predicted proteins | sample Knorr_S15_td_Bot_FD_77009 | JGI IMG/M metagenome (GOLD analysis project Ga0066376, IMG submission 77009) | Marine microbial communities from Southern Atlantic Ocean transect - Knorr_S15_td_Bottom_ad_5009_LV_A | ecosystem: Environmental > Aquatic > Marine > Oceanic | place: Southern Atlantic... | reverse complement strand
TCCTCGGCATGATAAGAACTTCGCACAAGCGGTCCAGACTCAACAACGGCAAAACCGATTTTCATTCCCAGATCTTTATAAAAAATGAATTCATCATTTGAAACATAGCGATCTACCGGTAAATGATCTTTTGTTGGCTGAAGGTATTGACCGATAGTAAAAATGTCAATTCCCAAATCAGCTACCTGCTTCATTGTGTCTACAACTTCCTGTTTGGTTTCACCTAAACCAACCATCAATCCGGTTTTTGTCCGCAATCCGTAGTCCACTGCAAATTTCAATACTCTAAAACTACGATTCCAATCTGCTTGTGCTCGAACTTTTTTACTTATCCGTTCAACACATTCTAAATTATGGGAATAAAGATCAGGTCTGGAATCAAAAACTTTCTTCATTGCAGGAAAGTAACCCTTAAAATCCGGGGTTAGCACCTCCACAGTGCACTTTGGAACGAATTTGTGAATCTGATTAATAGTTTCTGCCCATATTTCTGCACCATAATCATCGATTAAATCATCCCTGTCTACTGACGTAATCACTACATGGCTTAATCCCATTTTTTTTACAGCGATCGCAGTTCTCATTGGTTCCATGGAATCATTCCAGGTAGGTTTCCCTGTTTTTACTGAACAAAATCCACAAGCCCTTGTACACACATCTCCCAAAATCATTAGGGTCGCTGTGCCCTTGCCCCAGCATTCAAAAATGTTTGGACATCGTGCTTCTTCACACACTGTATGAAGTTTGTTTTCTCGGACTACATTTTTTACAGAAGAATATTCCGGTCCGATTTGAAGCCGAATTTTCGGTTTGTTTGTTATTGTTTGGACTTGATTCATAACTTTAATGACTGCACATCCATATTGGATAAATTTTTACAAACGGAATTAATAAACATGCTGCCTCCTGAACCATCGATAAGCCGATGGTCAAACCCAAGCGAAACCATCATCATACTCCGAACACCTATTGTGTCTCCTATTTCTGCTTCGATTACAACTGGTTTTTTCTTAATCGTTCCAACGCCTAGTATTCCAACATTTGGTTGATTAATTATGGGTGTCCCGGAAACAACATCGAAAACCCCAAAATTTGTAATTGTAAAAGTGGAACCCTGCAGTTCTTCAGGTGAGATTGCTTTTTCTCTTGTGCGCTTTACTAAATCCCGTAACTGACGAGCTAATTGTAAAAAATCCAATTGTTCACATTTGGATAACACTGGAACCATAAGCCCGTCTTCCAATGCCACAGCAATTCCCATATTCACATGTTTTTTTCGAATAATTGTGGTTCCTTCCAGGGAACTATTCATGTCTTGACTGCCTAACAGAGCCTGGACACAGGCGGAAACGATGAATGGTGTATACGTTAAGGAAAATCCTTCTTTCTTTTTAAACTGATCTCCATTCTCAGAAATATATTTTACGATGTGTGTCATATCAACTTCCGAAAAGACATAGACATGAGCAGAGGATTCCACGCTTTTTCGCATGTGTTCAGCAATGAGTTTTCGCATATGATCCATTTCAACATGTTCATCTACCAATTTTTCTGGAATTTTTGTCGAAACTGTTTTCCCCTGTTTGTTCCTCGATTTAATGTACAGTAAAATATCCTGTTTTGTTACTCTATGGTTTGAACCTGTTCCCGGAATGGTATTTAATTCCTCAAAATTAATCCCCTCATTCAATGAAATCTTTTTTACTACAGGAGTAAAAAATCTTCCTTTTACTTTTGGGAATGATTGAACTGAAAGAATTTTTTCCTTTGAACTATCTTTTTCTGCATGACTTTGCATTTGCTTTTCTTTTGATTTTATTTCTAAAGTCGGAGAAGGTACAGTTACATCTTCTTTTTCTGAATCCACGTCTGTTTCAATTTGAGCAATGACTTTTCCAACCTCTACCACTTCATTGAGTTTTGCTAAAAGTGTAATTATTTTTCCAGAGCTCGGAGATGGAATTTCCGAGTCTACTTTGTCAGTTCCAATTTCAAGCAATATTTCATCCGCTTCAATACTTTCACCCACTTTTTTCCGCCATTCTAGGATTGTTCCTTCAGTTATAGATTCACCCATTTTTGGCATGACGACATCAATGACCATGTTAATACTCCATTAATTCTGTAATTGCTGATACTATGTCAGAAGTTTGAGGTAATACTTTTTCTTCCAAATACCAGTTAAATGGCACTGGAACATCTTTCGCAGCGACTCTCTTAATCGGTCCATCCAACATTTCAAAATAATCATGTGAAATAATCGCTGAAATTTCTGCCCCGGGACCATTGGTTATATTATCTTCATAAACAATCAATACTTTCCCTGTCTTTTCCGAAGATGTCCCGATGGCATCCTTATCTAATGGATTCAAAGTACGCAAATCAATTATTTCTACCGAATCAGAATTTGAATTCACCTCCTTCACTGCTTCAATCGATTTTTGCACCATGGCACCCCAGGTAATAATTGTCAATTCATTTCCCTCCTGAACGATGCGTGCTTTTCCAAAAGATAAAAGGTAATTCTCATCCGGTTCAGAAGTACTGCAATATCCTTGTCGATATAGTCCTTTATGTTCCATAAACAAGACAGGGTCATCCATCCTGCAGGCTGATTTCAATAACCCCTTAGCATCCGAAGCTGTTGAAGGATACGCTATATAAATACCCGGTAAATGGATAAAAAATCCATCAATTGATTGGCTATGACAGAGTGAACCATGAATGTAGCCGCCAACCGGAACACGAATGACCATAGGGCAATTCCATTTATTATTCGAACGATAACGCATGGTCACAACTTCATTGCGGATTTGCATCATAGCGGTCCAAATATAATCACCAAACTGAATTTCAACCACAGGCTTCCATCCGGTTACCGCCATGCCAACAGCTGTTCCAATGATTGAAGACTCAGCTAATGGCGAATTAAAAACACGGCCGTTTCCATAGGTATCTGAGAGCCCTTTTGTTGCAGTAAAAACTCCTCCCTTAGGATCTGCAATATCCTGCCCGTAGATAACCATTTTTTCATTGTGTTCCATTTCTTCTTTTAAAGCATGGTTAATTGCGTCTACCATGACAATTTTATCAGATATTGTTTTTTCTGATTCAACAGTTTTTAATTTTTGTCCTGAATACACATGGTCAAATGCTGTTCCTACGTCCGGATGTACCTGATCTAATGCCCAGGTTGCATCCTCATCAATTTGATTCTGAATTTCTTCATCAATTTTCTCAAATTCAATTGATTCAATAATCCCATTTTCATTACACAATTCTATAAATATTTTAATAGGATCTTTTTCCATGTCCTTTTTTAAATCTTTTTCTGAGCGATATTTTCTCTGGTCATCAGAAGATGAATGTGCTAATAATCGCACAACATGGCTGACAATGACAGATGGGCCTTCTCCCTTTCTGGCTCTATCAGCAGCATTTTTAAAAGCAAGATAGGTTTCAAAAAAATCAGTTCCATCCACCTCAAAACGTTTCAGGTTTTGGTAACCACTGGTCATTTTATACACAGAATTTCCGGATATTTGTTCCGAAATATGCACACTGATAGCATACTTATTATCTTCAACATGGAAAAGTAACGGCAGCTTCTCTCTGCTGGACCAATTCAATGCTTCGTGAAAGTCTCCCTGGCTGACTGTCCCCTCCCCGCATGATACATATACAATTTCTTTCGTTTTGTCCCATTTCCTCGTCATTGCACATCCGACTGCCTGAAGAAGTTGTGTCCCCGTAGGACTGGATTGACTGACAATTCTTAAGTCCTTATGTCCGTAATGCTGAGGCATTTGCCGGCCTCCAGAATTCGGATCGTCTTTTCGTGCTAAAAAACTTAATAATTGTTCTCTCGATGTCATTCCTAATCCGAGACAAAATGCAGCATCCCTATAGTAGGGATACGACCAGTCATGTCCTTGGTTTATATTTTGAGATGCTGCTAACTGAGCAGCCTCATGACCGGAACAACCAATATGAAAAAAACCTTTCCCTTGTTTCAATAATGTGAGCATTTTTGTATCCAATTTTCTGCCTAATATCATCGTTTGATATATAGAGGAAAGTTCTGTTTTTGAAAAATTATGAAATTTTTTCATCAATTTATCGGATGGATATTATTCTTAAAAACATTCTTAAATGATGATATCAAAGTATTCTTCACATCTTTCATATTTACTTCATGATGTAACAATTTTTCCATTGATGTGACACCATATTCTAAAATGCCGCATGGAATGATTCCCTCATAATACTGCATATCTGTATTTACATTTAATGCAAATCCGTGCATCGTTACCCACCTTGAAATACGAACTCCAAATGCTGCAATTTTTTTATCCTTAATCCAAACCCCAGTTAAATCTTCTTTCTGTTCACCCTTTATTCCATATTTTTGCAAAGTATTTATTATGACTTGTTCCAAGGAGCGCATATACCAACTCACACTTTTTTTGTAATTATGGAGGTCTAAAATTGGGTACCCTACAAGCTGGCCTGGTCCATGAAAAGTGATGTCTCCTCCTCTTTCGATCTGGAAAATTTGTACATTATCAGGATAATGCTGTAAAAGATGATTCTTGTCTGCATTTTTGCCAAGAGTATACACCGGTTCATGTTCAACCAGTAACAGTGTGTCCTCACTTTCACCTGCTATACGCTGTGCTTGAATCTCTTTTTGCAGATTCCAAACTTCATCATAAGCACATAATCCTAAATCACGCACTTGCACGTTCATTGATGTACACTCATTCCTTTCGCATCAAGGGCAGCTTCCATAATTGCTTCTGAAAGTGTAGGGTGTGCGTGAACTGTCTCTGAAAGCTCATCCCAAGTGGTTTCCAGAGCTTTCGCGATACCTAATTCTGCAATCATTTCAGTTGCTTCTGAACCAATAATGTGAGCCCCTAACAACTCTCCAAATTCCTTGTCAAATACTAATTTTACAAAGCCAGTTGTGTCTCCAGTTGCTACGGCCTTTCCACTGGCACGAAAATCAAACCGGCCAACTTTAACATTGAATCCCTTCTCTTTTGCAATTGCCTCAGTCAACCCAATTGATGCAACCTGCGGTTGGCAATAGGTACAATTTGGAATATTTGAATAATCTACTGGTGTTGGAACATTACCTGCAGCATGATCTACTGCGACGTGCCCCTGTGCTGAGGCTACATGCGCTAGCCAGGGGGGACCAGTTACATCCCCAATGGCGTAAATGGAAGGGATTGAGGTTTGATTAAATTCGTTTATATTTATAAAACCGCTCTCAGTAGTAACTCCAATTTTTTCAAGACCAATGTCATTGATATTCCCGGTGATTCCTACAGCTACCAATGCAATATCGCCATGAAGAATTTCTTCCGCCCCTTTACGCTCAACCTTCACCTGAGGTTTATCATTTTTCAGTTTGATATTCTTGACCATTGTATTTGGATAAAACTGAATACCGGCTTTTTTAAAAATTCGTGTCAATTCCTTTGAAATTTCTTCATCCTCCATGGGAAGCATAATTGGAAGCATTTCTATTAAATGTACCTCTGTACCGTAAGCATTATAAAAATATGCAAATTCCACCCCAATTGGACCTGAACCAATAATAATCATTTTTTCAGGAATACGTTCTAAAACCATTGCTTCTTTAAAAGAAATAATATGTTTTCCATCCAGTTTCATACTTGGAAACTTTCGGGGACTACCGCCAGTAGCTAACACTATTTTATTAGCCTGAATTGTTTCCTTCTTTTCATTATTGGTTATTTCAATTGAGGTTTCAGAAGAAAGAGACCCTACACCAATAAAATGGTTAATACTGTTTTTCTTCATGAGGAATGCAATCCCTTTTGACAGACTGTCAGCAGCATCTCGGCTTCGATCTATTGAATGTGGAAAATCCAATGTATATTCAGAAATTTTAATACCATACTTTTCTGCATTCTTGACGTAGTGTACAATTTCAGCATTTTTCAACAACGCTTTTGTAGGTATACAGCCCCAGTTTAAGCAAATCCCGCCCAATTTTTCTTTTTCAATAATGGCTGTTTTCATTCCAAGCTGAGCTGCTCGAATAGCTGCAACGTATCCGCCTGGGCCACCTCCTAATACTGCTACATCAAATTTTTCCATCGTTCTTCCTACTCATTAAATATTCCTTCCAAAGCTATGTTAAAGATAATCCGGTTTGTTCTGCAAAAATGGAGTCTGAATATTCGCTTGATTTCATAGCTTTATCCAATATTTTTACAATTCCTTTTGATTTCATGTTTTCAATCCACAGGAAAAAACCACCTGTTATTCTATAACTACGTGTGTATCCGTCAAGAGTTGTATCTGCCGGAAACCAATCCAATGGTTTGTAATCATAAAAACCCCAACGAATGTAATCAGCAATTCCTTCTGTAATCCAGCCAGGTTCAAAATGAGGATAGTTCTGGTGAACATGGACCAGATCGTGTACAATAAGCCCAAGATCTTCCGGGTGTAGATTCATCCACAATGAAGTAACGTAAATATTATTTCCATCTGTCCATGCAATTCCTTCCTCTACATTTCTCAATGTCAGGAATACTGTATCTATTGCGGTAGATAAATTAACTCCCAGCATATCTAAAACAGGGCGATCCCACTTTTCAATTAAATTTTTTGCTGCAATACCCCAGTTTGCCTGAGAAGGTACTTCCTCTGTGTTAAGAATCACAATGAATGAACTACGTGGTGAACTCACTACATCCAAAAATAACTACTAGTAAAACTACAAATTTGATCATGAGTTTACTAAAATTGCTTCATTCCAATAATACTTAGGAATTCAGCTCGAGTTTCAGCCGATTTGCGAAATTGACCAAGCATAGCAGAGGTGCTGGCGAAACTATTTTGTTTTTCAACACCACGCATTTGCATACATAAATGACGACCTTCCATAACAACACCCACTCCAATTGGAGCTAATATTTTTTCTATAGTTTTCGCAATCTGGCTCGTTAATCGTTCCTGTATCTGCAGTCGTTGAGAAAATACATCAACAAGCCGTGGGATTTTCGATAATCCAATTATTTTTTTATTTGGTAAATATCCCACATGACAACGTCCGAAAAAAGGTATTAAATGATGTTCACATATACTGAAAAATTCAATATCCCGCACGACAACCATCTCACTGCAATCTTCATCAAAAATCGCATCATTAATAATATCATCAATATTCGCATTGTACCCTTTTGAAAAATATTTCCATGATTTTGAAACACGATCCGGAGTTTTTAACAATCCTTCCCTGCTTGGATCTTCGCCAATTTCTATTAATAAAGCTTTTGTTAGTTCTTTCAATTTTTCAAGATCCTTCATAGACGAATCCTTCCTCATAAGGTGCAATCTCAATTTTCCCTTTTAATAAATACACAATACCATAAATAATTGGAGTATCCAAAATGGCGATCAATACCTTAAATAAAAAACCATTTTCCAGAAGTGATGTGAATCTACTCCATTCTATCACACCCGCAATACATAAAAGTAAGAGTACAGCTGTAGTATCCACAAGCTGACTAACGATAGTAGAACCATTATTTCTTAACCACAAAGCTTTTCCTTTTGTAATTCTTTTCCAAAAATGAAATATTCGGATATCAATGAATTGTGCCAGTAAATATGCAGTCATCGAAGCGAATACAGCCGGACCATATAATCCAAAAACAGTATGAAATGTATCATTTTGAACCGGTGACCAAGACGTACTACCAGCCATGTCGGCTATGAAAATTATTCCCATTACAAATACACTTGAAAGAAGTCCTGTTATGACCAGTTGATCTGCTTTTTTTTTGCCATAAAATTCTGAAATGAGGTCCGTTACCAAAAAAGTGATGGGATAGGGCAGAATCCCCACAGATATCTCGAATGTGTATAATCCAAAAGGAGTCCAGGAAAAAAACTTCTGAAAAATCAGATTTGAACTCACAAGGGATGCAATAAATATTCCTGATAAAATTAAATAAAATTTGGATTTAAAATTCAATTGAAGGGCTCCGGACCATAATAATCGGTTGTAATTGTGGGGGTTTCCTGAAGCCGGATGCGATGCAATTTAACACCCTTTAAATCATGTGCGATAACTTCCCAGATAAAAACCACTAAATTTTCAGACGATGGTTGCTTATTTTTAAACCAAGGAATATCTTTTTCAATCTGAGAGTGATCCAACTTTTTGATAATGTTTGTATTCACAATTTCTTTCAAGTGAGCTAAGTCCACAATAAATCCTGTGTCAGAATTTATTTCTCCTTTTACAGTGACTTCCAGTGTGTAATTATGTCCATGTATCTGTGCATCTGCACCGAACGTATCAATATTCTTTTGTTCTGACCAATCTTCATGTCCATATTGATGGGCAGCGCAGAAATGGAATGTTTTTGTTAAATATTGCATAAAAATATGAATAAATGAAATTATTCATTCAATAAAAGTAACACCTTTCATAAAAAGAGGACAAACGGGTAGTTAACTATTTGCAGAAGGACAAAAAGAAGACAGAACACATACACTGCATAGCGGTCTGCGGGCAATACAAATTGCCCTGCCATGATCAATTATCATATGGGTAAGTTTGATCCAATCTTTTTTATGAAAAATTTCCATTAACTCTAACTCGATTTTCTTGGCATCCCTTGATTTTGTAAATCCCATTAAATTCATAATTCGCACCATGTGGGTATCAATTACCATGGAAGGAATCCTATAAATTTCACCCAAAATACAATTGGCAGTTTTTCGGCCAACACCAGGCAATTGAATTAACTCTTCCATAGTGCTTGGGACAATTCCATCATATTTCTCTACAATTATAAAACTTGCGCCCTGAATATTCTTTGCTTTTTGATTATGGTACCCACAAGAATGAATATCTTGAGCTAATTTCTCAATCGCTACATTAGCGAAAGATTGTGGGGCCTTATATTTTTTAAATAATGATTTTGACACTTGATTGACCCGGTGATCTGTACATTGGGCTGATAATATTGTGGCAACTAATAATTCATGTGGACTGGAATAATTCAACGAACATTTTGCGTCTGGATAGGTCTTTTTTAGCGATTGGATTATGCGCTCAGCCCGCTTCACTATTTGTTGTCTGTTTTCACTCATAATAACAATGAAGATAAATTTTTCACCAGAGAAGAACGAGGTAAAATGATACTGCATCCCGCTTTTTTATATTTTCCATGCAGTTCTTTCTTGACAAATTTCATAAATCCTATTATTTGAACTCCCTTTTTCTTTTCAGCTAATTGACGTATAAAATCTTCATCCCCGGATTTTTTTGCATCAAGATCGATTATAATCAGTTGAGTATCATTGGATACATCAGAAACTGTATCACAGAATTCTACTATTCTTTCCATTTCAGTTATTTTACTGGACACATGAGTTCCAAGTTCAAAATCTTTGATAAAGAGACTTACCATCATTTTCACTCAAGGACCGGAACCAAATCCCAATCAAATTTGCTTGCGGTTTCAAGTAAGTTATATTGATCCTGAACACATAATAATTTCATTATAAGAACCTCCGTATTTATATTACGGTGGATTCCACTGAATTCACCTAATTTGGATAAAGATTTTTTTAGTAAGCTTTTCGCACCATTCAAATTTCCGTTTTCCAGATGTACAAAACTCACTGCCATTTGAATGAGAGCCTGAATAAATAATCTGTCTTTTAAATAAAAATCAGACCACAACTCTTCCCAATGATCGTGCGCTGAAAAATAATCTTTTTCCTGATATGCTTGTAAACCCTTTTGAAAAAGAACTTCAATTTGATTTGCATCATTCACTGATTGTAACGGATTTATTAAGTTGAAATTGTTTTCCGTTGAACTGTACAGTACACGCCTGGTAGACGGGGTCGTGCTCAAAAAATATAATCCATTCCTCTTCTACTATTTTTGGTAAAATTGCACTTTTTTCCGCAACTGTTACTGTAGGATGAATATCGTAAGCCATAACCCAGGGCAATGGAATATGTGCTGCCATGGGAATTAAATCAGCCATATAAATGAGCGATTTTGATGAATCCTTAATTATTGGATGCATCATCCCTGTTGTGTGTCCATAAGTAAGATGCACATCGATTCCTGGTAAAAATTCTTCTTTACCATCAACAAAATTAACCATATTATTTTCCATCAAGACTAACCAGTCATCTTCCATAAAACTTCCCTGGTCTTTTTCAGAAGGCGAATTTGCTAACGCCCAATTTTCGTTTTGAATCCAATAGGTTGCATTGGGAAAAGTTGGTACAATTTTATCTTCCTCTAAACGGGTGTTCCCTCCAATGTGATCAAAATGAAGGTGTGTACAAAATACGTCTGTTATTTCTTCTGGTGAAAAACCATATTTTTGCAATGACGACTCAAGATTTACGGATTTTGTATCTATATTATAAATTCCTCTGAATTTTTTCTGCCATTTTTCTCCATTCCCAGTATCAATAATAATTTTATGTTTTTCACTTACAAGAAGGAGCGAACGCGTCACCATTTGTATTCGGTTCATATCGTCTGCAGGGACTTTCTTCTCCCACAAAGGTTTGGGTATAATCCCAAACATTGCACCGCCATCTAAACCAAATGTGCTGGTTTCTATGCTATAAAGATTATACGCTCCAATTTTCATGGTGATTGATTTTTATTGCTTAAAGATAAATTCAGTAAATAAGATATTACTGTTTGAATATTACGGGGATTTTTGATTTAAAACGAAAAAAAGTTGGAAGGATATACCAGTCAATCGTGAAAATTCAGAGGGCATTCCAGAAGCAGGATCTTTATGTGGAGTATCCCCGAACCGTTCTTTATTTTCTTCACTATTCGTATTCCAACCCATATCAAAAAGTGAGGAAATAGGTATCGAACTGAAATCATGGTAATACCCCAATTCATAGCCCAGTTTTTTTCCCATCCATCCGCCAAAGAGAAATCCAATCCGTGTGCTTGTTTTTCCCATGATACCTGAGGGAATATACATTCCCCTCAATGCCCACCAACTTGTCATTTCCGCACGATTATTCTGAGATTTCCTTTGTCTGAATTTATAATATGACAAATCAATATTTTGGTTTGGGTTAAAACTCCATGCAATATTTATTACATTCCATTTATTGCCTTTAGAGTACAATAACCGGCTGTAATCAATTCCAGTACCATAAACTGGTAAACC
>Ga0066376_10005128_pt1 | contig 11225 bp, 12 predicted proteins | sample Knorr_S15_td_Bot_FD_77009 | JGI IMG/M metagenome (GOLD analysis project Ga0066376, IMG submission 77009) | Marine microbial communities from Southern Atlantic Ocean transect - Knorr_S15_td_Bottom_ad_5009_LV_A | ecosystem: Environmental > Aquatic > Marine > Oceanic | place: Southern Atlantic... | reverse complement strand
GAATCCTTGACCTGACTTTCATCATTTCCGCAAAAAGGGCATTTCATCTGTCTAGTATCTTTCTGATATTAGGCAATCGACTGGTTATAAATGGGAAAGCGGGCACATAAAGATTTGACCTTTTCACGCACAGCAGATTCAACATCATCGTTTTTATCAGGTCCGTTTGCTTTCACGCCTTCGACAACATCAAGAATAAGGCCAGCAATCTCGCGCCACTCGTCAGGGCCAAATCCACGTGTTGTTCCCGCAGGTGTTCCCAATCGGATACCAGATGTGACAAAAGGGCTTTCAGGATCAAAAGGAACAGCATTTTTATTACATGTTATTCCCGCATGCTCCAAAGCAAGATCAACAACCTTTCCGGTCAAGCCTTTTGGACGCAGGTCAACAAGAACTATGTGTGAGTCTGTTCCGCCAGAGACAATGTCCAGCCCCCCCTTTTTAAGTTCTTCTGCCAAAATTTGCGCATTCGATACAATTGCTTGGGCATAGGTTTTGAATGAGGGTTTAAGAGCCTCCCCGAATGCGACAGCTTTACCGGCAATGACATGCTCCAACGGTCCGCCCTGAATGCCAGGGAAAATAGCGGAATTAACCTTCTTAGCTATCTTTTCGTTATTGGTAAGAATTATACCTCCGCGAGGGCCGCGGAGAGTTTTATGAGTCGTTGACGTTGCCACATCCGCATAAGGAAATGGCGACGGATATGACCCGCCCGCAATCAATCCTGCATAATGCGCCATATCCACAAAAAGGTAGGCATCTACCTTATCAGCAATTTGGCGGAAGCGTTTCCAGTCAATAACCCGGGGGTAAGCTGACGCACCGGCCACAATCATTTTTGGTTTACACTCCAGCGCAAGCTTTTCAACTTCATCGTAATCAATAAGCCCGTCACTTTCACGTACGCCATATTGAACCGCATTAAACCATTTGCCTGATTGGTTAGGTGCTGCGCCATGGGTCAGGTGACCGCCAGCGGCAAGTGACATTCCTAAAATTGTGTCTCCCGGCTCAATAAGTGCAGTGTATACGCCTTGGTTTGCCTGAGAACCAGAGTTAGGTTGAACATTTGCATACTCACACCCGAAAAGCTTTTTTACACGCTCAATGGCAAGCGTTTCGGTTTGGTCAACGAATTCACATCCCTGATAATATCTTTTACCCGGATAGCCTTCCGCATATTTATTTGTCAGAACAGATCCTTGCGCCTGAAGAACCGCACGAGATGTAATATTTTCTGAGGCAATTAATTCTATTTGATTTTGCTGACGGTCAAACTCTCCCTCAATACTTTTAAAGACTTCAGGATCGGCATCTTTCAATTCTGCGTCAAAAAAACCGTCTTCTCTCATATCACTCATTTTTACAACCGTGTTGTTCATTACTCACATCCTTTTAACACTCTATTTTATTAACCCTGCGTTCGTGACGTCCGCCTTCAAATTCTGTTTTTAGAAACTCATCAAGACAATCTTTTGCCACATCAATACCAGTAAGTCTTTCGCCAAGTACCAATACATTGGCATTGTTGTGCTGGCGCGACAATCTGGCCATTAATCCGTTTGTACAAAGGGCCGCCCTCACACCTTTATGGCGATTGGCTGCCATTGAAATCCCTATACCTGATCCACAAATAAGCACACCCAAATCGGCCTGTCCCTCCATCAGGGCATTCGCAAGCTTATGTGCATAATCCGGGTAATCTACTGAGTCTTTACTGTCCGGCCCCAAATCAATCCATGTAAAATCACTGAAAGAGCCTTTTAGAGTTTCCTTCAAATCATAGCCAGCGTGGTCTGACGCAATTAACATCTTCATATCTTTCTTTATATAGAGCCCGTGAAAGGCAATCAATAGCTCTGCCGGCCTCATCCGCAGAAACTATATATTTTTTTTATTCTTGACATAACGCGCTTATTCGTTTAGCAAGCTAAACTTAATAAAAACGTAAACGTGTCTGTAAAGCGCAAAACACTAACTCATCAATTTTTAAGGATCTTTATGCAGCAGGATTTAATTGAAAAATCAGCTCAATATATAGCAGGGCAAGAAAGTTACGACCATCTTTTACAGAATGCTTTTGGCGCAGGAGCAATTGGCGAAGGCGCTCAATGGAGTCGTACACTCGACTCGCAGCTTCTACCATATGAAGATCAAGACGGCCTTCTCGAAGGAATGAAGATTGAGAGAGAAAACTGGTCTTTAAACTTAAAGAAAAACGCTATGCCCTTCGATAAAAAGACTTATCCCGTAACTTTAGGCATTGAAAGAGGCCGTGTTAAAGCAGTGTGTTTGCACATTCCCGCCGACACGCGATTGAATGAGGAAAGAGTAGAACTTCACCACTTCATCGAAGAGGTTGAAGGGCTTCCAAAACTCTCAAAAAATGTCAGCGTGTTCTGTCATTTTGAGCCGGGCAATGCTTCAGAAAAACTTTTTGAAGTAGATACAGGTAGAGGAGCAGATACTGCCCGCTTTATACCTGTTGCAGAAAAACCAAAGGCTTTTGATGAAACTATGAATGCTTACGCACAAAGCAACGATGAGGAAATAGCCGAACAAAAAATCCTTACTCCTTTACGTGAATTAAAACTCTGCTCTTAAAATAACGAGAATATACCCCCATGCCAGACCATCTTTCAGAAGCCTCTTTTCAAAAGTGCATTGACCTGCAAAGTCAGTTTAAAGTTTCACTGCCCAGTCATATGGACAGAGACCCACATCTGGCTGTATACGAATTCGCAAATGAATATTTGCGTAATTGCCCGGGAATTGCGCAGCTAAGACCAGCATTTGAAGATGCTGGCCTTCCCGCGTTTCCTGAACCTGAAAATATTAATGAAAGTATTTTTCAGAGAGAGGTAACTAAATATCTTAAAGGCATCAATGGCACTTTTTTACCCTCAACCAGAACGGAAGCTGGCAATTATCAACATGTGGCGTGGAATTTAAATATTTTATCTGAGACATTGGACGCTGCAAAGCCCTACCCCGTTACCAGAGGTACAGGCAAAAATAATGAGCTTAAGTCACTGACGCTTCACTTACCACCCGCAAAGAAAAATGAAGACTTTGACTACAGCGATTTCATTACAGCTGCGCAGGAAAGTGGCATAGATTTTGAAAAAACCAGTTTATATATCCACCATGCCCCTGGTTTTAAAGGCGGACGCGCCCTCAAAGAAATTTACTTGAATATCCGCCCTTCCAAAGACGGATCCGGTTATGAAACCACATCCTTGGACAGTAAGCCTAAAATAATGGAAGAAATGATGATAAAATCCTCACAATCAAGAAGTAATGCGGGGATGAGTCACTCTGACGCAGTACATCGTGAGAATTTACAAAAAATCAGAGCATTGCGTTTCTCAGCTTCTAAAAATTCTTTATAAAAGCTACTCAATAAGTCCTTTTTTACGCATGACGTATTCAAGCCTTCGCAATGCGTTAGCTTTAAGAGTAGCCTCGCCTGCCGAGGCCGGGCCTTGTATAGAAACCTCTGTCAGTGTTCTACTGTGCATAGCGCTCACCTTTACGATAGAGCCAAACTGCTGAAACTCGAATATAATCTCGGCATCTTTCATAATTTGAAACCTTTTTTTAGGGGAAAAGCTTTTTCCGAGCTTCTCCGCGCACATAAACCCAGGATTGGCTCAACTCACCACCCCCGTCATACCATTTATTAACACCATGTGTTACACCATTTTTATAACTCAATTCCTGCTCTAAACTGCCATCTTCTCTGTAAAGTCTGAATTTTCCGTGTTTTTGCCCCATCTCATAAGGGATATAACCATATAAACCCCCGCCCTCAAACCAATACCCTGCTACACCATGTATTGTGCCCTTGACCAATGGCTCCATAGATTTGACCGCATCATTCGACCATCTCTGTATTTTATAAGGCTCTGTTGTCAGTTTAAATTGTGCCTCAGTTGCATGGCTTTGCTGTGTTGACCACTCATAGGCCTCAGCCTCTTCCGTATCCAAATTCTCGATACCAAGCCCTGCCGCCTCTTCGTTCAATTTTTCTGTCAGTTTTTCTGTTAGGTCATAGGCATATCTGGTCGCCGTTTGTTCGACAACATCTGTTTGCCACTCAATGTTAAAAGCGCCCTCCCTCACTTGTATCTCGTGGCCTGTTGCCGGGTCTGTTCGCATAGATTGCGAACTTTCATCCAAGGTTCTGTTGAGAGTTAGTATTATAAGCGTTGCCAAAATATTTACACTTATCAGCACTAATAAAACATAGCCTGCCGTAAATTTTTGCTCTGAAATCCTGTGGTAGACAACAAGAACGACAATAGAAATTATAACATTATAAAATGCTATCACCTGAAAAGCCTGCATTAAGTCCACCGGCTTCCCGATAACACCTGCAAAAAGTAAAGAAATAGCTGCAAAGATATTAAAGAAAACAATAGCGATAATTGTATCGCTTTTACCTATACTGACATTCTGTCCCTTGTCTGATTGCATTCTATTGCTCTGTCAAAAATCTGTTTTATCGTTTAAGATAAGTATAACTTAGAAAACAAAAACCGTAAATTAAGGACCTGCTTATTATGACACGCGCTGAATTTTCATGGGAAGACCCACTTCTTTTGACCGAGCTTCTGGACGACGAGGAGCGTATGGTCATGGAAACAGCAAGGTCTTACGCACAAGAGAAACTCTTACCCGGAATTGTAGAAGCCAATCGTCATGAAAAATTTGATGCCAATATCATGCGCGAAATGGGAGAGCTGGGATTATTGGGCTCAACGATAGATGGATATGATTGTCCCGGTGTTTCAGAGGTAGCCTACGGCCTTATTGCAAGAGAGATGGAGCGCGTTGATTCAGGGTATCGCTCCTGTTTGTCTGTTCAGTCCTCTCTGGTGATGTATCCAATTTATACTTTTGGAAGTGACGAACAGAAAGATAAATATCTGCCGGGGCTTGCATCAGGCGAATTGATAGGATGCTTCGGATTGACTGAACCGGATGGAGGATCAGACCCCGGTTCTATGAAAACACGCGCAAAATCGACCAAAGGCGGCTATATCCTGAATGGTGAAAAGCAATGGATTACAAATTCTCCGATTGCCGATGTATTCGTAGTATGGGCAAAAGATGATGAGGGTGATATTCGCGGTTTTGTTCTTGAAAAGGACATGGACGGCCTGACCGCTCCAAAGATTGAGGGTAAGTTCTCGCTTCGCGCCTCGATCACAGGGGGAATTGCCATGAATGATGTTTTTGTACCTGAAGAAAACATCTTTCCGGAAATAAAGGGCTTACGCGGCCCGTTCTCTTGCCTCAATAAGGCGCGCTACGGAATCAGCTGGGGTGCTATAGGTGCGGCAGAGGCTTGCTGGCATATTGCCCGCGATTATGTTTTAGAGCGTAAAGTATTTGATCGTCCATTAGCTGCGAACCAGCTGGTACAAAAAAAGCTGGCAGATATGCAAACTGAAATAACTCTTGGCCTACAAGGAGCTTACCGTTTAGGAAAGCTGAAGGATGAAAAGCGTGGCGCGCCTGAGGCCATATCCCTGATGAAACGCAACAATTGCGGTAAGGCGCTGGACATTGCACGAATAGCTCGCGACATGCTTGGTGGTAATGGTATTGCCGATGAATATCATGTTATCCGGCACATGATGAATCTGGAAGCCGTAAACACGTATGAGGGCACACATGATATTCACGCCCTGATTCTTGGTCGTGCGCAGACAGGCATTCAGGCATTTAGCTAATTTTTTTTTCAACTCTTCGGACACTTATACAAGAACCCCGCCGGATCAATCCAAGCGGGGTTTTTTGTTTCAAGGGTTTTTAAAAACCTTACATTACGACATCCATCCATTCGGATTGGCTTATTGAGCCGTTGCTGTTGTCATCATAGGCCATAAATGTGCCCATTGCGAATTCAGATGTGCTGATTTGGCCATCATTATTTGTGTCCCAGTCTGCATAAAACTGGTTTTCAGCAACTAATGTGTCAACTTCTGATGAGTCGAGACGGCCATCTGAATTTTTGTCCCAGTACACATATTCGCGTGGTTCCATGTCATAATATTCGTACCATGTCATCGTGCGGTCTTCATATTCGCTCTGTTGAAGATAGCCATCATCATCCATATCGGACCAAGAATAAACATATGTGGTCACTTCTCCAGGTTCGATATAACCATCATTGTCCATATCATAGCGATATGTTCTCGTTGTCGTTGTAACATTGCTGTCAGTTGAAGTTGTTGCTGATATATCTGCTGATGTATTTGTGTTCACCATTGTTTCAGCCATTGCAGGTGCTGAAACCATAGCGATGGCTGCGGCTGCGACAGAGCTGAGCAAAATTTTCTTATTAAGGGTTTTCATAAATAACTCTCCTGGTTTTTAATTAGTTAGTATTCACCACTACTAACGGGAGTGTATCGGATTGGTTCAGAAAAAAAAGTGAGCTGTCTACATTCCGGCAAAAGAGACCTGAGCGTTCCAGAAACGCTCCAGCATACGCAATGTTTCCATCGTATCTTTTAAGCGCTCTTCTGTAAGTTTTGTTCCATCCAGCTTGGATTCATGACGTTCAAACATGTCATCTATCAGCTTATGAAGATCTTTACCCTTATCAGTCAGGCTTACTCTGATAGAGCGCTTGTCATGGCGGGAGCGTTCCTGCTCCAGATATCCGTTTTCTCCCATTTTCTTTACGTTATAAGACACATTTGATCCCAAATAGTATCCACGCAATGTCAATTCGCCAACTGTAAGCTGGTCGTGACCTATAGAATGGAGAATCATAGCCTGAACGTTATTAATATCCTGAATATCTTTGCGATCAAGCTCTACTTTGACTACGTCCAGAAAGTATCTGTGAAGTCTTTCAACCATTTGTATAACATCATAGTAAGGTGTGGCCACTTGATAATCTCCTAAATAAATCTGATTGTCTCAGCAAAGTGAATTCCTTAAAAAAGATACAATAGAGGGAGGTCAAGGGAAAGACCTAATCTTATTATATCCTGCGTATCATAAAAATAAGGCATTTATTTCAGGCGGCAAGCCTTTTTCCAGATCATAACTTTGCCAGCGTGGGGTCTTATCCTTATCAATGAGCAACGCCCTGACACCCTCATAGTAATCATTTCCTTCCATAAAGATTTTCGCCAGCTCATGATCACGATGAAGTGTTTCGTCGAGACTTTCCTTACCCGCCTGCTTGATATGGGCGAACGCGGTTAGGAGGCTGATTGGAGATTTTTGCTCAAGAAGCTGTAAAGTTTCTGTAGACCAAGCCCCCCCATCTTCTTTGAGAAAGCTCATAATTTCCGACACAGATTTTTTTGTAAAAGCATCATTTATTTTAGAAGAAAGGCTTTGTAAGCCTCCCTCTCCACTGAAAGATTTGGACATATCCTCAATATGCCGGAGCGCGCCCTTCTCACTGCTTACCCCTTCAAGCTGAGTAAGAAAACTGTCAATATCAGCATGCAAAATGCAGTTAGTTGCAAAACCATATTCCAGCAAGTCTCGCGGGTTTTTGACTGAGAGGGCCGTAAGCCCTAAATACATGCCGATAGCATCACCGGCATGAGCTAAATACCATGCGCCACCGATATCAGGAAAAAAGCCAATAGTTGTTTCGGGCATGGCCCAAACGGTATTTTCCGTACATATCCTATGGTGACAAGGACCGGCTAAACCTACCCCCCCGCCCATGGTTATGCCATCCATCACAGCGACCGTCATTTTAGGAAAATGGACAAGACGTTTATTAAGCGCATATTCTTCTTCAAAAAACTGAAGAGCGGCACTTTCCGTCGTTTTCCCTGATTTGAAATCAAGACCAGCTTTATATGCGGCTTTTACATCGCCGCCTGCACAAAAAGCTTTACCTTCCCCTGTAAAGAAAACCCCTATAAGATTGTTGTCGTCAAGAACCTGAGACAAGGCGTCGTCAATCTGACGGATCATATCGATATTGAGTGAATTTAGGGCATTTGGTCTGTTAAGATGGATATGACCAAACGCTCCTTTTGTTGAAAATTTTATATCTGTCATAACCTAATAATAAAAAGGCTTGCCGCAATCTTGGCAAGCCTTAAATAAGATATATAAACACGCACTTAAATGTTAATTATTAGGCGTGAAATGCGGTTCAATCTCTGAAAAAAACTCTGATGTCTTATCGTGAAAGGCAGTTTCAACGGACTCTATTATATTATTTCCTTCTGCACTGGAGGCCCATGCACTGGCAAGTGCGACAACCCCTGCTCCCAAAACGAGCATACCCCCTATTATAACTTTGCCTTCCTCATGTCTTTTTTCAGAAGCTTCCCATTCTTCATCCGAAAATGCGCGTTTCACACGATCTTTGACTTCACGGCCCTTATCTTTGATTCTTTCTCTTTTCCCCATCACACACCTCCTATGGTTTTAAATAAAGATGAAAATTACACACAACTCAAACTTATGTCAATAAATAAAAAGCTTTAAAATTGACTTTCCTCTACTTTGACGGTTAAAAACGGGCAAAGAACTTTATAAGGATCAAAAATGTCTCAATATAATCTACTCCACCGCCCGCGTCGTTTGCGCAAAACTGCCGCTCTGAGAAATCTGGTTCGTGAAACCGAGTTGACAGTAAATGATTTGGTATTCCCGATTTTTGTAGAAGAAAATACTGATGAAAGAAAGCCTATTTCGTCAATGCCTGGTGTCTTTCGCGAAACTGAAGACAGCTTGAGCCAAAAAGTAACAGAAGCTCAAGAGCTAGGGATACAAACTATCATCCTTTTTGGCGTTTCTCATAATAAGGATCCAAACGGAAGTGATAGCTTCTCTGCAAACGGTTTGCTGGCTCGCATGATTAAAACGGCTAAACAGGCGGCTCCTGATCTAAGTGTCATCGCCGATGTGTGCTTTTGCGAATACACCGATCACGGACATTGTGGCCCGATAGCAAAAGATGGCGACGTTGATAATGACGCAACAATTGAAAATATCGGAAAACAAGCCGTGAATTGCGCACAGGCAGGTGCAGATATCATTGCTCCTTCAGGAATGATGGACGGGCAAGTTCAATCAATTCGTGAAAGTCTGGACGAGGCCGGATTTACACATATTCCAATAATGGCTTACTCAGCGAAATTTGCCTCCACCTATTATGGCCCGTTCAGGGATGCTGCCGGATGTGCGCTTGGGAAGTATGAACATGTCGCAAAAGATCGAAAATCATACCAGATGGATCCTGCCAATGGAGATGAAGCGATACGCGAAACTCTTTTGGATATAGAAGAAGGCGCTGACATGGTTATGGTTAAACCCGGTCTGGCCTATCTCGATATATTATACCGCGTTAAAGAAACTTTTAAGATGCCCACTTTCGCCTATCATGTCAGTGGAGAATATGCCATGCTCAAAGCCGCCGCAGAGAAGGGCTGGCTTGATTATGATACCACCATGATGGAAACATTGCTCTCTTTCAAGCGCGCCGGCGCTGATGGGATTATAACCTATACAGCACTTGACGCAGCCCGAATTCTCGCCAATAAATAAACAACTCTAAAAAACAGAACTGATAAAGGTCATAAATACATGAAATTTCCCGAACTGGACAAATCCTTTGAAGCCGATCAAGCTGAAGAAAAATGCCGCGCATTGTGGGATAAAGAAGGCATACATGATTATAATCCGGATTCTAAAAAACCTTTATTCTCAGTCGACACCCCGCCTCCTTATGTTTCGGCGGCACACCTACATGTCGGTCACGCTATGTCTTACACCCAAGCCGAGATTGTTATTCGCTACAAAAGAATGCAGGGACATAATATTTTCTACCCCATGGGCTTTGATGATAACGGGCTTCCTACAGAACGCTATGTAGAACAGAAATATAAAATTAATAAAAAGAAAACGACACGTTCCGAATTTAGAAAGCTATGTATTGAGGAAACGCAAAGCGGTGCCAAAACTTATGAGGAATTGTGGCGCGCGCTGGGTCTTTCAGTAGACTGGGATTTGCGCTATTCAACTATTGATGACCTTTCCCGTCAGACAGCGCAAAAATCATTTATTGATCTTTATAAAAAAGGTCTTGTTTACCGGGCAAACGAACCTGTCCTTTGGGATACGCATTTTGAAACAGCATTAGCGCAAGCAGATCTGGAAACAATCAGCCGCAAAGGAAAGATGTATGATATTCGCTTTGAGGACACAAATGGTGACCCGCTAATTATTTCCACCACACGTCCTGAATTGATTCCTGCTTGTGTTGGTTTGTTTTTCAATCCAACCGATGAGCGCTATCAGAAATTAAAAGGCACAAAGGCGCGTGTGCCACTCTGTGACATTGAGGTTCCTGTCCTTACTTCTGAAGATGTTGATGCCGAATTCGGTACAGGGCTAATGATGTGCTGTACATTCGGGGACGGAGAAGACGTAAAAAAATGGAAAGAAAACAAGCTCGAAACACGCCTCATCATCAACCCTGACGGTAAGATGAACGAGCAGGCCGGAAAATATGAGGGCATGCAAATTGCGGAAGCTCGCAAGCATATTGTGGATGACCTGAAGGCTGCGGACGTTATTTTAGATGAAAAAAATGTAGAGCAGAATGTTTCTGTTGGCGAGCGTTCAGAAATGCCGGTTGAGTTTGTTATGGAACCGCAATGGTTTATCAATCTCCTTGAGCATAAAGATAAATTTTTGAAACGTGCCGAAGAACTAAACTGGTTCCCTGATTATATGAAAGTACGCCTTGAACATTGGATTGAGGGGCTAAAATATGACTGGAATATTTCCCGCCAAAGGTTTTATGGCGTCCCCTTCCCCCTTTGGTACGTTGAGGAAACAGGCGATGTTATTTTGGCAGAAGAATCAGATCTACCGATAGACCCGATAGAAGATTCTCCTCCCAAATGGGCTCAGGAAAAATATAAGGGCATGACGATTAAGCCAGAAACAGATGTCATGGAAACTTGGATGACGTCATCGCTAACGCCTTTGATAAATGCCAATTGGGCCGGTCGCGAAGGTCGTAAATCAAGCATGGATATTTATCCCATGACCTTGCGTGTACAGGCCTTTGAAATTATCCGTACATGGTTGTTCTACACTATGGCCAAATCAGAATTCCACACCGATTCTCTTCCTTGGGAAAATGTTATGATTTCCGGATGGGGCTTGAACGAACAGGGTAAGAAGATATCAAAGCGCGATCTGGAGAAATT
>Ga0066376_10005127_pt1 | contig 11228 bp, 9 predicted proteins | sample Knorr_S15_td_Bot_FD_77009 | JGI IMG/M metagenome (GOLD analysis project Ga0066376, IMG submission 77009) | Marine microbial communities from Southern Atlantic Ocean transect - Knorr_S15_td_Bottom_ad_5009_LV_A | ecosystem: Environmental > Aquatic > Marine > Oceanic | place: Southern Atlantic... | reverse complement strand
TGCTCACGCGCAAAGTTAACCCGGTCACGCAGTTTTATAAACCTGTCATCATCGCGAGTAAGCTTTGTTCTGTAACGCCCTGTTGCCTCAAGTGCTGTCGCCAATTCCTTTGCAAGGGATAATACTATGGTTTTTTCATAGCCAGCATTTCCGGCTTTTGCGCCGGGGTCTTTCCCACCATGTCCGGGGTCAATTATAATGAGTGGGTTCCAGCCCGTATTTGTCGCCACCAAATTCGTAGTTCTTAAGGCTGGCTTTTTCAGAGGAACAGGAACTCCCGCCACCACTACTGCTGAGTTCGGTATTGGTTTAACCATTGCCGGGGGTGTAACAGGTTCGTCAGTCGGTGCGGCAACAGTGTCCGAAATCTCATTAACCAGAGCCATGATATCACGTGCGTTTTGTGCTGGCTTCTGACCTTTGAGGGCAAGATCCACAACATAGCGTGTTTCGTTTGCGGTACTGCCCGGCAACCAGAAGGCTTGAACCACATGTGAATTATGAGCCAGATAAAATGTAAGGACTTTTTGAGAGCTTGCGCGATTTGTTAGCTTTACCGCCTCTACCGGTCCTAATTTTTGTATGGATGAGATTTTCTCAGAAAGCGCAACATCACCAAGCTCAAGCACCATTTCGCGGGAACCGGTTTCCATTTTCAGGCTGATTGTAACCGGCCCGCTAAAGTCAAAAACTATGCGGTCCTTATCTTTGTGCGGCCCGTATCTGATGTCATTCAATTGTGCCGCAATAACCTGCGCCGGAAGAGCCAGCATCGCCCAGCAAAAAATACACGCAAATATTGCGTAACGGATATTACGAATAGAATGTACCTTTGGGACCATAACTTTAATAGATTTATTTAAGATTCAAAGAAGCGCCCTCGGAACGACGCTTTTACATTTTAACATATGCACTCTAGCTTAAGCAAACCCTAATGTCATGCGAATCTTTTTGCAATTTTCTAATTTAAAGATTGTGCTTTTTACAAGATAGGTTTAATGTCATTTTTGTTGTGCTGGATTTTAGCAAATGGGTGAGTTTGAAAGCCCGATTTTATTCCAAGGTTTCGCTAGTTCTTCACAACATGAATAGGAAAGAAGGTTCTTTCCGCTTTGCAATGGCAAGAGGTTTTTCTTCGCATATCTCAATACTCATTTTTAGTATTGTGGGTGAATGGCGAAGGAAAAGTTCCTGTCAAAGGAAAGTAATTGGTATAAGTTTTTAATATTCGCGGCGATTTTGCGCCGGATTTTCGTAAACAAAAGAAACGGTAATCCAGGCAGCACCGCAAAGGAGTTCAAAATGGTAAGACGTCTACTTGTTGACGCAACGCATAAGGAAGAAATGCGCGTTGCCGTCGTTGATAATAATGAATTAATTGATTTCGATTACGAAAGCGCGCTGAGAAAGCAGCTCAAGGGCAGTATTTTCTTGGCAAAGGTAACACGTGTGGAGCCTTCTCTTCAGGCGGCTTTCGTTAATTTCGGCGGTAACAGGCACGGATTTTTACCTTTTTCTGAAATTCATCCTGATTATTTCCGCATTCCCATTGCTGACCGCGAGGCTTTGATAGAAGCCCAGAAGGAAGAGATGGAGGCTATTGCTGCCGAGGAAGAAGCCGAAGACAGCGAAGATGAAGATGACGAGGATGACGTCACTGAAGATGATGCCGACGAGGACGACACAGAAGAAAAGCCCTCTGATGACCAGAGTTTTAAGGTTAATCATCGCCGTGGACGCCGCAATCGCGGACGCGCAAAAAGAACCCGTGCCGTCGAAATTGTTGGCGGTGACATGGCCGAAGGTGAACAGACCGTCAGACCTACGTTAAAGAAAAATTATAAAATCCAAGAAGTTGTGAAGCGTGGCCAGATCATGCTGGTTCAGGCGCAGAAAGAAGAGCGCGGCAACAAGGGTGCGGCTGTTACCACTTATCTGTCCTTGCCCGGTCGCTACTGTGTGCTGATGCCAAACAGCCCGCGTGCTGGCGGTGTAAGTCGTAAAATTGCTAATTTTAAAGAACGCAAGAGAATGCGTGAAATTCTTAAAGAGCTGAATGTTCCAGATGGGATGTCTGTTATTTTAAGAACAGCAGGAACCGAGCGTACTAAATCCGAAATCAAGCGTGACTTGGATTATTTGATGCGCCTTTGGGACGATATTCGTGATCTTACACTGAAATCCATTGCACCGGCTTGTGTTTATGAAGAGGGCGACCTTGTAAAACGCGCCCTTCGCGATATTTACACACGCGACATTGAAGATGTCTTGGTCGCAGGCGGAGATGCTTACAAAACCGCAAAAAAACAAATGAAAATGCTTATCCCCTCACATGCAAAGCGTGTGCAGGAATATACTGATAAGGGTGTTCCGTTGTTCCAAAAATACGGTGTCGAAAGCCAAATTGCAGCCATTAGTGAACCTGTTGTCCAGCTGAAATCCGGCGGATATATTGTAATTAACCCAACGGAGGCATTGGTTGCTGTTGACGTTAACTCAGGCCGCGCAACAAAAGAACGCCATATTGAAGAAACAGCATTGCGCACCAATCTAGAATCTGCGGAAGAGGTTGCGCGCCAACTTAAACTGCGCGACCTGGGTGGTCTGGTTGTTATCGACTTTATCGACATGGAAGACCGCCGCAATAACGGCAAGGTTGAACGTAAATTAAAAGAAGCCCTATCCTCGGATCGTGCGCGTATCCAGATTGGACGTATATCGAATTTTGGCCTGCTTGAATTGTCCCGTCAGCGCCTAAATCCAAGTGTTACGGAGTCACAATTTAAACTCTGTGAACATTGCGAAGGTTTCGGTTATACGAGAACAGTTGATTCCGCTGCAGTTATCGCTATACGCGCCATTGAGGAACAGGCTATCAAAGGCAAAATTTCTTCGGTTAAGTTACGCATCCCCAACGAAGTGGCTCTTTATATACTAAACCATAAGCGTCACCTTCTGACTGACGTTGAAAAACGTCATAATGTAAGTGTTGCAATTGAAGTTGATGAAGCCCTTGCCCCGGCCAATTTTGAAGTTGAAACCGAGGGCGGCAAATCTGATAACAATAATCAGCAAAATAATAATCAGAAGTCCAATAATAACAATAATAATAACGACGATAATAAAAAGTCATCCCGTTCAAAACGCGGCCGCCGCGGTGGACGTAATCGCTCTGACAACTCAAGCGATAATGAAAACAGAGATGAGAAAAATAATAACAATAATAAAAATAGAAGCGACAAAAACGGTCACCAGAAAAATAACAAACCATCAAAAGATGACAAATCTTCGGATGATAAATCCGATGACAATAAGTCTAAAAAGACACGCGGGCGCGGTAAATCAGCCTCTTCCAAAAAGTCTAACGATGAGAGAACGGAAAGTGTAGAGGATAAAAAGTCAGATAGCAAAGCGTCTGATTCCAATAAAGACACTTCTAAGGACAACAAAGAAGACACTAAGTCTGGTAAAAAACCTGTAAAAAAGAAAACTACGGCAGATAAAGACACATCGTCAAAGAAAGATGATAAAGACGAAGAAAAGAAGCCTAAAAAGACAGCTTCTAAATCCAAATCAAAGTCATCAGAGAAGACAGATAAGTCCAAAAAGCCTGCCAATGATGAGAAGAAAAAGGCCGAAAAAAAGGATGACTCCCCTAAAGACGATGCTCCTAAAGATTACGAGGTCGTAAACAAGGCTCCTGAAAAGAAGAAAAAGGGCTGGTGGAGCAAGTAAGCGGGTACATATCATGCTGAAACACTTTCTTCTCATATCCCTGCTAGCATTTACCGTGACGGCTACTATTCCCTCTTATGCTCAACGCGCAAGCGATCTGGCAGAAAAGTGGGAACAGAGGACAAACGAAATTATTAATGAAGCCTCTGAGTCACAACGTATCGAGTTTGAAATTCTAACAACGCAAAACGGTGTTATTCATTCTATCGAACATTTATTATCGGGTATGAAAAAAAGCGTTAAAAGCTGTGGCGATGCTAACCCGCAAATGAAAGATGATATCAGAACCGCTTACACAAACTTTAAGGGCCCTCTTGAAGCTCCTCTCGACAATGCAAAAAGACGCTTTTCATCTCTTCTGTCACGTCAAAGTCTCTTAACCACATCTAAAATGAGGGCGTATTTTGATTTGACTAACGAGGTGGCCATTATGCAAGACCAGCAAGTCGACTGGGTTGCGGTTACCCGGAAAGAGGACTGCCAGGACTTTCTTGATGACCTGCATGATACGGGTAAAAGAGATGAACTCGTTGGCTTCCTTAATCGTGATTTTGCTAAAGAGATAAACGCGCAGCTTAAAAAGCAGCAAGCCCGTTAATTAATTGGACATATGTCTTTTACCCCTAAAATTTTGCAAATTATGGCGGGCGCCCGCTTCGGTGGAGCCGAAACGGCATTCGCAGATACCTGTATTGCCTTGGCAGAAGCAGGCTTTGAACAACATATCGTTACCAGAAACCACCCCGAACGACTTTCACGTTTTAGCAGATATAACATACCCTATACTGTGTTGCCCTTCGGTGGCTCCATTGATTTCTACACGCCTTTGCGCCTCACTCATATCATCAACGCATACCAGCCTGATATAGTACAATCATGGATGTCTCGCGCCAGCTCTAAAATTCCTTCCAAACGAAAAAGATACAATTACAAAGTCATTTCAAGGCTCGGGAATTATTACAAGCTTAAGAACTTTAAACAAACTGATGCCTTTCTGGCTATTACCCCTAAAATCAAAGACTACATCATCTCTAATGATGAGCACAAAAGACCTGTTTTTTTCCTTCCCAATTTTGCGGAAACTGAAATTCACAGCGTTAGTATATCCAGGAAAGAACTGGATACACCTGAGGATGCACTCGTTTGCCTGACGCTGGCTCGCTATCATGATAGCAAAGCATTGGATGTTGCCATTAAAGCTATCAAAGAAATACCTCATTGCTATTTATGGCTTGCGGGAGAAGGCCCTGACCGCGAAAAACTTATCGCGCTTGCAAAACGAGAGGGGGTTTATGAGAGATGCCGTTTTCTTGGGTGGCGAGACGACCGTGCCGCATTATTACAAGCTTGCGATATCTGTCTTTTCATATCGCGTTTCGAGCCGTTCGGCACGGTATTTGTGCAAAGCTGGGCACAGAAAACTCCCGTTATCGTATCAGATGCTGATGGTCCTGCTCAATTTGTCGAGGATGGAGAGAATGGTCTTGTTGTTCCCAAAAACAATGTAAATGCTTTAGTTCAAGCGATAAATAAACTTAAAAAATCAAAGCCACTGAGAGAGAAGCTGGTTCAAGAAGGATACAACAAATACAGGAATGTATTTAGCAAAGAAAGCACGATAAAAGCCTATACCCGGCTTTATCAAACTATTTTAGAAAAAGAATGAAAAAAGTTTTTATTTCATTGATCAAAGCTTATCAGTTTCTGGTCTCCCCTCTTTTGGGTGGGAATTGTCGCTTTCATCCGACATGCTCGGCATACACGGTTGAAGCCATTGAGAAACATGGTATAGGCAAGGGTTTTTTCCTGGCCTTAAAACGCATTACCAGATGCCATCCGTGGAGTTCAGCTGGCTTTGAGGACAAAGTACCAAAACGGTTTGCGTGGCGTGATCTCATGGTCTATAAAAAACCCAATTCAACGAAATAAAACTTATTTTTATTCTTAAGGCTAAAGCAAAAGGTTTTTAAATTATGTCTGCGAACAAAAAAGGCGATATGCATCCCGGCGATATGCGCAACCTGATTATTTTTGTACTTGTGGCAATTATCATCTGGGCGGCATTTGACCATTTCATTATGGGCCCAAAAACAGAAGCCCTTCGCGAGGCCCAAAAGCAGAACACACAAAACCAAACAAGCCGTACTTTGGAAACGGCCGGAAATACGCCACAGAATACGTCTATTGATACAAAGCGCGATCGAAATGAAGTATTGTCGGAGTCAGCGAACAGGATCAGCTTTGACGCCCCTGAAATTGATGGGTCGATCTTACTTAAAGGCGCACGCATAGACGACCTCTCGCTTAAAAACTATTATAAAACACTTGAGAAAGAAGAGGAAGTTTCACTCCTCTCTCCTGTCGGGAGCGAATACCCCTATTATGCTGAAACAGGCTGGGTAAGCGCACAACCGAATATCACTGTGCCCGGACCGGACACTGAGTGGTCTGTTGTGGGCGGGAATGCCGATTTAACACCTGAGAGCCCTGTTACACTCCGTTGGCAGTCGCCTCAGGGGCTTATCTTCACCAAACAAATAAGCGTTGATGAACATTATCTTTTCACAGTCAACGATTCAGTAACAAACACAACAGTGTCTTCTGTAACCCTTTTCCCGTATGGTGCTGTCGCACGTCGCGGACGCCCTGCCAATTTGCAGGATCGCGCAATTGTTCATGAAGGACCGCTTGGCTATTTCGACGGAAATCTGGAAGAGCCGGGTTTTTCAGACATGGATGACACGCCTGTACAATCTTTCAAGGCGTCTTCCGGTTGGATAGGTTTTGGACAGAAATACTGGGTCGTCAGCTTACTTCCCGAACAAAACTCAGCCAAGACCTTTCGTTTTGTCCAGTCTCCTTCTCGGGATGCAAATGCGCGCGCGCTTTATCAGTCGGATTTTACTGGTCAAGGCATGGAAATCGCAACCGGTGAAACTGTTGGTAATGAAACGCATATTTACGCAGGTGCCAAAAAAGTAAAAATACTGGATGCCTATGAACAAAATCTAGGGGTAAAGCACTTTGATCTGGCCGTTGATTTCGGAATTTTATACTTTCTGACACGCCCATTCTATTGGCTTTTAACAACATTTTATGATCTTGTCGGCAACTTTGGTGTCGCCATTATTATGCTGACTTTCCTTCTCCGTCTGGCAGTCTTCCCACTTGCCAATGCCTCATTCCGCTCTTTTGCTAAGTTGAAAAAAGTGGCGCCGCAAATGACGGAATTACGTGACCGCTATAAGGATGATAAGGCCAAGTTGCAAAAAGAAATGGTGAAGCTCTACGAAAAAGAAAAGGTCAATCCAATGGCCGGTTGTTTCCCGATTCTGCTTCAGATTCCAATTTTCTTTGCGATGTATAAGGTTATTTACATTACTCTGGAAATGCGTCATGCACCGTTTTTCGGCTGGATTCAGGATCTATCACAACCTGACCCGACATCTATATTCAACCTATTTGGGCTTTTACCCTATGATCCCCCCTCATTTTTAATGATAGGTATCTGGCCATGCATCATGTTGTTTTTCATGGTTTTGCAGCAAAAGCTGAACCCGCCGCCGCAAGACCCTATACAAAAGACGATGATGAAATACTTCCCGTTCTTCATCACGTTCATCCTTTCAGGTTTTGCCGCTGGTCTGGTTATATACTGGACAGTCAGTAACGCGCTCTCTGTTTTACAGCAAATGATCATCATGAAATCCATGGGTGTCCCTATTCACTTGTTTGATAAATCCGCTACCGAAGAAAAACTGGACAAGCAGATTGAAGATGGTCCCGCTATACATCCTCGCATGGAAATGGTTGAGGAAGATGTCGAAGAAGCTCTTTTCGGTGATGAAGAAAGCGACAGCGGAAAAGACTCATCTGACAAACCAGAAAAGAAATAGTATTTCTTATGGATGAGACTGAAGTTGACCCACACATAAAGGCAGAAGCGCGCCGCGTTTTTGCCGGGCCTTGTGATTTTGTGAAAGGGGTTGTTTCACTCGACCAGCTACCTGATCCTGACATGCCGGAAGTGGCCTTTATCGGCCGGTCCAATGTCGGGAAATCTTCTCTGATTAATGCCGTTGTAGGCCGTAAAGCATTGGCGCGCACCTCCAACACACCGGGCAGAACACAGGAACTGAACTTCTTTAACCTTGGTGAAGGACTTGCCTATATTGTTGATTTACCGGGATATGGCTTTGCAAAGGTCTCAAAATCAAAGGTTCGTGACTGGACTAAATTGATGAAGAATTATTTGCGTGGTCGGGTCAATTTGCGTTGTGTTTTCGTCCTTATTGATGCGCGCCACGGGTTGAAACCCTCGGATACTGAGATGATGGAAATGCTGGATGAGGCCGGTGTAAACTACCGAATTGTTTTCACTAAAGCGGATAAGCAAAAACCCACAATATTAAGAGATATCAAAGATAAAACAGAAAAGACGCTTAAAAACCATGCAGCGGCTTTTCCATTAGCGCATTCGACCAGCGCCGTTGAAGGTTATGGGATCGAAGATTTCAAGACTTCAATCTATCAGATTGTATCTGTTTAATTAACTTCCAAAAGGTGATAGTAGAAATAAACATCACCCGTTGGTATGTGCAAACAATAAGCTATTTTTTCCGCGCAATCCGGACAATTAGCCGTTACAGCAGGATCATTCGTTCCTGTCAAAGGTTCGGTGGTACCTAATACCATTTTGTTTAGCTCCTCACAGACCTCTTTTTTTATCCGACGTGCGAGGAATACAGGCTCAGGATCAGAAGTAGGCGTCCACTCAAAATTGCGGACGCTAAACACGAAAGCACTTAGAGTAGGATCTGTTGCAATGCTATCAGGCATACTCCAAAAATTTACACCACCACCCGCTGGGTGGAATAATTTTGTTATATGCGCAGGAGGCTCACTGTCAAACCCTGAAAAAGTGGGCGGCATAACACTGATATCTTCAATATCAACGCCATAATCTGCCATATTTTGGATAGCCATATCCATAGAGGTTTTATATTCTAATATACGAACAGCAAGAGCCTGAGCTTCGGCCTGGCTGAGTTGTGATTCAGTACTCTCGCCCTGGTTGGAACGGCTCATTGTAAATGTTAGCCCGCCCAGCAACACAACCGCGATCAAAAGATAGACAACAATATTTCCATGTTCTTTTTGTCTCATGAAGAACAGTATATCGCGATTAGGATAAAAAATCGTGAAAAACTTTAAAAGCGGGGATCGAATTAAACATTGCCCCTACAGGGTTCACATGCGATAAATATTTCATGCCTACCGGATTCACAATAGATTTTGTCAGCCTTTCCATTGGTCTTGTTTTAGGGGCTATATTTGTTTTTGCCTATGCTATGCGCCGTATTAGTGCCCTTGAAAAAGAAAAGGCCGCAATGGAGAATATGGGCCAGACCTTTGATGCCTTGGCGCAAGAATCCATGAAAAAAAGCGCGGAAAGCTTTTTACAATTGGCCGAGATGCGTCTCAAAGAAGCTCATAAAGATAATTCATATGATCTTGAGAAGCGGCAAAAGGCTATTTCCGATTTACTTGGCCCCGTTAATAAAACGCTTGAGACCATGGATGAGAAGTTACAAACGCTTGAAAAAGCACGCCTGACTGCTTACACGGAACTTCGCACACAAATTTCTCATATGAATGAAGATCAGGCCAAGTTACGTCAGGAAACATCCTCTCTTGTGCAAGCGCTCCGCTCCCCCTCCACACGTGGACAATGGGGTGAAATGCAGCTTAAGCGCTGTTTGGAAATGGCGGGAATGGTTGAGGAAGTCCACTTCTCTCTTCAGGTTTCCGGCGACGGTCAAAGGCCGGACGCAATTGTACATTTGCCCGGTGGCAAACAAGTCATTATTGATGCCAAGGCACCCATTGATTCATACTTAAATGCTTTCAAGGAAGATATTTCGGAGTCGGAACGCAATCAGGCGCTTGACGCCCATGCGCGCCATGTCAAAGACCACATCAAAAGACTTGGTTCTAAATCTTATTGGTCACAATTCGACTCACCTGAATTTGTCATTATGTTTTTACCGGGTGAAAGTTATTTCTCAGCAGCTCTAGAGCGCGATCCAGCCCTTATTGAGGCTGGCGTTGACCAACGCGTAATACCGGCCTCTCCCACAACTTTGATTTCTCTTTGTAAGGCCGTGATGTATGGCTGGTCACAGGAAAAACTCGCCGAGTCTGCCAAGGAAATTTCAGATTTGGGCATGGAGCTTTATAAGCGTATCTCCTCCTTCGGAGGGCACATGGAAAATATGGGCAAAGGTCTTGAGCGTGCCATCGACAGTTATAATAAAGCGGTCGGTTCACTTGAAAGCAATGTCTTGCCCCAAGCCAGGCGCTTCAAAGACTATCAATTGGGCGGGGGTGCAGACAGCTTACCGGATTTAAGTGCCGTAGAAACCACATCACGTCACTTAACCGCCCCTGAATTGACTGAAACTGATGAGAAGAAGGACAGTTAGGCTGGCTTAAAATCTTAGCACTTGTAAAATAACAACCCAGTTTTTATACTCACACCCATGTCAACACTGCCTATAATTCTTATTCCTGATCCTGTTTTGAAAGAGGTCGCAAAGCCTGTTGGAACAGTCGATGATGACTTGCGTAAACAGATGGATAAAATGCTGGAGTCCATGTACGGTGCGCCGGGTATAGGGCTGGCGGCAAATCAAGTGGGCTTATTAAATCGCGTATTTGTTATGGATCTGAATTCCGGATCTGAAAATGAGGAAGAGCGAACCCCCATTTGCATGGTTAATCCGGAAATTATCTGGAGGTCGGAAGAGCCAAGTGTTTGGGAAGAAGGATGCCTGTCTATCCCTGAGCAATTCGCAGAGGTTGAACGCCCTAAAACTGTACGTGTTAAATATATTGATTATCACGGCAAAGAGCAGGAAGGCGAATTCTCCGGTCTTGCATCTCATTGCGTGCAACACGAAATCGACCATCTTGACGGTATTCTTTTTATTGATTACCTGTCCCGCCTGAAACGCAATATGATCGTCAAAAAGGTGGCCAAAATGAAGAAAGATCAGGATATTCTTTAATAAATTTATGGCTAAAGCTCCTTTAAAAATTGTCTTTATGGGCACACCTGATTTCTCCGTGCCTGCTCTTCAGACACTTATTGACACAGAATACGAAATCGCCGCAGTCTATACACAACCGCCTCGCCCCAAAGGCCGTGGGAAGAATGTACAAAAATCCCCTGTTCACCTTCTGGCCGAAGAAAACAATATAGATGTTTTTACCCCCCCTTCTTTTAAGAAGAACAAAGACGCTATAGCCAAATTTAAAAATCATAATGCTGATATTGCAATCGTCGCAGCATATGGCCTTATCCTTCCTGAAGAGGTTTTGAATGCGCCCGCTTATGGGTGTCTAAATATCCATGCATCTCTTTTACCTAAATGGCGCGGGGCCGCACCGATACAATATTCAATCTGGAAAGGTGATGACATTAGCGGTGT
>Ga0066376_10005126_pt1 | contig 11229 bp, 3 predicted proteins | sample Knorr_S15_td_Bot_FD_77009 | JGI IMG/M metagenome (GOLD analysis project Ga0066376, IMG submission 77009) | Marine microbial communities from Southern Atlantic Ocean transect - Knorr_S15_td_Bottom_ad_5009_LV_A | ecosystem: Environmental > Aquatic > Marine > Oceanic | place: Southern Atlantic... | reverse complement strand
TTTTCTTGACTTTCCCAACAGTTTCCTTCAATTTGGTTATTGGATGTTCCTCTTCCGTTTTATCTCCACCCAACCAAATTACATTCTTTCCAGATTTTTTCGGTTTAGATTTTTTCTTTTCATCTAAATAACCCTCGCGCAACTCACCTCTAACATGTTGAACCCATTCATACTGATTATCCTCTCCCGGTTCAGTGATAATTTCACTGATATTCCCACCAAACTGTAATTCGGCGATTAGGCCAGCTGCCATCCCAATGCTGTCATCCTCTGAATAAATTAGGTCAACATCAGGCTTGGTAAATGAGGTTTGAAACTTCACTGCCAATTCTCTGGCCGCTTGGATAAAATTTCCATGAATCATTCTTACACTCTTCTTAGTGATGTATTTCTCCAAATCATTCATCAATTCTTCATCATTAACAAGATCCACTAATAAGTCACTGAAAGCAATTCCTGTTGTTGTTGAATATTCCCATACCAGATGAATGAGGAAAAGAGGATGACCTACAGCATCTCTAGATTTCCCACCCAATTTTTTCCCTATCCAATCACTTATCCCGGCCCATTGGTGAGCCACATCAACACTCAGATGTCTAGTAATCTTTCTTCCGGGCTTGCCACTATCTTGTGGACGTGCATAAACCCAGTCCCCTCGTTTTTTACAAAACTCCATCATTTCACTCGTGTTCAAATATTCATGCTTGACAAGTTTGACGCCATTATATTTCTTTGGATCTCGTGAAGTAATAATTATCTTTGTTTGGCTCTTTGAATACGGCAATGTTGTGCTGATTTCATTGATAAATAATTCAAGGAACTTTCTATCCTTCTCAACAGTGTCCTTTTTCTCTTCATACTCAACATCTTCAGCATTATCAATAACCACAAAGCAATCATTATCCTTTAGATATTCAACAGCTAATTGCACCTCATCAGTGGTCTTAAGACCCACTTTCCAGTTGTCATTTCTTTTTGCCAGAACTGAGATGATTGATCCTATTGACCTTCTATATTGATGGAGGCTATAGTCAATTTCATCTTTGAGCTTCCCAGTCTCATCCCACTCGCCTTGCTTTAAGCCCTTTAGCGTGAAATTCCAAAATTCATGATTTGCAAACATCTCCTTGTATGGGGTTTGATTTGACATTTTTCTCAGTGCCTCATTAATTATTGCAGTTTTTCCAATTCCTCCATAACCCCACACTTTGGTAATCGTGCTAGTGGCAATGTCTGTTAGCAGGTTTTTTACACGATCTTGATTATCAATATATTGAGTCCATTTATGGCCATCCCTGGCCGCTTCGGCCAGTTTTTCTTGCAGGAATTTATGTGTATATTCTCTCATTTCAAAATCTACATCGGGAGTTTCCTCTTTACTGATTTTTTTCCAAGCATCTTCTATTGATTTTGGTCTCTTTTCCCACCAATCTTGCCCAGTAATATAACCAAGGACACTAATAAACCGCGGGATTTCAAAAAACCAAGTTTCATAATCAATACATTTTTTATGTAAACTGCAAATAGTTTTTGCATGCTTAACTACTACTTCACCATCCACCAACCAGTGTTTTGCAGCATTCAATTCATTCACAATGGTTTCACCATCAAGAAATTTACTATATTTAATTCTGTCTTTGATTTTTGGGCTTTCTCCTTCTGATAAATGCGTAATTAATTTCTTAGTCCAACCATTATTGAAAATCCGCTTCCATAAATTGTTTACTATTGCAGTAGTTTCATCAACCTTCGTAACGTCTTTAGGTTTGTAGGACAAATGTTCGTTCCATATACTATCCTGTAAACTCTGACATGTTTTTTGAAAATTTTTCCAAATCTTCTGGTCTTTTTTCGATACAGATTTTTTATGGTTGAAACCGGTACAGAATTTTATTGTTATTATATATAGGCAATTCTTTAGGCTTTTACTATAGGTATCATACGGATTGAATAGAGTTGAATCTCGCTTTAATTGATCTGGTGCATATATGCCTTCAAAAGCAAGCTCTCCAAGTTTTGGGTTAAACGTAGAATCGACAAGGTCTAACAGCAGACCTGTGCAACTATTAGCGATAATTAATCCCCCAAATTTATTGTCTCAATCATATTGCCGTTGGATATTCTTGCTATAATTGTCTCTACTAATTATTATCCAATAATTAGTTGAGTGGTTCCCTTGAAAATTTATTCAATCCATCCTTGATATTACTTGTATCATTTACTTCTTCATTGATATTTTCCATGCGTTCGGTCAGTTCATCATTGGTCGCCTCAAGTCTGGGAGCGGGGACCAATCGGTGATGAAGCCGGGGCCGCCATACCTGGTCTCGTCGGGCAGGTCCAAATCCCCGTCATTGTTTCCTTAGCCATTCAGCACCATAATGTCGCCATTGTTCCAAACTCCAGCCTGAAGGGAGCCCTTCTGCTGGAATTGGTGGAACGGCGGCGGTAGGTTGCTCTAAATTTGATTCGGACATGACCTTTATTTCTTGTTCACCTACACTAAACAAATTTGCTTCATCAGCTTTTGAACCTAAGTCATTCTCCTCTTCACCCGTGAATTTTAACCAATTTACGTAGGCTTTGAACCAAGCCTTGGTGCGCGATTTAAGGTCATCTGTGTTAATAGCATCCACTCCACCTGATTTTCTACCTCCTAATCCTTCCAATAATTTTTCCAAGTCAGAAGGCTCACCTGCGCTACTTTGCTCTTCCGTACTTTTCGGATCGAGATATATTTTATCGGCTAAATCGCTTACTTGATGGCCACTATAAAGAATCAACTTGTCATACTGGTCTTTAGTGATTTCACATTCCTTCCAATATTGTTTTGATTTAAGCCCTCCAGCTTTTTCGTGACGCAACGCCATAATTCCAATTAGAGGCACGATATTTCGCACACCTCGTTCCTTTACTTTCATTGCATTATTGAAATCCCTCTGGTCATCTTGAGGCATCCTAACTTGTCCAAGTCTATATGATTCATGTGTTTCAATCGCTTTCACCATCTCCGGAATATTTTCTGGGTTTTGATAATGGTGTTCGATAATTTTTGTGGGAATTTGGAACGAGCGAATAAATTCGACATTTGCAGCAGATGTCCACTTGTTTGTATGAACACTCAACCACAGCAAATTGTATAGGAAGATATAGGGATGCAATCGTGTGATGTCTTGGTACTTGTTTGGATTACGGCTACTCAAACCGGATTCATCATCCTCTAAAGCATCCTTGAACTTATCGGCGACACTTGCAAGAGGGGCCTTTTGAAACACCATGGTAATACATGATGTAGGGCCAAAATCGGCGGCAGTGAAATATTCCTTAGGATCGCCTAAACTGCCAACCGAATATTCAATTCCTTCACGAACACTCCTCCTAATAGCATCCTGTTGTAACTTTGGGTTACGATCGTGAACAAGAAGTAGAAGGCCGTCAGGTTTCCCCATTAAACGATCACTGAATCCGGTCATCTCAAAGTGGACCCTACGAGATTTGAAATCTGGATTCATATACTCTGCTTGCCCAATTGATTCAGATAACACCGATGAAATGTCGAAAAACAATTGTTTAATTGCTATTATTATGCTATTTTCACCAGAAACAGTTTCCTTTATTTGTTCATTTTCATCGCTGCTACTTTCTGAATTTTCTTCTTCTATAGTATTTCCAGATAGAGGCGCGTGAGTCAATAAACGCAATTCATGTAACCACTCTTTAAGAGTAGATAGCGATTCCCTATCATCCCCAAAGAGATTCTCATCCCCCTCGAACTCTAGTAAGATATCCTCATAATTGGTAATTTTCAACCATGTATCTAGGCCTAGTTTATCATTGCTACTCCAGTGGCTGGGCGGAGATTCAGAAAGGTGCTCAGCGAGTGATTTAGTAATTTTTAGCCTCTTGTGAAGTACTTCAGCTTGTAGACAATATGCCAAAGGTTGGTTATAGACATCTAATTTTTCATATTTTTGTTGGTCTAATATCTGTTCAAGATATGGGGATATGGTTTCAAAATCTAATCCTACCAATTTTGCTTGAGTGGATAGTCTACGTTTGAATTCATCAGAAGAACCCGAACCTAGTAACAGTATGCGCATCAAAGGAACTAGAGAGAGGCGTTTCTCATCAGGCAATAGTCCAAAGTAACGCATATAGTTCAATATCTCTCCACCTTTAACAAATGTAGGTGATGAAATACCTGTAGGTGGTTTAGAAGAATCAAGTACCCCACCAAGAGAGTCAGCATGTAAATATCGAGCCAAACTGGCTCCTGTACTTCTTGCAGGAAGCAGTAAATCATCAGGTTTCATTGGAACATCTCTAAAAGCAGAAAAATACCTTAGTACACGAGGATGGAGGGACAAACGGAATCTATTTGAACTCTTGATATAATCTAACTTCAGCTCAACTTCTTCAAGCATTTTGTTAGTTGCATCAAATAAAGTTTGGTTTTCTACAAGTAATTGTAACTGTGAATCGTCTCGTAAATATCCCTCGTTTTTCAATTCATGTTTTTCTCTAATCATTTCTAATATCATTTTCAACGCTTGATGATATTGTTTCATTTCCGTGTCAGGAATTCCAACATTTTGGAGATTAACTTTTTCTGGATTGATTCCTTCTTCACCTTCATGGAATAATAATTCGATTGGTAAATATGAATTAAGATGAGATGCACCAACAGTACGTAAGATAGAACCATTCCAAATTCCTAATTTTGGTAAATTCATTAGTATGATTTTTTGGTTTAAAGTAATTTTTTCCTGCGCTAAAAATTTGGAGATGGTTGGTGCAATGCTGTATTGTTGCATGTCCATCTGTTCTGGGTTATCGGGGCGCAGTTCCAACCACCCGTTTTTTCTCCATTCCTCAACAATACTGTCAGGTTCATCTTTATCTTGAGAAATCATTCTTGCCAAGGATTCTTCATCAATCAAGGAAAACCAATAAATCATGTTTCCGATGTGCTCGGAGGTAATTCCTTCAGAAAAGGAGAGGTTCTTTCTCAACTCTTCGTTCAATCCAAATACATTTGCAGATGAATTCCATTTTTCTATCACCCTCATAACAAATTCAGATAATTTTGTTGGTATGGATGCATCCACTATTCCATTGTATGGATTGTGCTGAAGGATATACAAATACCGCCTTCCAAACATACTAAGGAAAAATCTTGTTAGGTCTTCGCGCGTCTGAATTATTCCATTAAGAGGATTTTCAAAACCATCACTTACATTAACTGATGAAAACATTGCACCCAGTACTTCGGGAAATGTTGAATCACTCATGCCATGTCTAGTGGTGTCCGCTACCAATGGGGGTTCAGTTAGGCTGATCGAATCTCTTTGATTTAGTAAACCAACTACTAAGGGCGGATGTGTGTGGGTAAGCAAATCTTGTTCATCAAACTCTTCAGCATCGGTGTTGATGAAAACGCCGGGCTCTGTGGGTAAACGAGGAGCGATAATATTTAGCATCAAATCAAAAATAACTGAATTATATACCGTATATGTGGAACTTGAAACCTTGAGGTCTTGAGTTGTGTTGACACCTAACTCAAGGTGGGCATTACTTATAACAATACACTTTATTCGGGCATCGCTACTAGCCCCAGACATGGACATTATTTGCCCGGTCATCTTCTCGCGTAGGCTGTTGTATTGATCAAGAGAACCTCCATATGAGGTCAAGATATTCTTGATTTCATTATACATATTTAACTTTTCTTCATCAGTTCCGGAAAACGATTCTTCTAAGACGTCACTAAGTGGTTCAAGACCTTTTGCGAGGTGTTTGGCATTAATTGCCTCTTCCGATTCGATATTCTGATTAAGGCAGATATTTGCCAACACTATGTTGAGATGATTACTTGTCAAATGGGGCACAAATTGCTGCTCTATTACGTTCCCATCCGAATCATCTGCTATGGTTTGTTTATCCCTCTCTCTTCCTTGGATGAAATATCCGAGGGGATCGGTTTCACATTCAATCCAGTTCAGCCACATGTCAAGAGCAGGTCTAATGCCTCCCAACTCTTGGTCTTCACACCACTTGTTGAATTTTTTTGTTTCCTCTCGATTTGAGGGGAGAATCTCACCTAATGTAGAGAAAAATGTTCCATTAGCAATTCCTTTTTCCAAATCTTCTAGTGATGAAAATTGTTTAATGCCATTTTTAATCTCATAGGGGAATTTTGAATCATTGATAATTTTCACAGAGATATATACGCGATTCTTCTTGTCGAAATAGTTGCTTTTGTGTCGGTGTTCTAGTTTCTGCTCAAAATTTTTCATTATTTCTTTATCATTAACCGGACTATCAGAAATAAGATTTAGCAAATTTTTCATATCAACATTCATTGCATCTCTAACGTGTTTAATTGAACCTTTGAAAATGGTCCATTCAGAAACTTTAACAGGTTCCATAATAGCATGAATTCCATCGTAATGTGCTTGTAGAACATCACTCAAAATGAATGGTGTGTTGAAGTGGGAAGCAACCTTGCGTTCGGCATCTCCGCCGCCAACAGACAGGACCCATATGATTGCATTACCCCCAAATGTTCGCCTAACCTGCTGTAGTACTGGAAGAACCATTCCACTTCCACTCCCTCCTGCATAACTATGGGTGATGACAATGTGTTTTGGCTTTCTACCTCCTTTATTCATACCCACATCCCGCATGACATCTGAGATTTCTTGATGGTATCTGAATCCAAAGGCACGTCCAAGTCCGGTTCTTCCTCCAGCCCCTTCCCCACTGGCATTGAGTTTCAGAGTATTGCGTTTTCCTCTAGTAACGCGCGATGTTCTATCATATTCGACTTCGTCTCCCCAAATGAAATAACCAGGTTCACCTTTAACTACCAGTTTATCAATTTCTTCTCCTAAATTTATTGCCAATATATGCAAGTTATTGTGAGCAATTCGTTTAAGTTCCTCTTCCGCCTTTTCACATTTGTCTTTATCTGGAGAGTGAGTCCGCTTAATCAAATTGCTAATTTCTTCCTGTAGTTTTTTGCTGATACCAAGTGCTCTGAGCAGAGCAGTACAACGAGCATCATTTAAGTTCTCTAGACAATACATCATACACTCCCGAAGAATTTGCCCTCCTGCTTGACCTAGGCCAATCCACAATAGTGAGTCATCAGAAGTAACTTTTGAGAGTCTATCTTCAACTTTGGCTTTCCAATTAAGCATCTCTTTCTTTAGGATAGAAAATTCTTCTTGTAACTGTTGTAATTCTGCCGGTCTATGTCTAGTTTCCTGAATAAGTTTTTGATATTCCCTCGCCTTTTTTTCTAGTCCTTCTTTTTGCCATTCGAAATCTTTCGAGGATGATTTTTCGCGAATAAGATTTCGCACATCACTAATGATTTGTTGACAAGCTGAGATATCAAATCGAATATTTGCAGATTTTTGATAGATAGACGAAATTACGTCCGTATCACTTTCTTTGAGTGTATCAAACAATCCCGGCAAATTATTTTTGAGAGATATTTTCATTTGCTCAAATAATTCAAACTCTATTGTGATTTGATCCAATTCCTTCTGCAATTTTGAAGGTGGGTCTGTTACTAATTTCTCAATTGTAATTTTTTCTTGAAGTTCGAACATCAATTCTGTGCATTCTTTAACACCTCTTGGCAGTTCTTTATCATCTGGATTCTCTTCCGATTTAGCCCTTAATGCATCAAGGATTGGTCCGCAATTTGAAATCACCTCGTCATACAAACCGTCTTCAACATCGTGTGGTTTTAATTTTGGTAGTGGATACTCTTTTTCTAAACCAGTCGCTAATAAATCTCCCTTGGAATCAAGCCATTCAGAGGGTAAGAATAGTTCCTTCAGAGCAAAATTAACAGACTTGGACACATAGTTGAAATTATGTTCAGTTGGTTTTGTGCCCCCTAGATAATTACTAAAGTTTACATCTTGATGTTCACCATATTCAAAGAATGCATTTTCTATTTCTTGACCTAATAGTGCCTCTCCTGAAATTTTATATTCAGTTGGTCCCGCTCTTCCCCCGAGCCATTTTACGAGATCTGCAAATTCCTCTTTTTGTAGGTGGTTTATTCGATTTTCGTATATCTTAGAGAGATTACGATAATACAAGCCCAACTGTTCCTTATTTGATTCAACATCGCCATCCATGACGCCTTCTATTGATGTCAGCAAGAAAATTAATTCATCCGGAACATAAACTTTCTCTATATCCTCATCCCCCAAGCGCTGGGAGAAAGCCACAATTATCATTTGAGACAATCTTAGGGAACGTAAGAAAGTATCTCCTAGATCCTCTGGAAGTATGACTTTCCTTTTGCCTCTGGGTTTTGACTCGTAAAGTAAACCCTCAATATTATTATTGATGGTAGACCCTAATGTGTATCGGCCTTCAGAATCAATTCTTACAGTTAAATGGTTACCTGAGCCAGGTAATATTGGGCGGCATGAGTAATTATCTAAATCAATAGATTTACGCTTCAACCATCTAACGGGGTCCTTTTTAAAGGCAAGAATTTCACTATCATTGATTGCCTCTGAAATACCCTTGAGTGTGCTAATAACAACAGGAGTAGCATTAATTTTTTCCACTTTATCACTCCAGCCTTTACTTTACCTTCTCCGCTCTGTTTAACACAAATCCTTTTATTTCATAAAACTTGCTCGCCATCAATTTCTTTAGATTCAGACCAAGTTCCGGTCCAACAATCCGAGACTATTGCAAAAGCTGATTTGTCTACTAAATCTATTGTTGACTCGTGCAAAACATATCGTAATTCATCAAGTATTCTTAGATGTGATATATCCAATTCATCAAATCTTGCCCGCAAACTTTGAATAAAACTAGTACTATCATATACAGACATGCTACGAATACTATTATTCATTTTGTCATAATTAAAGTCTTCATTATTACCGGGAGCCAAATACAAAATTCCACCGCCAAATCCACGTTGTAGAGCCAGTGTTTCAGTACTGCTCAGATTATCATTTGAAGCACGTTTCCCACTACGTGATATAGACGAAACAATGAGTATTTTTGCTGTATGCTTGTGATGCCCTATAAATCTGCGAACATAATCAACTACAACACGTTCTAGAAAAGAGGGTTGAAAATTAGTTGGGGGTAAATCAGACCAAACGAAAAGGTGGTGAAATTTATGTTTTTCTGTGGTTTCTGAATTGTCAATTAATGACTTGATTGAACCCAATAAATTCTCATAACCCCGTTCAGATTTGTATTCATCATATCGAACGGGTATTTTATCCATGTAAGTATAGGTTCGTTCAGCAATTTTCCTAATACCATTCTGAAACCGAAATTGAAGTGTTTGCGTTACCTCATTGTTTTCCTCTTTTGTCTCTTCTATTATTATGGACTCTGATCCAGAAAAAATGCCCATCGGGCCCCTTCCTGCCAATATACTGTTAATTCTTAAATCCAATTCCAAAGCCCATTTGTCAGCCTCTTCTTCGCCAATTTCTTGAGCCATAATTTGTCTAGCAGAATCAATCATCGATTCAGTATCGAAATCTAAATCATTTAATTTATCACCAGATGATGCATACATAATTCTTCGCACCCGTAGTGGTAGTGAGACTGCATCACTGAGATTAGAAATAATAAAATTAATTCCTGTGAATTCTCCAAGTTTGGATAAATGTTTTGTGTCTGGAGAAATTTCAATATTTACCTCTTCTCCAACTTCTTCTCGAATTAGTGATGCAATATGCTCAATCATCAAATCACATCCATCCCTCTCTCAAATCAATTCCCAGACCATCGATAAGCAGTAGGCTAGAGTCGTCATCTGTAATGACAATATCGATAATTCTCCCCCCCGCTTGTTCAAATTGTATTTCGGGGAGTCTTTTTTCTGTAGTGATTGCAATCATTGGAAATCTGGGCAAATAGCGCATCATTTCTAGATTTAGATCTGGTGTTGTGACGCGCAAACGTTCTGATAATTTCTCTTGTATATCTTGTTCATCATCTGATGCATCCAATTTTTCAATGTATTTGGCTAAATCTTCTTCTTTCAATTCAATCCATCGAATGGCGAGGTGAAGTAGACCCGAACCACTGTAATTGAATGGGTGGTCAATATTAGTGGTCATTGGTATGGCAGCAAGCTTTCGAAAAACACCTCCCATCTCTTTTCCAGTCAATACTCTAACAAATCTTGACATCAATAGATGTAATGCGTCGAAAAATCCCTTGGGATCTGAGGAATGTAACCACCCTCTCTCAAAGGCAATTTTGTTCAGACAGTTTTGATCTATTTGTGATAAATTTCCGGAGGTAAGAGTTTTTGGATCTATGCGATCCAATTCCAATTTGAGGGCGGCACGTTTCTCCTCATATTTTTCAAGAAATAGATGGTCAATGGGCCATATCGCCTGCTGCGATATAGTATCATAGCCAATTGCAGCGTCAAAGTGACAATCATTTAGATTATCAGGAAACTTTAGGGAAAAATTTTCTTGAGAAATTAGATACAATTTTCTAGTTTTGTTTGCATTGGTAGTAAAACCAAGAAATGGGTCAATAACAATATGATTACCGTTTGAATCGTACGCACTAAAGCAGCGCTCTTGCAACATTTGCTTAGAAGGCATTCTTGAGGAATCCAGTTGAATAATCTCTATATATTCTCTATCATCAAATTTTCCCAATGTACAATATTTTCGGTAACCACATAACATGCATGTTGTTGAATCCACTTTACGGGGTGTGTTCAATTCGTTATCAAACCAATTTGGATGTATGCATTCGTATGATTCTGAGTCATCACCTACAGAAGATGAGATGTGTCTTTGTAAGGCAGAGGCAGCAAAACGATATTCAGTTTCATCTGCTTCTAGTAAGTTAGTAAAGAGTAACGAAGCCCTAGGGCTTGAAATGTTACGAAGAGAAGGTTTTTTTTCTTCAGGGGGGGACTCTGAGAGGGGTATTTTAATGTCAATTCCTCCTTTTCACCTTTCTTTTCTTAATTTGTTACTTGCTAGCCAAGTGACTTTTAGAACATCATTAATCGGCAGGCCGCGACTTGAAGATTTTATTTTCTTTAAGATGGTTTGTAATGAGTTTGATATGTCTGAGTCTTCATCTTGTCTCAGCGAATCAAATTCTGATATGATGAAACACCAATCATCAAAATTATTACTGATTTCTAAGCTATCAACGCCGCCGAAGTCCGAGGATTCAATACCACTCCAT
>Ga0066376_10005125_pt1 | contig 11229 bp, 10 predicted proteins | sample Knorr_S15_td_Bot_FD_77009 | JGI IMG/M metagenome (GOLD analysis project Ga0066376, IMG submission 77009) | Marine microbial communities from Southern Atlantic Ocean transect - Knorr_S15_td_Bottom_ad_5009_LV_A | ecosystem: Environmental > Aquatic > Marine > Oceanic | place: Southern Atlantic... | reverse complement strand
ACCTCCACCTCGGCGGGGTCGCGGCCGATCTTGCCGCACTCGTCACGCATGGCGGCGAGCAACGCCGTCAGTTCGTCCGGGGCGCCGCGCGCTGGGAAGAAACCGTCTCCCACCCGCGCGGCCCGTCGGGCCGCCCCCTCGACGTGTCCCCCCACCAGGATCGGAATGCCCCCGGGCTGCACCGGCTTCGGGTAGCTCTCGACGGCATCCCAGCGGTGGAACCGGCCCTCGAAGGCGCAGGGACCGTCCTTCCAGAGTTCGCGCACCGCGCGGATCGTCTCCTCGGTGCGTGCCGCACGCTCCTTGAAGGGAATGCCGAGTGCGTCGAATTCCTCCTCGAGCCAGCCGATTCCGGCCCCGAAGAGCGCGCGTCCACCCGACAGACAGTCGAGGGTGGCCATTTGCTTCGCGATGTAGAGCGGGTGACGCTGGGGAACGATCATCACCCCGGTCCCGAGTTTCACGCGCTCGGTCACGCTGGCGAGAAACGCCAGCGGCAGGATCGGATCGGGGATCGGGGCGGTCTCGTCGCCCGGCATCTTCCCGGTCGGGCTGTAGGGGTACTCGGATTGGTAGCCCTTCGGCACCGCCACGTGCTCGACGGTGAAGAGCGATTCGATCCCGGCCTCTTCCGCAGTGCGACCGAGGTGCTCGAGATGGTCGGGGAGCACGAAAGGCCCGACGTTGATGAACATGAGACCGAATTTCATGGCTTTCTCCTTCGAAGGTTCACGCGTGGCTGGTCGGCGGATTCTCGGGGCCCGCGCTTGGACCGCACGTTTCAGCCGAAAATGGGAGGCCGGCGGTCGCGCCAGGGGCGCGCCTCTTCGAGCTGTCCAGCGAGCCGGAAGAGCGTCGCCTCGTCGGCATAGCGCGCGATGAAGTGCATCCCGATCGGCAGACCCTCGGTACTCGTAGCCAACGGCATCGACATCGCCGGCTGGCCCGTGATATTGACGGGGGGCGTGAAGGGGAAGGTACGGCCCTGGCGGCGCTGCACCTCGCGCGGCTCAAGGTTCACCGGGTCGATGAAACCCACCGGCGGCGGAACCGTCCCGAGCACCGGCGTCAGCATCACGTCGCAGGTGTCGTAGAAGGCCAGGATCTCGCGCGCCAGGGTCCGAAGCGTGCGAAGACCCTGCATCACTGTCACACCATCGAGCTTGCGGCCCAGCTTCACACTCGACCAGGTCAGGCGCTCGAAGTCGTCCTCTTCGGGTGCACGACCGATACGCTCGGTCATCTCCTCGACGCCCGCCGCGAGGTTCGCCGCACCGGTCGCTCCCTGGGCGCGGTAGAGGCCGCGCCAGTCGATGTCGATGTCCCTCTCCTCGACCTCGTGGCCGAGTTCGACCAGCAGTTCTGCTGTGGCCTCGAGAGCCTCGCGGATCTCCGGATCGATCGGGCGCCCGCCAGGCGTGGCACCCGAGAAGGCGATGCGGAGCGTCCCGGGCGGCGTGGTTACTTCGTCGAGGTAGGGGCGATCCTTCGCGGGGACGGCGTAGGGCGAGGCGTTTTCCGGGTAACCGGTGGCGTCGAGCATCGCGGCGCTGTCGCGCACGCTTCGCGAAACCACGTGGTCCACCGACATCCCGTTGACGCGATCGCGGTCCTCACCACCGGCCGTGTTGGGATTGCGGTCGCGCGTCGGCTTCACCCCGAAGAGACCGCAGCAGGCCGCCGGGATGCGGATCGATCCGAGACCGTCGCTGGCGTGGGCGAGCGGAACCATGCCGGCGGCAGTGGCCGAAGCCGCCCCCCCGCTCGACCCCCCGGCGATGTGATCGGGGTTCCAGGGGTTTCGACACGGGCCAAGCAACGCCGACTCCGTGGTGCCGGTGATCCCGTGCTCCGGGGTGTTCGTCTTGCCGACGATCACGACACCGGTTGCGCGGAAGCGTTTCGTCAGCTCGCCGTCCTCTGCGGGAACCTCGTCCTTCAGGAAGCGGCTGCCACTGGTGCGCGGCATCCCGGCGACGGGGCAGCCGAGATCCTTCACCAGGAAGGGAACCCCGCGGAAGGAGCCTTCGGGGAGTTCGCCGCCCGCGTCCCGGCGGGCTTCTTCGAAGGCGCGGTACACCACCGCGTTGAGCGCTCCGTCGTGTTTCTCGATCCGGGCAATGGCTTCTTCGACGAGTTCGGCCGGGCTCACCGCTCCGGTCTTCACCAACTCGGCGAGGCCGAGGCCATCGTATTCGGCGTAATCGTTCATGACATTCCTTCTCGTCTTCGGTGGTTTCATGCGCGCGCAGGGCGCGTGGGTTTCAGGATCAGCGCCTGGTGGGGCCCGACTCGGCTGTCGTAGACCTGCGATTCACCGCGACCATCGCTCGCCACTTCGACCTCGTGGCGATCGTCCTGGGGCCACTCGAGTTCACGATCTTCGAAGTTGATCACGACGAACCGGCAATCTCCAGAAAAATCTCGACGCCAGCAGAGAAGACCCTCCGGCGCCTCGAGAAACGCGAAGTCGCCGAGCCGTAGTGCCGGCGAAGCGCGACGGGCGGCCAGCAGGCGCCGGTACAGGTGGAGCATCGAACCCGGATCGTCGCGCTGCGCCTCGACCGAGCGCTCTGCGGCGTCGGGCGGCCAGGGGAGCCAGGGGACCCCGCCCCAGCCGTGACCCTGCGCGCGGCTCCAGGGAAGCGGCGCCCGGCAACCATCGCGGCCGCCGGGATCGACCTTGCACGCCGCCGGGACGAGCGCGTCTTCGAGCCCGAGCTCCTCGCCCATGTAGAGAAACGGCGTCCCTCGCAGCGTCAGAAGCAACACCGCGGCGGCTCGCGCTCGGGCTTCGTTGCCGTAGCGCGTGCGATGGCGCGGAACGTCGTGGTTCGAGAGCACCCAGGTGGGCCAGGCGTCGCGGGGGTCGAGGGCCCCGGTGGTCACCTCGATCCGTTCGCGCCAGGCCGGGGCCTCGAAGGGGGCGTAGAGCGGCGGAAAGTTGAAGGCCATGTGCAACTCGTCGCCGGCGCCGTAGAAGGTCGCCACCTCCTTCGAATCGAACACCGGAATCTCGCCCACCATCGCCCGGTCGCCCGGCCACGTATCGAGCAGTGCACGGATCCGGCGCAAGTACTCGTGGGTGACCGGCTCGTTGCGGAAGACGAAGGGCGGGACCTTCGCACGCGCTTCCTCGACGCTGGCGAGCGCAGGATCCTTTCCGATGTTCGAGATCACGTCGGCGCGAAACCCGTCGACGCCACGCTCGAGCCAGAAGCGCAACACCTCGTGCATGGCGGCCTCTACCTTGGGCTCTTCCCAGTTGAGGTCCGGCTGCTCGGCGAGGAAGGAATGGAGATAGTACTGGCCGCTACCGGCGTCGAAGGTCCAGGCCGGCGCGTCGGAAAAGGCGCACTTCCAGTTGTTCGGCAGCTCGCCGCCGGGCCCGGCGTCCCTCCACACGTACCAGTTGCGACGGTCGCTCTGGCGCGATGCACGCGCATCGACGAACCACGGATGCTCGCTCGACGAGTGCGCCGGGACCCAGTCGATCATCAGCTTCAGGCCGCGCGCGTGCGCCGCCTCGAGCAGGGCGTCGAAATCTTCGAGGTTTCCAAAGATCGGATCGACGTCGCAGTAGTCGGCAACGTCGTAGCCGAAATCCTTCATCGGCGATCGGTAGAAGGGCGAGAGCCAGAGGGCGTCGACACCGAGCCAGACGAGGTGATCGAGCTGGCTGGTGATTCCCGCGAGATCCCCGACGCCGTCGCCGTTCGCGTCGGCGAAGGACCGCGGATAGATCTGGTAGACGACCGCGGTCTGCCACCACGGCGCACTGGAGCCTTCTTCTTCCACGCTGCCCACCTCTGCTTCCGGAAGCTGCCTTGCTGTTCCCGGGCCCAGTGTGCCAGACTCAATCGCGCTGCGGATCCCCCACCTCGAAGGCCCCCCATGGAATACAGCCTCGCCGAAGTCCACGATGCCATCGGTACGACCGTCCCCGAGCGCGAGGCGATCGTCTTCGGAGACCGGCGCTTGACCTACGGCGAGCTGCGCGACCGGTCGCGAAGGCTCGCCAACGCCCTGCTGGCGCGCGGTCTCGGCGTGCGCCAACCGCGCTGCGAACTCTCGGGCCACGAATCGGGCCAGGATCACCTCGCGATCTACTGCTACAACGGCAACGAGTACGTCGAGGCAATGCTCGGCGCCTTCAAGGCTCGCGTCGCACCGCTGAACGTCAACTATCGCTACGTCGCGGAAGAACTCCTCTACCTGCTCACCGATTCCCAAGCGCGCGCCATCGTCTACCACGCCGAGTTCGCGCCGGTCCTCGAGAAGATCCTGCCGCAGCTTCCCCAGCTCGAAGTGCTGATCCAGGTGGCGGACGACTCCGGAAATGCCCTGCTGCCGGGGGCCGTGGATTACGAAACCGCTCTCGGCGAAGCCTCGGACGCACGGCCCGACGTCGAGTGGTCCCCGGACGATCTCTACATCCTCTACACCGGGGGGACCACGGGAATGCCGAAGGGGGTCCTGTGGCGCTCGGCGGACATTTTCGTCGCCGCCATGGGCGGGCGGAAGATGGACGGCAGCGAACACGATTCACTCGAAGCCATCGTCGAGGCGGCGCGGGCGGGTGGGAGTGGGCGCACACTCCCGGCCCCACCGCTGATGCACGGCGCCTCGCAGTGGGTGACCTTCGGGATGATGGCCGGGGGCGGCACGATCGTGCTCCAGGAAGAGGTGCGACGGCTCGACGGCGACGACGTCGTCGCCACCATCGAACGAGAGCAGGTGGGCGTGCTCGTGATCGTTGGCGACGCCTTTGCGCGCCCGATTCTCGATGCGATGCATCGAGGAAAAGAACGCGGGGCCGATCTCTCGTGCCTCACCGTAGTCGGCTCGGGCGGCGCTCCACTCTCCGCCGCGAACAAGAAGGAATTCATCGATCTCTTCCCGGAATTGATCGTGATGGATTCGATCGGCTCGTCGGAGACCGGCGGCCAGGCCACGAACCCGAGCTCGAAGGCCGGTGGGATCTCGACCGGGGATTTTCACCCCAACCCCTTTGCCGGCGTGATCTCGGAGGATCTCTCCCGGGCCCTGCTACCGGGTGACGCCGAGATGGGCTGGTTTGCACAGAAGGGACGCGTACCCCTCGGCTACCTCGGAGACCCCGAAAAGACCGCGCGCACCTTTCCGAACATCGAGGGAACGCGCTGGTCGATCCCGGGTGATCGCGCGCACTTCCATGACGATGGTCGGATCGAAGTGCTCGGCCGCGATTCGGTGACGATCAACTCCGGAGGGGAAAAGATCTTCGCCGAAGAAGTCGAAGGCGCCATCAAGCTGCACCCCGCGGTCTACGACTGCGTCGTTTGTGGCCGTACCAGCGAGCGTTGGGGCCAGGAGGTGACCGCCATCGTCAAACTGCGGGAGGGCGAGAGCGCCACCGAGGACGAACTCCGCGCCGAATGCGAAAAACACATCGCGCGCTACAAGCTGCCAAAGGCGATCCTGTTTCGCGATGAAATCGTGCGCAGCCCGAGCGGCAAGGCCGACTACCGCTGGGCGAAGCAGCAGGTGGAACCCCCCGAAGAGAGTTGAGCCAGCGGCTCAACCGGCGCGCGAGGCCGCGGCTTCGAGCTTGGCGATCGCGTCCGCATAGAGCGCGCGCTTCAGCGCCGCCAGCGTCGGGCGATCCTTCCCCGCGAGCGCGGCGGCTCGCAGCGTGGCGCGCGGCACGACTTCTTCATCGACGGCGATTTCGTCGACGATGTTCTTCTCGAGAGCTTCTTCGGCCGTGAATCGCCGCCCCGAAAGGACGGCGTCATGAAGGGTCGGCGCCGCGAGGCGCGCCTTGACGATGGCGAGGCTTCCGGCGGAGAACGGAATTCCGAGATCGACTTCCGGGAGGCAGAAATAACCGCGATCCGAACGCATCACGCGAAAATCGTGCACCAGCGCGAAAACCGCGCCGGCGGCAAAGGCGTGACCGTTCTGCGCCGCCACGGTGGCCAACGGAAACGCCAGCAGCCGCGCGAAGAGCGCCTCCAGCGAAGACGCGAAGAGCGAGAGCTGCTCGCCCGTCGCAGCCTGCACCCACTCGAGATCAAGACCGTTGCTGAAGAACTTCCCTTCGCCGGTCACCACCAGCGCCGCAGCGCCCTTCGAGGCCTCGACCTCGTCGAGAGCCGCATCGAAGGCGCGGACGAATTCGGGCTCGAAGCGATTTTCGCCGGCGCACATTCGCAACACGAAGACGTCGTCGGTGAAGGCGAGGTCGATCAACGGCAGCTCCCAGCCCGCATTGCAACGTGCAGCGCGCGCTTGGCGCCGAAGGTAGCGGCGGGCAACAGAACGCGGCGCGCGTCAACCCCCGGGGGTTCGAGCGCGTCCGGCTTCGCGCGCCTCGGCATTTCGCGCACGCTATACCCCAGCATGCCAACGCCCGCCGGGAGAATCCACGGATGTCGAAGCGCTCTCTTTCCGGAGTCCTGTCGTTGATCGGACTGGCCGCTGCCTGCGCCACGATGCAGACCGGGATTCTCCCCGGGAAGTGGCTGCGCGACGGAAAGACGACAATCCCCATCACCATGGGATGGGAATCGATCTCCCACAGCCACCAGATGGGCGACATGATCGTCACCTTTCCGAGCGGCGAGAAGTACCGCGGCGCCTTCGTGCGGCTCTCGAGCGGCGTGAAGGTTGCCTACACGACCTCGGTCTACAACGCCTGGAACATGGCGGGCGCCTGGCCGATGGGCGTCGGCTACGGCTACTACGGCGAATCCATGGGCTGGGGCGGCTGGGATGGCGACATGGGCGACGGGATCTATTCCGACTTCGCGGCCTTCGAGCGAAACTACACCGGCAAGGTCGTCGCCGGTCTGTCGAGCCAGGACGGGCACGCGCTGCGCTGCAAGTTCCGCGTGAACGACCCCCAGGTCGGGTTCATCTCGGGCGGAACCGGCCTCTGCCAGGTCTCGATCGGCGGCCAAATCCGGCTGCACTTCTAGCCGGCCAGAGGCTTCCCGGACCGAATGGGTGCAGCGACCGATGGTGGTGCCGTCTCGGCCTCTTCGTCTTCAGCCTCGTCGTCCAAGCCGTAGCCCTCGAGATCGTCCTTCGTCGCGACACGCACCGCGACGCCGTCGGCCTGTCGCCGCTCTTCGCGCTGGTCCCGCTTGAGGGCGGCCTTTTCGGCCTTCTTGACCTCTCGCAGTCGCTTTAGAACTCCGGTCTTGCTCTTGCGTCCCATGGCAGGGCCTCCCTGGTAAAACGCCTCTCGTGGCCGCGGCTCTCGCTCAGTAGGCAGTGCAGAGCCGCGCACGGATTTTCGGTTGTCTCTCTTGGAGCCCGATCGGGCCCGGTGGGTTCGGGGGCTGGCTCGGGGAAATCGCAGAACGGAGGATCGACCACGAGTTGCGCACCAGCTGCGAAGGCGCCAGAACGCCCGGAACCGCCTACGGGCGCGCAGGCTACCACAAAGCCCACCGAGCGCGCGAGGCCGAATTCCCCGGGGCCAGACGCCCAGCGAGGCCCCCCCCAGCCCCTATAATCGGGCCGCGCCGGAAGGCCTCTGGCTGCCCGCCGCCCGGCCGGGCTGCGGCGCACGGAGGAAACCCCCAGGATGAATGCCCTCGAAGAAGGTCGCGCGCTCGAACTCGACTTCGGAAAACTCGCCTCGATCAGCCAAGGCGGGCTTCTGGTATTGCCGGTGGCGCTCCAGAACGCGGATACCGGCGAGGTGCTCTTCATTGGCTACGCCAACCAGCAGGCGCTCTCTGAAACGCTTTCGACCCGGCAGGCCGTGCTCTGGTCGACTTCGCGAAACGAGCTCTGGCACAAGGGCGCCCACTCGGGGGACCTCCTCGACCTGGTGGAGGTGCGCGTCAACTGCGAACAGAATTCGCTGGTCTACCGCGTGAGGCCGCGCCAGGGCGGCGTCTGTCACACGCTCGACGCAGAGGGAAACGCCCGAACGGGCTGCTACTACCGCAGCCTCGAGGGCGACGGCGCGCCCCTGTCGGAACTCGATTTCGGCGCAGGGCGCTAGCGCGCCAGACGCCAGATATAGGCCTGGACGTCGAGCATGTCCTCGGCCCCGAGATCCTTGGTGTCGGCGAGAATCGCAGCCGCGAGTTCGCGAAAACGCGAGTAGGTCACCCAGCCAACCTCTGCGCGGTAACGGATGTTGATGCCGTAAGCCGTGGCCGCTCGCTGGGCGAAGGTGGGGCGCAGAAGCAGGTGCTCTTCCGGGAACGCCATGAACAGGAAATACGTGGCGAGCGTCCACTTTGCGGCACGCAGCGACTTCAGACAGGCGACGTAGCGCTCGAAGCGGCGGCGCAGGCCCTCGGCCTCGTCTTCGACTTCGCCGCCGAAGCCGTAGAGCAGATCGCAGAGGCTTCGTGCAAAGGTCTGGGCGAGCGCCTCGTCTTCGAGGCCCGTCGCCAGCAACTTGCGCTCGCTCGGAACCACGAGCTTCGTGGCCTTCAATACCTGGATCGCGCGCTCGGCAACGCCCGCCCAATCTTCGGCGTCGAGGAGCTTCGCAAAGGCGTCTTCGCCGAGGAGCTCCTGCATCAAAGCCGCCGCACTCTCGTTGGTCGCACGATCGACTTCGCGATAGGCCGGCGTGGTAAAGCCCTCGGCGTGGAGGTCCAGGAACTTCTCGCGGGCGCGCTGGGGGCCTTCGGAATCGGCATCGTCGCCTGCCGAAACGAGCCGGTCGAGGCGCGGATCTTCGCCGCTGAAGACCTCGAGGCGAGCGTGCTTCAACTGAAGGAGCTTCTCGCCTCCCTCGACGAAGAGGACGCGCACTTTTTCGTCGTGCGGCGCATCGGCAATGATGCCCGGACCCCATTCGGGCTTTCCGGGGTGGGCGACGCGATCGCCCTTCTTGAAGTCGGCGGGGGAGGTTTCGAGGTTCACGGCACCGGGATGCTAGCGAATCCCGCCCCCCCCGCTCTCGGTCGGCTTCTCTTTTGGGACGAGTCGGCGCGGAACGACGTGGTAGACTCCTGTTGGACCGACCGGAGGCACCCCGTGAAGACCCCTGTCCTGAAAACCGTCGCGATCTTCGGGCTCGCGTTTTTTCTGACTGCCTGTGGCAGCGACGAAAGCGCCGAAACCGCTGCCGACGAGAGCACCGCGGCCGCACCCGAGATCTCGTCGAACCAAACGTCGTCAGAACTCACCGCGGTGCCCGGCATCGCCGACGGCGGGATCGAGGGACTCGAGGGCGAGACGTTCCCCGCAGACCTGCCCCTGTTCCCGGACGCCTACGCTGGCTTCAAGGTGACCGACATCGGCGCCAACGACGTCGCGGTGGTGATGCAGTCCGACGTCGCGGTGGCCTCGGTGGTCGACTTCTACAAGGACGCCATGGTCTTGAACGGCTGGGAAATGGAGAGCGACTTCGAGGATCCGAACTCGGCCGAGCTCATCGCTTGGAAGGATGGGCGAAAGATGATCGTGCTCACCCTCACCAACAACGTCGAGACCCTGGTCTCGGTCAAGATCAAGGCCGCCGAGCCCCGGTGATCGCGGGCGTTCGCGCCCGGTTCGCCTAGCTGGAACCTGGGTCCACCCGCCGCCGCAGTCGTTTCCGGGCGGAGGATCGGCGCTTCGCTTCCGCACCGCGCGCGCGCGCCGCCTTCGAGGGACGGGTGGCTTTTCTCCGACGCGGTGCGGTGAGGGCCTCGCGAATCAATTCGGCGAGTCGTTCGCGCGCGAGTTCGCGGTTGCGAGCGCGAGAACGATGGCGTCCAACGTGGACCAGGATGTCCCCGGAGAGAGTGAGACGCTTCCGCAGTCGACGGCGCAAGCGATCCCGCCGAACCGACCCGACGGCAACACTCTGCTCGAGGTTCCAGCGCAGCGTGACGCGGGTATTCGACTTGTTGACGTGTTGCCCGCCGGGCCCCGAGGAGCGGCTCGCCGTCTCCCGGAGCTCCGAGGCCGGGATCACGACGTCGCGTCGGACCTCGAGATCGGCCTGGGCTCTTGTCACCGGGAGCCCCCCTTCGCAACGCGACGCGGAGAGCTCATTCGCGCTGCTTCGCCCCGCCCTTGCGAGGTCGCGGGAAGGCCGCACGCGCGGCGGCCTCCCGCAAGGCGCCCACGAGGACGTCGCCGTCGGTCTCGGTGACGTCCCCCAGGCGCCCGCGCAAGGCGTAGGCGCGGAACTGCGTCTTGGTCGCGTGGACAGCGGCTTCGGGTTTCGCGAGAAGTTTTTCGACGAGTGCATCGACCTCCACGTCGAGTTCTGCCTCCGGGACCACGCGGTGCACGAGCCCCCACGCAAAAGCCCTGGTTCCGTCGATTTCTTCACACAGCAGAATCAACTCGCGCGCACGCGCGGCGCCCAGCTCATTGATGAGCCGCGGCGTGGCTCCCCAGGTGAGCGGAATGCCGAGGTCGACCTCGGGAACGTGAAAGCGCGCGCCCTTCGTCGCGACACGGAAATCGCAGGCCGCCGCCAACACGCATCCCCCGCCCACCGCGTGCCCCTGCACCCGCGCGATGGTCACCGCCTCGACCTCCTCGATGGCGCGACTCGCGCGCAGTCCGAGCTGGCTGGCGTAGCGTCTTTCGCGCGCGCCGGCGTCCGCGCTCGGAAGTCCGGGCGGGTCGCCGCGATCGGCTCCCGCGCAGAAGGCCCGGCCGCGACCGCCGAGCACCACCACGCGCGTCTCGAAATCGCCCTGGAGTGCGCCGAAGACCTCTTCGATCTCTTCGAGGACCGTTCGATTGAGCGCGTTCAGTTTCTCCGGGCGATTCAACCAGACCCGCAGGACCGGTCCCTGCCATTCGAGCTCGAGTGTCTCGAAGGACGCATCTCGCAACGACATCGTTTCCTCCCCGAGTTCTGCGCCGACCCGGCAGGCAAAGGATACCAATTCGGGAAACGGGGACGTTGTTTACTTTTTCCCCGTGGGCGCGCGCCACGCCGCCTGCCCCTACGAAAAGTAAACAAGTAAACAACGTCCCCGTTTCCGCGTCCCCGTTTCCCGTTCGGTCGCCGTCCCTGCTCCTTCCGGGGTATTCTGGTCGGTGCATGAGCGCCCCGCGTAGTGTCGAAGCCACTTCCGTCGACCGCTATCTCGTCTTTCTTTTCTTCGCGCTCTCGACCGCCACCCTCTTCGACGGCTTCGACTCGGCCCTGCTGAGCTTCGCTGCGCCCGAGGTGCGCGAATCCCTCGACATCAGTCGCCCCGAGTGGGGGTACATCACCAGCTTCACGCGCCTCGGCGTGATGGCGTCCTTCTTTTTCCTGGT
>Ga0066376_10005122_pt1 | contig 11231 bp, 9 predicted proteins | sample Knorr_S15_td_Bot_FD_77009 | JGI IMG/M metagenome (GOLD analysis project Ga0066376, IMG submission 77009) | Marine microbial communities from Southern Atlantic Ocean transect - Knorr_S15_td_Bottom_ad_5009_LV_A | ecosystem: Environmental > Aquatic > Marine > Oceanic | place: Southern Atlantic... | reverse complement strand
TCACCGGGAGAAATAGGGTTGGCAAACTCTATGTGAATGGCCTCTCTATGGCTGACCACGACGGGCACTCTGACGCAGGTGGCTGACACGGCAATGCTGTCATCATGAAGTATCTTGCGCGTCTCGTTAACCATCTTCATCTCTTCGTTGGTGTAGCCATTTTCCAGGAACGGCTCGATGTGGGGCAAGGTGTTGAAGGCGATCTGGTGCGGATAGGCGCTGGGCTCCACTTCCTTGCCCTCCAGGATCTGCCCTGACTGGGCACGAAGCTCTTCAACGGCAGCGGCCCCAGTGCCTGACACGGACTGGTAAGTATCCACGATGACACGCACTACCGGGTTGACGTCCATTAGAGGCTTGAGCACCATGACCAGAGGTGTCGTCGAGCAGTTTGGTATAGACACGATGCCATTGTTGGTATCCAGGTCCGAAGCATTCACCTCGGGAACCACCAGCGCTACCTCAGGGTCCATGCGAAATACCGAGCTGTCGTCGATTACCAGCGCACCTTGCTGCACGGCTATGGGAGCCCACTGACGGCTGATGTCGCCGCTGGCCGATATGAAGGCTATATCCACCTGACTAAGCAGCTCAGGCGTGACCAATTCTACGGCGATCTCCTGTCCATTTACCCTGAGCTTCTTACCTACGGAACGCTCCGATGCACAAAGACGGATATCCGTGGTGGGGAAATTCCTCTCCTCCAAAATATCCAGAAACACACGGCCTACCGCGCCGGTTGCCCCTATTACTGCGATGCTACAAGCGTCCACTACAACCTCCGGGGGGTTAGCAGTCAGTCTTTAGCTATTAGTTATTAGCTTGTTGACTGGCATTCGAAATCTTATTGATAAAAATGATAGCGGTTTTGGGAGGGCTGCGCCAGATTACGGGCCGAGTGCAATTAATTTAGTGGTGTCTCTTTTTATTAAAAGTATTGGAAAAGTAAAATTATTAGGCCGAATTTGGCTATGTGGAGGAAGGGTCGAACGCAGTACGCTTACTGATACTTGAATCTGATCGAACAGAATTTTGGTCAAGGCAGATGGAGTTCAGTATGAAGGTAACTGGTCCCGCCCCTTTGATTCAGTACGTTAGCCATGAGTTTGTTGTTAACCCTAGCTCTCCCACGGGCAAGAGCATCAGCCTGAAGTTCACGGTAAACCCCAGCGCCATCGTGGAGAGCGTGGAGATGGAGTCCGGAGGCATGCACACGGGTAGCGACACCTGGAGCGCTCAGCTTGTCTCCCTGTCTAGTCCCGGCACAGCCCTGCTGCGAGTGCCTGACTGGCTCTATGAGTCAGGCCAGACGGCACGATTGGCAGTGACTATCAGCGGAGAGGAGTGGCTCTCGGCGCCATTCTCCTGGAGCCAAAGCCCCAATTGGCTACAGATGGCCATGCCGCTTTAGTAGTTTTTGGATTCTTTTTTATTTTTTGTATGTCGGTTCGAATGCCGTCAAATGACACAATTGTGTAGCGTCACGTGTTGTGGTTAGAGGTTCAAATGAATCCTCTGGCCGGAATAGAGTTTCTACAGCCCCATAATCTTGTCCAGGCCAACGGTCAGGCCTTTGCGGTTGACGACCTCCTTGACGGCCATCACGACCCCGGGCATGAAGCTCTCACGATTTACGGAGTCATGTCTGATAGTCAGCGTCTGGCCAAGAGTCCCAAAGGTCAGCTCGTGGTGCGCGACACGGCCAGGCATTCGGGCGCTGTGAATATTAACGCCATCGTAGACGGCACCTCTGGCTCCCATGACTAGCTCTGCCTCTGATTTAGGCGATACGAAAGAGCCGCCCTTGCCCTCCACGGCCGCCTTGGCGATGGCCAGCGCCGTGCCAGATGGCGAGTCTATCTTTGCCTCGTGATGCATCTCCAGCAGGTCAACATAGTCGAAGAACGGGGAAGCGATCTTCGCCAGATGAATCATCAGCACCGCGCCGACTGCGAAGTTCGGTGCGATTATCACGCCCACGTTATTTTCGTTAGCAAGCTTTTCCGCCTCCTGCATATTGGCGTCCGAAAGCCCTGTGGTGCCCACAACAACGTTTACGCCATTTGAAGTGGCGGTGCGTATCACCGATACCGCCCCCTCAGCGCTGGAGAAGTCGACAACCACGTTGGCATCGGCCAGGACGTCCTGCAGGCTCTTGGATAGCGGCATGTGACCGGAGCCATCAGGCAAGGCTACTGTTGTTTCAGACGCGAAGCCATCTGCCCCGCCCACTGGAGTCAGCGCCGGGTCCGCAGTGACGGCGCCCAGCACTTGCTGACCCATTCTGCCCAGCACACCATGTACAACTACGTTAATTCCCATCGTCTCTTCTCCATTTGTTTCAGATCTGATTGCGACCTGTGCTTCATAGCCGTTGCCCGGCGAATACTCCATAAAGCGAGGTGAACCCAATTTACCATATATTCAAGGACAATAAAAAAGGCCCCAGTCCTGAAGACCGGGGCCTTTATGTGTCTTAATTCGTCTACGGAACTAGCCTAGTCGCGCCGGTAGCCGCCTCTGCTGCCTCCGCCACCACCGCCCCTTGGGCCGCCACGTCCTCCGCCACCAGGGCCGGGCCTACCGACTGGCTTATTGCGCTCCAGTATAGAGGCTGGGTCTTCACCCTCTTCAGCCGTGAGAAGCGCCTTGCGGGACAGGTTTACCCGTCCCATATTGTCTATCTCCAGGACCATTACTGTGACTTCCTGGCCAACCTCGACTGCATCTTCGACCTTTTCAATACGATCTTCAGCAAGCTGGCTGATGTGAACGAGACCGTCCTTGCCAGGCAGTATGGACACGAAAGCACCGAAGTCCATTAAGCGGACGACCTTGCCCGTGTAGATGTCTCCGGCCTTGACCTCGCGAGTCAGGTCTTCAATCATCTGGATGGCCCTCTTGGAGGCCTCGCCGTCGGAGGAACCGATCGTCACTGTGCCGTCGTCTTGTATATCAACGGTAGCCCCTGTCTCCTCGGTGATGCTGCGAATCATCTTGCCACCAGGGCCAATGACAGCGCCGATCTTCTCGACAGGAACCTTGATGCGCACCATGCGAGGTGCGAAAGGACTCATCTCTTCGCGAACGCCGCTGAGCGTTTCGGCGATGTGGTCGAGAATTTGAAAGCGTGCCTCTTTGGCCTGCGCCAGTGCATCCTTGACCATGTCCATGGTGATGCTCTTTACCTTGATGTCCAACTGGATCGCGTTGATGCCTTCGCGGGTACCTGCGACCTTGAAGTCCATGTCACCAACGTGGTCTTCCAAGCCTTGAATGTCTGTGATGGTCTGGTATTCGCCGTCGTCGCCGACGATAAGTCCTACCGATATCCCGGCGACCGGGGCCTTAATCGGCACACCGGCGTCCATGAGGGCCAGGGTGCCCGCGCAAACGCTCGCCATGGAGGTGCTTCCGTTAGAACTCAGCGCTTCGCAAACGATGCGCAGAGTGTAGGGGAACTCGTCTTGGGTGGGCAGCACTGGAGCCAAAGCTCGTTCTGCCAGCGCACCGTGACCGATTTCCCGGCGACCAGGGGAACCCATGCGCCTAGCTTCACCTACCGAATAGGGAGGGAAGTTGTAGTGCAGCATAAACCGCTTGGTCTCTTCAGGTGTCAAAGTATCCAGCCTCTGGGCATCGCCAACAGAGCCCAGCGTTGCGACTCCCAGTATCTGAGTCTCGCCTCGTGTGAAGAGGGCGCTGCCGTGTGTCCTTGGGAGCAGACCAACTTCACTGGTTAGCTGGCGAATCTCCTTGACGCCGCGTCCGTCAGGGCGCTTGCCATCTCGAAGCACGCTAACCTTGAAGGCTTCCCCAAGCTGAGTCTCGAAGGCCTCCATCAACTGCTTGCCATCGTACTCTTCGCCCAGGGAGTCTCGGACCTCAGCCCTTAACTCAACCAGACTGTCGTAGAGGTCTGCCTTGCCGGTGGAAGAGGAGAACACGCCGTTCAGCTTACTGCTGAGCATGTCGTTGAGCTTGGCGTCCAGCTCTTCCGGGTAACCAAAGGGAGAGTAGGAGCCCTTCTCCTTGCCAATGTCCTTGACCATCTCGTCTTGCATTTCAATGGTCTTAACGTTGATCTCCTGGGCCTTCTCAATGGCCTGCACAACGATCTCTTCTGAGATCTCCTGCGAGCCTGCCTCCATCATTATTACGCCGTCTCTGGAGCCTGCGACGATGATGTCCAACTGGCTTTCCTCAAGCTGCTGGTAGGTCGGGTTGACCACCAAGGAGCCATCGACATATCCCATTCGCGTGGCCGCCATGGGCCCTTCGAAGGGTATGTTGGAGATGGAAAGCGCTGCAGATGCACCGATGAGAGCTAGAGTCTCGAAAGGCGTTTCCTGATCAATGGACAGCGTGGTGATTACGATCTGGACTTCATTGCGGAAGTCTTTGGGGAACAGTGGGCGAATTGGCCTGTCGCACAAGCGGGCCATGAGGACCCCGTGTGTGCTGGGTCGTCCTTCGCGCCGGAAGAAGCTACCAGGGATCTTTCCCCTGGCGTAAATCCGCTCTTCGACGTCTACCGTCAACGGGAAGAAGTCTATGCCCTCTCTGGGTTTGGACATAGTGGCCGTCACTAAGAGAACACAGTCTCTGTACTTGACTACCACTGCGCCTCCGGCCTGTTGGGCCAGCTTGCCTGTTTCCAGGGTGAGCTGTGCAGAGTCAAACGTTCGTTCGTACGTGGATACCATCTGGTGCGTTACCTCCTGCGGGAACCCGGGGAATCCTAGAATACAGAAAAATAGCCCCGAAGGGTCGGAGCTATCTTGTCAATCCAAGCTTGGAAATTATCGCCCTGTAGCGGTTTACGTCTTCCCGATTGAGGTATCGCAGCAGTCTACGTCGACGACCTACCATTTTGAGTAGTCCTCGGCGCGTGGACTCGTCATGCTTGTGAATCCTTAGGTGATCTGTTAACTCAACGATTCGCGTAGTTAGAACTGCTACCTGAACTTCACTAGAACCTGTGTCGCCGTCGTGAGTCTTGTACTCTTCCATTACGGCCTGTTTTTCAGCCTTGTCCAATACCTTCTCCTGGGGCTTCCCCAACTAAAATTAGATATTCCTATATCGCGAAATTGTAGCATGTAAAGAGCAGCAATCGCAATGGATTGCCCACAGCCTTTGAGCCTATTTCACTCCTTGCCGATGCCATGAACGGGCTACATGGCATTCGAGTGCAAGTATGGCCCAAGCACTAGCCCTGACATGCGAACAAACCAGACGCCATGCCACTGTCCAAAGCAGCCTGTCTTATACTCCCGACAAGAAGTCAGTCACAGCCTTTTGGAAGCCGGCGGGCCTGTCGCCCATTACAAGATGGCCTGCCCCCTCAACCGTAACCATAATGGCGTTCGGGATGCGGTCGTGCATGTTCTCCGCAATATCCAGCGCCATTATGTCGCTGGCTCCACCGCGAACAACCAGCACAGGGCATTGGATGCTTTCCAGGTACCCCCACAGGCGTTCTGCCGTGGCCGGATCAGCGCCAATACGACGGTCCGGAGATCGCAGAAGCTTGTCATACTTCCAGGTCCACTTGCCGTTGGGAAGTTCCATGAGATTATGCAAGATGCTGCCTCGCACCTGCACGGCATCGCGGCGGGGATTGTATTGCAAAACCCTATCCACGAAGGCGTCCACCGAATCCAGCTCGTCTTCTTGCTGCACGAAGCTGCGTATGTTGCCTGAGCCTGCCTGCATGTTCTGAGGTCCGGCGTCGACGATAACCAACGCCTTCAGCTTGTCGGTGTGGTTACCGGCGTAGGTGAACGAGTTGCGGCCGCCCATGGACAGGCCCATGAGAACGAATTCGTTTAACCCGAGCCCTTCGACGATGGCCGCTATGTCCTTCTGTTGAGTCTCAGGTGAGTAGTCGCCGTCCGGTGCCCACGCGCTATCACCATGACCGCGCTGGTCCAACGCGATGACTCTGTACCTGTCGCTGAAGGATAGGGCTACGAAGTCCCAGGAGTGGCAGGTCTGCGCGAAGCCATGCAGCAGCAGCATCGGAGGGTTGGAGGGATCGCCCCACTCAAGGTAGTGGAACTTCAGGCCATTCGCCTCCACAAATTTGTCCTGCGGGACCGTCTCGCTAGTGAAGCTAACACCCATGGCACGGGCGGCGGCGTAGAGCGAGAGTCCCTGGCTACCAGCTTGTGAAGTCAAATTTCTTTCCTCCGAAATATTTTTTTAATATAGTTTTGGATTAGCGCAATTCACCGGCCTTAGTCGACCAAACAAGCCTAAATCGGAGGGCGGCGGGTGTGCCATTCGGTGGCGCTTTCGTAGGCCTGGGCCGCTCGGAGCACCAGTGCGTCCTCGAAGGCCCTGCCAGAAAGCTGCATCCCGATGGGCATGCCGTCCGACGTGAAGCCGCACGGCACTGATATAGTGGGCGCGCCTGTTAGATTGAATGGCCGGGTAAGCCGCGGCATCACTGCCAGCTTCTGATGCTGCTCGCCCGCGACCGCGACTACCTGGTCCCCCAGATTGGGTGCGCCAATGCCCACGGTCGGCGCAAGCAGGAGGTCGTAGATCTTCATTACCTCTGCCACTTCTCGGTTGAATACAACCCTGGCCCTCTGCGCCTTGATATAGTCCACCGCAGAAGTTGCTGCCCCAATTTGGAGCCGCCCCCTGACATCTGCGCCGAAATCATCAGGCCGGTCCCGCAGGCCATCCATGTGTACTTCTGCAGCCTCGGTAATGAGAATGGCCCCGGATATAGGGATGGACTGGTCCAGGACCGGTATCGAGACGTCTTCTACTATCGCGCCAAGTCCCTGCAGAATGCCAGCACCGGCCTTTATCGCATCGGTGATCTCGTCATCGATACTGTCGTAGAAATATTCCTGAGGCACGCCGATACGTAGGCCACGAACGCCGTTGTCCAGACCAGCGGTGTAGTCTTGGCGAGGTCGGTCGGCCGACGATAGATCGCGAGAGTCATGACCAGCGATGGCATTAAGAATGATGGCGGTGTCTCGGACGGTGCGAGTCATTGGCCCAACAGTGTCCAGACTGTGAGAAAGCGGAAATACGCCGTGGCGACTTACCAGGCCGTAGGTGGGCTTCAGGCCGACTATGCCACAGGCACCAGCCGGTATGCGGACTGATCCGCCGGTATCGCTTCCCAGTGAGGCCATGCACTGTCCCGCTGCTACCGCGGCCCCTGAGCCACCGCTGGAGCCGCCAGTTATTCGACCAGTGTTCCAGGGATTACGCGCCGGGCCGTGGTGAGGGTTTTCGCTGGTACCACCCAGGGCGAACTCGTGCATCTGCAGCTTGCCCATGAGGATCGCGCCAGCCTCTTGAAAGCTTTCCGTAACCGCGGCGTCGAAATCAGGGATGAAATCGCCCATGATCTTGGAGCCTACGGTAGTGCGAATGCCTTTAGTGTAATAGAGGTCCTTGAGACCTATAGGAATGCCGTGCAGGGGTCCCCGATACCTGCCTGCCTGAATCACCCTCTCGGCCTTCATCGCAGATTCCCGGGCCTCGTCGGCCAGCAGCGTCACGAATGTGTTGAGCGGCGCGCCGGTGTCGGCTATGCGCGCCAGGTGGGCCTCCACTAGATCGACAGGGGATAGCTCTTTGGACGCCAAAAGCGCGGCGGCTTCCGATATGGTGAGAAAGCACATATCTTTGGAGTTCATGACTTTTTCGTCCTGGCGTCCTTGCTTGGACTGAACCTGATCGCAGGCTCTGTCTCTTTCAAGCCCATCTGGTCCATGCCCGCAATGCCTTCGAACGAAGCCTGGATTTGCGAGAGCAGATCCACGTCTATTTCTGCTCCAGAGGCTGCTTCAAGGGCTTCAAGCGACTCATTGGTAATTTTCATATCGGCCACTCACATTCTCGCGCTGTGTGTCGTTAGGGCGCACAAAATCTGATTGCCAATCTACACGATAATGTCAGGGTTTGCGAATGGCGTCGAGTAAAGCCGTCCTGGCTTTAGTCACCAACTCGTCGTCGTCCCCTATAACCAGAAGGATGGCCGACGGGCCAGCTCTGCTCAACAGGGCCGAGTGATCTCCGTTCCACAACCACATGTCCGGGCCTAACACAATCGGTTCATTCCCAGTGTCAGCTTTCGCAAACTGCCCGTACGCATCAGCAAATTCGTCCGCATCGGTCGACGAATCCCACACTATAGACAGCACCAGCAGGCGCTCGGCCTCAGGGCCAGCCAGCAACAGGTAGCGGTCGCCTCCCCATCCCGCCTCTGCTCTTGAAGCGATTGCTACGTCCAGATGCATTTCCAGGTAAGTGCGGAGCAGGTACTCGCCCAAAGTATCCTCGGCTACCAGCTCCCAACCCCTGCCCATGGCCTCTGTGATGTCCGGCAGGGCAGGGTTGTTCGGCTGTTCGCCAATCAGATACTTCTCCGGGTGAATGATCTGTTCAGTGGATATCGGCGGGTTGGAATAAACGTCGTTCACAACCTGCCAGCTACCGGTCGACTGAAATACCGTGCCTACGAAGTCGCTACCTTCCCTCTGCGGAAATAAGGCCACGTTCTTCACAACAGCCGGGGCGGCCTCCAGCTTATTGCCAGATATGGGCTTCACCACCTCGGCCAGTTCAGCATCCGTAAAATACGTCCCGACGTAGCCCTGCTGAATCTGCGAGACCTCGCCAGCAGCAAAGGCAGTCAAGGCGCGGTACTGGTCAGAATTGCCAGACTCTCGGGCGACTCGTCTGAGGTCTGACAGAAAGAAAACCTGCTCTTGTAAGCCTGCCAAAAATACGCTGGCGTAAGCCAACTCCTCTGCCGGACCTAGATTTGGCGCGTCGCTGAGAACGTAGAGACGCCCGCTGGAGTCATCAAACAGCGCGGTCACCTGCTGAAGAAATATGCCTCGGGTTATCTCCTCCAGATCGTCCTGCGGCTGCAGCAGCCCTAGTGTTTTGTAAAGCTCCTCGGTCTGAAAAACCTGCTCCCGTAGATTTCTACGCTTGAAATGGGCATCAGCAAGATCGTAGAGCTTGTCGGTGTTCTCCAGGTTGCTTCGGATGGGCGACGTTGGAGCCAGGCCACGTAGCGCCGAGACCCTGCTCTGGACCAGGGCCACGGTCTCGTCAAAGGCAGCTAGGGCCTCAGCCAGAGACATCTCGGGCGTTAGGTCGGCCTCACTTCCTTCTATAGATATTCCAGAGCCAGCAACTGGCGCTTGCGATGTAGGCGGTGAAGAAGGGGCGCTTGCGAGAGGTTCCGTTTCCGGTTCAGGCGTCGAGCCAGACCCATTCGAAAATACCATTGCGATTCCAAAGGCGATGACTATCGCAGCCACAATTCCACCAGAGATTAGAACTCGCTGGTTAAGCCCGCTCAGAATCTCTTGAAAGGTTTTGCCTACAGCCTCACCCGTCATCTCGCTGGCGGGCAGGGCGTCTCGCTCATCGGCAATGGGAAGAATTACCGTAGGGTTGTCTGGCAACACAGAGAGTGGCTGAGGAAGCACAGCAGCCAGGGCATCAACGAAATCAGTGGCCGACTGGTAGCGCTCCGTGGGACTCTTCGCCAGTGCCTTTAGCAGCGCGGCCTTCACCCCTGGCTCCAGATCGACCTTGTCGCTGTCGGACAGTGGCACTGGCTGGTGGACGTGGGCCATCATTGTGCCAGCGGGAGTATTGGCATGAAACGGCACCTCGCCCACAAGAAGCTGGTAGCAGAAAATGCCAAAGGCGTATAGATCGGACCGAAAATCCACATCGCGTCCCATCGCCTGCTCCGGCGACATGTACTCCGGAGTGCCGATGGCCTCTTGCGGAGCCGTGACGTGATATGCATGTTCCAGCGCGACTGAGAGCCCGAAGTCTGCCAGCACAGGCTCACCAGCATCACTAATTAGCACATTGGAGGGCTTGATGTCGCGGTGCACGATGCCGCTGGAGTGGGCGTAGTCCAGAGCCGCCGCCAGGGGCCTTAATATAGCCAGCGCGCCTTCCAGGTCGTGAGGCTCGTCCATCTTGTCCAGGAGAGTGCCGCCGGACACATACTCGGTGTCGATGTACGTAAAACCCAGGTCCTCGCCGACATCGAAGACCTGGAGTATGTGGGAGTGGCTGAGCCGGGCGATCGCCTGCGCTTCCCGATTGAACCTTTCGCGAAAGGCAGGGTCGTCGACCTGCAAAAAGGCCAGCACTTTGATGGCGACAGTCCGGTTTAGGCTGGGGTCATGGGCCTTGAACACTGTGGCCATACCGCCGCGGCCCAACTGCTCCTGAATATGGTAACGACCAAGGCGGCCGCCCTCAAGAATGGAAGCCATGCGCCTTGGCCACCACCGGGGCCGGGACCATCACCGACTTCACGTGAAGAACCATCAGTCCAGTTTGTAACCGAATCCGCGGATGGTCATCAGGTGCTCCGGCTTGGATGTGTTCTCCTCTACGCGCACCCGAACTCGATGCACGCATTGCTCGATCTCGTGATTGCCCACGTCGCCGTCCGAACGCTCCGCCCACACATGCCTTGCGATCTCGTCCCTGCTTACGGCCTCACCACGCCTGGAATTAAGCAGCTGTAGCAGGTCGAACTCCTTCCGTGGCAGGGCAGGGTCCAGCCGCTGGCCCCTGACGTACACCTGGCGAGCCTTGGCATCCACAACCAGGGCATCTAAAGGAGGCTCCACCGATGATATGCGAACGGTCTTGGCACCGCTAAACTGGAACATGAAGGTAATGTCGCTGCCACCCATGCGGACCAGGTCGCCGTGCATAAGCGAAAACTCGTCATCGAAGATGCGGCGTCGGTTGATGAAAGTCCCGTTGGTGCTGCCCAGGTCGCGGATGTAATAGCCGTTTACGGTGGATACGATGGCGGAGTGCTTCCGAGATACAGGTGGCTCATCGACAACGACGTCGTTGTCCGGTTGGCGGCCCATGGTCGTTATCTCAGAAAACAGGGCAATGACCTCTCCGTGACGCGAACCACCCTGCACCAGCAGCGATGCTTCACTGCTAACATCTAGGTTTCGGTCCGGCTTTCGGTCGCCTGCGCTTCCTGTTTCTGCCTGTCCCACCACCGCGCTCCTAGGGCCGTCTCTTTGGAGTTGGGCAATATACCAGATGCCAATTATTTGGCTTTCAATACGCTAAATTTGAGGCAGTGATTAGGCGAGGCTAGTCGTCCCCTGCGGAGGGTTGCGGCTGAGGCTCCGGCTGCGCGGCGGCCCGCTCAAATCCCTGCAATATGGACCCAATGTTCC
>Ga0066376_10005117_pt1 | contig 11237 bp, 8 predicted proteins | sample Knorr_S15_td_Bot_FD_77009 | JGI IMG/M metagenome (GOLD analysis project Ga0066376, IMG submission 77009) | Marine microbial communities from Southern Atlantic Ocean transect - Knorr_S15_td_Bottom_ad_5009_LV_A | ecosystem: Environmental > Aquatic > Marine > Oceanic | place: Southern Atlantic... | reverse complement strand
TTGTGGTAGGAGCAATCCGCGACGGAACTGGCACATTTGTGCCGGGGTTTATCATTTTCGCTGTGGGAGCCTGGTTCTTGATGATAGCAGGTCTCTTGATTCCAACGAAAAACTGGCGAAGTGCCACAGGTAATTTGGCGTGAGTTTATACTCGAAGATCGCATGAGAGAAATTCTGCGAAACAGGGATTTTAGCCTTCTGTGGGCTTCCGGTGCCTTCGACAACACTGGCAGGTGGATGGACACGGTTGTGATGGGACTTTTGGTGCTACAGCAGACAGACTCGCCTTTTCAAGTGGCTCTACTATTCGTGGTCCGCTGGTTCCCGATGTTTATTTTTTCGGTTTTTTCCGGCATGATTGCGGACCGGGTAAATCGCTGGAGGGTGATACTTGGCACTCGTTGTGGCAGTGTAGCAGTTACCGCAGTTGTACTTTGTTTAGTTGTATTTGACGTGATCCGTCCGTGGCATCTATTTCTGGCATCTATGGCTTTGGGATGGATTTATGTGCTTGAGTTCCCTTCTCGCCGCTCCATGATCTACGAGATTGTTGGAAATTCGCACATAGTAAGCGCTATGTCCCTAGAAACATTTGCCCTCACGATCGGCAGAATCGTAGGACCATTGACCGCGGGCTTTCTGATCGAGTTGTCTGGGTTCACGGCACCTTATATTTTCCTGCTCGTCGGGTACGCATTAGCTCTAGGATCTTTCAGCCTGATAAAAACTCGCCTGCCCGCGCCTTCTTCCGGTCCGAGTTCCATGCGACAAAACTTTATCGACGGACTGACCTACGCGTTCAACCACCGAGTGATCAGAGGTGTATTGGCCATCACACTCATTATGAATGCCCTGGCATTCAGCGTGGAGTCATTGTTCCCTGTTGTAGCGAAAGATCATTTGAACGTTGGCGCCGGATTGACCGGTGTGATGATATCGGCGCTGTCCATCGGGAGCTTCATCGCAGCTGGAGCAATTGCTTGGTTCGGGGTAATAAAATTCCACGGAAGAGTATTTTGTTCCGGTGTAGTAATGCAGTTCGCAAGCCTGTTACTGTTTGCTCTCTCTCCATGGTATCCCCTTTCATTTGTACTCATGCTGGCAGTAGGCTTCGGCAGCGCAGGCTTTGGAACAATGCAAAGTACCATAATTCTGATGACTGCGTCGCCGGAGAAGCGAGGATCTTCTTTGGGTGTGCTTGGACTATGCATTGGTGTGGCCGCTTTCGGCGGATTAATGGTTGGGGCTGTGGCCAATTTGATGGGCGCTCAAGTTGCGGTGATCATAAGTGCATCGTTGGGCCTCCTGTTGCTGGTGCCTGCGATATTATATTCGCATCTGGTTTGGCATCCGATAGCTCAACCAGATGCATCTCAATCTTCCGATTCAACGATGTCGTGTGCTTCTGCCCACCCCAATCAACTGCTATAGTGCTGATTGTGACGCTGTGTTGAAAGAAGGATTATTGCGCCTAACATATTACGCGAGGCTATGGGAACGGGTTGGATTTCCCTGTTGCATGTTCCTGAAAATCAATTTTAGTCCCGTTGCGTCGTTGGCAGCAGGTTATGCACATTATTGGGGTCCCGCGGATTACGGGGCGAGATCACGGCACCACAAATCGAAGAACCGAACTAATGAGATCTTTCATCAATCCAAGGGCCGTCAATTTCGGTGATGGGCACCCCGTGGCCGCCCACAATCTGGATCGTCAATGTCCGTGATTAGCTCATAGCCCTAATAGTATCGACGACAGATCCAAAACGTGAGTCGGGCGTGGCCTAGCTAAAACGGGTGTAAAATAGGCCCCACCAAAAGGACTTGGTTTCGGAGCGCATTGCGGGAAGATGGTAGATCACCTTGAGATTTGTGCCGGTCTATTGATTGTCCCCCAGGTTTCAGCATAGGTCGGCATTAGTCCCGTGGGCTTTTTGGACAGCCTCAGCAGTGAAAAGATCAAGCTTTAAACGCAATGCAACTTGTCGAGTAGCATCATCGTCGACGGGATTAATTGATAACTCAACATCAAGGCCCAAAGCGTCCTTTAACCGTTGCGGCCAGTACTGAACTTTCTCAAGCCAATTTTGGTATTCAGGATCGTTGGCAGCGAATGGGCTGGGTAATGCGGTTAAAACCGCAACCATCATCAGCACCAGTAGGGTTCCAAACTGCAATTTAATAAATCCAGCGTTGCGGTACCCTCCGAAATGATATGTTCTAAGAAAATGATCCTCTCCAACTTTGACCTCTTCCACAACATGCATTTAAGCCAAAAAGTTTGGGTGGCTGAGAACGCTAAGCATTGAATACATTTCGCCCAGGGGATAGTCGACTTTGTATTTTCTTAGCTGAGCGATTGTGTTACCTGCCGTGTATTGCTTAAGATCGAGCATCCACCGCATGGCCAGCTTTTCATCCAGTTGAAAGAGCAGAAGAAGTAGACTGGTCTCAACTGAGTCTCTCATAGATTGGTAGGCTTGTTCTCCAAGGCCCATCAGTATCAAACGCTTCGAGGCTTCGAAGTCATTTACGAGACGTGCCATGAGGAGAAGCACAGGGTCCTTGCTGTCATCTTGGGGCACCAGTACCTCACCTACCCCACGACTAATGGGTACTAAGATGTCATTCATCATCTCTTCGAAGAGCGCCCTTTCTGTCAAAAATTGGCTTTTCGTCCACTCATTCTGACGGTCTTCGAAATCCGCTATTTGTCGATAAGAAGTCATGGATCCTCTGGAGCGATCTTCGCTGATATTGAGAGTTCTTGGGCCAAACCGTCTAGTGTGACTTTTGGCTACGTAGCAGCTGACCCCGGTTTTGGAGCAACGGAGAATCCAGAAACCGCTACTACCAGCGCAATGAGAATCTCAGGATCAACTCAAAAATGCTTGGTTTCGAGCCGCCCAATACCGCCTCTTGTACTTTGATAGGAAGTGGCGCTCTGACATCACCATGCGCTCGGGACACTCGCCTCGTACGCACTAGATCTAGCGCATCAAACAACGGCCTGGCGTATTGAGTATCGCATCGGCCAATTAAGGCCTTGGTCCAGAACTCTCGTCGGCTACGGTTGGTGAGATCCCGAAGGATTCGAATCCATTCCCGAAAATCTCTCGGCCACCATCCATCGCCGTCAGGCATCAAAGGCAATTCTAAAATAAAAGATTCAACAGCGTTCGCGTAATCTAAACTCGCGTCTCTCCCTCTGCGAAGGTTTAAGTCCAATTGGGCGTCTATCAGATGTGCCATCACATCTTCAGAGAGCATGTCCCATACCTCAGGCAATCTCTGCCTTAGTCCAATTGTAATTTCTTCCAACCGGCTTAGTTCGGCCTTATTTATTAGCTCCAAGAAAGTTTTGGCTACGTCAGCTGTATGTCCCAGAAGAAGCACGTCTGGTTCTGATTCTTTTTCGGGCGGGACCACATCCGAATCAACATCTTCCTTATCCATTTGGCGAATCACATTCATAACCCCTAGATGCATTATCCAATAGAGATTTGAAGTCACTCTCAAGTCGTTTTCATCGTATAGGGGTTGGAATTCGGAAGTCGCAAATGCGCCGGTCCGGCGACCTGCCCAATCAGGAGGTTTCCCTGAACTCAACAAGAAGCTTAACGCCACGATGCCGTTGCCCCACTCGAAAAACGTATCATCGGTACCCTCAAATCCTGGATACTCCGTGTTCCTGGCAAGCGCAACGACTCTGCCGAATTGCCACGCCCAGAACTCTTTAGACATCGGTGGCGCATCGATAAAGCCTAAGTCCGTCGCATCCGGTTGACGAAACACGGTCTCTTCCCAAGTTGGCGCTATCCTATCGTCCGCGCCATAAGTGTCTGAATCGCTGATCAACCTAGAACAAAGGTCGACCAAGCTGCTTCATCGGTGGAATTCCAGATCGGTATTTGAATCAATTACTTTCTGGATTATCTCGGGTAGAAGAAATTGTTGCCACGTTGTGAGCGTCTCAGTTTCGAATCTTCGGGTCAAATCAAGTAATTCTTGTGTCTTACCTTCAGTGGTCATGAGCGTGAATTCGGTCAAGCGATCTATCATTGTAGAAATACTGAAACTGGCTTTGAAGAAGAAATAATCCTCAAAATCATCCCATATTCCAAGTTGATATTCGTCTGGAATAACGTGATTCCATCCCCCGAGGGCTTGCACCGCCAACTGAGATTGTGGAGGTGGAAGCCCAATCAGCAACTTGTGGCATGCTTCCAATCCTTGCCCGAACTCGGATTTGATTTCGCCAAGATGGATTGACCATTCGTCTTCCTCGTAGAGGGCCCATACATCATTCATCAAGTGTGCCACGTGGGCTTGGACTATCAGATTCAACGCAGAAACTTCAGAACCTTCGCCATGAGAAATGGCTTCTAACAGAGTCTCCGGCGGTAGTTCCAAATATTCGATTCCGCCGATCTCGAGTAGTTCGCGAACCGTGGAATCAAACACTTGTTCATTGTCTGTGGGGTGCATCGTCAATAGCTCCTGTGGCTTTCAACTATAATTTAAAGCACCTGTACAGGACATAGCTCACCAGTGCCAACTACCTGTTGTGGGGTCCCACTCTCCTTCATCCTGGCACGCTGTGGCTAAAATTGGGTCAAGAAATGCTCTCACTAGTTCATAACCAACTTTAAAATCCGGTTCCAGATCCACTTCTTTTGCCATCCTCTGGTATGGAACTCGCCAATCAGACGGTGGCAGTGGAAACTCCTCTGGCAATGGATGTGTTGCTCGGGATGTGAATGTTGATTCCATCGATTTTCGCAGGCGGCTAGCATTCATGCTGAAAAGAGATGGAATTATCGCCAGATCAATAAGGTCCTTTACTCTAGTGCTAGGTTTCCCGCCAGGATAGTCCCTTGTGTAAGCATGCAACTTTTCGGCAATATGATCTGCTAAAGGTAGGGCTGGCACTTCGACTGGTGTAATATCGGCGAAAGTCAACAGCTCCGGACCTCGAAGGACTTCTGGCTCAGCGAAAATTTGTTCACCGAATCCTACGTCAACCGTTATCTCTTCAAATGTTCTCCCGGCGATTTGGGCGGTGACATGGTATCGAACTGTGTTACTTTCGTTGGCTGAATCGAGTTGTTCGGTTCTTTCTATTACGAACGCGAAGTGGTCTCCAAGATCCACCGATTGCGCCGAAAGAAAATCGGCAGTCGCAGCCTCTTGGTTGTCTTCGCGCCCCAGATCGAGATCTTTTGTAGTACGAAACTGAGTTCCCACGCGGAAGTGAAGAGCCACACCGCCTTTGAGAATCCATCTGCTTGGAGCCACAACTAACAGTCTGGCCATCAATCGGTCGAAGACAACTAACTTGCGAAAACGCATAAGAGGAGCGCCAGTTTCCTGGGACTGGGTATTGAGTCGTTGTTCCAGGGCGGTCCGAAATGAAGCAGCTGAGTTGTACTTCACGATCCCGCCCTCTGAAGTGCATTGGCAATTAGTCTAATAACACGCCGATTTCTTTCGTTGGAATCGATTCGAAGTTTATCCGCAATCACCATGCTGCGGCTCAGGGCCTGCATAATAGCCATCTCAATTTGTTCGGGGGCTGTGCCGGTTTCTGCCGAGTCCAGAATACTACGCGCGGCTGATGTCACTGCCAATCCGTCACGCACAAGTCTGTCTTCCGTCCTCAGAAGTCGAGCTGTAGTGTGGATCTTTACCCCTAGAAGTGAGGGACGATTGCGCCTTGACCTGGGAACCGTGAGGTGTATTGCATTGGGAATGACGTCACTCAGACTTAGGATATCCAATGCGCTCTCGTGGGAGATTACAGCCACCTCTTTCCCTACGGCGAGCCATGCAACAAGCAGGTCCTCATGTAAAGAAGACGGATAATCACGGAAACGATAGAGGCCACGTCGCACTCGTTTAAAAAGGCCAGCCTTTACGTGATGAGAAAGCAGCGACCAGCTGAATGCGCAAGTTCTAGCCTGCTGAGCTGTGAAATAGCCCTTTTGCTCGGATGCGATCTCAAAGAGACTGACTCGATCAGGCGCTGCATTGAGTTCATAAATTTGCATCTGTGTCACTCATACCTCAAATAATATTTGATGTTCGGGTGACATGCAAGCGGACTGCACTATGATGAACAATGACCAAACGGAGGTCAGGATCTATCTCGCTACAATACGAGACGAACTCCTGAGTCAAATAGGGATCATTTCGTTGCTGGACTTGGTTCTAGTTCCAAAGTCTGCCTGCCAGTAACGCAGACCGAATTCAAAGGGCAGACTTGGCAGCGAGCACCTGAGGCAGTGCAGAATTGATCACCGATTTCCAGAAGTGCTCCATAGGCTGACCCATTGCAATGAGCTCCGAGCGCCCTTGCGAGTGCGAGGCGCCCATGCATATCCGGTTCCTGAATTTCAGTTCCATGTATCCGAGCTGCGGTTCTTACAGCACCGATGGACGCCGGAAACTCCGTACCCAGGTCACATAACATTCTTGCCTGAATACCATTCACGGCAGGAACAATGGTGGCAGGAAATTCTGTAGGCCAGTCGTTTCTATTATTTCCCAATATGCCTACCAGATCACGAACCTGCTCGTAAAGAGAACCTTGACCGAGAGCAACAAGGGCCATTTTCCCTTGATCATCCCTTGAAAAATCTTGTGGCTCAGGCCATCGGCGAGCATAGGTATTCCAGAATCTCCGAGCTGTCGGTTGATTCAGAGTGTCAAAGACAATCATTCCCAATAATACATGCCAGAGATCACCACTAAGCCTCCAGGGCGCCACCAGCGTATCCACGTCGACCGAATCTACCCATTTCCCCAGGACCTCTGACAGCTCTCGGCTAGAAGGAGGAGACAATCTCATATTCCAGTCGGCCGCCTGAACATGCACATCTGTTGATTCTCCAAGTGATCGCATCAAAGAACTACCAATTGATCTCGCGAGGTGAGGTGGCACGGCCTCGCCAATCTGTCTGAAAGCACCTGTTTGGAAACCCGAGAACCGGAATTGATCTGGAAAAGTCTGAATCCTTGCAGCTTCTCGCATCGTGAGCGTGCGGTGCTGTTCGGGGTGAATGTACCAGTATCCATCTTTAGAAATGTGAGCTGTTATAGTCCTAGATGGTCGGTCCCAGTCCAACCTGTTGTACTTGTCTCCAAATATATCGTCCCTGTACCGCTTCAGATTATCCGGGAGCTCGTCGTACTGGGTTTTCGAGTCCATTAACTGATAGGTCTTCAGGTCATCTTCACGAACTCTTCTCGCAACGTGATCGAAAATCAGATTTTGTTCACTGTCCGGCACATCCTTCCTGAGCTCTGATTGGAAAGCGCTTTCCAGCATACCGTATTGTCTGGGATTCGTTACATCTCCTCCATGAATATTCGGAAGGTCCGAAATCGCGTCGCGCAGGTTTATTCTGATTTGTTCAGGCTCTGGCCAGGCGAATTTGAATCCCTCTTTTACGCCCACTATGAAAAGACGATTGCGATGTTGCGGTATTCCGAAATCGGCCGAAGAAAGGATCCGTGCCTGAACCTCGTAACTAGCATCCTCCAATTCGGACACGATCCGACGGAGAATAGGTGTATAGATGCCAAATGCAAGATCTGGAACATTCTCCATCAGCACTGCGTTCGGCCGTACTGCCGCGACAATCTGTACGAAACTTTTCCACAAGTCTGTTCGGTGGTCAGTTTCAGGTCGGATGCCCTTTTCGACCAGCGACCGAATCTTGTTTCGTCCCGCTCTGGAAAATGATTGGCAGGGCGGGTCTCCGACAACTAGATGCATATCCACGAGAGGAGTATCAACATTTTGGCTATTTCTCTCGACAAAGATCCGACCAAATCTGTCGATCAACAATCTAGCCCTGCTGACCAACAACCACTCCAATTTTACATTTCGTCATGCCTTTGTTAGAATTTTCACGAGAAACGAAGGTGGCGTTTTCGGCTGGCAGTATGTCCGTTTTTAGGCCCAGCCCGATCACTCGCAAGTACTATCAGAGGTAACAAACATTCTCGGACATTTGATTCGTAAGCTTACCAACATCTTCTCCCAAAACGCCTCGACGTCATCACCGCCTACTACTCCACCTGTTTGCGAGAGCCCTCTGGTAACACTCACAGCCGAACAGGTACCCAAGCCCGTCGAAGCGGCGTTGTCCCCCTCCAGATCCCACCCAGGCACTTCATCCAAACACCGGTCCGAACAATCGTGGTTCGGCATGTTGCCGATTTCATCCGCGCTGAAACACGCCCTAGAAGACATGGAATATACCGTACCTACGGCCGTCCAAAAGGAAGTAATCCCTTTGGTGCGGGACGGGCGAGATGTGGTGGGGCAGGCCCAGACTGGCACCGGGAAGACCGCCGCTTTTGGTATTCCCTTGGTGGAGGCCATCACCCCCGATGTCCGGAAGCCCCAAGCGCTGGTCTTGGTGCCTACTAGGGAGTTGGCGGTCCAGGTTAGGGACGAGCTGTCCCGCCTGGGACAATTCTGCGGAGTTCACGTCGTGGCCCTCTACGGTGGCCAGGCCATTAGCCTGCAGTTGGAGGCTTTACACCGAGGCGCGGACATTGTCGTAGCTACGCCCGGCCGCCTTATGGACCACATGAAGCGCGGCTCGGTGAAGATTGGGCATGTTCATTCCGTAGTGCTTGATGAAGCCGACCAAATGCTGGACATAGGCTTCGCTCCGGACATCGACCGCATTCTACGGCGCACCCCTCTTTCCCGCCAGACGCTGCTGTTCTCTGCCACCATACCCGGCTCCATAAACAGATTGGCGCGTCAGTATCTGAATGACCCCGCCTGGATCCGGATAGGTGGGGAAGCAGAACCTGTGGAGCAAGTGAAGCAGCACTACTACGAAGTAGCCGAGTTGGACCGACCCAATGCTCTCGATGAACTGCTAAGGCAACCCGGGATCATTATCCGGGCCCTGGTTTTTCTTAGAACCAAAGTTGGAGTAGACATGCTAGTCACTGATCTGCAAGACCGCGGCCACGACGCCCAGGCCCTCCACGGGGACATGCCGCAGTTCCACCGCGATAGGGTCATGAGCCGTTTCCGCTCAGGGGGTCTTCGTGTTTTGGTCGCCACTAACGTTGCCGCACGGGGCTTGGACATCCCAGGCGTTTCCCACGTCATTAACTACGACATGCCAGGGAACCTGGAAGAGTACGTCCACCGCATCGGAAGGACTGCACGCATGGGACGACCCGGCACAGCTATCACTTTTGTTTCCGAATGGGACTTTCCTATTCTGGATGTGATCCTGGATCACTTAGGAAGCGATCTGGAGCGAGGAAACCTGGCCTTCTCCCACATCTAAGGGATTTGACACTCCTGACTTGGTTGACGCCAAGACGATGCTTGAAGATCTGTGGTGACCAGCTTATCGCCACCAACACCGCCAGCCCGTGTTTCCGGTGTAGTTCGACTCTACGCAAACGCAGCAACATACAGGCGTGAACTTGTGGCTGCTGCTAACAAAAGTCCGGGCTCGTGCACTCTACGAGGGCGCATATCCACGGAGTGCTCATGTCCGGTTAACGAATGATTGGCGGAGTTCCTATAAAGTGTGAGATTTAAGACTATGGCTGCATCAATTGCTGGGCTAGTTAACGCGGGCACGTTAGACCGACTGAAAGAACGCGGTTGCACGGTGATTACCGGCGGTGGTCACGTGATCGCTGTCTTCTATCACGATGGCCGGGTTTTTGCGGTGGACAACCGGTGCCCGCACATGGGTTTTCCATTGAACCGTGGCAGCGTCAAGCACGGTATTCTAACCTGCCACTGGCATCACGCCAGGTTCGACCTCTCCAGCGGCGGCACCTTCAATCCTTTTGCCGACGACGTACGGAGCTTCCCTGTGAGTGTTGTGGACGGAGAAGTGTGGGTAAACCCGGAACCACCCATGCGGGATGAAGAAAAACACTGGACCGCTCGATTGAATGATGGTCTGGAGCAGAATCTCAGGCTGGTCATCGCCAAAGCTGTGCTTGGACTTGAAGCCGCAGGCTGTGATTACCGAGTTCCTCTCCGTATAGGAGCTAGCTTTGGCACCACCAACTCCGCAGCGGGATGGAGTGCTGCACTTACCATTTTGACTTCGACAGCCAACATACTGCCTTATCTGAATGCTGATGACAAGCCACGAGCTTTGTACCAGGGATTGCTCCATGTTGCCCGGGAGTGTGCAGGCAAACCACCGCGATTTACCGTCGACCCGCTTCCCAGCGGTGAGACTCGCCCAGAGGTTCTAAAAAGCTGGTTTCGCAGCTTTATTGATGTTAGGGACGACGAAGGTGCGGAGCGCTGCCTGAGCACCGCCATCGGGTTAGGACTACCGCCCGAGAGTATTGCGGACATGCTGTTCGCAGCCGCGACCGACCACATCTACTTGGACGCAGGACATGTAGTGGACTTTGCCAACAAAGCTTTCGAGTTGTTGGACCACATCGGTTGGGAGCACGCGGACCAGGTTCTCACCAGCATTGTCCACGGGATGGCCAGCGCCAGGCGCAGCCAGGAACTTAGTTCTTGGCGGTCTCCGATAGATATTGCGTCGCTGGTTTGGCAGTCGCGAGAAGAGCTTCCTGCGCTCATAGACGGTTCCCTGAGGAGTAATGGTACTTGGCAAGGCGAAGCCGAGTTAGCACGACAGTTGCTGGGAGATGACCCAGCCGCGATTTTAGATTCGATTAAAAAAGCTATAATATCGGGGGCCAACGCCGAATCCCTGGGCTCAACCGTGGCCTATGCCGCGTTCCTTAGAATGGCGCATTTTCATACTTCCAACGAGTTCAGGGACTGGGATACCGTACACAACACCTTGACAGCCGCAAACGCGTTACACCAAGCATTGCGGCGGGCGCCCTCGGCCGAACTACTAAGAGGAGTTTTCGATATTGCCATGAGTATCTACTTGGATAGGTTCCTAAATATGCCGCCTCAGCGCATACCTGAACTCGAGAATGGAACTATAGACGGCGAGGCTTTGCTGGCTGAATTGCTTGAGCGCATAGATGTTCGCCAGCAAGTAGAGGAAGTGGCACAAATCGTGTCCCGATACATTTCGGGAGGCGGAGACGGTAGCGCGCTGCAGGCCACTTTGGGCCAGTTGGTGCTCCTGGAGGACTCGGATTTCCACGCGTTCCAGATTGTTGATGCTGGCTTTAAGCAGTTCCAAACCCGTCAAGGCACGGAGGATGGGCGTCACGTTATGATCGGCCTGTCCAGA
>Ga0066376_10005116_pt1 | contig 11237 bp, 4 predicted proteins | sample Knorr_S15_td_Bot_FD_77009 | JGI IMG/M metagenome (GOLD analysis project Ga0066376, IMG submission 77009) | Marine microbial communities from Southern Atlantic Ocean transect - Knorr_S15_td_Bottom_ad_5009_LV_A | ecosystem: Environmental > Aquatic > Marine > Oceanic | place: Southern Atlantic... | reverse complement strand
GCGTGACGACCTCGACTCCCATGACCGGTTCCAGCAGTACCGGCCTGGCGAGGCGGACGACCTCGCGGAACCAGGCCTGTGCGGCAATCTTGAAGGCCATCTCCGACGAGTCGACATCGTGTGCCTTGCCGTCGTTGAGGCTCACCTTCAGGCCGAGCAGGGGGAAACCGGCCAGCACCCCACCGGTCATCGCCAACTGGATTCCGGCATTGACCGCCGGGATGTACTCCTTGGGGACGCGACCGCCCCTGATGTTGTCCTCGAACATGTAGGTCTCGTCCTCGTCGCTCCACGGTTCGATCGTGGCGACGATCTCTGCGAACTGGCCGGAACCACCGGTCTGCTTCTTGTGGGTGTAGCGGTGGTCGGCGACGGTCCTGGTGATGGTCTCGCGGTAGGCCACCTGCGGCTTGCCGACGTTGGCATCGACCCGGAACTCGCGCTTCATGCGGTCGACGAGCACCTCGAGGTGGAGTTCGCCCATACCGCCGCTGATCGTCTGGCCGGTCTCCTCGTCGCTCCGGACGGTGAAGGTCGGATCCTCCTCTGCGAGGGCACCCAGGGCCTTGCTCATCTTGTCCTGGTCGACCTTCGAGCGGGGCTCGACGGCGACGTGGATCACCGGCAGGGGGAACTCAAGTTGCTCGAGCACGATCGGATGGTCGGGGGCACAGAGGGTGTCACCGGTCCGGGTGTTCTTGAGGCCGATTCCGGCGACGATGTCGCCTGCCCTGACCACGTCACGGTCCTCGCGGTCGTTGGCGTGCATCTCCAGGATGCGGCTGATGCGCTCTTTGGAGCCGGAGCGCGTGTTGAGCACCGTCGAGCCCTTGTCGAGGGTGCCGCTGTAGGCCCGGAAGTAGACCAGCTTGCCGACGTGCGGATCGGTCCTGATCTTGAACGCCAGGGCGGCGAACGGCTCCTCGTCGTCGGCCATGCGCTCGACGGTGTCACCCGTCCGGGGGTGCACGCCCTCGACCGGCGGAAGGTCCAACGGCGACGGAAGGTAGGCGACCACAGCGTCGAGCAACGGCTGGACACCCTTGTTCTTGAAGGCGGAGCCGGTGATCACCGGCACGCAGGCGCCTGAGATGGTGCCAGCACGCACTGCGGCACGCAAGTCGGCGGGCGTGATCTCCTCCTCGCCCACGAACTTCTCAAGGATGTTCTCGTCGAACTCCGCCAACACGTCCAGGAGCTCGCTCCTGTACTCCTCGGCCAGGTCGACCATGTATCCCGGGATGTCGACGACGTCCCAGGAGGATCCGAGGTCCTCGCCCTGCCAGACGAGGGCGTTCATCTCGATCAGGTCGACGACGCCCAGGAACCCCGACTCCGCGCCAATCGGGAGCTGCAACACCACCGCCTTGCATCCGAGCCTCTCCCGGATCGTGCCCAGCACAAAGTAGAAGTCGGCACCGGTGCGGTCCATCTTGTTGATGAAGCACAGGCGGGGCACCTTGTACCTGTCGGCCTGCCGCCACACCGTCTCGGTCTGGGGCTCGACTCCGGCCACGCCGTCGAAAACCGCGACGGCCCCGTCGAGCACCCGCAGGGACCGCTCCACCTCGACCGTGAAGTCCACGTGGCCGGGCGTGTCGATGATGTTGATGCGATGGTCGTCCCAGAAGCAGCTGGTGGCAGCAGAGGTGATGGTGATCCCCCGCTCCTGCTCCTGCTCCATCCAGTCCATCGTGGCGGCGCCGTCGTGGACCTCGCCGATCTTGTAGTTGACGCCCGTGTAGTAGAGGATCCGCTCGGTCGTCGTGGTCTTGCCCGCGTCGATGTGGGCCATGATCCCGATGTTGCGGGTCTTTTCGAGGGGGTGTCGCTCTGCCATCTCGCCTGTCGTGTCCCAGCTGGTCGTTGTTCGGGTGTCAGCCGGTGCCCGCCCGGGCTTCCGGCCGCACGGGGAGCATGCCCCCCTGGTCGATCCGGCCTCAGCCGCGTCGGTACCGTTGCGACCGCAGGGTTCCGGAGATGGTCTACCGCCCGGGGCGGCTCACCACCGGTAGTGGGCGAAGGCCTTGTTGGCCTCGGCCATCTTGTGGAGGTCTTCCCGGCGCTTGACCGAGGCACCCACACCGTTGGCGGCGTCCATGATCTCGTTGGCCAGGCGCTCGGCCATCGTCCGCTCGCGGCGATCCCGGGAGTAGTTGACCAGCCAACGCAGGGCCAGCGTGTTGGCACGACGTGGCTTCACCTCGACCGGTACCTGGTAGGTGGCGCCACCGACCCGGCGGCTGCGGACCTCCAGCTGGGGTCGGACGTTGTCGATGGCCTTCTTGAGGGTGCCGACCGGTTCGCCGCCGGTCTTGGACTCGACCATGGTCAACGACGAGTACACGATCCGCTCAGCGGTGGAACGCTTGCCCCGCTGCAGGACCTTGTTGACGAGTTGGGTGACGGCGACGGAGCGGTAGACAGGGTCGGGGGTCAGTTCGCGACGTACCGCGGGACCTTTGCGTGGCACGGTCAGCCTTCCTTCTTGGCGCCGTAGCGACTGCGTGCCTGACGACGCTGGCCGACACCCGCGGTGTCGAGCGTGCCCCGGATGACCTTGTACCGGACTCCGGGCAGGTCCTTCACACGGCCACCACGGACCAGCACGATCGAGTGCTCCTGGAGGTTGTGGCCCTCGCCCGGGATGTATGCGGTCACCTCGGCCCCACTGGTCAGCCGGACACGGGCCACCTTGCGCAATGCCGAGTTCGGCTTCTTGGGAGTGGTCGTATAGACCCTGGTGCAGACCCCGCGCCTCTGGGGCGCGCCCTTCAGGGCCGGCGTGGCCTCCTTGCGGCGCTTGGACTGGCGGCCCTTGCGGACCAACTGCTGGATGGTGGGCACTCGTCTACCTCGTCTGGGGCACCATGTGGGGCCCGGTCTGGAACGTCTCTGAACTTCGCCGGACCGACACCGGGGTCGCGTCGCAGCCAGCGGCCGAGTCTACGCCGGGAGTCACTCAACCCACCTCGGGCGCATCATCGACCACGACACCTGCCAGGTCGATGACATCGGCCTCGTAGGCGCCGGCGAACTCATCGGCGGACGAGTCGACCATCTGGTCCGTCTGCCCGGCCAGCCACTGGGCCAGATCCTGTTCCTCGTCGGCCGACGAGTAGAAGTCCATCGGCTTGTAGTCGGGCGCGTGGGCGATCACCCGCCGGTACCGCTCCATGCCCGTGCCGGCCGGCACCAGCTTGCCGATGATGATGTTCTCCTTGAGGCCGATGAGGCCGTCGCTCTTGCACTCGATCGCCGCCTCTGTGAGAACACGGGTGGTCTCCTGGAACGAGGCCGCCGACAGCCACGAGTCCGTGGCCAACGAGGCCTTCGTGATCCCCATCAGCTCGGGGCGCCCCTCGGCGGGCTTCCTGCTCTCGGTCACCAACTGGCGGTTGGTGTCCGCGAACACCCGCTGATCGACCTGCTCGCCCGGAAGGAAGTCGGACTCACCCGGGTCGTTGATCTTCACCCGACGGGTCATCTGCCGGACGATCAACTCGATGTGCTTGTCGTGGATGGACACGCCCTGGTCCCGGTAGACCTTCTGGACCTCTTCGACGAGGTACTGCTGGGTCTCCCTGACGCCTTTGATCTCGAGCAGTTCCTTCGGGTCGCGGGGGCCTTCGACGATGGCGTCGCCCGCCCTGACCTCCTGGCCATCGGTCACCTCCAGCCTGGACGCGCCCTGGACGGTGTAGACCTCTTCGGTCCCGTCGTCCGCCACCACCGTCACCTCGCGGCCCCGGCCCTCGTCCTCACCGATGCGGACCACGCCGGAGATGCGGGCCAGGGTCGCCTTGCCCTTCGGGGTACGCGCCTCGAAGAGTTCGACGACGCGGGGCAGACCACCGGCGATGTCCTTGCCGACCACACCACCGGTGTGGAAGGTACGCATGGTGAGCTGCGTGCCGGGCTCGCCGATCGACTGCGCGGCGATCACGCCCACCGCCTCGCCAACCTCGATCGCCTCGCCCGTGGCGAGGGACATCCCGTAACAGGCAGCCGAAACGCCCAACGGAGAGTCATCGGCCAGGGGAGACAGCACACGCACCCGTTCGACCGACGGGTCGTCGCGCAACAGGTCCAACTCGACCTCACCGACGATCGTGCCGGCAGGCAGCACCGTGCCGTCGGACAACTCGACGTCGTCGGCCAACGTCCGGCTGAACAGCCGGTTCTCGATGTAGTAGCGCCTGCTCGGCTCGTCGGCCTTCACACCGTCTATCCAGATGCCCCTCACCGGGCCACCGGACTCGAAGGGATCGAACTCGTTGATGATCAGCTCCTGGGACACATCGACCAGGCGACGGGTCAGGTAGCCCGAGTCGGCGGTACGAAGGGCGGTGTCCACGAGGCCCTTCCTGGCACCCGGAGTGGAGATGAAGTACTCGAGCATCGTCAGGCCCTCGCGGAAATTGGACTTGATCGGACGGGGGATCATGTCGCCACGGGGGTTGGCCACGAGGCCGCGCATGCCGGCGATCTGACGCACCTGCATCATGTTCCCGCGAGCACCGGACTTGACCATCATGTCGATCGGGTTGCCCTCCTGGGCCTCCAGGGTCTCGATCATGCGTGCGGTCACCTCGGCGGTCGCCGCATTCCAAATCTCGACCTCTTTCTGACGGCGCTCGCCGTCGGTGATGATCCCGCGACGGAACTGCGTCTCGACCTTCTCGGCGTCCTTCTCGTGACGGTCCAGAATGGACTGCTTCTCGATCGGCGTCCGGACGTCGTCCATGGACACGGTGAGGCCCGACCGCGTGGCGTACACGAAGCAGCGGTCCTTGATCCTGTCGAGGCTCACCGCCACCACCTTCTTCGGGTAGTGGCGGGCCAGTTCGTCGACGATCAGGCCCATCTCCTTCTTGTCGACCTGCCTGTTGATGTATCCGAACCCATCGGGAAGGGTCTCGTTGAAGAGCACACGACCGGGAGTCGTGGTGTGCCAGGTGGCGGCCGAACCGTTGGCGGGGGTCGCCACCAGGCTCGGGTACTCGTCGGACCTGTACTGGATCCTGGCGTGAAGGTGCACGATGCCGGCCTCCAGCGCCCGCTCCAGCTCGGTGATCCGACGGAACACCTTGCCTTCACCGATGGCACCATCGACCTCGGAGGTCATGTAGTAGGCGCCGATGATCATGTCCTGGGTGGGCGTCACGAGAGGTCGGCCATGTGCGGGGCTGAGCACGTTGTTGGCCGACAGCATGAGCACGCGTGCCTCGGCCTGGGCCTCGGCCGAGAGCGGCAGGTGTACCGCCATCTGGTCGCCGTCGAAGTCCGCGTTGAAGGCGGTGCAGACCAGCGGATGGATCTGGATGGCCTTGCCCTCCACCAACACCGGCTCGAAGGCCTGGATCCCCAGGCGGTGCAGCGTCGGCGCACGGTTCAGCATCACCGGATGCTCTCGGATGACGTCGCCGAGCACGTCCCAGACCTGTGGCTTGCGGCGTTCGACCATGCGCTTAGCCGACTTGATGTTCTGTGCCAACTCCTCGTCGACGAGCCTCTTCATCACAAACGGCTTGAACAGTTCCAGGGCCATGATCTTCGGCAGGCCGCACTGGTGGAACTTGAGGGTGGGGCCGACCACGATGACCGAACGGCCCGAATAGTCGACGCGCTTGCCGAGCAGGTTCTGCCGGAACCGCCCCTGTTTGCCCTTGAGCATGTCGGACAACGACTTCAGGGGCCTGTTGCCGGGCCCGGTCACCGGACGCCCGCGACGCCCGTTGTCGAACAGGGCGTCGACCGCCTCCTGGAGCATCCGCTTCTCGTTGTTGACGATGATCTCGGGTGCGCCGAGGTCCAGCAGCCGCTTCAGGCGGTTGTTGCGGTTGATGACCCTGCGGTACAGGTCGTTCAGGTCGGAAGTAGCGAAGCGGCCACCGTCCAGTTGGACCATCGGGCGGAGTTCCGGCGGAATGACCGGTACCACGTCGAGGATCATGGCCCTCGGCTCGTTGGCCCTCTTGCCGTACTTGTCGCGGCGGTTGAAGGCCGCCACGATCTTGAGCCGCTTGATCGCCTTCTGCTTGCGCTGGGCAGACAGGGGCTTCTGACCCTCCGGCGGGTCGATCATGGCGCGGAGCTTGACCTCCTCGTCGTCGAAATCGATGCGGTCGATGAGTTGGGCCAGGGCATCGGCACCCATGCCGCCCTCGAAGTAGTCGCCCCAGCGGTCCGCCAACTCGCGCCAGAGCAGGTCGTCGTCGATGATCTGGCGGGAGAACAGGCCGGTGAACTCGTCCCAGGCCCTGTTCAGGACGTCCAGCTCGGACTCGTACTGCTCGCGGATGAACAGCAGGTCCTTCTCGGCAGCTCGCTGGCGGGAACGCAGGTCCGCGTCCCTGGACCCCTCGGACTCCATCTTGGCCAACTCGGCCTCGAGGTCCTCCTGTCGGCGGTCCAACTCGCGGTCGCGCTCCTCCTCGATGGCGGTGCGTTCCTCGACGAGTTCATGCTCGAGCTGTGGGAGGTCCTCGTGGCGCTTGTCCTCGTCGACCCAGACGACGAGGTTCGCAGCAAAGTAGATGACCTTCTCGAGTTGCTTGGCCTTGAGTTCCTCGCGGGGCTGGGTGCCCATGAGCAGGTAGGCCAGCCATGACCGAGTGCCCCGCAGGTACCAGATGTGCACGGCAGGCGCCGCCAACTCGATGTGGCCCATTCGCTCGCGGCGCACCTTCGACCGGGTGACCTCGACGCCGCACCGCTCACAGATGATGCCCTTGAAGCGGACGCGCTTGTACTTGCCGCAGTAGCACTCCCAGTCCTTGGTGGGACCGAAGATCTTCTCGCAGAAGAGCCCGTCCTTCTCCGGCTTGAGAGTGCGGTAGTTGATGGTCTCCGGCTTCTTCACCTCGCCGTTGGACCACATGCGGATGCCGTCCGCTGTGGCAAGGCCGATTCGAAGCTGTTCGAAATCGTTGACGTCGAGCACTCGTTCTCTTCCTAGGTCTCGTTCGTTGGGTGTTGGTCGTGTCGCGTGGTTCGTGGGGCGGGGTCAGGGCGGGATCAGCGGACGAGGCCGGCGCTGCGGCGTTCGTCCTCCTCGTCGGAGCCGCGCTCAGGCCTTGAGATGTCGATGCCGAGCGACTCCGTGGTCCGGTAGAGGTCCTCGTCCAGATCGTGCATCTCGATCTGGCGACCGTCCTCGGAGAGCACCTCCACGTCGAGGCAGAGGGACTGCATCTCCTTGATGAGGACCTTGAAGCTCTCCGGGATGCCGGGCTTAGGGATGTTGTCGCCCTTCACGATGGCCTCGTAGACCTTCACGCGGCCGAGCACGTCGTCGGACTTGATCGTGAGCAGTTCCTGGAGGCAGTAGGCGGCGCCGTAGGCCTCGAGGGCCCACACCTCCATCTCGCCGAAGCGCTGGCCCCCGAACTGCGCCTTGCCGCCCAACGGCTGCTGGGTGATCATCGAGTAGGGGCCGGTCGACCGGGCGTGGATCTTGTCGTCCACGAGGTGGGCCAACTTCAGGATGTAGACGTACCCGACCATGATCGTGTTGTCGAAGGGCTCGCCGGTCCTGCCGTTGTAGAGGACGGTCTTGCCGTCGGTCTGCACCAGGCGTTCGCCGTCGGCCGACTCCGGCCGTATGTTGCCGAGGATCTGCTGGATGGTCGGATGGCCACCCGAACGGTCGACCTCGTCCCAGTGGGCGCCGTCGAAGACCGGCGTGGCCACGTGGACCGCCGGAGGTGTCGACGGTCGGGTCTTGCGCTCCGTGCCGCTGACAGGTGGTTCACCGACGGTCTCACCGTCGATCTCCCAGCCCCACCGGGCGCAGTAGCCGAGGTGGGCCTCGAGTACCTGGCCCACGTTCATCCGGGAAGGCACGCCCAACGGGTTCAGGATGATGTCGACAGGGGTGCCGTCGGCCAGGAACGGGAGGTCCTCGACCGGCAGGATCTTGGAGATCACGCCCTTGTTGCCGTGCCGACCGGCCAACTTGTCGCCGACGCTGATCTTGCGCTTCTGGGCGACGTAGACACGGACCAACTGGTTCACGCCGGGCGGTAACTCGTCGCCGTCGTCGCGGTTGAAGACCTTGACGTCGATGACCTTGCCGGCTTCACCGTGCGGCACCTTCAGCGACGTGTCGCGTACCTCACGGGCCTTCTCGCCGAATATCGCCCGCAGGAGTCGCTCCTCCGGTGTGAGCTCGGTCTCTCCCTTGGGGGTGACCTTGCCCACCAGCACGTCGCCGGGGGTGACGTCGGCACCGACCCGCACGATCCCCAGGTCGTCCAGGTCGGCCAGGATCTCATCTGAGAGGTTCGGGATGTCCCGGGTGATCTCCTCCGGCCCCAACTTGGTGTCACGGGCGTCGATCTCGTGCTCGTGGATGTGGATCGAGGTCAGGACGTCGTCCTTGACCAGGCGCTCGGAGATGATGATGGCGTCCTCGAAGTTGTAGCCCTCCCACGACATGAAGGCCACGAGGAGGTTCTTGCCGAGGGCCAGCTCACCGCCGTCTGTGGAGGAGGAGTCGGCGAGCAACTGGTCCGCCTTGACCTTCTGGCCGGGCACCACCCGACTCTTGTGGTTGATGCACGTGTCCTGGTTGGACCGCTCGAACTTGGAGAGGTCGTGGGTCACGGACCCGGACTTCTTGTAGTTGACCGTGATCGAGACGCCGTCCACCTCGGTGACGGTGCCGTCCTCGAGGGCGAGGATCATGTTCACCGCGTCGTGTGCGGCACGTGCCTCGATGCCGGTACCGATGTAGGGCGCCTCGGCGCGGATCAACGGCACGGCCTGGCGCTGCATGTTGGCACCCATCAACGCCCGGTTGGCGTCGTCATGCTCAAGGAAGGGGATCAGGGCGGTCGCCACCGACACGATCTGCTTCGGGGAGACATCCATCAACTGGACCTCCTCCGGCGGCACGTACGAGATCTCGGTCGTGGCGCCGAAAAAGACGTCCTGTTCGAGCTGGAGCCTCAGATCCTGCAGCGACGACGCCTGAGGCGACCGCCGCACGAGAATCCGCGGGTTCCGGAACGTACCGTCATCGTTCAACGGTGCGTTCGCCTGCGCTACGACGTATTCCTCTTCCTCGTCCGCGGCGAGATAGACGATCTCGTCGGTCACCTTGCCGTCGGTCACCAGGCGGTACGGAGACTCGATGAAGCCGAACGGGTTGATCCGCCCGTATGTGGCGAGGCCGCCGATGAGGCCGATGTTGGGACCCTCGGGGGTCTCGATGGGACACATGCGTCCGTAGTGGGAGAAGTGGACGTCGCGCACCTCGAAACCGGCGCGTTCCCGCGACAGGCCACCAGGGCCCAGTGCGGAGAGGCGCCGGCGGTGCGTGAGCCCCGACAGCGGGTTGACCTGGTCCATGAACTGCGAGAGCTGGCTGGTTCCGAAGAATTCCTTGATCGCCGCGACCACCGGTCGGATGTTGATCAGGGTCGTGGGCGTGATGGACTCGACGTCCTGGGTAGTCATGCGCTCACGGACGACACGCTCCATGCGCGAAAGCCCGATGCGAACCTGATTCTGGATCAGTTCTCCGACAGAGCGGATCCGACGGTTGGCGAAGTGGTCCTGATCGTCGAGCCGGTAACCGGGCTCGCCCTTGGCCAGGTGCAGCAGGTACGTGCAGGTCGCCAGCACCTCGGACCGGCTGAGCACCGACTGGTCGGGGGCGGGACGCTCGAGCTCGATGTCGAACAACTCCTCACAGCGCTCGATCTCCGGCCCCAACTTCCGGTTCAACTTGTAGCGACCGACCCGCGACAGGTCGTAGCGGCGCGACTCGAAGAAGGCGTTGCGCAGGTAGGCCCTGGCAGCCTCGACGGACGGCGGCTCGCCGGGACGCACCCGCTTGTAGATCTCTAGGAGTGCCTCGTCCTGGGGAGCCTTCCGCTCACCGACCTCGACCGCGGCCTCCCAGCCCTCGGGAAGGCGGTCCTTCTCCCACTGCCCCTCCAGGTAGTCGAAGTGGCGCACGAGGCGCTCGAGGAATCCCGGATGGTTCTGCTCGTCGTAGCCCAGTGCACGAAGCAGCACGAACATGCTGAGACGACGCTTGCGGGCGACCCGACAGCCTGCGGTGACATCCTTGCCGGGCTTCTGCTCGACATCGAACTCGATCCACTCGCCTCGGTAGGGGTGGATGGTGCCGGTGACCAGCTGGTGCTTCGAAAGGTTGCGGAGGCGGTACCGCTCACCGGGCTGGAAGATGACGCCGGGCGACCGGACGAGCTGCGACACCACGACGCGCTCTGTTCCGTTGATTATGAAGGTGCCCCGGTCCGTCATCACGGGAAAGTCCCCCATGAATACCGTCTGCTCCTTGATCTCACCGGTATTGGAGTTCATGAACCGGGCCCGGACGAACATCGGGGCGGAGAAGGTCATGTCCCTCTCCCGGCACTCCTCGACCGTGAACTTGGGAACGGGACTCAGGTCCTCGTCGTCGGGATCGAACTCCAGTTCCAGTGAGAGCGTCTCACTGAAATCGGTGATCGGGCTGAGGTCCTGGAACGCATCGGCGATGCCCTGTTCCAGGAACCATCGGAACGAGTCCCGCTGGATGGCAATCAGATTGGGCAACTCGAGCACATCTTTGAGCGTGCCGAACGAGTAACGGTCCCGGACGAGGGGGCGAGCAGACACCTATGAACTCCTGGCCAGAGCTTACGGACGACGGGCTAGCCGATGCGCGACGACTGACGGTCCCAAAACGGCACGACAGACAGGGGCGACCACGGCTACCAGTAATCCTAACGCACCCGCGCACGGCTCCGCAACCCCCGACCGGGCGAACGGCCCGGGGCGGTCACTGCGACAAGGGTAGGGAATCCACACCTTCAGGTCAAGGCTCATCGCCGACCTGTGCCCGGGTTCCACCGGGGCGAAAATGGGCGATGCCCCCGGGGCACTCCCCGGGGACATCGGCAACCACGGCCAGTGGGTCGTCGCTACTTCAACTCCACCGAAGCGCCGACGGCCTCGAGAGACTCCTTCGCCTTCTCCGCGTCCTCCTTGGACGCGCCCTCGAGCACGTTGCCGGGGGCACCGTCGACCAACTCCTTGGCCTCCTTCAACCCGAGGTTGGTGAGGGAACGAACCTCCTTGATGACCTGGATCTTCTTGTCACCGGCGCCGGTCAGGACGACGTCGAAGGAAGTCTGCTCCTCTTCGTCACCGTCACCACCCTCCGCCGGAGCAGCGACGACCGCCGCGACCGGTGCCGCCGCCGTGACACCGAACTT
>Ga0066376_10005114_pt1 | contig 11241 bp, 8 predicted proteins | sample Knorr_S15_td_Bot_FD_77009 | JGI IMG/M metagenome (GOLD analysis project Ga0066376, IMG submission 77009) | Marine microbial communities from Southern Atlantic Ocean transect - Knorr_S15_td_Bottom_ad_5009_LV_A | ecosystem: Environmental > Aquatic > Marine > Oceanic | place: Southern Atlantic... | reverse complement strand
GCTTGGCAAACCTCACCTTCAGAGGTTGGATATACAAGCTGCTCAGTTGAATAAACACAATCAACGTTAAATTTTCGCTTTGGATTGCTACTAAAGTTGTACTGTTTTCGCAAAATATAACGTACTTTTGCAAGTAATGGGTCATGTGTTGTCTTTGCAACATCACCAAAACTGATTTGACTAGGGTCAGTTTGCCCGCCTGCGCCACCAGTTGTTATTACAGGTAGTTTTATACGTTTACAATGTGCGATTAGCGCTGCTTTTTCTTTTACAGCATCAATACAATCAATTACATAGTCAAAGCCTTGAATATGTTCACGAATGTTATCAAGGGTAATAAAATCATCAATAACATTAATTTTGATATCTGGGTTTATCAACTCACAACGTGTTTTCATGGCTTCAACTTTTGCTTCACCAACAGTGCCCGTTAAAGCATGAATTTGACGATTTACATTGGTTGCACAAATATCATCAAGATCAATAAGCGTTAGTTGCCCAACACCCGTTCGAGCCAATGCTTCAGCAGCCCAACTACCTACGCCACCAATACCAATGACACAAAAATGGGCTTGTTGTAACCAATCAAATTGTTGATGACCATATAAACGTTTAATGCCACCAAAGCGGATGTCTTGTGTTGTTTCTTTCATTTACCAATCCAACGTCCAAGGAGTGAACCACTCTTGGAATTCGTCTGCGTTAAAAACTTCGTTAAGATGCGAGCCAAAAGTGTAACCACATCGATATTCTTTAAGCTGCCCTTTATAGCTAAATTGTAGTGCATAGGCATGCAAATTAGTGCGCTCGTCTTTACTTCCTGCATAAGTGGAATCACCAAGAATTGGGGCGCCTAAGCTTTTCATCGCGACTCTAAGCTGATGTGTCTTACCTGAATAAGGTTTTAACAAATAAGCACGAAGCCCTGGGCGAATACTTGTGGAATAAAAACGAGTAATCGCTGGGTTTGTTTGCGTCTTTAAAAGCTTAAATGCACCACGACGACTTTTTTGCATATCCCCTTTTATCCAACCTTGTTTTTTCTTCGGTTTGGCATCACTGACGGCTAGATAAAATTTATTTATTTTATGATCAGAAAATAGCGTGGTGAATTCGGCTGCGGCTTCTTTATTGCGGGCTAAAATAATTAAACCAGAAGTCACTTTATCTAGCCTATGAACCGGATAGAGCTTCTCGTTTACGAGCTTTTCAGCAAGTACGACAAAACCAGCACACTGTTCACTATGAAAACCTACACCTGCTGGTTTATAAAAAACAAAAAAGTCATCTTCACTAGCATGAAGATGAACATTGTTTACATCGAACATGCGCTATTTGCCAAGTACAGCAATGACTCGCGCTAAATCTTCAGGTGTATCAACACCCGCCTGTGGCGCGCACACTGCTTTTGCGATTTTAATCTTATAACCATGATAAAGGACACGAAGTTGCTCTAAAGACTCAAGTACTTCTAAACGAGACTCAGGTAACTCGATGTAGTCCTTTATAAAACCTGCTTTGTACGCATAAATACCAATATGGCGTGCAAAATCAGCAAGATTTAATTTTGCTTTATCGTCATTCATCATCGCATCACGATGATAAGGGATTGGCGCACGTGAAAAATACAACGCATTGTTATCTGCATCGTTAATAACTTTGACACAATTAGGATTAAAAATATCGTCAATCTCATCAATGCTTGTACTCAAAGTCGCCATTGGCGCATCTGAGTCTGCAAGTAGCGTGGCAACTTGAGAAACATTTTCGCTCGCCAATAAAGGCTCATCGCCTTGCACATTCACAACAATGATGTCACTTTCAAGCTCTAATTGCTCAACAACTTCAGCTAAACGCTCTGTACCAGATTGATGATCTTCACGCGTCATAAGCACGTTATCAGTAAACAGTTTTACTGCATCAAACACTGCTTGATGATCAGTGGCAACGTAAACTTGTGATGCACCTGAGGAAACGGCTTTTTCATAAACATGTTGGATCATGGGTTTTCCACAGATATCAGCCAGTGGTTTACCCGGCAAACGTGTTGATGCGTAGCGTGCAGGAATAACGACTACGAATTCCACTTATCAACCTCTTCTTGGCTTAATTCACGGGCTTCATTTTCTAATAGCACCGGGATATCGTCTTTGATTGGGTACGCAAGTTTTGCAGCTGTGCTGATAAGTTCTTGATTTTCTTTATCAAGACGTAGTTTACCTTTGCAAACTGGGCAAGCGATAATTTCAAGTAATTTTGTATCAAAGGCCATTGAGGATCCCTTTTTGTTTTAATAATAAATTTAGTTTGTTGATAACTGCTGCTGTCGGCTTTGCATCAACAGGTAAATAATACCAATTAGGTTTAGCAAAACTAAAGCATTTAACTGCATCTTTTTCTGTCATAAACACTGCATCGTCGGCAAAATCGTTAAAATCATTTGCTTGGTAGGCATAATGGTCACGAAAATGATGAGTCGATAACAACTTAATGCCCTGCTGCTCAAGACTATTTTCAAAGCGTTTAGGATTACCTATTGCACTAACCGCATGACCTTTATCTTGAACTGAATTAGCAAGCTTTGAATCACTCACGGTTCGAAATGGACTCGATGCCAAATCATAGCGACTCTGTGCGTTGCCACCATTTTCAATCACTAAATCAACCGACTTTAAACGCGCTTTTGTTTCGCGAAGTGGACCTGCTGGCATTAATAGACCATTACCAAATTGTCGCTCACTATCAACAATACAGCACTCGATATCACGCGCCATTTTATAATGCTGCATGCCATCATCAGAAATGATCACATCAATACCATGCGGCTCTAATGCCTTAATACTTGCTTGTCTGTTAGGGCCAACCATAACAACACAGCCTAAACGACGTTGTATCAATACAGGTTCGTCGCCCGCTTGTGTTGTACTCGTTTGTTCTGTCACTAACAGTGGATACGAATCAGATTCACCACCGTAGCCACGGCTGATCACAGCCACTTTTAAACCTTGTTGCTGTAAGTACTCAGCAAGCCAAATAACAAATGGCGTTTTCCCGTTGCCACCTACACTGATATTACCAACTACAATAACTGGAACATGCGCTTTAAAAGCCTTAAGTATATTAAGCTTATAAAACAAAGCACGAAGTGTTGAGATAAACCAAAAAAGCACACTCAAAGGCAAGAGTAAAATGCTTAGTAAACCTGGCTTTTTATACCAGCTTTTTTCAATAACACTCACTATTGCTCACCAAATTGCATCTTACATAAGGCTGAATAGGTACCGTCTTTTTCAAGCAGTTCGCTATGTGTGCCCTTTTCGATAACCTGTCCATGATCAATGACATAAATACAATCACTGTTTTCGATAGTCGATAAACGGTGCGCAATGACTATTGAAGTTTTCTCTTTCATTAAACTATCAAGCGCTTGCTGGATCAGTTTTTCAGATTCAGTATCAAGTGCTGAGGTGGCTTCATCAAGGATCAAGATAGGGGCATCTTTTAATATTGCACGTGCAATAGCGATACGTTGACGTTGGCCGCCTGATAACATCACGCCGTTTTCACCCACCATGGTATCTAACCCTTCTGGTAAGTCTTTTACAAACTCCCAAACATGGGCTTGCTTGGCAACGGCCATTAATTCTTCGTTCGTTAATTCACGGCTTAGACCGTAACAAATATTATTAGCAATGGTGTCGTTAAAGAGCACGACTTGCTGTGAAACCAGTGCAAATTGCTTACGAAGATCCGTTAGCTTGTAATCCGCGATATTAACACCATCGAGCAAAATTTCACTTTCACCTTCAAGTTCATAGTAACGCGGCAGTAAATTCGAGATGGTCGACTTGCCTGACCCAGAGCGCCCTACTAATGCAATGCTTTCACCGGCATTAATCGTGAGTGACAAGTTTTTCAAAACAGGCTCATCTTTAGTTGGGTATTTGAAGGTCACATTATTCACTTCAATACGACCCGTCACTTTCTCAATGCTGTATGTACCAGTGTCCTTTTCAACCTCTTCATCAAGCACTAAAAAGATACTTTGCGCAGCAGAAATACCACGTTGTAAATCGCTATTTACGTTTGAAAGTTGCTTAAGTGGACGCAACAACATCATCATTGATGAAATAAGCAATACGAAGTCGCCAGAGCTAATGGTGTCAATCATAGACGGCATCGACACAACCCATAAAATGACTGCCATAGCGCTTGCTGCCAATATTTGAATAACAGAAACACTTAACGCTTTGGTGGCATCCATTTTAATGCGCTGCTGGCGATTATGATTGTTAATTGCTGAAAACTGAGCAATTTCTTGTTGCTGACCGCCAAAACCATGAATCACTTTGTGACCAGAGAGCATTTGTTCTGAGCTACGCGTTACTTGCCCCATGGCTGACTGAATTTTTTTCGAAATCATACGAAAACGTTTTGAAACAAACGCGACAATCACAGCCACCAGCGGAATAATAACTAAAAATATTAAAGAAAGTTTCCAGCTGGTATAAAACATATTGAATAGCAAAAAGACTACAAAGGCCCCTTCTCTAACCACGATTAAAAGCGCTTTCGTGATAGCTTGCTGTACTTGCTCAGTATCGAAGGTGATTTTTGAAATTAAATCACCATTTGAGTTTTTATCATGAAATGAAACAGGTAAATGTAAGATATGCTCAAACAATTGCTGACGTAAGCTTCTAACAACTTGCGAGCCAACATAACTTAAACAATACGACGACATATAGTTAAACATGCCTCGACCCAACACCAGCGCTATAACAACAAATGGCGCATAGGTTAAAACTTCAGTGTTACGGGCATTAAGACCTTCATCAATGAAGGGTTTCATTAAATTGATAAACAATGCATCCATAGCGGAATAACCAATCATGCCCACAATGGCGAAAAACGCGATTAACTTATAATCACCCACATAACTGATTAATCGCTTATAGATTTGGGATGTAGTTTGATCCATAACACTCTCTTATTCATAGACTTCGACTATTGTAGCCTCATGGGGTTAAAAACAAAACGTCAATCTTGTTCGAACCAATAACTTTCCTGCTCGCGGGCAAATTCCAAACGATAACTATCACGATAAAATAGAATACGAATGTGCCCCTGCTCGGCGGTGGAGAATTGAGGTATATGGCGTTGCTGATAGCGTTTTACAACCTCTGGGTGCGGAAAATGCCATTGGCCTTGATAAGCCGACGAATGAATCACCATTTCTGGGTTTACAGCATCAATAAAGCGAACACTCGATGATGTATTACTACCATGGTGAGGACTCAATAAAACAGTCGCATGCAGGTCAACGCCCTTTTCAATCAGGGTTGCTTCTGCAAAAGCGGAGATATCACCTGTTAACAACACTGAATAATTTGTAGAACTAATTTTTAGTAAGCATGAGTGATCATTCCGATTATCACCATTCACATCAGCATGAAAGCTATTTATGATTAGCCCCTCAAACCTCAACTGTTTGTTGTCACAAGGTTTTCTTAGCCCCTCAGGATGAAAGGTTGAGAATGTATCGCGGTACCCAGCTCGGTACCAAGAACTTAAACCACCCGCATGATCGTTATCTAAATGACTTATTAGTGTCGCCGAAACCGTTAATGCGTGTTTATTAATATTCCTAACTAACACCCTATTGATGTAATCATAGCGAGAAAAGTGCCTTGGCCCTAAATCATAAATTAGGGCATGCTCATGTGCACTTATCATCACCATAAGGCCATGGCCTACGTCAAAGATATCCACTTGGAATTGAACCTTTGGCTGTAGCTTGCAATCAATGATATAGATAAAAAGTGGAAGTACTGATAAGTACTTCTTTGGGCTAAACAGTAAGATGAGCAAACTAAGATAGCTGATGGTCAATAGCGAAAAATTAAACTCTGTGAAAGAAAACCAACGCCAATGCTTAGGAATACTAAGTAGTAATTGATAGCCAAAACTCAGAACACTATCGACAAGAGACAATAAACTAACCACATCGAGAAGACTTGAAATCAGACTATAAAATATCAACAAAGGGAGTAACACCAAGCCAACAAGTGGCACGGCGATTAAATTGACTATAAGACCAATTACACTGGTCCCGTCAAAATAAAATAATGACAATGGCAATAAGCCAAAGAACAAGGCCAACTGAACATACATAAGCTGGCTTATACGCTTTATTAAAGCGAGTTTTATATCTAACGTATGCTTGGTTAATAGGAAAATAATTGTCACCGCAGTAAAACTAAAATAAAGCCCCGGGTTTAAAAGCGCAAATGGGTCAATCAGCAGAACAAGTGTTAAAGCATACAGAATAGAGCGCCAGCGCAGCGGGTTTTTACCTAACTGATATATGACCAAATAGCAGCCGAGCATAACAAGAGCACGCGTTGCTGAGACAATAAAGTCGCTCAAGTAAACATAAATAAGTGCACAGCTAAAGCCAAATAAAACAAAACCGTTGTTCAACTGGTATGCTTGATTTATCCGCAGTTTACTTACTTTTACCAGCCATTTGCTCGTATAGAAACCTATTGCGTAGATAAGTCCGATATGAAGTCCAGAAATCGCGAGCAAATGCGTTAGGCCTAACTCTCTTAATTGAGTGTTATCTTCATAGGAAATTTTGCTTCTATCCCCCGTAAGTAAAGCATAGTAAAGCCATTGTAAACGCGTATTCTCAGTGATGCTGGCAATGTACTGCCGATACCGTTCTCTAATATTATTTCCTTGTTGGTGACCATAGGAGCTAACCTCACCAACACTACGACCTTTGTAAAATATCCGTTCTTTAAGCGCTTTTCTTTCACTATCGAAACTATCGAAATTTTTTACAGAACGATAACGTTTGAGTTTTACTTTGCCTTCTATTAAATCACCAGAGAGAAGTGGTTTATCTGATGTAATACTGAGCATGGCAAGTGGTGCAGGACGAATTATTCTTTCACAGGATTCTATATTTATTAATCGCGCTTTGATGTAAAAAGGACTCTTCGCACTAACGCTTTCAATTACCTCAAATTTGACAACTCTAGTGAGTTGGTAGTTTATTTTGCAATCACTCACGGAGTAAAAAATTAGATAATGAAAAATCACTAAAAAAATTGCGCAAATAAACCCTGACAATAGAATCAAAAAAGGCTTAAAATAAGCACCTGCTAATAAAATAGCAAAACTCATTATATAGAACGCCGCAGTGCCAAATGTATATAGGGTGATAAAACAGCCTATGACAAAGCCGCTGCATAACCAAATTGATGTAAATGGTTGCTTTAAATGGCTAAAAAAACGATCCAACGGTTTTTACCTGATCATAACAAGGTAAGAGAACACAAGTATTTAAGAATTTTTGGTCGTTTATTGCATGATGCCAATTTGTGGCACTTAAATAGACGCTCTGCACGCGGTGCATTTGCGGTTGGTTTATTTTTCGCATTCATCCCTGTTCCTTTTCAGATGGTTCTTGCAGCCGCCCTGGCTATTCCATTTCGAGTGAATTTACCTATCTCTGTTGCGACAGTGTGGATCACAAACCCACTAACAATGCCTCCTATTTTCTATTGTTCATATATTGTTGGCACGATTGCCCTAGCCCAGCCTCCACAGCATTTCCAATTTGAACCAAGCTGGCAATGGTTCATCGAAAGTCTTACAACTATCGGCCCTGCGTTTTTAGTTGGTTCACTTATTTGTGCAACGGCTGCGGCTATTATTGGTTATTTTGGTATCGATATGCTTTGGAAGCGCTCAGTGCGCAAAGCCTGGATACATCGCCATAAAAAATAGTATTAGCAATTTATAATTTTAGTATAGACAAAAAACCCAGCTTGACGCTGGGTTTTTTAATATTGACTAGTAAGTCTCGATTACGAAACGATTACTTTTTAAAGAAGCGACGTGCAGCTGCAAATGGCACTAACAATAATGCATACCAAGGGAAACTTGCAGATTGACGCTCATATTGTTCAATCTCTTCCGCTGGACACTCTTCTACACTGCCATCAATTGGCGTTAATTTAACGGCAACTGCAATACTTTCATATTCGATATTACCATCAACATCGACAACTACATTGCCAAATGAATCTGTCTTTTCGACTGTTTTAGTCGCAACACCGAAGATTTCATTATTGTTGTTAATTGATTTAGCTTCAGCAACCGTATACTTAAAGCGTGTCTCACCATCTTCTTCGTAACATGGTAATAAATCGTTTAAGTTAACAACTTTATCTTCACCAATGGTGTACATGAAACCTTCGCGACGACGCGTAGAAGTATTGTAAATGTCAGTTTCACCTTCACCAACAACGATCCCATTGTCATTAACATCATTTGCTAACGAGCTTGAGCTCGAGAAGTAATCAGTTGGGAAAACAACACTGTCACTTTTCTTATCGTAGTAGAAGAATTTTGTGCGCGTTGTACCATCAATACGTTTGCTTGCGTAACCAACAACAACATCGTTATTATTTACAGCAAGTGGCTGACCCGAAATCCAATCGTCTTCTTGATCGATAAACTCTTTTACTTCACCATTTTCGAAGATAACAGGCATAGTGATGCGGGTGCTATTGCTTTTATAACGAACATCAGAAGTACCTACAACCAGACCATTTTCGTTGATGGCTAGTGCGTTACTACGAAAAGCAAAATCTTCATCATCTTCAGGTGTTAAACCTAAACCAAAAATTTCAGTGTTAGTGATATTAAGACTACTATCAAGCGTCCATTTCACAGCGCGTTTGTTATAGATGCCAGTTGTATAAGTACGATTATAAGCTTCTACACAGTCTGAAACTGGCTCATCTTCACCATCACAGTTATCGGTAATATCATCAAGTGGGTCAACCGCGATATCCGTTGATACTGTACCTACAACTTCATAGCCATTAGCTGTTTTAATAATGTCATTTGCCGAGCTAATACCGCCATAATCATCAAACTCAGGTGCGAGTTCAACTTTCACACCATCTTCTGAAATTACAATCGCACGACTAATAAAGTCTCTTAAGAAGTGTGTTTCTTCTTCGTCTTCATCAGTTTGTGTGAACGATGTTTTTTCGTAAGGTGCACTACCCCAACCAACCATCACACCGTCATCTGTTACTGCATTTAGTAAGTTAGACGTCGAACGTGTTAAGCCGTCAAAATCAAGCGATTGTTCATCAAATAATACTTGCTCTGTTGAACCTTCAGATGAATATACCGTCGCTATAGCGCTTGATAGTTTTTGATATTCAGAATCAGTTGAACGACCTGTTAAAAAACTAACCATAAATGAATGGGCATCGGCATTGGTATTTACCGCATCGTTATTCGCAATATCATCAAGGGTGAAAGTAATTTCTTTATCAATGAGTTCATACTGCTTTTTAGCTGTATCATAAGCATCTTTGATCAACGAATCTGTAAAATCGATATAAGAGACATCAACGGGTAATTTGTAAAGGCCATTTGCTAAGCCTATGATGTGACCGTTTTCACTAACATCTGTTACGTAGTTAAATTTAGCGCCATCAACGCCACCTAATTCTTCTAATTTATAGGTTGCGCTCATCGCTGAGGTACTTAGGGTGGCTAAAATACTGGCAGCGAGTAATTTGTATTTCATTTTAATCCTTACTACTGATTCTTTAAATCTTCGAGTTCTTCCCAGCGCTCAAAAGCGGCTTCAAGCTCAGACTCTAACTCGGCTAAATGGTTCAATGCTTCTGTCGTAATTGCAGCATCTTGCTTAAAAAAGTCTGGGTCATTAACCACAACTTGCTGAGCGTCTAACGCTTTTTCAAGTTGTTCCACTTTACTGGGTAATTCTTCTAATTCAAGTTTTAATTTGTAAGAGAGTTTATTACTTTTCTTTGGTGTTTTATCTTGGCTAACAACGGGCGGCTTTTCTTGCTTAATTTGTTGCTGTTGTTGTTTTTCTTGCTCAGCTAAATGAGCAGCATATACTTCATAGTCGCTATAGCCTCCGACAATGTCAGTGATCTTGCCGTTACCTTCAAATGCCCATACAGAATTACAAGTATTATCAATAAATTCACGGTCATGGCTTACAATCAGTACAGTGCCCTGATATTGGTTAATAATCTCTTCTAAAAGCTCTAAGGTTTCAATATCTAGGTCATTGGTTGGCTCATCGAGTACGATAATATTCGATGGCTTTAAAAATAACTTTGCTAATAATAAGCGGTTTTTCTCACCACCCGATAATGCTTTTACCGGTGTACGTGCTCTTGCCGGCGGAAATAAGAAGTCTTGTAAGTAACCAAGTACATGACGTGAGCGCCCGCCCATCATCACTTCTTGCTTACCTTCAGCTACGTTATCTTGTACTGTGGCTTCTTCATCAAGCTTTTGACGATACTGGTCAAAATAAGCAAACTCTAAGTTAACACCTTGCTTAACACTGCCGCTATCAGGTGTTAAGTCACCAAATAAAATTTTAAGCAGTGTTGTTTTACCAATACCATTGGGTCCGACCAGGCCAACACGATCGCCACGCATAACAAGGGTCGAGAAATCTTTCGCGATCACTTTATCTTTAAATGCATGACAGATGTTTTTCGCTTCGAATACTAACTTGCCAGAACGGTCCGCTGTTTCAATATTGAAATCAGTTTTACCAACTTGATCAACACGCTGCTTACGCTCTTTACGTAACTCTTTTAAAGCGCGTACACGGCCTTCATTACGCGTTCTACGTGCTTTGATACCTTGGCGGATCCACGCTTCTTCTTCTGCTAAGCGCTTATCAAATAATGCGTTTTGTGTTTCTTCTACTTTTAGATCATGCGCTTTTTGTTCAAGGTACGTCGCGTAATCGCCAGGGTACGAAACCAGCTTACCACGGTCTAAATCAAGAATACGGGTTGCAACTGCTCGAATGAATGCACGGTCGTGAGAAATAAAGACGATACCGCCTTTAAACTCTTTTAAAAATTGCTCAAGCCAAATAACACTACTCATATCTAAGTGGTTGGTAGGCTCATCAAGTAGCAGTAAATCAGGTTCACTAACCAAGGCTCGTGCAAGAGCAACTTTACGTAGCCAACCACCCGATAATGATTCCAGCTTGGCTTCTGGGTCTAGCTCTAAGCGAGATAAAACGAGCTGAATACGGGTATCAAAACGCCAGCCATCAACGGTTTCTAATTGATTAGATAAACGCTCTAATTTGTTAAGCAATTTATCGTTATAATCTGTCTGCATTTGATTACTAACTTG
>Ga0066376_10005112_pt1 | contig 11243 bp, 8 predicted proteins | sample Knorr_S15_td_Bot_FD_77009 | JGI IMG/M metagenome (GOLD analysis project Ga0066376, IMG submission 77009) | Marine microbial communities from Southern Atlantic Ocean transect - Knorr_S15_td_Bottom_ad_5009_LV_A | ecosystem: Environmental > Aquatic > Marine > Oceanic | place: Southern Atlantic... | reverse complement strand
TGACAGTGGTAACCACTGTTTCAACTGTCTCTTGGTCACAACCAAGTTCTAGTAGACGTGGCGGCGGCTTTGGATCCATGATGACATCAGGTGGCATGACTCCAGATTACATGCTGAGGGATCTTCCAAGGTTTGAGACAGCCCTGGACTTAACAAAAGAACAACTTGTAATTGTTGAACAGATACTGCGCGATTACGATGAATCCTTCAGAGAAGCGAGTGACGCGAGCCGTGAGAGTATCGGTGATACCTTTAGCTCAATGCGGGGTAATGAAGACGATCCAGCGCGGCAGCAGTCACGTGAAATGCGGGCTCAAATACGCGAGATCAGAGAAAAGATCAGTTCTACACGCCAACTCGATGAGGAAGAGGGGATGTCCGAACTACAGGAACGACTTAACAAGGAACTTGAAGTATTGCGTAAGGACATGCAAGAATTAAGAGTTCAGCAATGGTCATCACCAGAGCGACAAGCAGCATTTGAAGATGTAGCGTTGTTGGTGCAGGATCAATCGCGACTCAAGCGTAAAATGAAACTTGAATTCGAGGGAGATCTAGTTGCAATTCTCACCGAGGCCCAACAACCCTTATGGCCACCACTGAGACGGCAATTGATCCGTGACAGGTTGCTGCCTCGCGGACGCCTCAGTGGAGAAACAGTAGATGTGATTGGATTGGTCGAGCAACAAGAGTATAAGGATCAAACACTAGTATCTATACTTCCGATACTTTCACAGTGGGATGAACAAGTAACTTCTGCACTTGAAAGTCGCGATGATCATATGGTTGAGAATCAGGGATCGCTGATGTCGGCGATGCGAACCATTGATACGAGTTCAGGATTGGCAGTGATGAAAGAACAAGCAAGACTCGCAGAAGCAGTCCGAGATATCAACGACGGCGCAGTTCAAGATATTGTCCTGACCCTGTCAGGAGAACTAAGTGCTTCGTTTGATCGCATCTCAAAGGAGCGTGGTTATCCTCGAATTTTCCGTCCGACCAGAACTGACAGAGCATTCCAAGCAGCGATGGAACTCGACGAACTGGAGCCTGACATTCTTGAAGCAATTATCGACTTGTACGATTCATTCAAAATTGAAGTTCAATATGCAAGTGAGCAAATTTATAACGCAGTACATCGCTGGGAAGCCCAAGAGCAGTTGGATCGAATGAATCGGTATGCTGAACGAATGACTGGAGGTTCATCAGAACGACCCGAAAGTCCAATTCGAAAAGCACAAGATGATCGGCGAAAAATCGAAGACAACTACATTGAGCAACTAAAACTGTTGCTCACCCCCGAGCAAATTGAATCGTTGGGTGGTCTTGACGCCAGATCACAACGTAGACAAAGCAGCGAAAACCGCAGTTGGGGTCGTGACAACTCCAGCCGAGATCGTAGTGGGCAATGGGATACGCAAGGTGGTCGTGAAGGATTTATGCAGAGGTTCGACAGCAATGGCGATGGCACAATCGATGAGTCGGAACGCCAACAAATTCGAGACTTCTTCCGCAATCGCGGAAGGAGTAACGGCGACTCGGGAGGTCGATCTGGAGACGAAGCAGCACCCTTCCATCCATAATGGCATGAATTGCATTAATCATCCAGTCGTTACTTTTTAAAAGTAGCGACAGGATGTTTTTGTGTCCATCTATTGACACTAGAATATTCGTATGGATATTCGATCTGCCAAGGAAGAAACTGTGCAATCTAAAGCGACTCAAGGGACTCTAGGTCAGCCAAGACATCCAGCAATTTTCATAACGGGTGCTGGAGGCGAAGTGGGACATGGCTTGATCTCCTCGTTGGCAGGCAGTGATCGTACTGATATCGTTGCAACAGATTTGAGGGAATTGGACGAACCGACTAGAAGTTTGTGCGTTGGAACATATCTCGCCGATGTGTGCGATCGAGATGCAATTGACAGAATTCTGTCGATGTACCAAGTGACCGAGATATTCCACCTCGCTGCTGTATTGAGTTCAAGGGCCGAGTTTGCTCCGGAGGTCGCACATCAGGTAAACGTTGGAGGCACGATCAATATTCTTCAATTCGCAGCCGACCACGGACGCACGTATGGAAAACCTGTGAAGGTCATCTTCCCAAGTTCTATTGCGACATATGGATTCTCGACGATCCGCCAAAAAATGGAAGCTGGGGCTGTCGGCGAACATGAATTTTTAAGACCCAGGACGATGTATGGATGCAATAAACTATATTGCGAAAATCTTGGTCGCTATTACACTTGCTTCTACAGGCAACTTGCTGCAGACAGTTTTCGAAGTGAAGATGGAACTCGTGGATATGTTGATTTTCGTTGCATCCGTTACCCCGGTTTAATTTCAACCGACACGGTACCAACTGGCGGTACGAGCGACTTTGTCCCTGAAATGCTGCATGCTGCCGCTCGTGGTGAACCATACACCTGTTTTGTAAGGGAAGACACCCGTATTCCCTTTATGACGATGCCGGAAGCGATCGAGTCGACCCTGAAGCTTGCAGCAGCAGAACGAAGTGATTTAAATCAAATTGTGTACAACATTTCAAGTTTCAACCCATCTGCAGGTGAAGTAGCTGAATTGATACATCAATATTTCCCGAAATCATCGATCACATTTGAACCGGATCCACGAAGGCAAGCGATGGTCGATTCATGGCCTGAGGCAGTTGATTGCTCCGCAGCAGTCGAAGATTGGGGATTTAAATCGAGATGGTCTCTGCAAAGTGCCTTCGATGAATACATCATCCCGAACATCAAAAAGCGATATGAGATCAACAGGTGACGATGACAGGCACAAATCAATTCATTCATCGAACTGCCGAGATTCTCCGACATTTACAAGAAACCGGCCAATTGAAACAATTGCAAATGATCGATTCCCCAATGGGTCCTCGTATCACTCTCCGAGGAAGAGGAGAAGTCGACTGCTTTTGTTCCAACAACTATCTTGGATTGGCGAACCACCCCGATGTTGTTCAAGCGGGAATCAATGGCTTGAAAGATTATGGTGCTGGTACTTCGTCAGTCAGGTTCATTTGTGGCACATTTGCTCCGCACATAGAACTTGAAGAACGAATCTCGGCATTTCTTGGAGTTGAAGCCGCATATACGTTTGTTTCATGCTGGAATGCAACGGAAGCCATATTCCCAACGCTCTGTGAAGATGGTGATGTGATCGTCTCGGACGAGTTGAACCACGCATGCATCATTGATTCGATGCGACTAACGACTGCCATTAGCCGTGGGGTTACAAAAGTTATTTACAAACACAGCGACATGGATTCGCTTGGCAAGTCTTTGCAAAATGCCTCAGAAAAACGAAGTGGCTCAGGTGCTATTTTCGTCGTAACTGATGGGGTCTTCTCGATGGAGGGCGATATCGCAAAACTCCTCGACATACGATCGCTATGCACAGAATTTGAAGCGACTCTTGTCGTTGATGACTCCCATGGAACTGGTGTCATGGGGGACACCGGACGCGGCACTCATGAGCATTACGGAATGAATGGCGACGACATCGATATCTTCACAGGGACGCTAGGAAAAGCCCTCGGAGGTGGGGCGGGGGGTTATGTGGCGGGAAACAGGGAGGCGGTGGAACTAATTGTACAACGCGGAAGACCCACTTTGTTCTCCAATGCGCTGCCTGTTACTGTTGCGTGTTCTGCCAAAGCAGCGATAGACACGCTTGACCAACATCCTGAACTTGTACAGAAGTTGCGGGACAATGTTGCATATGCACGCAAGGGGATTGGCGAAGTGGGGTTTGAGGTGCTGAAATCTCCCACCGCAATTTGCCCGATCATCGTAGGTGAGACTGCAACTGCAATCGCAATGAGCAATCAACTGCTCGACATGGGCGTATTCGCTATCGGCTTCGGATACCCGGTTGTGCCGGAAGGTACAGCCCGGCTACGAGTACAAATATCGGCTGCACATGAGGACGAGCACATCGATCGGTTGGTAGATGCCCTAAAGAAACTTAAGGCAAGTCACTGACGCATGTCCACAAGTTCACGACAGCGTTGAAGATCAATACCATTGTCCCAGCGTCCATCCTTCTTTATCGATGAGCCAACGATCGCAGCATCGGCAACCTTGAACATATCTTGAAGATTCTCGGGCGTAACACCCGATCCAACGATGATTGGAAGGTCGGTTGCACCGCGAGCCTCGCGTAGTTGTGCAAGGTCAGCTGCGTGTCCGGTGTGGCTGCCCGTAACGACTATGCCGTCAGCCCCCATGAAGGTTGCCCCTCGCGCGTGGTCCCCAATGGAGAGATCAGCAGTAATTGCGTGGGAGGAATGTTTCTTCTGGATGTCAGCGAGGATTGCGATATTTTCCGCATCGATTCGCCTTCGTTCTCGTAATAGGGGGCCAGCATCTGCAACATCCATTAAACCTTCATCTGCAATCGAGGCAAATGCAAAACCTTCAGCGCGGATAAATTGTGCGCCGGTTGCGTGGGCAACCGCCAGTGCAGCTTTGTTTGCACCTGCAAGGATTTGTATGCCAACTGGAATGTCAACTGCTTCGAGAATTGCAACTGTTGCTGCCGTCATCGCAGCAACGATCTCAGGGCCGACTTCTCGAAGTAGATACGGTGCGTCATGCATGTTTTCGATGAGGAGTGCATCAAAACCGGATTGTGCAAGTTGCATCGATTCTTCCACAGCGCGCTCAATGATGTGAGCGGGATCGGTGCAATTTTTTGGTGTACCAGGAAGCGGCTGGAGATGCACCATTCCAATAAGTGCCTTGTCCGCAGATATTAGAGAACGAAAATCAACCATTCGAGTTGCCCATGGCAAGCAGGGTGAACAATTCCATGCGAGTTGATGCATTGTTCATGAAAAGACCGTGCAACTTGCTTGTCGTCGTCCAACTTTCTGGTTTCCTCACGCCCCGGTAACACATGCAGAAGTGACGGCATTTCAAAATAACAGCAACACCCTGTGGCTGCAATGCATCATTGATTGTATTAGCAATTTGTGTGGTAAGTTTCTCTTGGACTTGCAGTCGTTTCGCATATGCATCAACAACACGGGCAATTTTTGAAAGACCAACAACGCGTCCATCTGGAATGTATGCCACATGAGCTTTTCCCACAAATGGCACCATGTGGTGTTCGCAGTGACTGTGAACTTCGATATCAGAAACGACAACGAGCTCGTTGTACCCCTCGACTTCAGAAAATGTATTCTCCAGGAATTTCTTTGGATCTTGGCTGTAGCCAATAAAGTGGTCGCGCATCGCGTTGATAACACGGAAGGGTGTTTTAAGCAGCCCCTCACGGTCGGGATCCTCGCCGATAAATTCAAGCAATTCCCTGACATTGGACATCGCCTTTTCGTCGGTTATATCGATCTTTTCATTTTCTGTAATCGTGGTCATGGGAAGTCGGTTGATTATCGCAGAAAGACCAATCAGGGGCAAGGCAATTTTGATTAGTTGCTTTTCACCGTAATTGGCGTTTCCACCATCTCAATATCTCGCCAATACGGTGAATCCTTAGATCGACTGGGCCTCCACGACTTAGACCGTGGCTGGTTGACCTTGGGTATCGAACGAATCTCGCTTCTATGTCTTGAAGTTTCAGCGCAGTGAAGACTTGTTCCGACTGTTCTATATTACATCGAAGATCGCCCTCGCTATGAATGATGAGCATTGGTGTTGTTGCATTGTCGAAGTGTCTGATGGGACTTTGTCGCCAGCGATCTTCGGGACGACTCCAACAATTACCACCAAAGTAGCCATCTTGTTTGTCCGGAAAGTCACTGTTGCCACCCATTGAGACCAAGTTGGAAACACACCGGTCGGTGATTGCGCCCTTGAAGTCGTCACAATTTCCGACGATCCAATTGGTCATGTAGCCACCGTAGCTTCCACCCATGACACCCATATTTCGTGGATTCACCCTTGCTGATCGCTTCATCATCGAAATGATTGCCTGCATATCAACCCAATCAGCACCTCCCCAGTCGTTTTTGATCGGTTCACAGTGCGCTACGCCGTATCCCTTTGAACCACGTGGATTTGTATACACAATCGTGTAACCGGCTGAGGCGAGGCATTGGAATTCGTGGAAGAATGCCCACCCGTATTGGCAGTGTGGACCCCCATGTATTTGCAAAATTGCGGGTCGAGACTTCTTCTGTTTAGACTCCTTGGGTGGCGACATGACCCAGCAATGAATATTTGTCTTGTCCTTGCTCTTGATCCACCTGTCTCTAGGCGATGCAATTGCATGCTCTTCGCACCACTTTGTATTTTCGTTCGTAATTTGTTTGATATTGAGACCACGCGCGCTCAATCGCCCAAGACAAATCTCTGGTGGTGTAGTTGCGCTTCCATGCATCATCGCAATTGACTTGCCGTCGTCAGACAAGTTGCCCATGCTATAAATGCAATTGCCGAGAGTGATCGGTGTTAATTTGTTCCCAGTTCGGTGAATTTTGCATATATGTTCTTCGCCATGCCAACCGATTCGAACAAGCAATGACTTACTGTCGCCAGTCCAGCATATTTGTGGGGAGAAATTTACATCGCCCGTGTCGCAGAGTGTGACCGCCATCAAGCATCGGTCTATGTTGGAAGTCAAGTTCTTTGCATTTCCGGTCGAGGCGCTTGCCACAAACAGTTGTAGGTTTTCAGTGCTATATGTGCTTTCTTCGCCTTCACGTCCTGCCCATGCCAGCCATCTCCCATTGGGCGACCATGTGATCGCGTCTTTTGGACCCTTCGTACAATTGGGAAGTGCTTTTGATTTACCACTTGCCACATCCAGTACGACGACCTTTGTTTGGCGAGAATCCAAAAGGGATTTCTTGCTCGTGTTTGTCGTGATTGCAATTTTGTCGCCCTTTGGCGACCATGTAAATGAGAAGAAGCCAAGGTTGTCACGCTTCCAAACATTACGGTATTTTCCAGTTGAAGCGTCAACGATGTAAAGATGGAACCGAGCATGACCAAAATAGCCGTCGCCGTCGAGTCGATACCATAAATTCTCGGTGACAAATGGAGGATCACTTTCTTTGGTTTTCTTTCGCGACTCCGCAAGCGCATTGGTAAACGGCTTATCCGTTTGTCGGTATGACACAGCAAGCGATTTGCCATTGGGGCACCACTTCATTGCGGAAATCACGCCTTCTGGGAAATTGGATAGTTGGGCTGGTTCTCCACCGTGCATGTCGATGACGTAGATATTGGCTCCTGATTTGCCGCCACGGACGAAGGCCACTTTGGTTCCATCTGGGGACCATCTTGGCATGGAGTCCTTGCCTTCATTTGTCAGCGCACGGGGCGTATCATTCCCCTTCGCTAGTGCGACCCAAATCGAGATATGGTTTCTGACATCCTTGGCTATTTTCTTTGTGTACAGAACTTGTGAACCATCAGGCGATATTTGCGGATCGCCAACCGAGACAAGATTTAGAAGATCTTCCGCTGTGATGAGTTTCTTTTTGCGCATGCACACCATCGTATCGTTTACAGTCCACATATATGGACATGCATAACATCCAAAAAACACTTTCTGCCTTGATTGGAGTGGATTCAACAAGCAGCCTGAGCAATAAAGCAATCAGCGATTGCATTGGTGCATGTTTCGAGAACGGAAGTATCCAATGCCATGTATTGCCGTCAAGTGAAGAGGGTAAGACCAACATCGTCGCTTTAAAGGGTGATCCAAGGGATGACGGTAGTGGGATTACGCTGTGTGGGCATATGGATACCGTCCCTGCAGACGTGAAACACTGGGAATCAGATCCATGGGAATTAACGATGCGGGACGATCGACTCTATGCACGAGGCGCCTGTGATATGAAGGGATTTCTTGCTATTGCGATCAATGCAATACAAACAATCAATGTCACAAAAGCCCCGCTTGCAGTATTGATTACATGTGATGAAGAAATAGGTTCCTTTGGTGCAAGACACATTGTCGAACATGGGTTGCCTATCCCGATTCCAAAACAAGTCATCATCGGCGAGCCAACATCACTGCAAGTAGTCCGGCTCCACAAGGGGCACTTGAGCTTGAAAGTCGATATAGAAGGTGTGTCTGCACACACTGGCTTGCCACACCTTGGGAAGAACGCTGCGGTTGATGGTGCGCATGTCATTGAAGCACTGCATTCTCTGGGCAACACATTTGCAGAAGAACGAACTGATGAAAGCAAGCACTTTCCAGAAGAAGCAGCATTTCCGGTATTGACGGTTGCCACCGTGCACAGTGGCAGTGCAATCAACGTAGTGCCCGATCGATGTACGCTCGGCTTGGGACTTCGGTTGTTGCCCGATCAGGATCAGGAGGAAATTATAGAGATCATCAAACAAACGATTGATTCTGCTTGCTCGCTTCAATGGTCTCTTGCGATGCTCAGCGACAATCCAACAATGCTCACTCACGAGAGTGCTCCCGTGAACCAGTGGTTGTGCAAACATATCGGTCAAGAACACAGTGTTGGTGTTTCTTTCGGAACCGATGGTGGATACCTGTCCCGTGCGGGTTACGAGTGCGTCCTGTTCGGACCGGGAGACATTGGAGTAGCCCATAAACCGGATGAATTTGTCCCAATGGGCGAACTTGAAGATTGCGCGAAGACAATCGAATGTGCCATCACCCATTTCTGTGGAGACATTTGATGACATCCACAGTATTACAACCAGAATTGACTTGGATTGATGGAGAGTTTCATCCCCGAAAATCGATCACCATAGATGACGGGATCATATCTGCGATCGATGATTCTGGAGATGGATCATCTTCGGGAGCATTTCTTCCGGGATTTGTGAATGCGCACAGCCATGCATTCCAACGTGGACTTCGCGGTCTAGGCGAAACGTACAAACAGGGTGCCAATTCGTTTTGGAACTGGCGTGAGGAGATGTACAGCCTGGTTGAAGAATTGACAGTTGATTCTTTTCAGTCACTTTGCGTTCAGGCGTTTTCTGAAATGCGCCTAGCAGGCATCACGTCGGTTGGAGAGTTCCACTACCTGCATCACGTATCTGGACAAGATTATGCGTTTGATCAAGCGGTACTTGACGCTGCATCAGAGGTTGGCATTAGGATTGTGTTGTTGCATGCGTGTTACATGCATGGTGGATTTGATGAAATTCCGACTGGAGGACAATTACGATTTGTGACACCCGGCATCGAAGATTGGTGGGATCAAGTTGATGTTCTTGCTGGACAGGTCGATGGGAACATGCAACGAATTGGCACTGTCGCGCATTCCGTCCGCGCCGTGGACGTTGATTCATTAGTGGATATTTGCATAGGCGCACTCCATAGAGGCATGCCGTTGCACATTCATGTCGAAGAACAACGACAGGAGATAACAGCATGCATTGAAAAACACGGGAAGTCGCCGATGGCGCTGCTCAATGAAAATTTTGAAGTATCTCCAATGTTGACAGCAGTGCATTGCACCCATACATCTGCAAGCGATATGGAGCAGTGGATCAGCAGAGGTGGTAATGTCTGTTTGTGTCCGCTCACGGAGGCAAATTTGGCGGACGGTATTTGTGATTTACATCGGATACTTTCTCAGGGAGGGATCGTCACACTGGGCACCGATTCCAATGCCCGCATATCGATGATCGAAGAAATGAGGTGGATGGAATACACGCAGCGACTCAGTCGCGAGGAGCGGGGTGTATGCATCGATGGCGATGGAAAGATGGCGACATGCCTTATCGATGCTGCAACACAGAATGGAGCAAGATCCCTTGGCATCCCCTGCGGTTCTATAGAAGTTAACAAACTAGCTGATTTTACAGTGCTTGATTTGACCCACCCACAACTCAAAAGCATCCCGCGAGAAACACTGCCTGCTGCAATTTGTTGTGGTGGCGACAACTCTGTTGTCGCACGGACAATTATCAACGGCGTTTGAAGAAATATCAAATACCATCGCAACTGTAGAATGATCGAATGACAAATTCTCAGCACACACAATTTATGCAACGAGCGATCGCTCTTGGTCGCCAGACTGCATTCGAGGACAGGGCTGGGGGTCCATTTGGTTGTGTCATTGTCAAAGAGGGTCAAGTGATCGCAGAGGGTGTGAACCGCGTGCTGGCAGAGAACGATCCTACATGTCACGGGGAAATTGCTGCAATTCGAGCTGCATGCAGCGATCTCGGCACGCATGATCTCAGCGGTTGCAATTTATACACAAGTTCCGAACCATGCCCTATGTGTTATGCAGCAGCCTGGTGGGCACGGATCGAGACTATCTACTACGCTTCGACGATTCAAGATTCAAAGAAGTTTGGCGAATTCGATGACTTACAGATTCACGAAGCCCTACGACTTCCTACTGCAGAGCGTTCGCTGCCTTGCGTTGAACTCCTTCGCGATGAGATGCTTGAACTATGGGAAGCCTTCAACAAAATGGAAGACCGCCCCAGGTATTGACGAAATTGATTATCTCCGAGAAGTTTCTCCGCGATTCCCGCGACTCTGCGGTCGACTATTTAAAATCAGGTGGTGACCCGTCAATTGATTGAGGACGCAGGATTTTGTTTAATGTAGCAACCCCGACCACAAGGATCGGGGTTACCAAATAGCGGGGACAGGATTCGAACCTGCGACCTTCAGGTTATGAGCCTGACGAGCTACCAGACTGCTCTACCCCGCAATAGGGGGGGTAAGTATACGTCTGCATCATTCCTTGGTCAACTAGTTCAATGAATGTGATCTCTGTGTGCTCTATCTTGTTCGTGAAGAATGGGTCTGGTCGATAGAGTATTCATGTCTCCGTTACTTCGAGATTCCTTGGGATGGTTTTATCTTGTTTCAGGACTCGTTCTGACGATCGCAGCGATCGTGCTTCCAGCACATCAGGATCTTGCCGAACTTGAACAAAAGAGATCAGCAATTGCAGATGACTACGCAGACTTGAACCACCAAATTGCAATACATCAGTCCTTCCTCGACGACCTATCACAGAACCATTTGAAACTTCGAGAGAGAATGATCGAGATGCAATTTAATCAATCGGCAACAGGAACCCCGGTCGTGATTGATCGTTCGGCGGCGAAGACGCCACTAGAGTGGGTTGCACAAAGAGCAAGGCAAACTAGAGTCCTCGATGTGGAAGAACCCCGTGACTCGATCCTCACTATCCTGTCCAAGGGCAGAAACCGCTTATGGCTTGCAGGTAGTGGTGTTTTCGTGATTTTCATTGGATTGGTGATGTCGCCTTCCAAAGAAATTGACCCTCCAACTGT
>Ga0066376_10005111_pt1 | contig 11243 bp, 9 predicted proteins | sample Knorr_S15_td_Bot_FD_77009 | JGI IMG/M metagenome (GOLD analysis project Ga0066376, IMG submission 77009) | Marine microbial communities from Southern Atlantic Ocean transect - Knorr_S15_td_Bottom_ad_5009_LV_A | ecosystem: Environmental > Aquatic > Marine > Oceanic | place: Southern Atlantic... | reverse complement strand
CTCGCGGAGATCCAGCGTGGCCGCGGCAACCTTCCAGGCGTTCGTGAACAGCTGGCCGTGGCTTTGCCCGTGGCGGTGCGGGGCGATGACGCGGAAGCGTTGGCCACGGTCTACGCGAGTCTGTGCGGGCTAGGACCCCGAAAAGCACCGGTGCTGTCGCTGGTGTAGTCTGTCGTGACAACCACACCGATCTGAGGACGATGAGAGACTTTACCGATTCCGACGGAACCCAGTGGACCGCCGCCTCCGTCGAGGAGAGCGGTGTCGACTACAAGGGGCGGTTTTTCCTTATCCTCACGAGCGCGAAGGGTGTCACCGTTTCGTTGCCAGACGTCCGCTGGAACACGCAGCGAACCGCGGCCAGGACGCTGAAGACGATGTCCGAGGTGGAGTTGCGTCGTCGCCTACGATCCGCTCGAGGAAGGGGGTACGAAGCAATCCCCTGAGTCCTGCATCCTCCTAGCCCCCGCCACTCCTCCGCGGAACCGCGATCCATTGGCCCGGGAGAATCCGGTTGGGGTCCAGTGTCGGGTTCGCCCGTAGCACAGCGTTCAGCGAGAGGCCAAGCCGCTGAGCGATGACCGACAGGTTGTCTCCCTCCAGTACCCGGTACCGTTCAGACGCTACCCCGGCTTGGGTGCGGGAGGGTAGGGGGTTCTCGACGACCACAGACGGGGCCCCACCCGGGCCTCGCGAAAACGCTGCGAGGCGAGCTCCAATCAGGTTTTCCACGCGCTTGGCGCGGGAGGTGGACGGGGTGCCGTTCAGCAGGATCGAAAACGCCAACCTTTCCTGGTCAGCGGAACGGACAACTCCGCTAAGGGCAGAAACGCCCTCGATAGTGCCGGTCTTGGCTCGGAGATTTCCGGCGGCCGGAGTGCGGTACATCCGCCCCAGCTCGCCTCGTGTCCCCGCCTCTGGCAATGAGGCCCAGTACTCTGCCCAGCTATCCGTCTCCGCCATGCGACTCAGCACGTTGACGAACGTACCCGCGCTTGTCCGATTTCCGGCGGAAAGTCCGGAGCCATCCAGCTGCAATACATCGGTCATCTCAACACCGATCTCCGACAGCGCTGCCCGAACGGCGCGGGCGCTGGCGGCGGAGCTGCTAAAACCCCCGTCGGTTCGGCCTAGTGTTCGAAACAACAACTCGGCGAAGAGGTTGTTGCTTCGCTTGTTGATGATGGGCAGGTACTCGGCCAGAGGGGGGGAAACGTGGGTCGCGAGGACCCGTGTGCGTGGGAGCCCTTCGACCGTGGGAGCTGATATCTTGCCGATGATCGACCGGGCCGGGCTCTCGACGACGCGTATGGCGCCGTGGATTCGGATACCTCGCTCCGAGAGCACATGCCGAATCGTTGAAGCGGCGAAATGCGGTGGCGACGGGACCGTCATCTGCCGCCACACATCTCTGGAGCCACGCGGAATCCGGCCTTCGATCTGGATGTCGTCCAGGGAGTTTTCGCGGAGAATCGCCAGGCGGGGGCGGGCGAGACCCAGCGAAGTCAAGGCGTCGTTTTGCACTGTGAGGCCCGCGTTGTCCGGTACGGTGTGGATCTCAGGAGGGCGTCCAATGCCCGCCGACGGCACCACGCGGAAGGACACGACGTTCTCGTTGTACGACAGCGCGGACACCGCCGCCGCGAAATGCTCATTCAGGTCCTCGGCCTCCCACCCGTCGGGCCGCAGCGGGCCAGCGAGATGAGACGCGTCGGCCACGAGATCCCCGGTCACCGATCTCACACCGGCAGCCTCGAGCTGATCCGCGAGTAGCTCGAAGACCGTCTCCCTGTCAGCGAAGAAGCGATCGGAGATTCCCGGGTCGCCTGTCCCATAGAGGACGAGATCACCGTGAAGGACTCCGCCCGAGACCGTCCCGTCCGTGAGCAAGTACGTCCGGTAGCGGAACTCTGGTCCGAGGATTCGAAGCGCGGCCGCAGTCGTGAGGAGCTTCACATTGGAGGCCGGGGCGAGCGCGGAGTCGGACGCTTCAGCGAACAGCGTGTCGCCCTGATCGATCGAGACCACCAGAACGCCCCACTGAGCGTTCGGCCATCGATAGCTATCCAACAAATCAGAGATGTCCGCACGCAGCTCGGCGACTCCCTGAGCCGCCACAGGGCCTGTGGACAGAAGCGTTACGAGTACGAAGGGCCCCGCCAGCGAGCGCACGCGGGATGACCTCACGCGGTGACTGGGTGGCTCACCGAAGACGGCTCAAGCGGGGACGGGGTTGGGTCCGCCGCTCGGAACACAAGCGCTGCAATAGCCCGACAGCTCGAGGCTATACCCAGTCACCTTGAAGCCAGTCGCCCGGGCGCTCAGGGCATCGATCTCGGCGGCTGCGACGTCACCGCCGACATCCGTGACTCGACCGCATGAAAGACAGCGCGCGTGGTGGTGCGGGTCGGTCCGTCCGTCATAACGTGCCGACCCGTCGCTGTAGCTCAACTTGACCGCGAGTCCGCACCCCACCAGCGTTTCAAGGCTCTTGTAGACCGTGGCCAACGAGATGCCGGCCTGATGCCGACGGACGGCCAAGAACACTTCATCCGCGGTCGGATGGACGCTGGTTGCACACAAAAACCGATAGACGGCCGCACGTTGTTCGGTGAACCGCTGACCACTGGATTCGAGGGCTTCTCGAAGGCGCAGATCGGTAGCCTGAGCTTGCATGTCCATACTTTAAAGGGGCGTTGGAAGGGGTGTCAACCCGTTGAAACCAGCCGCGAAGCGACAAGTCGGTGAATTCACGCGTGATTCATCGTGAGTGACGGATCCGGTGAAGCGATCCTCACGCTCGAGCCGCTCATAGAGGTCGTCCGCGAGGGCGTCGAGATCGGCGGCTGGGAGTTGTCCGGGCTGCAAAAGACCACGAGTCATCAGTTCGAGGGTCGGTGGGAGGGCGACTCCACACGCAGTGCCTACCTGTTCTTCCACAACGCGACGGCTGTGGATGTCAGCATCGATGTCTATCTGGACGAAACATCTCGTGGGCTGACTGGCAACCTTGCGTTGGTCGTCGAGCTCATGCCGCTCGCCGAACTTGGAGGAGCCGCCTCGGTGATCGACACGCTCGCAGCGCTGGGTCGAGATGCGCTTCCATCCGGGCATCGAACTCCACTCACGCTTCGTCTTCGTCTCGGAGACCAGCGCGCTCAAGCCGGATCGGCGGAGGCGGAAGTCCGCTTCAAGCTTCAGCTCCCGCGCGCGACGATCGCGGCGGGCCACGCGGCCGTTCTCTCGCTCACACTCGAGACGGTGGAGGCTTTCCAGGTACTGCTTGGAAGGGGCGAGCTCACTCAGCTCATGGCCGTACACGGGCAGTGACGAGAGCGTCGCTGCGGCAATCATGCGCTACCCCCGTCAGCAAGTAGCCGCAGACCATTGAAAACGACGAGGACAGTGCTCCCCTCGTGTCCGATCACCCCTGCGGTCAATCCGATGTTCCCGCTGATCGCCAGCACGACCAAGGCGATCATGACTCCCACGGAAAAGACGAGGTTCTGGCGCACGATCCGGCGCGCCCTGTGACTCAGGCGGATCGCGTGGCTGATCGCATTCAGGTCGTCTCCCATGACGACGACATCCGCGGTCTCGAGCGCGACATCCGACCCGACTGCGCCGAGCGCGATTCCGACGTCGGCGGTGGCCAGCGCAGGTGCATCATTTACCCCGTCACCAACCATAGCGACGGGCCCGTGTTGGCGACGCACATCAGCCAGAAATGCGGCCTTCTCGTCCGGAAGCAGAGATGAGCGCACATCATCGAGATTCAAGGCTTCCGCAACGCGGTGAGCGCTGGAGGCAGCGTCGCCGGTGAGCATCACCAGATGCTCTATTCCGGCATCGCGCAGCGCTTCAAGCGCGCCTTGGGCGCCTGGGCGTAGCGCGTCTTGCACCCAGAGGGCCGCGGCCACGTTTCCGTCGATCGAGGCCAGGATCGGCGTCATGCCTCCCTGGCTTACTTCGTCGGTCAGAGCAGCGTCTTCATAGGTCGATTGCGGTGGCTGGTTGGATATCCAAGTCGGACGCCCAACGCGGATCCTCTTGCCGCTGACCGTCGCCTCGATGCCGCGTCCTGGAAAGGAGCGAAACGAGGACGGCTCAGGTACTTCAAGGCCCCGTTCCGCTGCCGCGCGGACGAGCGCGGCCCCGAGCGGGTGCTCGGAACGGGATTCCGCGGCTGCGATCAACTGGAGCACAAGATTCTCGTCGAGAAGTCCGTCCTCCGTCGAGGGTGCCGACGCCTCGCCGGCCACGGCCGGCGTCATCAAGCAGAGCTTCGCCAGTTCTGGACGACCGACCGTCAACGTGCCGGTCTTGTCGAGCGCGATCGCGCGAATGTCCGCCAGGGCATCCAGATGCGCGCCCCCCTTGAAGAGGACTCCGTGTCGGGCTCCGTTGGAAACGGCTGCGACGATGGTCGCGGGGATCGAGATCACCAGAGCGCACGGTGACGCGACCACCAGCAGCGTCATGGCTCGATAAAACGCGTCGTCGACCGACCACCCCAGCAGCAGCCACGGGACGAGGATGGCGACGATCGCGCCCACAATCACGGCGGCGGCGTATCTACTCTCGACCCCTTGGATCCAGCTTTGCGTAGGCGCTTGGGTCTCCCTCGCATCTTCCACCATCCGAATCACCCTGGCCAGCGTCGTGTCGTTGGCCGGGCGGGTCATGCGGACGTCGAGGGAGCCAGATCCATTGAGGGTTCCGGCGAACACCGCCGCGCCTATGTCCTTCGAGATGGGGACGGGCTCCCCGGTAAGCGTGGACTCATCGACGTAGGACTGGCCATCGACGACACACCCGTCCACGGGCAACCTGTCGCCCGGACGAACCCGCACGACATCGCCGACGAGAAGTGCCGCGAGACCCACACGCTCGGGAACGCCGTCCCGAAGCCGAGTAGCCTCGGCAGGCCGGAGATCCATGAGCGCCCGTATGGAGCTGCGCGTCCGGCCGAACGCGTACGTTTCGAGGGCATTGCCGAGAGAGAACAGGGCCAATAGCACGCCGCCTTCGAGCCAATGCCCCACCACGGCCGCACCCAGGGCCGCGAGTAGCATGAGGAGGTCCACATCCAGTTTTCGTTGTCGAAGTGCCTGGAGTGCGCGGATCGACGGAGCCCACCCACCGGCCGCGTAGGCCAGCACGAGCGATGACATCGATGCGGTCGACAATCCGGCGGTTGCCAGGAGCCAGCCAGAGGCCGTAGCCACCGTGCACAGTACCGTGGTAGCCGCGCCGCGCCGGGCGGCGGCCTCCGGGTTTCGGTCTCCCGGATCGCAGCAGCCGCTCACACAATATCCTTAACGATAATCATTCTTAATAAGCTACTCGCTGGTGACCGATGTTCAAGTGGGTGGATGACTCGAAGGAATTCCTGTCGGGACACGCTGGACCTTGCTCCAGCGCTGGGGCGCACAGATTCTTCCCCACTCTGGCTTCTGGCCCTTTCTCTCAGCCACAACGGCGCGGCATCGAGGACATTTGATGAGCAAAGACCCCGGCGCTTTCGAATCCCTCCTCACCGAGAATCGGCGCTTCCGTCCCAGCCCGGAATTCACCGCACGGGCCGTGGTCGGGGACGAAGAGCTGTACAGCGCGGCGCAGGCCGACCGAGAGGCCTACTGGGCGGAGTGGGCTGAGAGCCTTCACTGGTTCCGGCGGTGGGACTCGGTGCTCGAGTGGACCCCACCGCACGCCAAGTGGTTCGTCGGTGGTAAGCTGAACGTTTCCTACAACTGCCTGGACCGGCATCTCGACGGTACGCGAGCGGATCAGCCGGCGCTTATCTGGGAAGGCGAGCCTGGAGATAGTCGAACCTATACCTACAGGGAGCTTCACGACTCTGTTTGCCGGTTCTCGAACGCCCTGAAGGGCCTTGGGGTCGGCCGAGGCGATCGTGTGACCATCTACCTCCCGATGATCCCGGAGGCCGCGATCGCCATGCTGGCATGCACCCGTATCGGCGCGATCCACTCAGTTGTCTTCGGTGGCTTCAGCCCCGAGTCCCTGGCGGACCGCAACAACGACGCGGAGGCCAAGGTGCTCGTCACGGCCGATGGCGGTTGGCGCAGAGGGGGCATCGTTGAGCTCAAGGCGAACGCCGACGAAGCGCTCGAAACATCGCCGACCGTCGAGCACGTGGTGGTCGTCGAGCGCGGAGGCGCGCTGAGCGAGACGGTTGATGCCAACATGCGTGAGGGTCGAGATCACTGGTACCACGATCTGATGGCCGAGGTCGGCCCGGACTGTCCCGCGGAAGAGATGGATGCCGAGGACACGCTGTTCATCCTCTACACATCGGGGACGACAGGGAAGCCGAAGGGGGTCGTGCACACGACAGGGGGTTACCTCACCCAGGTTGCGGCTACCACCAAGCTCGTCTTCGACTTGCAGGACGATGACGTCTATTGGTGTACCGCCGACGTCGGCTGGATCACGGGGCACAGCTATATCGTGTACGGACCCCTCGCGAACGGTACGCGTGTATTCATGTACGAGGGGGCCCCGGATACTCCGGATCGCGGACGCTTCTGGGACCTGTGTGAGCGGTACGGCGTGACCGTGTTCTATACAGCACCGACCGCGATCCGAACCTTCATGCGATGGGGTGACGACTGGCCGTCCAAATACGATCTATCGAAGCTGCGTCTGTTGGGTACGGTGGGTGAGCCGATCAATCCTGAGGCGTGGATCTGGTACCACCATCTGATAGGCGGCGAGTCCTGTCCGATCGTCGACACGTGGTGGCAGACGGAAACCGGCGCGATCATGATCACGCCGCTCCCAGGTGTGACCGAGACCAAGCCCGGAAGCACGACCCGGCCGTTTCCAGGCATTGAGGCCACGATTCTGACCGAGGCAGGCGACGAGACCTCGGCTGGTTATCTCGCGATCACGTCACCCTGGCCCTCCATGTTGCGGACGGTGTGGGGCGACGACGAGCGGTTCCGGGAGACGTACTGGGCCAAGTGGGATGGGATCTACTTCCCGGGTGATGGAGCCAAGCGAGACGAAGACGACTACTTCTGGATCCTCGGGCGAGTGGACGATGTCTTGAACGTCGCGGGGCACCGCATCGGGACGATGGAAGTCGAAAGCGCCCTGGTCGATCACCCGTCCGTGGCCGAGGCAGCGGTCGTGGGGAAGAGCCACGACATCAAGGGTCAATCGATAGCCGCATTCGTGACGCTCAAGGATAGCCAGGAAGCGACCGACGAGCTCCTGAGCGAGATTCGCAACCACGTCGGCAAGAAGATCGGGGCGATCGCCAAACCGGAGATCGTGATCTTCACAGCGGACCTACCGAAGACGCGATCGGGCAAGATCATGCGGCGTCTGCTGCGCGACATCGCTGAGGGCCGGACCGTCGGAGACACAACCACGCTCGCGGACCCATCCGTCGTTCAGAGACTCCAAGCGATATACGAGGAAGACGAGTAGCCTACGTCCCGTCCGCCATGGGGTCGGGAGTCCGTGGTGCCTTGTTGGCGCGCTCGTCGGCCGACTTTTCCTTGACCTTCTTGGCCGGCACACCGACATAGACCCAGTGCGGGTCGGTGCTCCGTGTGAGCATCGATCCCGCCCCTACCATCGAGTCGTCCGCGATGTGGGTGCCTGCCAGGATTGTCGCATGGTAGGTGATGCGCACGCCTTCTCCGATGACGGTCTTGGGTGTGTATACGATGCGGCTGTCAACGATGTTGTGAGAGTGCGAATACACGTTCGCGAAGTCCGCGACCGACGATGAGTGCCCGATCTCGATCCCGCCTCGATCGTCGAGTAACACGTGGCGATGGATCACCACGTCGTCTCCCACGTGCAGGTTGTATCCGAACGAGACACGCACATGCGTGAACGCCTTGAAGTTGGTCCCACAGGTGCCGAACACGTGCTTGGCCAAGACCCTTCGGAAGTGGATCCCGAGTTCGATGTTCTCGCCCAAGGCGCTTCGGTCGAACATCTCCCAGAGCCACAGCAGCGGCTTTCTGGGGGCATAGAGCTCGACGTCGATCTCCTGATAGTACTCCGGCTCAAGCGTCACATTCCGAGGATCCATGTGCGCCAGCGCGACTCTCGTGGATCGCGAAAGCGCGGTGGCATCTCCGCCACCGAGTGCCGGATAGTAGATGTCCGTCAGAACGCGGCGGCACAGCTCATTCCGATCGCAGTGCGGTGATTCCAACTCTTCGGACAGCCACGCCAGCCACTCCGAATAGAGTGAGCCGGCTTCGTCTGCGACCGGGACCGGTCTCAGGGGCAGGAATGACATGGATGACGTTATCTGGATTCGAATCGCTGGCAAGTCCACGCTGGCAAGGGTTCGCCAGGTCCAAAGGGCCCCATTACAATTAGAATCCACTCGGAACGCTACGGCTCAACAAACTATGCACGACGTCCTGCGCCAGCGGCTTATTCGCACCATCGAGAGCCTGCCCGACGAACAAGTCTACCAAGTGCTCGATTTCATCGAGTTCTTGGAGTCCAAGTACGCGGAGGGTGCCGCCGTGGAGGCGTCGGGACTGCAGAAGTTTGCCGAGGGCCTGGAAGACAAGCTGCGCAAGAAGGCCGTCAGCCCGAACACCATCCGGGAGGCATTTCAACTGATTTCGGCCGCGGATAGGATACTTTCAGGTGTTTCGTCCGCAGGCAAGCGTGTTCTCGCGGACCTGAATCAGGTACTCGAAGCGCCGGCGGAGGTCGAGGAAGGTGAGGTCGAGGACGGCGACGTAGAGCGCATCGAGGCCGATCCGGCCGCGCCAGGGGACCGGAGTCCGACAGGTCGTGAACGCGAGGCGCCCGAAGCGAGCTAGGGAGGGCGTTCCGAACCTTCGTTCGACGGGCCGAGACACCGCCAGAATACCACGAAAGGGCCGAGCGGGCTTCACCCGACCAAGAGCCCGTTGACGCTCCGGGGCCCTCGGGATATCCTCTCCTATGGAAAGATTCACGTTCTTCGGAACGGGTACGCGCCCGCTCTCAGACGCTCGTTTTCCGGGCTCTCGAGAGGCGGGCGTGAGTCGTTTAAAAAGGTCCGGGCGCGATGTCTGACAGCCCCTCGCGACGCGATCAGATCGTGAGCGAGTCCCTCACCTTCGACGATGTCCTCCTCATTCCGGGACACTCGCTGGTGCACCCGAAAGACACCGACGTCTCGTCGCTGCTCACGAGAGGGATCTCGATGGAGATCCCCCTCGTAGCCGCCGCAATGGATACGGTCACAGAATCCCGGATGGCGATTCAAGTGGCTCGCGAGGGTGGGATCGGGATCATCCACAAGAACCTCGGGCCGGAGGAGCAGGCGGCTGAGGTGGACCGGGTGAAACGGTCCGAGAGTGGGATGATCTTGAACCCGATCACGCTCATGAGAGGCGCCACGTTGCAGGACGCGCATGACCTCATGGCGCGCTTCTCGATCAGTGGCGTCCCGATTGTGGAGAACGGTGGGCGGCTCGTGGGGATCATCACGAATCGTGATCTGCAGTTCGAGACCGATCTGAGCACGCCGATCGATGCGGTGATGACTTCGGAAGAGCTGGTGACCGTGCCGGTCGGGACGACACTCGACGAAGCGCAGTCGATTCTTCACGAGCACCGGATCGAGAAGTTGCCGGTGGTCGATGATGACGGCCACTTGAAGGGCCTCATCACGGTGAAGGACATCTTCAAGCGTCGCCAGTTCCCGAACGCCTGCAAGGACGAGCACGGCCGACTTCGGGTCGGGGCGGCCGTAGGCGCCGCCAAGGTGGACCTCGAACGCGCAGCGCTGCTCGTTGACGCCGGGGTTGACCTGATCGTCGTCGATACCGCGCACGGCCATTCGGAGGGTGTGCTCGAGGCCGTAGGCCGGATGAGGGAACGTTTTCCGGACGTCCAGCTCGTGGGGGGGAACGTCGGGACCGCGGAGGGCGCTAAAGCCCTCGCAGAGCGCGGCGTCGACGCGGTCAAGGTCGGCGTCGGTCCCGGCTCGATCTGTACGACCCGGGTGGTGACCGGCGTTGGGCTGCCCCAGCTGACGGCGATCATGGACGCGGTGGACGGAGTCGATGCTTCGGTTCCCATTATCGCTGACGGTGGGATCCGGTACTCGGGCGACATCGTCAAGGCGCTGTCGGCAGGGGCCCATTCGGTCATGATGGGATCGATGTTCGCGGGCACTGACGAGGCGCCGGGCGAGAGTTTCCTCCTCGAGGGCCGTCGGTTCAAGACCGTTCGGGGCATGGGCTCGCTGTCGGCCATGGAAGAAGGGTCTGCCGACCGATACTTCCAGGAAGGCGAGACCAACAAGGCAAAGCTCGTCCCGGAAGGCATCGAGGCTCGCGTCCCGTACAAAGGACCTGTCTCGGACACGATCTACCAGCTGGTCGGGGGTCTGCGGAGCGGCATGGGGTACTGCGGGGCCGGATCCCTCGAGGAGCTCCGAGCCAAGGCCCGTTTTACTCGGGTGACGAGTGGAGGGCTCAGGGAGTCACATCCGCATGATGTCACGATCACGCGCGAGGCTCCCAATTACCGCATGTAGGAACTTAGGCTGTCCCATAGCCTCCCCGTAGCTCCTCGCCTTTCCCCTGTAAAACCCCAGTAATCACGCTACCTATAGCCATATAACCGTTTGCTCTGTGTTAGTTCTGTGGCTATCTTCAGGTGTCTATTATGAGTCTGAAGTGTGTGATATAGTGTGTGATATTCTGAGGGAAGCATGGCGAAGCTGAACGACACGGAGATCGGCAAGCGGCGCTGGGACGAATCCAAGCGCACCCGGACGGGAAAGGTGCCGGGCTACCAGTCAGTGAACGATCCAGAAGTGGGTGGCTTGCATCTCAGGATCTTTCCTCCCAAGGCCACCACCGGCCAATCCGCTAAGGTCTTCTATCTAGGATACGGACCGTCTACAGGCAGGAAGTTTTACAGAATCGGTCAGTTCGGTGATGGGTGGTCGCTCGAAGCGGCCCGTAGCGAAGCTCGAAAGCTCCGCAGAAACTTCTACGATCATGGCGTCGATCCGAACAAGTCCAAACAAAAACGGATCCGAGATGCGAAGGATCGCCTAACCGTCGAAGAGCTTGTTGAAGCGTACCAGATGGCGAAGGAAGGGGAGTGGCGGGACACCTATATGGTCTCTAACAAACTCCACGGTAGCCGTCTCAACGACGCTGTAGGAGCATCGTATGCGGACGAGCTAACCAAGCGCGATGTACTTGGGGTTTTTGATCACATCAAGGCGGATT
>Ga0066376_10005110_pt1 | contig 11245 bp, 9 predicted proteins | sample Knorr_S15_td_Bot_FD_77009 | JGI IMG/M metagenome (GOLD analysis project Ga0066376, IMG submission 77009) | Marine microbial communities from Southern Atlantic Ocean transect - Knorr_S15_td_Bottom_ad_5009_LV_A | ecosystem: Environmental > Aquatic > Marine > Oceanic | place: Southern Atlantic... | reverse complement strand
TCACCCGTTAATTTTATAAACTCTATTCCTGACAGAAATGGCGGTGCGTCAAAACGTTCGGGCAAATAAGAAATTTGCTTACGTGTTTCCGTGTTATGGTTGTTTTGTCCGTAAATAAGGATTGTTTGCTGGGGACTACCTCTTAGATCAAGAATAGTTTTTATTAAAGTCGTTTTGCCTACTCCATTTAACCCTATAAGACCAAAGATTTCGCCTGTATTTACACTCAGAGAAATGTCCTTTGCGACAAGCAGGTTTTTATAACCTATGCTCAGCTTTTCAATTTCGAGTGGTAAGTCTGATCTGTCTTCTGTTTTTTGTTGCATGGAACTATCCTGGTAGAAACATTCTAGCATCTATATTAAAGCGCTGATTGGGGCGAAGGCGTATTGGATAAATCTTGTTCGTTTCACCGTCAAACCATTTCAACTCCACGTAATTATCATAAACACTAATATCCAAAATCTCGGAAGGTATTGCTCCTGGTGTTATACGAGTTTGATTAATCCAGATAATCCAATCCTCAACCCCGTTATAAAGAATCCCCCCCAATTTGACTTCGCGCGGGTAGGTTTTTTGTGCCCCCTCGCCCTGAAGATCATCTCCGCCCAGTCCCTGACTCGAAGCCTCACTTTCAGCAATCTCTTCCTCAGTTGGTGGGCGCGCTACAAAACTGGCCAGAGCAGTCTTTAGTGCCCTGTGCTCGCCGGGTAAAAAGAATAGCGAGGGGAAATTTGGCGGCACAAAAGAATCGCGTTTATATATTTCCTGTAATTCTGAATCAACGAGTTTCAATACAAGCAACTCCGGAGCAATGTCTTCCCCCTCATTTTGGGCACCAAAAATAATGGTCTGGCTGTTGACTTCTGTGGGTGGGTTTGCAGCTGGTGCGGAATCCTGTGCCATTGCATTATAAGAAGAAAAGGCAAAAAGCATACCCCCGTAAAGTGCTAATTTTTTCAATAATCCTCTGCCCATTTTATTCCAAATCCTCTTCAGCCGGAATGGTGATCCAGTTATAGACCAGATCTGCCTGCATCAGTGTTACAGGGGTTCCTGTTCCGATTTGCCTTAACACAACCTCATCAATGTCTCTGGTTTTCATTATATTCATTTCTTCAATGAGCAACTGCCCAGGAAATCTGTCTTGCATCAATTTTAGAAAGGCAAAAATTTCTAGATCGTCCTGAGCCTCCAGACTTAAATTTAACTTACTTTGCAGAAATACATGACCTGCTTCCTGTGCTTTCTGATTTTCGAGAATTTCACCAGGGTCGATCTCCAGGCGCGCCTTATTCAGCCCTACAATATCACGAAAATTTTCAACAATTTCTGACGCTTCAAGTCTGTTTTGATTAATAAAAAACCCTTCTTCTTCAAGAAGACGGAAATCACGAATTGTACCCTGAAGTTCTGTGAACTCCTGCCTTAGGCTCAACACCTCCCCCCTTTTGGTCGATGCCTGAGACGAAACAGACGAGTACTCGTTATTAATAGTTTGTATGTTGGGTGTCATGAAAAAATAAGCCGAAGCAGACAGAACAAATGCCATTGCTATAATTATACCAATAGTGAGGATCCGCTTCATACCAATTATATCAATCATAAGGCACTCTCCTCTTCCTGTGCCGGAGGAAATATCGTAACTTCAATTTCTGCTGTCAGCTTACCAATTTGGGCCTGCGCCTGCCCATCTGAAAGACCAACCTCTCTGGTTATCTCTCCCCTGTAAGACACATCTTTAAGTATCTTGGTCACAGAAACCTCATAATTATCCGGCAAATTCTGATCAATACGCGTTCCAAAAGACCTAACGGCTGCATTTCCACGAACAATATCCGTATCACCGGAAAAACTCATTCCCAATGTAAGTTTTGCTATTGGAGGAACAATCGGCAGGCCGGTTTCAGTGTCAAGCTCAGGCTGTGTATTAGTATCGGTACTCGTAACGTCCTCTCCTAAACGCTCAATTTTTAACGCCTCTAATTTTATAACGCCTTGCTGCGCCTGTCGGATCTTTCTGACCATATCAAACAGGTCAATATTAGCTGCTTTTAATTGCTGCTCAATGAAAAGAGAGTTTTGTATAAGCTGTATATTGATTCCTAAAGCTTCTTTCCTATCCAGTTCGCTTTGATAAATTGACTCAACCTGAGTGAGTTCACGATTTGCCTGCTCGAGGTTTTCGGAAGTCTTGTAATATTCTATATAGGATGTTGAGGCGTAATAACTTGCTCCCGCCAGCAATGCAACACCTACTATGCCGGCCAAAAAGGCATTTTTCCGTGGCACTAGAATTTCATCCAGAGCCTTACCGTGAACGGGCATGTTTAGAGACGTTTTTTTAGCTGTCCAGGCGACATGAAGTGGGTCCGCAATACGTGCTTCCACATCTTTTTCAATGCGCAGCCCTAAAAGATGCGCCGCATGGGAAGTCTCTAGCACATGAACCTTCACATTTTCACGCCCCAAGGCTTGTTGTAAGGCATCATCTTGCTGCGAAGAGGCTATCACGGCTATTGAAAGCTCATCTGCCGGGGAATATCCGAAACGGCTAAGATATGTCATCGTCGCCCGAAATTCCCTGTTGATTTCATTAACCCACAAGTCTGGGTCCGCATCAGTTTCAACAATCGGACTTATACGTGTAAGGGCCAAATCGCCGTTTTTGACAACAATCTGTCGCAACCCCCCGCTTTTATTCTGACCTATAAAGACACACCACTGGTTACCAGCGGCCATAGCTTGGTTTTTCTTCTTACGTGGTTTTTTAAGCTTTCCTGATCCTGTATTACTAGAGCCTGACGACAACTTTTCAGCAAGTGCTGGCAACATACCGGCTGATTCCACCGGCAAAAGACCAAAGCCGTCGATCGAAACCCCTGACTGAGAAAGAGCCGCCAAAATTAGCTGTAAATACTGAGAGTCCGGGCAAGCTGCAAATAGATAAGGGTTTGCTTTTAAACCGCCCTCTTCCTGTTTTTTTTGCGTTTTATTTCCATCCTTTGAAAGCTTCAAATAAGCTTTATAAGGATAGCTAGGAAAAGCCAGATTAAGCTTCCTCTGAACAACCTTTCCTGAGTCAAAAAAACTGACCTGCGGAACTCGTTCTTTGCGATAATGCTGGTCGACAGCATCGTAAAGCATTGTGACAGGTGCCCCACCTGCGTCTTTTTCAAGAATATCGGTCAGTTTTGGTACAAAAAGATCTTCTGACCACGGCATAACGCCAATAAGCCGCACAACCTTACCAATCGTTTTGTAGACGTAAAGGCTCTCATCGGTAATATGAAGAACGGTTTTAGAACCAAAAATCCCTACCATTCCGCACTCCGTAGCTCTCTATTTCTTTTTAGGCACAACATGTGATTGTTACATCTCCATATTAGAGAAGCTGCCGTAAATTGGGCCAAACACACCAGCAGCAATCCAGAGTATCATTCCTCCGAGCACTCCCGTCAAGGTAGGCTCAATCATCTGGACCATACCTTCAACAGCTTCATCAACATCTTTCGTATAGAACTCGGAAACCTGCTGCAATACGGGAGTAAGGTTACCAGACTCCTCACCTATCTTAAGCATTCTAATAACCATGCTCGGAAACTCTCCCGAGTCGTTAAAAGCTTCTGAAAGCGGGCTACCGGCTTTCACGCTTTCCTCAACTTTAGTAAGGGCTTCAAGTAGCGCTCTATTCGTAACTGTATTTCTTGCTGATTTTAAACACCCAAGTATTGTTATACCACTGGCATATAAAGCACCGAATGTTTGGGCGTATCTTGCGATTGAAATTTTACGGATCAAATTCCCAGCAACTGGCATTCTTAAGAACAAAACATCCATCTTATAACAAAAGTTCTCAGACCCTCGCCGTAAAAATTTATAAAGTACAAATAATAAAACAGGCACAATGAAAACATACATCCAGTAGTTCTGGAAAAACTCTGATGTGTTAATTAACGCCACTGTGTATATGGGTAATTCTTGATCAAGATTATTAATAAAGCCCACAACCTGAGGCACAACATACCCCATCATAACTGTAATTGTCAGAATAACAACGCCGCCCAGAATCATCGGATAGCGTGTTGCTTTTTTAATTCTGGATTGCAACTCCCCTATCCATTTCAGGAAGATAATCAATTGGCCATAAGCAAAACTCAAATCCCCTGTGTGCTCTCCAGCCTTTACGAGAGATATTGTTAAAGGAGAAAAGACCTTGGGGTGTTGCCCCATGGCCTCCGAAAGAGAAGCTCCCTCGGCCACCCCCCTATAGATTTCAGACATGATATCACGCAACTTGTCATTTTCAGTCGTATCACGAATGTCCGAAAGAGAGTCCAGCAAAGGAACACCGGCAGATTGAAGTTGTTCAAGATGTAGAAACAGCTGAACCAAGTCGCGGTTTTTAACTTTTGAGCGTCCCAGCCCTAGCGTTTTTTTATCTTTAATTTCACTACATTGCAAAAGCTCAAGACCCGAGGCCTGTAGCTGTTTATAAAGATCCGCCTCGCTAACAGCACCGACAACCCCCTTCACAGGGCGTCCGCTTGTGTTCAATGCTCTATATTTAAACTGTTTAATTTTACTGCTCCGTTAATCGGCCTGAAATAGAATCGCGTATTACTATATTATAAAGCTTAGTCGGGGGAAAGACTGACAACTTTGGAAACTGCCTCAATACTTGTCACACCTTCCAATACTTTTAAAATAGCATCATCCCTTAAGTCTTTAAAGCCTTTGGAACGCGCATATTTTTTTAGATCCGCCTTGGATCCTCCACTAGCAATGATGTCGTTCATGCCATCATCACACATCAGAATCTCAACAATTGCCGTACGCCCTTTATATCCGTTTCCACCGCAATTCACACAGCCATCTTCATTTGCCCTGAAAATCTCTGGTGGGTCCTGTGGGTCAACCCCCAGCAAAACGCATTCATCTTCTGTGGGCCTGCTTGACTGTTTGCAATTTGAACATAAACGCCGCCCAAGTCTTTGCGCAAATATAGAGACAATAGCACCAGCCACCATCCCCGGTTTTAGTCCAAGATCCAACAATCTGGGGATCGCTCCAAATGAGTCATTCGTGTGAAGGGTCGTATAGACCTGGTGACCGGTCATCGCCGCCTTTAAGGCCATTTCGGCCGTCACCTTGTCACGCACCTCACCAATAAAGATGATATCGGGATCTTGTCTTAGCAACGCTTTAATACCATCTCCAAAACCAAGAACGCCTTCCCGGACGCTTGTCTGCCTGATCATCGGCAGTGAATACTCAACCGGGTCTTCCAAAGTCTGAATATTTATTTCCACACTATTAATATGGTTTAACATTGCATAAAGAGATGTACTCTTACCACTCCCTGTAGGTCCGGTAACAATAACAATACCCTCAGGCTTCGACTGGGATTTACGGATTTTCTCTAAATTTTCATCACTGAAACCAAGATCGCCCAGCGGCATAATACTTGTCGATTTATCCAAAACCCTCATAACGATATTTTCGCCATGGACAGTCGGAAGTGAAGATACCCTGAAATCAGCCTCCTTACCACCGACATTCAGAGAAAAGCGCCCGTCTTGCGGACTTAATTTATCGGCGATATTCATTTCCGAGGCGATTTTTATCCTCTGGGAAATACCGTTCCAATATTTTTTGTGGAGTATATGGGAGGAAAACAAGATACCATCTAAACGGTAACGCACCCTGATGAAGTTTTCTTCCGGTTCAAAGTGAAGGTCTGAAACCCCCATCTTTACGGCCTCCAGCAGAAGCGCATTCACAAGTCTAACTATAGGGTGTGTAAAAGCCTCGTCTTCCGAAAGATCGCTGATATCCGTATCGCTTAAATCATCAGCTTCAAGAGCTTTAAGAATTCCCTCTATACTGCTTGAGTATCCGTAAGCGGCATCTATCGCCTCATTAATCACGAGAGGCGTTGTCACCATCGGCTTTATAGTGATCCCCTTAGGCGCTTTCCTTTTAAATGTGTCCATGGACACGATGTCATAAGGATCCACAACTGCGATTTGCAACATATCATCACTAAAAGAAAGAGGAAGTATATTAAGCTTCAATGCCTCTGCTTTTGTTAATATTTCTAAGGCCGCGCCATCCATAATAAAACTTTTTGGATCGAAAACTTCAAACCCGGCTGAATCAGCCAGCGCTAATGTCAGCTGCTCTTCAGTTAGAAAACCAACATCAATCAGCGCCTGGCCAAGCATTACTCCGCTCATGCGCTGCTCCTGAAGTGCGACTTTAAGTTGCCCTTCTGTAATCAGCCCCATTTCAATTAGACGATCTCCCAAACGGACTGTTTCGCCAGCTTCACCGCCACTCTTAGAAACAGCTGTATTTTGTGTCTGCAACGCTCTGCCCGACGGCACTCCCTCGGCAGCTTCAGATGTATCAGATGAAGTTGTTTGCTGAGATTTCGTATTAGATTTTGAAAAATTCTGAGGGTTTTGAGTTTTTAAGGCTTCGCCCGAAGATGTGTTACTGTTTTCTTCGTCCACAGTCATATCAACGAAATTGAAATCTATTTCGTCAGCATCATCCGCAGGCTTCACCCCTTTACTGCCTGACCTGTCAGGCACCTGCACAATATCTTCCCGCTCAGGCTTATCCACCTTAATATCTGATCTATATTCATGTTCTTCAATGGTCATATCGTTATCTTTTGGCAATCAGAAGGTTTTCTCAGGTTATTTGTATTTAAGGCAAAGTTTAAGAATTCAGTATATCAAGATAGAGCCAAATTACATAGGCTCAAGATATAGAATACAGTGAAAATATTAAGGAAAACTTATTTTCCATAAAGCTAAAGCGCTGGATTCTTTGCAATTTTTTTTATTGAGTTAATTCTAATATAAGCTGGTCGGAAAAGATAAAATGGCGCGCCCGGGAAGATTCGAACTCCCGACCTTCTGATCCGTAGTCAGACGCTCTATCCAGCTGAGCTACGGGCGCGCACAAAAGAAAATGCCTTAACTAGAAATGCATGTTTAATTTGTGTGCATAGCTTTACGTTATCAAATTCGTGATTGCAAGTTAAAAATACTTCGGTCATGCTAATAAAATTAATTGTTCGGATTCGGACATAACCTTTAGACAGGATAACTTACTCTTTAATTTTTCTTTTTCTTGAATACCAACTTATTATCCTTTATTAACCTAATTACAGTAATCTTTATGTATAAACACGTATCCAGCCAGACACGACATGTTCAGTAAAAAAAACCTCTCAAAATTACTATGCGCCAGCGCCCTACTCGGTTCAGCCGCTCTCGCACCCGTGCTTACATTCTCGCAGGCTGATGCCGCACCAAGCACCCCTACTCTTATGATTACAAACCAGCCTTTGCCGGAGAATTTACGCCAGCAAAACTATGCCGGACCACGCCGCGCACCTGCAGTAACACCCCAACAGATTCTAGGGGGAAGCTACTCATCCGGTTATGACACTCTTGTCTCTAAGAAAATAAACGGCCTTTATCAGGATATTGGTCGCTTACAACAAGAGACCTCTGCCATGTCAAGGCAGCTAGCGGGGATGCAACGTGACGGACAGATGGCGGCAGCTGCTTATTATGCGAATATCGGGACCATTAACACCCAGCTTCAATCAGGAACCACGCCAGGGAACCCTCGTCTTGTTGAACAACTTAGCCAGGCACGCGGTAATCTTGAGCGTTTAGGCCAGCACCTGGCAGATTATAATGCAATCTCCGTTGATGTTGCCGCCCTTGCTTCTGAAGCGGCCTATCTTTTGGAAGCCACCCGCTCAGCTTATAGTGTGTCCGGTGCTATTGAAGAGGACCATGCACGCTTAGCCGATATAGAAGACAATCTGACAACGATTCTTATAAACATTGACCGTATGCAAAATCTTGTGAGCGATGATGTCTCCCGTACTGCGGCTTACCTCAATGCAGAACGTGAAAACCTGCAAATTCTCTCTCTGGCCGTTGCTGAAGGTGATTACTATGGGAAGAGCCTGACAAGCCGGCCATTTTCTTCCGCGCCACGAACAGATACAGTTGAGAAGGTTGCTTATTCAGAGCCTTCTGCTCCTCCCGCTCCCAGCAATCCAAAACCACTCGTGAAAATAAAATTTGATCGTGCCAATGTTGAGTATGAACAGCCGGTTTATGCCGCGTTGGACGAGGCTATGAAAAAATACCCTTCAGCACGCTTTGAGCTGGTTGCTATTGAGCCTACAGGCGGAAACGCAGCTCAGGCCGCTATTGAAAGTGCGCGCTCACGACGGAATGCTGAAAAAGTACTTAAAACACTTACTCAGATGGGCCTTGATCAGAACCGTCTGGACCTGGCTACAGCTCAAAGCAGCTCAGCGACGACCAGCGAAGTGCATATTTACATCCGTTAAGACTCTTTTGCAGATTTGAAAAAACTCTCTGCGGCTGTTTCTATAAGCTCCAATACATTCTCAAACCCTTGGTCTTGTCCATAATACGGGTCAGGGATATCCTCAGGATACCGCGCGTCCTCTACAAGAGTAGAAAACAGGCTCAAAGAGGTAGTTGACTTTCCGGTATGCAGTTTTCTCAAACGCGCCAGATGCCCCTTATCCAAGGCAAATATATAATCGTATTTTTCAAAATCCTCCGCTTTAACCTGTGCCGCTCTTAATTCCGATAAATCGTACCCCCTTTCCATCGCAATATTAATTGCTCTGGGATCAGGCGGGCTTCCGATGTGGTAATGATGCGTTCCGGCTGACTTAAACTCGTACTTATCGGAAACGCCCAACCTCTCAGCATATTTGGTAAAGACGCCTTCTGCCGTTGGCGATCTGCAAATATTTCCGGTACACACAAAAAGAATTCTTTTTTTCATAGCAGATACGTTTATAAATGCATTACGATTAGACAACAAGGCTTGACCATAAGGAAAGAATCCTTACGATGAGCCTTTAGGTAAGATAAGTGATGAGTGACAGACAATATCCCTTGTTAAAGACAAGTACGAACTGTAAAGACAATTTAATGACTTCCATGCCACTTGCCGGCGATTTGAATGAAACACATGTGCGTTTGGCTGTAACGGATGAAGAAGTTGCCGCAGCCCAGCGCCTACGGTTTACTATTTTTTACGAAGAGTGCAAAGCCAAACCCTCCGACGAGGTTTTGAGAGAGAAACGCGATTTTGATCTTTATGATACTGTTGCTGAACATCTCATCGTTGTTGACCCCTCACGCGGCGACTCGCCCTACGCTCAGATTATAGGGACTTATCGCATGATTACTCAGGCTGCCGCGAGGGAGTTTGGTCAGTTTTACTCTAATGATGAATTTGATATTTCACCACTTATAGATACAAACGCATATCTTTTAGAGCTTGGCCGTTCCTGTGTAATGGAAGATTATCGAACCAGACCTGTCCTACAGCTTCTTTGGCAAGGTATTGCCCATTTCGTTTTCAGCAACAACGTTGGCTTAACCTTTGGTTGCGCAAGCCTGCACGGAACAGACATTGAAAATCTAAAAGAAGAGTTGTCTTACCTGCATCATTTCCATTTAGCCGTTCCTGAACTCAGAGCAAAGGCGTTGCCGGGGCGCTACACTAATATGAATTTGATGCCGGCATCAGAAATTGATGAAAAAGAAGCCTTTCATAAGCTTCCTCCCCTCATTAAAGGTTATTTGCGAATAGGTGCAAAAATAGGTGATGGCACTGTTATAGATTACCAGTTCAATACAACTGATGTTTGTATCGTGTTGCCCACCAGCTATGTAAGGCAGCGTTATTTACGCCATTATGAGCGCACAACGCAAAAAACAGTTTCTTCAAAAATCCTGAATCTTATTCCTCCTCTTCAGGAAACTGTCCAGACAGCGTAACTTCCATGCGGGTGTGTGTTGCTTTTATAAAATGTTTACTATTCTTGCTATGGTCTGCCCTGCTTGTCCCAATTCAATGGATTTGGCTGTTTTTCGCAAACTCAAATAACGCATATGTCATTCCACATCTATGGCAAAAAGGCGTCTGCTTCATATTCGGCCTTTCTGTAAATGTTCATAATAAACCGCATCAATGCACCTCCTGCCTTTATGTCTCCAACCATATATCTTATTTGGACATACCTGTAATCGGCTCAACACTAAAAGCATCTTTTGTTGCCAAAGAGGAAGTGCGTAGCTGGCCGGTATTTGGCTTTTTGTCCACACTTCAACAAACAGCTTTCATAAAACGACAAAGAAGCGCAACATCGCAGGGCGCCGATGAACTAAAGCGTTTTTTGGAAAAAGGTAAAAGTTTGATTCTTTTTCCTGAAGGCACGACATCTAACGGCACTGAGGTTTTGCCTTTTAAGTCCAGTTATTTTCAAATAGCAACCACCGGCAGTGCTCAATATATTCAACCGTTCACAATCAAAATTAACAGAGTCGATGGTACCACCCCCGTTACGCAAGCTGATTTGAATGTTTACGCCTGGCATGGAGATATGGAGCTATCTCCGCATCTGTGGAATTTTGCAAAGTCCAAAGGCGCAGTCATAGACCTCATTTTTCACGATTCAGTGCGAATAACTGCGGAAGCAGACCGGAAAATTCTGTGCAAAAATTCATATGATAAGGTAACATCACCTTACTAAAGCCCTTGCGATAAAACGAAAAAAAAGAGAGCGTTAAGAATTAAGTTTGCTTATTAGGTGCTTTTTTTATTAAAATAGAAGATATCGGATTATATAAGAACAGGAATAGAATGATGAAATCAGCAAAAACTTTTAATATATCGTTATGTTTGGCTCTTTCATGCCTGTTCATACTTACGGCATTTACGCCCGCATTAGCACAGCCGACGTCAGCTCCTGCAGCAGGTGATGAAACATGCGACCCAGAAGTAAAAGAAGCCTTAGATTCCGCATACCGAGAAGAGGTTTTGAATTCACAATCAGTGGCACAAACATTTCACCAGCGGCCTGCACCTACTGCTGATATGGTTTGCCTTCCCGACCAACTGGCATCTTTTGCAAATACAGGGGGCAAGATTTTTGTAGATAACAGCACGTTCTTCAATGCTATTAAAACTGGCATCACCATGCCTACTACAATCAAAAACACTGTCCTGACCACGCTGGCATCTTTCTTGTCGGGCAATCCTTTTTCTACCGGCAATATTACAGACGTACTCGGCGGTATTCTGGGTTTTTCTATGCCTAGTACTTGTGACGCCATGGAACAGGATTATGTTCAGCGGGTAATGAAGCCACTCCCCG